>Ga0163150_10009782_pt1 | contig 10517 bp, 8 predicted proteins | sample OliLakLV19P2IB_FD_148628 | JGI IMG/M metagenome (GOLD analysis project Ga0163150, IMG submission 148628) | Freshwater microbial mat bacterial communities from Lake Vanda, McMurdo Dry Valleys, Antarctica - Oligotrophic Lake LV.19.P2.IB | ecosystem: Environmental > Aquatic > Freshwater > Lake >...
AAATAAAAGCCTTTTGCCTTTCGGAGTGGAGCACTCTGCGCTGAAACTTGCGCGATAGTGTGAAAGGGCTAAAGCCCTGACCGGATTTCGTAGCATCTTCTCTCCCCGCCCAGAAGGGCGGGGCAATTAGTGAAAATATCTATGCAGGTTTAAAAGTTAAAACTTGCAGCGCGCGCAGCTTAGTTGCCCTTCCCTTTAGGGCAGGGATAAATGAAGCCCAAAAATAAATGCAGGGCTTTAGCCCTTTACTCACTATCTTCAAAACTAAAATCTCAAAAAATGCCATTCATCAAAATCCTCATTCATGCGGTGTGGGCGACAAAAGACAGGAAACCTCTGATGAACACAGAAAACAAAAATGCCTTGTGCCGCCATCTCCGCGAATATGCCGCGACAAAAAATATTCATCTCCTCAATGTCAACGGTTCTACCGACCACCTGCACTGCCTGCTTTCACTCTCGCAAGAGCAAAACATCGCCACGGTGATGAACCTGCTGAAAGGAGAATCATCTTTTTTGGGCAAATAAAAATCTGAAATGGAAAGAGAAGTTCATCTGGCAGGATGAGTACTTTGCGGTCTCCGTTAGCGAATCACACTTTGATTCCGTGAACGCTTACATCACCAATCAAGATGAGCATCACAAAAAGAAAACCTTCCAAGAGGAATATGATCAGTTCATCAGCAAATATCATATAGATAAGCAGTAAAGAGCTGAAGCCCTGACCGGATTTCCTATCATCTTTTATCCTCGCCCTGAAGGGCGGGGCAATTAGTGAAATTTGGAGGCTTTAGCTAAAAACGTGAATGTCCCGTTTCTTTATTTCGAGTTCGTTTTCAAAAATTCCCTTTTATAAACGATTATTACCACTCCGCCTTATACTCTTCAAACTCCACCTTGCCCCACATCTCTTTGCGGTAAGTGTGCGATTCTGCTTTGTCGGGTTCTGTGGCGTGAAATGATTCGCCCGTATCTTCATGCAAAATGTAGTTGCGCAACTTCTTGTCGTATTTAAAAGTAATAACCCGCGACCAGCGCCATGCGCTGCCGCCAGAATGTGCGATGGTGAATGAATTATTCTGCACCGTTATCCCCGTGTAAGGGTCGCCCATCACGCCACCGCAACCGAAGCAAAGAACAATGCTATCGTTTCTCGCCACTGCTTTGCAAGAGCCATCCTGCTGCCCGTGAAGAATTAATAGCGGGCGGGCTGTGTCGGGCGCAAGCTGCTCCGCATCGTTTTTGAGCACAAGCAGATAATCGGGATAACCGTCATGGTTAAGATCGCCTGTTACCGTATCTAAAATGGAAAAACCTGCCGGTATTAATTCTTTCAATCGCACCTCCTGCGCTGAAATGGTTTTTGTAATCACCACAATAAATAAAGCAGCAAGGCATGATTTCATTTCATTCAATTTACATTGCGTGTTTACTTTACTTTAATCTTTCCAGCACGCCTTTTCGTTTCACGATTTTTTTATAATCCTATTGTATTGTGATGGCCATTTTAAGCCAGCGCTTCAAATCTTTGGTGTTGATTTGTTCAACCGTAGTTTAAGAAACAGAAGCGTCTTTAAATTTCTTGCCTGTCGCATTTAGTTTTTCTTCTTCAAAACCCGCTCCACTCCAAAATATCAAACTCCAGCCTGCTTTCTTGCCTGCTGTAACCAACAATCGGGTTGCCGTCTAAAAACCAAACAGGATGAGCATGACAGATTTTATTTTCCGCCTTTTGCAAATTGCGGGTGATTTTCTCAGCAAGCAGGTTGCAATTCTCACTGTCCTCTGCTGATTGAGTGTTATTGTATGCTTGGATGTCTTTATTCATGTGTGGTTCACCATTATCTAAATGAACGAAATGTCATCTACCCCCGTGAAGATGAACAATTTAATTGATATCTACAGATTCAGGAATATATTTTGGATGCCAATTGCGCGCCTTCAAACACCCACTGCATACTTTGGAAGCATCCGCCACAGTTCTTTAAGCGCCAACTGCAATTTCAGAAATGCAAGGCGCAACTTCAGAAGCGCGCACCCTAAACCTCCGGAGCGCTTTTGAAATCCAGCAGATAAACCGAAATACCAGATGTTGGTTTGGTTTTGCGCAAAGGAGCAATGCAGGCAAAATGCGGAGAAGAAGCGGGTCATTATGAATTTCATGCCTCACGTGAATTTAAGGATTTTGCGTTTCCTGCAAGCATGTTATTAAGAATGAGCCGCGCAACCACATTCCTTTTTTTAATTACATCTTTATCGTAGCTGAGAATCTTCCCTAAAACCTTTTCAAGGTAATTCTCGTATAGACTTGGTGGATATAAAACTAATCCATTATGAAGACCCTAACCCTCGTTCTCTCGCTTGTGCTGGCTACGTGTGTGTCAGCATTTTCGCAATTACCTTCAGGAATTAAATATCAGGCTGTTGCCCGCAACGCATTTGGCGAAGTGATGGCGGAGCAAAACATCCGTCTGCGCTTTTCCATGATTGACAGCGCCTCAGGTGGCAGTTCTGTGTTTACGGAAATGCATGCGGTGCAAACAAATAAGTTTGGCATGTTCTCGCTTTCCATTGGCAGCGGGGATAAAATCAGCGGAGATTATGAAAGCATCGCATGGGCTACGGGCGGCAAATGGCTGAAGATAGAAATGGATCCCGCAGGCGGCACTAATTTTTTTACGATGGGCATGTCTGAAATGCAGGTTGTTCCTTATGCCGCTGTTGCCGCAACATCTTTGAGCGACCCCAGCGCAACAAACGAAGTAATTACGGATTTTTCTTTTGATGCTGTTGCAAATGAACTTTCTGTAACAGAAGCAGGAGAAACGAAATCCGTAACGATTAATGAAGAAGCGGATGACCTTTCTGACAACACGCTCACGCAACTGAGTGATGTGGATGCAGTTCCCATGAATGGTCATATATTAAAATGGAACGGAAACAAATGGACTTCTTCTGCCGATGAAACAAACGACCAGACGATTTCACTTGACGATGATGAGCTTTCTATCTCCGGTGGCAACAGCGTTGACCTGTCGGAATATTTAGATAATACAGACAACCAGCAGTTGTTTTTGAATCCCACACAAAATTTGATTTTGATCCAGAATGGCGGTTCGATTGATGTTTCTCCGCTTGTGAACAAAGGCGTGAATGTATCCATTTCTTTTGATACTGTTTCGAATGTGCTTACGATTACTGACGGCACAGGCAGCATGAGTGCGGTGATTGATATTAATGATTCCGACAGCGACACAAATCCGATGAATGAAATTCAAATGATTTCACTTACCGGAAACCTACTTTCTATCAGCAATGGAAACAGCGTAATGTTGATGGATAACAGCGCAACAAACGAGTTGCAATCACTTTCAATTTCAGGCAACACGCTTTCTATTTCTAATGGAAATTCGGTGACGCTTTCGGACAATAGCTCTACAAATGAGTTGATTACCAACTTCGCATTGAGCGGAAACATGCTGCAAGTAACTGATGCAGGCGGCACTTCTGCAGTTGATTTGAGCGGTTTTGTGAATGATGCTGACTCTGACCCGGCAAATGAAATGCAGAATATCTCCTTGACAGGAAATACACTCGCTATCAGCGGTGGCAACTCGGTGACGCTTTCAGATAATGATGCTTCAAACGAAATTCAATCCTTGTCGCTTTCGGGAAATACAATTTCCATCAGCGGTGGAAATTCTATTGCAATTACGAATAATGATAATGATGCAACAAATGAATTGAACACAGGCGTAATCCTGAGCGGAACAAATCTTAAGATTTCTGATGCAGGCGGCACAATGTCAGTTGATTTGGGCGCATTGATAAATGATGCGGATGCAAATCCTGCAAACGAATTAAACATGGGAGCAGTATTAAACACAGGCACTTTGGAAATCACCGATGCAGGGGGCACAATTGCTGTTGACCTCAGCAGCCTCGAAGATGATGCCGATGCAAATCCCACAAATGAATTACAAACAATTTCAATCGTAAACGATTCGCTTCTGATTAGTGCAGGCAATGCAGTTGACCTGAGCGGCTATTTGGACAACACCGATGGTCAAATGCTCAATGTTGCAGGCACTGACCTTTCCATCAGCAACGGCAACACCGTAGATATGAGCGCATTCATGGATAACACCGATGCGCAGACTTTAGCTTATAGCAACGATACGCTTTCAATTGCAAACGGCAACTCAGTTGTAATTACAGACAACGATGCGCAAACACTGGGAGTTGCAGGTACCGACCTTTCTATCAGCAACGGTAACACTGTGGACATGAGCGCATTCATGGATAACACAGATGCGCAGACTGTTTCAATCGTGAATGATTCGCTTGCTATCAGCGGTGGTAATATGGTTGATTTGAGTTCTTACTTAGATAACACCGATGCGCAAACTTTAACATACAGTAACGACACGCTTACAATTGCAAACGGAAACTCTGTGGTGATTGAAGTTACAGACGAACAAACATTGAGCGTTGCAGGAACAGACCTTTCCATCAGCAACGGCAACACGGTGAACATGAGTTCATTCATGGACAACACCGATGCGCAAACTGTTTCAATCGTGAATGATTCGCTGGCAATCAGTGGTGGGAATACTGTAGACTTGAGCAGCTACTTAGATAATACTGACGGGCAGAATTTGTCTTTAGGCGGAAATACGCTCTCTATCAGCGGAGGCAACTCAGTTGATTTGAGTGTTTACTTAGATGATACTGACACCGATGCACAGACTTTAACTTACAGCAACGACACGCTTTCAATCAGCAACGGAAACTCAGTTGTGATTACTTCTTCTGACCAACAAACATTGAGCGTTGTTGGCGATAGCATTGCCATCAGCAACGGTAACACGGTTGACATGAGTTCATTTTTGGATAATACCGATGCGCAGACGCTTTCACTTGGTGGCGGAAACCTGAGCATAAGCGGAGGAAACTCAATTAGCGTAAGTTCATTTGTGCAGACAGGAACAACCGCAGGTGGAGACTTAACAGGCACTTACCCGAACCCGACAATCGTAACGGGCGCGGTAACGTCAGCAAAGATTCTTGATGGAACCATTGTAGCGGGTGATATTGCAACAGATGCGGTAACATCAGTAAAGATTCTTGACGGAACAATTGCAACAGGCGACATTGCGAATGATGCAGTGACATCAGCTAAAATAGTTGATGGAACAATCGTAACCGGTGATTTGGCAAATGATGCAGTTACATCTGCTAAAATAGTTGACGGAACAATTGTAGCAAGTGATATTGCGACAGATGCAGTAACAACTGCAAAAATTCTTGACCTGAATGTTACTACTTCAAAACTTGCTCATGCGAGCGTTACAACTGCAAAAATTGCAGATGCGAATGTTACCGACACCAAGATTGCAACGGATGCCGTTACTACTGCGAAAATTCAAAACAGCGCTGTGACAACTGCAAAAATCAATGACGGTGCAGTTACTTCAGTAAAGCTTGGCAGCGGACTTACGCTTGCAGGCACTACGACTTTCTCAGGCAACATCGCGATGGGCGCAAACAAAATCACGAATCTTGGCGCGCCTACTGTTGGTTCAGATGCAGCAACTAAAACTTATGTTGATGCAGCCTCAGCCGCTCAGACGCTTTCATTTAGCAATGATTCCATCAGTATTTCAGGTGGAAATACCGTTGCGATTTCACTCAGCGATGACCAAGCACTTTCGCTTAGTGGAGACAGCATGTATATCAGTGGTGGAAACTCAGTGAGTTTGGCAGATTATTTAGATAACACAGACGCACAGACAGTTTCATTGAGCAACGACACGTTATATATCTCAGGCGGAAACAACGTAGCGTTAAATTCAGTTGATGACCAAACATTAAGCCTTGTAGGTAAAACGCTTTCAATTGATGACGGCAACTCGGTAAATCTTTTTGATAATGATTCTACAAATGAATTAATCGCAAGCGTTTCAGTTGTGAGCGACTCCTTGAAGATTACGGATGCAAGTGGCACTTACACGGTCGGTAAATTCATTATGTCTGGAACTACAGCCGGTGGTTCACTAACTGGAACTTATCCTAACCCCACGTTAGTGACGGGAGCAGTTACGCAGACAAAGATTCAATCAAATGCGGTGACTACAGACAAAATCATGGACAGAAATGTGCAATCATCCGATTTAGATACGAACCTCACATTGATTGGTCAGACGTTCATTAATGGCGCGATTGCTTGTAAAATCAAAAGCGTAACCAGCTTTGATGACCCTTACACTGCGGGCGAAGAAGTGGTTATCGTGGTTGACGCTACATTGGGCGCGATGCAGGTAAGACTTCCCGCAGCGGCTACTGTTCCCAACCGCACGTACATCATCAAGAAAATTGATGCTTCAGGCAATGCAGTTACGATTAATCCTGATGGCGTGGAAACAATTGATGGTGTGCTGACGCCAACATTAATTACGCAGTATAATTTCATCCGCGTGATTTCTACCGGAACAACTTGGTATATCATCGGACAATAAAAAATCAGAAGAAATAAAAACCGTGCTGTGGTTTCGATTACAGCGCGGTTTTTTTTTACCTGAAACGTGCTCACGAAAAAGCAGGAAATGTTTTTCGGCTATTTTTGAACACCTTTTAAAGAAAAGATTTCGTGAACGTAATAACAACTGAATTTCCGGGGTTAATTATTCTTGAACCCAAAGTATTTGAAGACAGCCGCGGTTACTTTTTTGAAAGCTATAACAATAGCACTTTTGAACAGGCGGGCATCAGCAATAAGTTTGTGCAGGACAATCAATCGAAATCAAGTTATGGCGTTTTGAGAGGCCTGCATTATCAACTTGACCCTTTTGCGCAAGCTAAACTTGTTCGTGTTGTGCAAGGGAAGGTGCTGGATGTTGCGGTTGATTTAAGACAGGGCAGCCCTACGTATAAAAAATGGCACGGAGAAATTCTTTCCGCTGATAATAAAAAACAAATGTTTATTCCCAGAGGATTTGCGCATGGTTTTTTAGTGCTGAGTGAAACCGCAGAATTTCTATACAAGTGCGATAATTTTTATTCCCGCGAGCATGATGGCGGCATCCGGCTTGATGACCCTGAAATCGGGATTGACTGGCAGGTTGCAAAAGAGCATTTGATAATTTCTGATAAGGATGTCAAGTTACCGTATCTACAGAATGCAACTGCGAATTTTCAATTCAATTCATAAACATTGGCGCAGATCCTCGTTACCGGTTCAAAAGGTCAGCTTGGCACAGAGTTGAGTTTACTTGCCGAAGAATTTCCGCAGCATCAATTCACGTTTACTGATTTCACCGAGCTTGATATTACGAACCCAACCGCCATTCAAAATTTTCTCGCTGCGCAGAAGTTTGATTACCTCATTAACTGCGCTGCCTACACCGCAGTTGACAAAGCAGAGAGCGACATGGAAAACGCTTTTAAGCTCAATGTAGAAGCGGCAGCTAATCTTGCGCGGGCGGCAAATGAACACAATGTCAAGTTGATTCATATCTCTACTGATTTTGTTTTTGATGGAAGAAAACATAAACCCTACGTGGAAGAAGATGCGCCATCTCCCATGAATATTTATGGAAAATCAAAGTGGCGCAGTGAAGAAGCCTGCCTGAAGGAAAACCCTCAAAGTATTATCCTGCGCACTTCATGGTTATACTCGCCCTTTGGAAATAATTTTTTAAAAACAATGCAGCGGCTTGGAAGCGAGCGTAATGAAATAGGAGTGATTTATGACCAGGTGGGAACGCCAACATATTCGCTTGACTTAGCTCGCTGCATCATGCATATTATTGCACAGCCGGAAAAACAAGCAGGAGGAATTTTTCACTTCAGCAATGAAGGCGTTTCCAGTTGGTATGATTTCGCAGTGGCAATCATGGATTTGAGCGGATTAACCTGTTCTGTAAAGCCGCTTGAAACGAGCGAATATCCCACACCGGCAAAACGTGGACATTATACCGTGCTTAACAAGAAAAAAATCAAACAGACATTCGCCATCTCAATTCCGCACTGGCACGAGAGTTTGAGGAAGTGCATTGAGCGAATGAAAACAATTTAGAAAAGAATGCTTGAGAAAATTGAAATTCAACACATCATTGATCTTGCAAAAATCGCGGGTGAAGCAATTTTGAAAATCTATCAGCAGGATTTTTCGGTTGAAAAAAAAGCAGACAACTCGCCCTTAACCCTCGCTGATAAAACTTCCAATGATATCATCACGCAAGGCTTGCAGGAGTTTTATCCTGAAATCCCCGTGATTTCTGAAGAGAGCAAACAGGTTCCTTACGCGAATCGAAAAGAGTGGAAGTATCTCTGGATGGTTGACCCGCTTGATGGCACAAAGGAATTCATTAATAAAAACGGTGAATTTACCGTGAACATCGCGTTGATTCACGAGGGAGTTCCCGAGTTGGGTGTTGTCTATATTCCCGCTACGGGCGTGACTTATTATGCCGTGATGGGAAAAGGCACTTTTATGATTTCACAATCCGAAATAACAATACGACTCAATGACAAGCGTGAGCATTATTCGCAAAAATCAAAAGTGAAAGTTGTTGCAAGCCGCTCGCATCTCAGCGATGAAGTGAAAGAGTTCATTGAAAACCTTAAACAGCAAGGCAAAGAAGTAGATTTTATTTCAGCGGGAAGCTCGCTGAAGTTTTGTTTGGTGGCAGAAGGACAGGCGGATGTCTATCCTCGCTTTGGACCAACGATGGAGTGGGATACAGCCGCAGCGCATATTGTCGCTACAGAAGCAGGTTTGCAGGTGCTGAATGCAAATACGCGCCAGCCGCTTATTTACAATAAAGAAGATTTATTGAATCCTTGGTTTATTGTTGAATAAATTTCTTCATGAAAAAACTGCACTTCATCGTTTTGTTCAGTGCAGTATCCTTTACTTTATTTGCGCAGCATCAAAGTAGCGATTGGTGGCGCACCACAACAATCTATCAGATTTATCCCCGCTCGTTTTATGATACCAATGGCGATGGCATAGGCGATTTGCAGGGAATCATCGAAAAGCTCGATTACATCAAGCAACTCGGGTTTGAGACGATTTGGATTTCGCCCTTCTTTCAAAGTCCTCAACAAGATTTCGGCTACGACATCAGCGATTATAATTCCATTGCGCCTGAATATGGCGATATGCAGTTGTGTGAGAAATTGATTGAGGAAGTGCATCGCAGAAACATGAAGATAGTGTTTGACCTTGTGATGAACCATACTTCTGCGCAACACAACTGGTTTCTCGAATCACGTAGTTCGCGCGATAATCCGAAAGCGGATTGGTATGTGTGGCGCGATGGAAAGGGTAGGGGCGATAAAAATCCTCCCAACAACTGGAAAGCAATGATTGGCGGCAATGGCTGGGATTATGATTCGCTGAGGCAACAATATTATTGGGCTTCATTTCTGCCGTTTCAGCCCGATTTGAATTATCGCAATCCTGAAGTGAAACAGGCGATGCTTGACGTGGCGCGCTATTGGCTTGCAAAAGGCGTTGACGGGTTCAGGCTGGATATTTTTAATGCGTTGTATGAAGACGCATCGCTGCGCGACAACCCTTTCAGCTTTCGCATGTTGCCTTCCGAGGAAAATCCTGATGTTTTTTTTCAGAAAACAAAATACACGCTGAATCAGGAAGAGAGTTTTCAATTCGCGACTGAGTTGCGCAGCGTAGTGGATGAATTCGACAACCCAAAACGGTTTCTTGTAGGTGAAGTGTTTGGTGATTCTGCAACATTGAAAAGCTACTGTAAGCACAACGGCAAGGAGGGATTGCATACGGTGTTTTTATTTGAAACGCTCGGCACGTCTTTCAATGCAACCTTGTTTCGTCATCTTGTTGAAAAGTTTGAAGCTGCGTTTCACGAGCCATTTCAACCCACGTATGTGTTCAGCAATCACGACCGCATCCGTAGTATTGCGCGGCTTGGCGGAAGCGTGGAGAAAGCGAAATTGCTTGCGCTGTTGCAATACACGGTGCGCGGCATTCCATTTACTTATTATGGCGAGGAGTTGGGGATTCCGCGCACGGAGATTCCGATGAAAGAAGGGAAAGACCCGTTGGCGGAGCGTTACAGTTGGATGCCGCAGTTTCTGGTGAACCTTTCGGGCGAATCGCTCAACCGCGATGAGTGCCGCACACCAATGTTGTGGAATGAAGCTGCAAACGCAGGTTTTTGTGACAGCACTGCGCAACCTTGGTTGCCTGTTTCTGAAAATTATAATGAGATTCATGTTGCGCGTCAACAGTTGGATTCAGCTTCGTTGTTGAATTTTTACAAACAAGTAATTGCGCTGCGCAATGCAACTCCTGCTTTGCAAAACGGGAAACTATCAGTTGCCACAGCGTATTGCACGAAACATGTTTTTGCTTTCTATCGCAGGGAAGGAGAGGAAAAGTATTTGGTGGCGCTCAACTTTTCAAAGAAGAAGCGCGCTGTTGCAGCAGCGGGTGAGCAAATTCTTTCTACTCATGCGCGACACCGGCAAGC
>Ga0163150_10009783_pt1 | contig 10517 bp, 11 predicted proteins | sample OliLakLV19P2IB_FD_148628 | JGI IMG/M metagenome (GOLD analysis project Ga0163150, IMG submission 148628) | Freshwater microbial mat bacterial communities from Lake Vanda, McMurdo Dry Valleys, Antarctica - Oligotrophic Lake LV.19.P2.IB | ecosystem: Environmental > Aquatic > Freshwater > Lake >...
GGGTTAGTAGTTGCTATGTTCTTAGTTTATCTTGGTTCACATGCTGTGCAAAGTAACTGGAGCTTTTTTACCATTGAACGTTTTAAATGGAGCCCGGGTATGATTGGTATTTCCCTGGCTGTTGTTGGTTTATTGGTTGGCGCTGTGCAGGCGGGTTTAACAAGAATTGTAAATCCAAAACTCGGTAATGAAAAAAGTATTTATATCGGTTTAGGATTATATGCAATAGGAATGTTGTTGTTTGCATTTGCATCACAAAGCTGGATGATGTTTGTTTTTCTTGTGCCTTATTGCCTGGGTGGTATCTGCGGTCCGGCATTACAATCCATCATGGCCGGTTATGTTCCTGCAAATGAACAGGGCCAACTGCAGGGTTCGCTTACTGGCATCATGAGTGCAACAACTATTCTGGGGCCGCCGTTAATGACCAATACATTTGCGTACTTCACCCATCCATCGCACGGTGTTTATTTTCCGGGCTCTGCATTTTTGTTAGGTGCTGTATTTATGATTGCAAGCACGGCAGTTGCTTATTTTTCATTGCATAAACATATGAACCTGGCAAAACTGTAAATGGTAAGAGGTAAGTAGCAAGAAGTAAGAAGTAAGTAGCAAGAAGTAAGAAGTAAGTAGCAAGAAGTAAGTAGCAAGAAGTAAGTAGCAAGAAGTAAGAAGCAAGAAGTAAGAAGCAAGAAGTAAGAAGCAAGAAGTAAGTAGCAAGAAGGCTGTATAATAATTACAAACTACAAACTACTAACTACTATTTCTCCGTCATCAGCATTTTATAAAAGAAGATCATACGATGCAAATCTGAAATGGGAATGCGTTCATCAATACCATGAAATCCTTTTGCATTGGTCATAGGTAAAAAATTCACCACTGCATCACTAAAGCTGCGGAAATATCGGGAGTCCGTTGCGCCAACCATCAGGTAAGGTGATACCACTGCGTTGGGAACCGTTTTATAAGTGAGACTTTCTATTTTTTTAAACATCGGATGATCAGCACTTGTTGTGGCTGAAGGTTCCATCAATGAAATAGTTTGTTTGGTGACCGTAACACGTTCATCATTGATCGCCAGTTTTACAAATTTCACTACATCATCACTTGTTTCTCCCGGAAGAATACGGCTGTTGAATGTTGCTTTGGCAATAGATGGAATGACATTGTCTTTGATACCTGCTTTTACAATGGTAGGCACCAGTGTTGTATGGATCAATGCATTGGTTTCTTTTGATTTTTCCAGTTGACTGATCAGCATGCTTTCAAACAACCATTGATTACTCAATACCATCCTGTTTATAAAACCTCCACCGGGGCCAATTCGTTGAAACAATTGCTGAATAGGAGAAGTGATTCGTGCAGGCATCTGGTGCAGCCTTACTTTTGCAATGGCTTTGTTTAAAATATCAATGGCTGTTTCTGTTGCGGGCATAGAAGAATGACCCCCAGTTTTTTCAACTACAAGATCAATATTTACATATCCTTTTTCACCTACACCAATCACTGCAACAGGACGTTTTAATTCAGGGAAATGTTCTGTATCAACCTGGCCTCCTTCATCGAGAACTAATGCCGGATGAATTTGTTCTTTCATAAACCATTCAGAAATTTTTGCTGCTCCTCTTCTGCCAGCAATTTCTTCATCATGCCCGAAACATAAATAGATTGTTCGTTCCGGTTGAAAATTTTCTTTGAGTAATTGTTCTGCTGCTTCAAAAATAGAAATGGCCGATGCTTTATCATCAACAGCACCTCTTCCCCAAATCGTGTCTCCTTTGATCATTCCGCTGAAGGAAGGAACGCTCCAATTCTTTTCAGCAATGGCTTCAACCGGTACCACATCCAGATGGGCCATGATCACATATGGTTTTAGTGTTGTGTCTTTTCCTTTCCAGGTATAGATATAACTGAATTCGCTGATGATTTGCCTTGATAATTTTTCATGTACCGTTGGATAAGTTGTTTCCAGAAACACCCGGAACTTTAAAAACTCAGTTGTATCAACAGATAATGTATCACCAAAAGAAACCGTTTGGATCTGGATGGCACGGCTGAGATGGATAGCTGCAGAATCACTGATGCCAGTTACTGCAACAGAGGGATAAACAGGAATGCTTTTACTGAAACGAAATGTATTGAATAAAATCACGGCAATGAATGCAACAAATACCAGCAGTAATAGATACAGGAAACGTTTGAACATGTTCATTGATTTTGAATGAGGAAGATACAACAGAAACTATTTCCTTCTTCAGGTCAAATGCTTTAACTTGTATGCTCTCAATGTTTTTCACAATTAAAACTTACAACTATGGATGAAATTAAAAACACACAAGCAACAGACAATGAAAAAAGCTGGTCTGATAAAGCAGAAGAAACATTGCAGGAGTTCAAAGCAAAAGCAGGCGTTATAGCAGATAAGGCGGAAGAAAAAATAGATGCACTGAAAGAGCAGGCTGAAGAAAAGTTTGCTGAGTTGAAGGAAAAAGCAGGAAGTGTTGCGGGTGATCTGATAGAAAAAGCCAGTGAGAAATTTACTGACCTGAAAGCGAAGGCAGGAAATGTAGCCGGCGATCTGAGAGAAAAAGCAGAAGAACTGCTGGATAAAGTGAAAGATAAATTTGATGGTACTGATGAACCGGCCAAGCAAAATCCGGGCAATTAAACTAAATTGAAGGCTGTACTCACTACAGCCTTTTTTATGCTTACTCCACAACAACTCATTGCTCATTATCAATTGCAGGCACACCCCGAAGGTGGGTTTTACAGCCGTACGTATGCAAGTGATGAAGTGATTGCTGCAGATGCTTTGCCACAAAGATTTACAGGCGATCGTTCTATTTCAACCGCTATTTATTTTTTACTGGAAGGGAATCAGTTCTCAGCGTTTCATCGCATCAAGAGCGATGAACTCTGGCATTATTATGCAGGGATAGGTTTACATATTTATATCATTCATCCAGATGGAAGAGGGGAGCTGTTAAGGTTGGGTAATGATTTAACGAAAGGGTATAAATTTCAAGAGGTTGTAAGAGCCGGTTGCTGGTTTGCATCAAAACCTGTTCATAACAATGGATTTTCATTTGTTGGTTGCACAGTTGCGCCGGGTTTTGATTTTGCAGATTTTGAAATGGCTGAGAAAGAAATGCTGCTGAAGGAATATCCGCAACATGCAGAATGGGTTGAACTATTGTGCAGGTGAAATAAGAAATTGTAGAACGATGGCAATACCGATGACATATAGTTTAGCATTGAAGGTAAGCATACACTCTTCTGATTTTTAATTCGGCTTTTTGATTTCCTGTTCAATTGTTTTTAACAGCTCTAATTGTTTGGCCTGGCTTTCGAAGAGAATTTTAATTTGTTCTTCCAGCAACAGATCAATTTTCCTGTGCAGACTTCGCACTTCCAATTCTGCTTTTAAATTAATGAGGTAATCATTCTCATTTCTTTTCCGGTCTTTTTCTTCTTTACGGTTCTGGCTCATCATAATCACAGGTGCCTGTAATGCTGCAATGGCCGATAACACCAGGTTCATTAATATAAATGGAAAGGGGTCAAATTTATCTGCACGGGGTGAAAGGGTATTGAATAAGATCCAAACACAAAGTATAACAGAAAATAAAATAATAAAACTCCAACTGCCACCAAAACGGGCCACTTTGTCGGATATGCTTTGCCCCCTTGTTAATATTTCTTTCGGTTCATTTAATAAGTTTTCAACAATGAGCTTTTCTTCCTGGATGGCTTGCTGAACAATATGTTGCAGTTTGCTTAATTGGTTGTCTTCTGATTTAAGAAGATTTGTTGTATCTGTGTTCATATGTATTTTTTTAATAAAAGAAATGTCATGTGTATGGTCATCATCAAACCTGCTTTACTTTTTTTCTTTAATACAATATTGATGATACCTGAAGTGCTTGCAGATGGATTGGTAATCACTTCAATCCGTTCAATGGAGTTTGCCGGTATTTGCTGCAGGGTGAACTTTCCTTTTTTGTCTGTAACAGTTCCGGTAACGGTAGCACTGTCAGTTGGATGAAGTGTTTTGCTTTGCTGCGCAAATACATATGAAGTAAGCAGTACAAAAAATATAAATAGGATGAATCTCATGTTGTATAAACCAATGGTTCTATATACTTAGATTTTTACTTCATTATCTGTTGGCAATCCATTTTCAATATCACTCAAATTTTTTAAAGTGATGGTTGCAATTTGTTCCATGGCTTCTTCAGTAAAGAAACCCTGGTGGCCAGTAATGAGCACATTGTGAAAGCTCATCAGCCGCAGAATTATTTCGTCTTCAATATTACTGCCCGACAGATCTTTAAAGAATAAATTTTCTTCCTGCTCATAAGCATCCATGCCGAAGTATCCCAGTGTTCCGTTTTTCAAGGCTTCAATTGCATCGGGTGCATTAATCACCCCGCCTCTGCTGGTATTGATGAGCATGGCTCCTTTTTTCATTTTAGAAAATGCATAACTGTTAAACAGGTGATGTGTTTCAGGTGTGAGCGGACAATGCAATGAAATAATATCCGATTGTTGTAAGATGTCATCAATGGATTTATAAGTAACTCCTTTTTCTTTGAGTTCAGCTGATTCTATTTTGTCGTAAGCAATAACAATACACCCAAAGCCCAGCATGATTTCACAAAAAACCGAACCTATTTTTCCTGTTCCAATGACCCCAACGGTTTTTTGATAGAGATTAAACCCAATCAATTTTTCTAAGGAAAAATTATTTTCCCTGATCCGGTTGTAAGCTTTGTGTGTTTTCCTGTTTAAGGTGAGTATGAGTGCCACGGCATGTTCTGCAACGGCCTCTGGTGAATAGGCAGGTACACGTACTACCCTGATCTTTTTTTCTGCGGCTGCTGCAAGATCAACATTATTAAAGCCGGCACAACGCAATGCAATTACTTTTATTCCATTGGCTGCTATCTTTTCAATGGTTGCTCTATCCATTTTGTCATTTACAAATACACAAACAGACTCAAATCCTGTTGTTAAATTCGTTGTATGAGCATTTAATGAAGCATCAAAATAAGTGAGCTCATGTGTATGGCTGCTGTTAATCTTGTCAAGATATTCACGGTCATAAGGTTTGGTGCTGAATACTGCTACTTTCATTGCGTTGAAGGTAAACAGAAATTGAGTGAGATGGTTTATTTGTTTGAAGGAACTGTACTAATAAAAAAGGGTCAGTAACCCGGCTGCTTTTTCTTTGTTAAATAATAAACGAGTAATCCATCGGCCTCTTCTTTACTTACAAATTGATGATGCTCGTCGGGTATAAATTTATTTTTTTCTAATACCCTTATCGATTTGATGTTGCCGGCTTCAGGCAATGCGGTGATGATTTCAAGATTCATTTGTTCAAATCCAAAGTTGATCAGCGTACTAATCGCTTCCTGCATCAATCCTTTTCCCTGGAACGCAGGGAATAATTCATAACCCATTTCAGCCATGTTTTTTTCCCGAACAATATTCCAGTAACAGATGGTGCCGATCAAAGCAGGATGATGTTTTAATGTAATGGCCCAATACAAACCATCCTTGTTGTTGATGGTTGTTTCAATTTTGTGGATGAAGGCCGTTGCTTCTTCCATACTGATGGTTCCCTTTCTGCCCAGAAATGTATTCACTTGTTCATCTGAACGAAGTTGCATAATAGCAGGCGCATCGGTTAACTGCAGTTGTCTTAATAGCAACCGTTCGGTAATGAGTTGAGGGAACGATTCAAATTGCAGGTAAACCATGTTTAATCAATTTTTAATTTTGCTTTTGCTGCATTTTCTTTTACCCGGAATTTGACCATTTTAGTGATCAGTGCATTTGGCAGCGGTTTGCTGTGTGGAAACTGTACCGAACCTTTTCCTGTTTTGTAAACGGACAATTCTTTTTTAAACGCTGCATGTTCTGTGGGTGCAGCATAAAACCCGCAATGATTTTTATACCCGGCAAAATAGATCAGCACACCCTGTTACTTATAACCGGGCATGTTATAACTGATCAACTCTTCAGCTCCGGGGGCGATTTTTTTTGTGAGGGTGCTTATTTGCTGTAAACGCTTTTGTGTGTTCTCCGGAAAAGAGGCCATATATGCATCAACGCTGGCAGGTTGAATTGCTTTCATATAATTGTAACGCTGGTTACATCGTTATTACCACATTGCCGGTTTTCTGTCCAGTTTCAACATAGGTGGTCGCTTCTACTATTGCTTCAAGAGTGTAAATCCTGTCGATCACTGCTTTGTATTGTCCTGCTTCAATTAGCTCTTTAAAAAATACAATATCTTTTTGATGATCGGTTGGAATGGGAAACTTTACTTTTTTACCGCCGGTAATGGGAGTTGTCAGTGCTAAAAAAACATTCTGGGATAGATAACCCAGTTCTGTTGAAAAATAAGTGCCGCCCGGTTTCAATATTTTTTTACAACGAAAAAAAGAACTTTTGCCTACCGCATCTAAAACAACATCATATAACTGATCCTTTTTTGTAAAGTCTTCTTTTGTGTAATCAATCACTTCACTTGCACCGAGCGATTTTACTAGTTCAAAATTTTCGGTTGTACAAACAGCTGTAATGTGTGCGCCATAATGTTTGGCCAATTGCACACAGGCCGAACCAATAGAACCGGTAGCACCATTGATGAGAATTTTTGGAGCCTGTTTAAAATCTATTTTACGGATAAGGTTCATGCCCAGCATGAGCCCATCGCAAACAGCAGCCGCTTCGTTATAACTCATGTTGATGGGCTTTGTTGCAATGGAACCCGTTTCAGGCATAGCGATGTACTCTGCATGTGTACCGAACTTATACGTGCTTAAGCCAAACACCTGGTTGCCCTGTTTAAATCTTGTTACATCTTTCCCAATTGCTTCAATCTCTCCGGCCAGTTCATTGCCTAAGATGGTTCTTTTGGGTTTGAAGAAGCCACTGAAAAATCGTACGATCAAATATTCAGGTTTTCGAAATCCGCAATCGGTTCTGTTCACTGTTGCTGCATGTATTTTGATGAGCACCTCATTATCTTTTGGTACAGGCTTTTCTACTTCTTTAAGTTGAAGAACTTCAGGCGGGCCGTAGATGGTATTTACAATTGCTTTCAAATGGGATTCTTTTTTTGAGTAAAGTTTTTTGGAGTTGCGAAATTGAAGTTAAGATATAGAGTTGAAAAAAAATACCTGATCATTTTTTAGAGTGTGTTAAACCGCATACGGTGTCCTAAGAAGCAGAGTGTGTCCCAAGAAGCGTAGGAACAAGGCAGGCTCTTTTGCAATGTTGGCTTTGTGTCAGGGTTTGTGTGTTGCAAATGTGCTTGCTTTTGTGTGGTCTAATTGACTATCGCATTTATTCTTTTTTGTAATTCCTGAATCCGTTTTATTAAGTTGTTAAAGTTTAATGGATCACCGTAAATCATATTCTGTGTCATTGCCTGATAGTCTGTCTCCCACTCTTTGATTACTGTGTCAGGCGGAATGATTTTTATTTTACTTGGAATATGATTGGAATAGTCCAGCCCTCGGAGTGGATTGAATTTTTCTCTGTGCGTTACTATACCCTTGTATAATTCTGTGTCCGAAAGTGCTGCCTTCCCGTGTTCAGTGTCCATCAATTTTTCCAAATCGTATAAGTGTCTTGATAACCTGTCAATACGAATTTTTGCAGTTTCCTGCGAAAACTCTTCGTGCAATAAAAATATCTTTTCTAAAAAGGTTCTTTGTGGTAGAACCGTCGAAATACTGAAAACTTCGGTTGCAAATGCTTGGTCTGGGAATGCAGCACTGAAAATTGAAGTAATTTCTCTGCTTTCACTTGGTTCCATCAATGAACGGGAACTTACTTCTATTAAAACTCTTTGCGGTAAATAATCAGATTTGTCAAATACAGAGTTATAGTGGATTTCTATTACCTGCGGGTCTTTGTCTGAATCAGTTATTTGTTGAGCATTTAGCTTACATTCATCAATGGCTTTCCATTCGGTAAACAGCTTCGTTATATCATCTAAGAAATTGGTCGAAATAAATTCGCAGGATTTCTTTCTTAAATTTTTGATTTGACTTTTACTGATGTCGCCGTCAAAGCCAAAGAATTTTCTGTCTATCGCTAAATCAATATCCTCCGAAAAGCGTTCTATTAAATTCCAGCCTTTACTTAATGAAGTACCGCCTTTGAAAACAATACTTGGTGAATACTTTAAGTCAAAGGAAGCCTTTAATGCTAATGTAACCCACCAATCTTTTTCAATGGCGATTTCAGGTAAGCCCGTTAATTCGGTTGCCTGATTTAGCAACTCCATTCTTCTTTCTTTTGATAATGTCAGCCAGATAGTGTTCATCTGATTGCTTGCATTATTATTTTATTTATCCAAGCGGGTGCAAGCTTTGCATCATGCAGGATGTTTTCTTTCATTTCTTTTTCCAGAATAGTTTGCAATTTCTTCAAAGTATCATCATCCACCTTATTTTGCCCGATTGTTTTTAATGCCTGAATTGCCAAACTGCTTATTTCGCCTTTGGGTAACAGGTTTTTGGGGCTGGTCTTTTTGAATGTAATGGTTCGTTTTCCGACTTTGATACTTCTTGCTGCTCCGTCAGTCAGGAAAACCACTTTCATTGGAACTTGTGTTGATAAGCCCAATTTATTTAATGCCTGAACACCCGTTGGGACAATTCTCGATTTGTCCCGACGAGCAATAGCTTTGGCAATTTCTTCGGTGGATGGAAATAGAATCCCAAGTTCTTTATCAGTCTTGGGATAAAGGTAAATGCCGTGAGCCAAGCGAACCAGCAACCCTTTCTCTTTCAAACGTAATAAGGCTTTCTTGATACTTTCAGAACTACCATAGTCCAGAAAGTCGTCTACAAAAAGAACACTTCCTTTTAGTAGTTTTTCCAGCTTTGAAGCGACTTTAGCTTCGATTACAGGTCTTTCCATTACTTTAATTTCGTCCCAAATTTAGTAAATATTTGGGACGAGGGAAACTTAAATATTATTTCGCTTTGGTTTTATGAAAACAGAAAGGATAAGTCCGATACCAACAACAACATCCACCACATTCCATAGTTCTCTGCCCAAAGCATTTTTAATCAAGGGCTGAAAAATTTGAAGATTATTATATGCCGCTGGTCGAAGCCCAAGCGGCGGCAATTTTCTGCGGGGGCAAAAAATGCTGCGAAATGGAATATCATACTTTAAAGCCAACTCTCGATAAGTAATGTTCCCGCTTAAATACTCGGCAACGATTTTTCTTTTGACTTTCTTTTTTGCTTCATTTTGTGCGAAATTAAGTTAACATTTCTGTCAACCTATTTCAGGACAAGTTAGTTTGGTTTGTGTCGGGGCTTTGTGTGTCTTTCAATGTGCTAAAAATAGCGTTGGGTCGGGTCGGCAAAGTAATGGATGCATGTATATGTGTAGGATGCTCAATAGGGTGACGCCTAACACATGAATATACACAACTCAAATTAATTCCAAAATTACCAACTTCCTGGTTTTTATAAATTACCATCTGCATTTTTTGTATTGCAGGATTGCGGCAATACCCGTTTGTAAAAAAGCTTAGAGACCTCTACACATATAAGAAGCCCTGTCAAACTAGGGCGTTAGACAGGGCTATCCGTTCTGCATTTTATAAATCACCACAAATGCAATAACGATCAATACCAGAATTAAAAAAGTAGTAATGATCAGCAACGATTGGTTGGGCATAACAGGGTATTTACTTTTGTGCCGGCGCTTCTGCAGTTGCTCGTAGAGTTGTTTGTTGAGATCGGTTACAACCGTATGTACGTTTTCTTTGTTTTTTAACTGGCTCAATCCTTCTTCTGCATCGGCCAGCATATCGGAAGCGGCTAAACGCTTTTCAACTTCATGCCGTTCTTCAGGCGTTAAGTTCCCTTTCAGGTATTGCATCAATTCCTGTTCGCTGATATCAGCCTGGTCTTTTAATATGTCGAGCAACTTATCGCTCATGGTTAATTTGTTTCAGCAGTAACATTCTCAAGTTACGCTTTCCGTTTTGAATATAACTCTTCACCTGCATGAGTGTGTAACCTGTTTCATCTGCAATGGCCACATAACTTTTTTTATGCAGGTAAAACTGTTCAATACAAAGCCGTTGTTCAGGAATGAGTTCATGTAAAGAGTTGCTGAGCCGTTCGAGCAGTTCATCTTTTTCTATATGTTCTGCATAATTGTTTTCTTCTGCCGGGGTGGCCATCATCCGTTCGGTGATTTCTTTTGGCAGTTTTCCTTTGTCACGCAGTTTCATTAGGCAATGATTCTTTGCCACCATGTAGATCCAGCTTTTAAAATAATCTACTTTGTACTTGCCCAGTTCTTTAATGCTTTTTTCAAACACCTGCTGTACGGCATCTTTAGCTTCTTCTTCATTCTTTAAATATTTCATACATACACCAAAGAGCAGCAGGGTATAGCGTTGCAGCAGGATGCCCAGCCATTTACTGTCGCCATCAGTATTGTAATGGTTGAGTAATTCGGTATCG
>Ga0163150_10009786_pt1 | contig 10514 bp, 12 predicted proteins | sample OliLakLV19P2IB_FD_148628 | JGI IMG/M metagenome (GOLD analysis project Ga0163150, IMG submission 148628) | Freshwater microbial mat bacterial communities from Lake Vanda, McMurdo Dry Valleys, Antarctica - Oligotrophic Lake LV.19.P2.IB | ecosystem: Environmental > Aquatic > Freshwater > Lake >...
GGGCTGCCTTGCGGTCCCCTATTAAAAGGGCCTGGACAAAGTTGCCTGCTGCCTCGCGGTTGAAATCAAGTACCATAGTTATTTTTTTGCTTTCTGAACTTGGTTGGAAGGTGTTTTGCTCGGATCGCGTTTTTGCCCAGCCTTAGGTACCTTCGGCGTCGACGACGGCACGTTGCCGCCCGCCGAGCCTGTCATCCCGTCAAGTTGCTCGAAAACGAGCGACTTGCGGCTAGACTCTGCATTCTCTACTGCTTTAACTTGCTGTGCTGTGAATCCACAGAACTTGCCTAGCCATTCCCCTAGCGGAACCAGGGCTTCAGCGCCCGCGGTCGCGTAGCGAGCAAGGGCTTCAGTGAGGTCTTTGGCAACCTGGGCTCGCTCAATCTCATTGAGCGCGGCCATAGGTTCCCAGCGGATCATGTACGGTAATGGCTGATCTAACTGGGCAGTAGGCGTTGGAAGCACACCCATTTGGATCATGCGATCGATAGTTACCCTGATGATGTTTGGAGATACGTGGCGTTCTTTCCGCAGTGCTATCCGCTCACGCCAAGTAATAGTGTCTTGGGGACTATCTAGCTGACCCTGCTGGGATCCCTTAAACGACTGCTGCGGCACTCCCTTGGCGATAGCGATCAACATCAGCAAGTTGTTGGTACAACTTGTAGGATCGCTGATCTGGGGTGCTAGGGACTTGACAGTAACGCCGACCATGGTAATATACCGCTGGAGGCCTTGTGCGTAGGCCTTAACGTCCTCTCGGAGTTCCTCGCGGGCCTCGGCGTCAAATTCGCCGTGCTTTGGGTCTACTTCAAAGGAAAGGCCGGGAAACCCGCCTTTCCAGAACATCTCACCCGATCCGCCTGCTACCTTACGCAAGTCGAGAAGACGGTTGTAGACGTCTTCCATCCGTGGCGCACCATAGAGTTCGGATTCAATGAGATTATCCGCGACGTGGATAATCCGGGACCAGTGGACTTTCTGTGAGACCAGGGAGCTGGACATGCCATTAGAGGGCTCCTCGAATTGCAAAGTATAGTAAGTAGGCATCCCGTACCGAGGGTTACTGCGATCCGACTCAGAGTAGAGTATTTCGGCAGATTGTTCCCCAAAAATCCTATAATACAGGATTTTCGCAGTGCCCGGGGTCTCGGACGGCCCGGCTACATCGTAGCCGGGGGCGGGAGTATCGAAGTCCTCGCCGTCATCCAGGCCAATGAAAAGAACGCCGAAGCGGCCAATGCCGCTGACGCGGTCCAGGCGGTGGAGATAGCTGTACAGTTTGGACCGCACAATTACCGTATCTACGGCTTTCTCGAACGGGGTTTCTCGTTCTTCCTCAGTCTCATAGATGGAGGGATAATCCTTCCAGCACTCATCTGGTTCCAGGTGGACTACTCGCTTCGCCACATCGCCACGGCGATACATGCGGAGGTAGTCGTGCATTTGGATTATGTCCGGGTGCCCGCATTCCTTGTCAATATCCCGGTTGCCCTCGCGGCCATCCAGGACGGGGATGCCCGCCAGGGCACGGTCGTACAGGTTCGTGATAAATGTGGCGGTGGCCTGGATTTGGTTTAGATTGGACAACTTTGGCTTCCTCTGATATTAGCGTAGCTACTGTCAGCATTGTAGCCGAAGTCCGGGCCATGGCCCAAAAGATCAAGGTAACTGCGAATTTCTGTTAAGAAATTTGCCGAAGTGGATTCTGGTTGCTATACTGGGATTGGTAATTTGATCAGAAAGCAATAACAAAGGAACGCTATGCTCAAAATAAGATTATCCATGTGGAACGACAAAGGAGCCTGTGCTGCGATCGAGGACAAGGAAAAGCCATGAGCCAAAGAGACATAATCAAAGAATTCCATGAAATGCAAGCGATCAACCCCAATTGCGGGGCCGTCTACAACGGCAACACCGCTGTAGAGTGGTATACCCTCTACTGCCAAGCCATTTTGCGTTGCAAACGGCTAGAGGAGCAGATCGAAGAAAAGCCTGGGTTACTTGACGCGTGCCGTACTGCAATGGAGGCGTGCCAACAAAATTTGGTGCATCGTCAGTGGAAAGATGAGGTAGTTTTGCTTACTGCTTTTGACGCGTGTAAAAAGGCGATGATGACTAAGGACTCCATAAACAAAGGAAACGAAATGAGCGGATTTACAGATGATGAAACATTGTCCTGGATTAGAGCAAAGATCGCTACCACTGGATTGCTATCGGTAACGAATCGAGACGTGTACGGATCAATGCATATCCTCGCAGCAGATAGGCGAGGAATGGAGGCGTATATACGGTCAGCCAAGTGCGAGCATAAGCAGGGGGTTATCGCAAACCTTACTGCGGGGCTGCACTCCGCATGCGATACGATCGACAGCCTAGATGGCGATTCATACGAACTGCGCAATATACTGGAATGTTGCGAAAAGTCTTTGGAGATAGCGGAAAACAAGGGAAATTAAACATGATTGAAATATTCATTGGTACTGTTATTGCTGTGGTTTTGTGTATGGGCTGCGCAAGCGGCCTTATTGGCGGAGGCAGGGGCCGCCGTAGGCGGCGATAGCCCTACTTCAGCACTCCGAGCTTAATACCATGCTTAATCAGCATGGTATACGCTCCCGAGGATGCGTCTACCTGGTCATCGTTTACCCCGTCCGGGAAATAGGTAAGTTCCTTAAGGTACTCCTCAAGTACCTTACCTGTCATGGCAGTGTGTACGTTGCCCATGTTGATCTGGGTTGCGTAAGTGTCGGCACGAAGCAACTTGTTGCCCGTGCTTTTCTCGGCAATAACCACGAAGCCGTGGAGCCGTTTCACGGACTCTTTGGCTGCATCGATTCCTGATGACCCTGGCTCTTGTTCTAAGCCTATCCGGACGTGCTTGCCGTCCATATGTGCCCTAGCCTTGATCATCGCTTCTCGCTCATCTGAGGCCCATTGGCCGCGACACACGTCCAAGAGCCAAATTGTCCCGTCGTCCATCAGCCCCATCTTGACGCCTACCGTGTAATCCCCGGCATCGGCCAAGGCCGCCTTGTCCCAGAACCGGACAAGGCGTTTGAACGCCTTGTCCGGTGGGGCTGCCAGGTGATCCTTGTTGATCCGGTCTGCTTTGATGGCCCCGCCGCCGGGGGGAATTGGTTGTTGCAGGATTTGTCCAGCGTAACCATATTCTCCCAACTCGGCCTTCATGCTCAGGAGAACCCGGCGGCTAAGCCGCACGGGGTCGAAGAGGCCGTCGACGTAATTCGCCCGAAGTTCGGGCGGATGAATGAAATCTGTCTCCTCTCCAGGGAGACAGATTAACTTGACGCCTGGGAACTTCTCTAGGAAAATGGCTGTAGGATCCTGAACACTGATCCGCTGCATCACCATGTAGGTCCAGCTAACTTCCTTGTCGACTTTTCGACTAGGAAGTGTTTCTGTGACGTATTTGGCGGCTTCTTCGATCTTGGCCTTGGATCTACCACCCTTTGGGTCGATCGGATCATCGATTCCGATCACATTAGCATGGCGACCTGTGATATTACCGCCCGTACCAGCGGCATATCTATCGCCGCCCAAGGTATTGGACCAGAGGGATTTGTTATTGAGATCGTCGCGGAGCTCGATCTCGGGGAACAACTTCTGGTAAAGGGGGGAAAGAACCACCCGCCTCGACTTTACAGTGAGCTCAAATGCCAGATCCTCGGCAAAACTGGTTCCGATGTATCGGAACCCAGGCATCCTGGTCCAGGCCCAGGGCAAGAGAAGGATCGTAAAAATCGTAGATTTTGACGTTCCGGGGCTCACATTGACCACTAAGTCGTTGAGCTTGGGTTCCCCTCGGAACACACGCTCCATGTTTTCCTGGATTTCCCTACAAAGGTAGGGAATATGCCAGTTGATTACCAGTTTCTCGGTCGATACCATCGGCCAGAATGTCTTGACAAAAACTAGGTAATCGGCGCGACAGATATCGCTCAGGGATTTATAGTAATCGATTTGCATGGCACTTGCTAAACTGTTGAGTTTGGATTAGAATGATGAACTCCCTAACTTTAAGATAAGGCTGCCTTATGTTACCTGCCGATGAACTAGATCCTGGCATCCTGGCGTCCGTTGGACGTCGTGCTCGCCGTTTCCTAGTCACTTCTGGGTTTGTCTCCGACAAACCCATCAAACGCAAGTATTCTCGATCTGAGCTACGCCAGATCGAGAGTATTGCCCACAGGGCCTTGGCTATCTCGAAGCACGGGGCTTGCGCCCAGCTTGCCCGCGACATGGTTGATATCGCGGTGAGTGTGGATAATGCCTGGGTCGAACTGTTCCCTGTGTTTGAACAGATCGACAAGGCCATCAAGAAAGATCATTGCCGTCTGGTAGCTCTACCGGAGGGCTATCAGATTCTGGATTTACATGGCGAAATAGTTTCTCAAGGGGAAACACTCCGGCAGTTGCTATTATCTCATGTACTTCAACACGGTGATCGGGTAACGGGTGGGTACGATCGCGAGGCGGAATGAGGTATTCCTCCCCAATCGACCTCGGATCGACCTTTTGGCCTGTTTTGGCCTCAATGGCGGCGGCCATCCGGTCTTGGTCGTGTTCGATGCGTAAATTACGCATCTTTTGGATGAATTGGATCATGTCCAGGCGGCGGAGCTCGATATTCTCCGCCTTTTTGTCGTCCCTTTCGAGCAAATAGTTCAGAAAATCCAGACCTTCTAGCTCTGTCAGGACTGCATCCCGCTTCCCCTTAAACAGTTTACCGGGGGTAAATCGGATAAAAGTCCGAGGTTTTCCGCTCCTGATGGTAATTTCCAGGTTTAGCGTAGCGAAACCTGCGATGTTCAGGTAGCCTGTTTCGAAGAACTGTTTGACCATGGCGGTGAACACCGACTTGGTCAATGGCCTGACTGTACTCTTGGTTAGACCGTGAATCGCCGCGACTTCGTCGGCGATTGTGGTCTGAGTTGTCTTTTTTTTCTTGAATTTCTTTAATTTAGGCATCTGCCCCTCGTAGATTGTGTATACTATCCGTAATCGCACCCAACATAACACACTTTAAGTAATTAGGTTGAATATGCCGAAAACAATACGCCGAAAACAATACAAAGGCCCACGGTATTGCATGCCCACTGTGCCGCCGGATCAACAAGCAAGCTCCCCCCACTTATCGCCTGATAAGTGGGAGGAGCTTTTGTCTAAAATTAGATATATGGCAGTAGCATATGGCCGCCAGACAGGCATAAACCCTGAAGATTTGTACCAGGCAGGACTGGTTAGGGTATACGCAGAATCTGCTAAGGGGGCTACCTTGGGTAGCCCCCTGTGGCATGCTAGGCGGGCCATGCAAACTGAAGCATCCTCGGAGCGGATATGGCGTCAGGCACCTAAACGGGCGGTGGCTTTACTAAAAGTAGTTCGCGGTGTCTCTATGTCGTTTGATGGCCTAGATGGCTATCTAGGCCTGCTAGCCGGTAGGGATCGCACTGTGTTTGAGCTATGGCTCCAATGTGAGTCTCTGTCTGAGATTAGGCGGCGTGTCGGATTAAGTTCTACGGATGGAGTGAAAGCGGCGGTGGAGCGGTGTACCCGTCTGATTGCACGGCATATTGGGTATACACCCAATATGCCGTGCCTATGGATTAAGCCAAAAACGGATCTCCCGATTGGTGTGACTTATCAGAAGGGTAAGTTCCTAGCCCGGGTCTGCCGAGGAGGAAAGCAATATTGTCTAGGCAGCCACGAAACGGTAGACCTAGCCAAACATGCAGTGGATAGCTTCTTGCTATCCACTGCATAGACGAACGACCACGATCACCGAGCATCCGGTGACCACGTTAAGCCTAACCAAACCACGTCCACCGGATGCTTCGGTGACCACATTGTTATCTTGGAGTTTGTGATTATGTTTATTGAGGAGCAGCCTTCCCTGGAATTCCGGGAAATGCAGGCAAAGGCAGACCACTATCTGTGTAGTATTGTCGAATGTGTGCGTCTATTGACTGTAGAACGTCACCGATGGGTAGCGGCGTCTGGTTCTTGGCGTCCAGAGAGATTGGCGGCTTGTGGACGAGTATGTCTAACTGCCGAAGCATCATAGCAGATACGGCCAATTGCAACATTGCCGTGTCATGTTCATTTACCATCACAATGGTCCTTGGTCGTTCCTGAAAAGATAACGCTAATGTTCAACCGGCGACGGGATAAATCGTCGCCTTGCAAACCGAGCTTGCCGTCGCTCGGTTGCAACATTTTGTTCGACGGCGAATGAGGAATTGATTATGCATTACAGGAATGGACGTGAGGCAAAGAACGGCGATGAGATCGTTCAGATGGATACTGATTCCGCGAAGATTACCGGGGCTGGCGTCTTGATTCGTGCCGTACCAGGTAACGATCATTGCAACGGGATCATGGCAAACGATCGCTCGCAATCATTTGTCGGAGCGTGCTTGTGCGACTGCTTGCACGTCGAAGACGTTGGTGTGTTGCTGTCGGAAAAAGGGCTGAACAAGAGGCCACAGGGCAAGTAGTCCGCATTCATGTTCAGGCGGGCGGCATCTTCGGGTGTCGTCCGTCGAACGACCGTGGTCACCGAGCATCCGGTGACCACGTTAAGCCTAACCAAACCACGTCCACCGGATGCTTCGGTGGACCACATTGTTATCTTCGGCGTTTCTTGCCTGCGGCTGCTAAAGCAAAGGCAAGGATCAGACCGACGAACAAAGTAATACATTCCATTTTTGGGTTCCTTTTAGAGGTTATTTTAGCATGGGCAATGACTGGATCGAGATCGCAGACGGAATGCCGGGAATCAACAAAGTAGTTGAGGTTCAGGATATACGAGGCAATGGCGGGCACGGCGTACTTCGGCTCGAAGGCGATACAAGGCATGGCGCGCAGGACAGCCGGTTCGTGTTCGGCTCACCGGAGAATCACCTACTCTACAATGTTAAAGCGTGGCGACCCCTCCTCGTCAGCGCGGAAATATTGTCTGACCCTCCACTACAGCAGTTGGTGGAAGGACTATCACTACAGGATTAGTGCCAGATAGCCAACACTTTTCATCTCCCATAAGGAAATCAATCTATGGAAATAGCAGAAATACGCACCAAGCTGACCGCAATGATAGTTGCGGACCCTCCGCAAGACAGCAAGGAGTACACCGATTTAGCTGCTCTGATGATAGGCTTCACTACTTGGGCAGCCGGTGGAGCTGGATTAGCCAGCGGATCCTCCAACATAGCAGAGGGGGGCCGTCTTTCCGATACTCAAGCAGTAGGAGTTGGTCTTTTGTGGACTTTGATCCCGGCACTCGAAGACAATGAAGACGAGACTACCCTGGCTGCCTTTTGCCAGGCTTTCAACAACTTGCTCATCCGCAAGTTGAAAGAAAACGACACAGTTGAGACAGCCAACGTAGTCGGCTCTCTCATTGCCATGACCTGCGATATGGTGGCCAACAATTTGTTGGCTCTCCATAGCGATAGGCAGTTGACCGACGAACAAATCGATCACGTATCCCATAACCTGGCCGATGCTTTCATGGAAATAATGACCAAAGAAAGCAAGAAACTTGACCCCCAAACAGGACTGAACAACTAATATGCAAACTGAACTACCGATCACTGTAGGAAGTCGGGTATCCCGCCGCGACGATCCTGATCCCATAGACGGTACTACTGTCCATATGATCTTGGATACTTGGCTAGTCCTACAGGAGAGCCCCATCCACCGCCCATATGTGGGCGGGATCGCAGACTACCAACGCCTATTAGAGGCGCCTGAAGGCTGCATGCTGATAAGCTCTTTCTCGGATTTACGGGTGGGCGACCTAGTGTATGACGGTGTAACGGACGAGTGGGTTAGGGTCGAGCCCGCCCTGACGGATATGGCTGCCGCCCCTGGGTTTATGTATGCCCGACCTATCATTGGAGATGACTACGAGTACGTACCTTATGACGTTGTGTTGGCGGAGGCCCGATTAAACGGGACCGCGTGCGGGTGCGGGTGCAGCGGCGATCGCCGGTGTACATACTTTGCCGATGGTAGGTGGATGAGCAGCGTTATTCCTAGTAACCATCTAGCATATCGCAGGAAGACCGCCAAGGCGGTCGCCCGCGACAAGGCGGCAGAGGAAGCGAAGCGACCGATCGCCGTAGGGGACACGGTTCGGAAAACCGATGGCGTGGCTGAGTATCGGGTGTTAGCTATAGTGGACGAGAAATGGATGGTGATCCAGTGCAATGAGTACGATCCACAGATGGCTTCGCGACGGCGGTTCTGTCGAGTAGCTACCAAGTAATTTCCCTTAACCCAGGTAACCACAGATAATGTTCGACGTAGTAATTCCTTGCAGCCCTAAAGATAACGACAACCTGAAGCAAACGCTCAGATCATTGCGTAACCTGCGGGGTTGGAGGAGTATCTACATCATCTCTCCTGAGCCGATGTCGCTAGACATCGGCGTACCTTACAAGGAAGTCCGTGACTCAGCATTTGACAGTCTATTCACCATCGCTCGCATTAAGGCGAGATGGCTACAGGAGTTCCCAGACATGGCCTATCGCTCATCCTGGGTCTACCAGCAACTACTGAAACTCTACTGCCCTCAAGTAATCCCGGACCTCTTGGACTCTTTCCTCTTTCTTGATTCGGATACCATGGTTTTGCGGGATCTAAGGCTAGATCCCGCGAAGTTTCAGTACTTCATACCCTCCTCGAACCACACCGCGTACAAGGAAAACTACCACAAGCTAACGGGCCTAACCGCGCAGGGTTTCTCGTTCATCAACCACCACATGATGTTCCAGAGACGTTACTTGGGTGAGATATTCAGCTATGTCCAAAGATACCATAACAAGCCATTTTTTGAAGCTTTGCTCGACTCCCTAGATTACACAACCTTGTCTACGACGGCAGAACAAGAAATCTACGGTAATTGGATGTACTTCCACCACAGGGATATCTGCGAGTTGCGGCATCTGAGAACTCGGGATATTAACTACATCCCGAATGATAGCCAACTAGCCGATTTGGCCCAGCATTATGATCTAGTATCTTCCCACGCTTGGTTACGGGGCATCGAGAACCGCAGCTAGTAACTCCTCTCTGACGTACAGGGCAATGCCCCAGCCTCTTGGTGTCTAATGCATTTCTCGCAGGGTTAGTGGTTAAAGACCCCAATGATACCCCATATCCATTAGGCTGATGGTTAAAGACCCCAATGATACCCCATATCCGTTTTCCATAAAAAATACGGCCATATCCGGACACAATCCGGCCAATTCCCCAAAACCACTTTTCTTAATACTCGCAGGGATTTCGACACTTTCCCTATATGTCTGATCCCCTATCCGGCCAAGCGTCCTTTGCTTATTCTAGGATGTTCTTTCCTTGGCCCCATTGCAGCGGCGGCGAGCGAAGCGAGCGGCCTAAAGGGCCCTTTTCTGTCTCTAACAGGCCCCTTTCTGTCTCGGATTTTTGAAAAAAAATACGCGCCAGGTTAATCGCCCGGCATAAGCCGGGCTTAGCATAAGCCCTGGTTATTATGACCCCCCTCACTACAGTAACTTAAATGATGATAAGCGTGGCTTATCATCATCCGTACTACTAGTACCTATACTACTAGTAGTACTAGTAGTATAGGTACTAGTAGTACTAGTAGCTATGCTACTAGTACCCTGCCTATAGTAGTACCCCTAATACCCTGCCTATAGTAGTACCCCTAATACCCTGCCTAGGGGCGTAGTATCTACCCTTGTATGGCAACGTCCGATAATGTTTATTATGTTCGGTTACCCTGCCCTGCCAGTAGAACCGCCGTCTAGACGGCGGTTCTCGCCCTGCCAGTAGAACCGCCGTCTAGACGGCGGTTCTCGCCCTGCCAGTAGAACCGCCGTCTAGACGGCGGTTCTCGCCCTGCCAGTAGAACCGCCGTCTAGACGGCGGTTCTCGCCCTGCCATGGCAGCTACCAAAAAGGTTGAACCATTCAACCATTTGACTTTTACCCCCAAAAGAGGGGTTTTTGTGAGAAGGGTGTTCGTAGTACCTAAACCCTTACGTAGTAAGGGTTTAGGTACGATGCCTTGGAAAGAGAATACCAAGTGTCCAACAGCGGAAAGAAATTGTCCAGAATTGTGGTAATATTCTTTCCAGGGTTATTTTTCAGCGTTTATGCTGGAAATACATTGGTAGGTCGATGAAATCGGCCATAATACTACCTATTAGGACTAGACTTATCGGCCATGGTCGCCGATAATGTATTCGGCGACCAGAAGTTTGGTCGACCGGGGCGGTTCCAAGTGAACCGCCCCCCGATACCGGGAACCAAGACTACCTATAACAGGAGCTCCACAATTCTAAACGATTCCCACTAGTGGGAATCATCGGGCTAGTATCCCTATAACAGCACAATCGGGTTATGCCGATAGTGTGGCTATTGCGACACAATATTCAACGTGGCCTATTAAAAAGCTGGCGCACGTGATGGCTGATCTATGGGTACCATGTATCTGTATTGAGG
>Ga0163150_10009787_pt1 | contig 10512 bp, 12 predicted proteins | sample OliLakLV19P2IB_FD_148628 | JGI IMG/M metagenome (GOLD analysis project Ga0163150, IMG submission 148628) | Freshwater microbial mat bacterial communities from Lake Vanda, McMurdo Dry Valleys, Antarctica - Oligotrophic Lake LV.19.P2.IB | ecosystem: Environmental > Aquatic > Freshwater > Lake >...
ACCTGATTTCGGTGCACTCAGTCCACCTGAGCGCCGACGAGATTTCGCTTTTGGCAACGCATGGAAGCTCGGTTGCGCATTGCCCTACGTCCAACCTCAAACTCGCCAGCGGTTTCGCCCCGGTTGCGGCGCTGGTGGCCGAAGGCGTGAATGTCGGCCTCGGAACTGACGGCGCCGCAAGCAACAATCGACTGGACGGATTCCAGGAAATGCGCCAGGCCGCGCTGCTCGCGAAAGCCGTGGCAAGGAATGCCGAAGCTATCCCCGCCCATACCGCCTTAAGGCTCGCCACGCTGGGAGGCGCCCGGGCGCTCGGGCTGGACACCCGGATCGGATCGATCGAGCCGGGCAAGCGGGCCGACCTGGCGGCCGTCCGGCTGGCCGGACCGGAACTCGTTCCGATATTCGATCCTGTGTCCCATTTGGTGTACTGTGCCGGACGCGGGGATGTCACCCACGTCTGGGTCGACGGGGAGGAGAAAATGTCCGACAGGGTCCTGAATGGCATGGATATTCCCGGCTTGGACACCCGCGCCAAGTTATGGCAGAATGCCCTGAAGAATTGAACAAAACGCAGCAATAAACGAAACTTGGATTCGAGAAGTCTTCGGAATAACGAAAAAGAGGGGATCGTATGAATAAGAAAGCTTTGTCGCTTCTGGCAATCACCGGTATCGCCATGTCGGCGGTGTCCTTCACGGCCTCCGCGCAGCAGTCGGGCGGCTACTGGACCAACCCGGCCAGCGGCCTGATCTGGAAAAACGCCTACGGCCAGTGCTGGAAGTCGGTTTACTTCACCCCGGCGATGGCCGTGGCGGAGTGCGATCCCGACCTGATGCCGAAGCCGCCCGCTCCCGCGCCCAAGCCCGCGCCCTTTGTCGCGCCGCCGCCGAAGCCCGGTCCTGCTCCCACACCTGCGCCCGCTCCCGCACCGAAGCCCGCGCCGAAGCCGGTTGCCGAGAAAGTGACGATGGCCGCCGATGCGCTGTTCGACTTCGACAAGTCGGTGATCAAGCCGGATGCCAAGAGCAAGCTGGATGACCTCGCGGACAAGATCAAGCGGGTCAACCTCGAGGTGGTCATTGCAATCGGCCACACCGACTCGATCGGCAGCGATGCCTACAACCAGAAGCTGTCGGTGCGTCGTGCCGAGGCAGTCAAGGCTTACCTGGTGAGCAAGGGCGTTGAGCCGAACCGCATCTACACCGAAGGCAAAGGCGAGAAGCAGCCCGTGGCGAGCAACGCCACCAAGGAAGGCCGCGCCAAGAACCGTCGCGTGGAAATCGAAGTGATCGGTACGCGCCAGCCCTAAGCTGCACGTTCCGGAAAAAAGCCCTGCATCCGCAGGGCTTTTTTTTTGGATAATGCCGGTATGAATGCAGTCCACAACGCGGATCCCGCGGAGCTTGAGAAGTTCGGCCAGCTCGCGCACCGATGGTGGGATCCGTCCAGCGAGTTCAAGCCGCTGCACGAGATCAACCCGTTGCGCCTGGGGTGGATCGACGAGCGGGCCCCGCTCTCGGGCAGGCGAGTTGTCGATGTAGGCTGCGGCGGCGGGATCCTGACCGAGGCGATGGCCGCCAAGGGCGCGGAGGTTTCGGGCATCGACCTCTCGGAAAGAGCGCTCGGGGTTGCCGAACTCCATCGGCTCGAAAGCCGCCTGCCGGTGCGCTATGAAGCGATTTCGGCCGAAGCGCTCGCCGAGCGCGAACCGGGATCGTTCGAGGTCGTCACCTGCATGGAATTGCTCGAGCACGTGCCGGACCCTGCAAGCACCGTGGCTGCGTGCGCCAGGCTGCTGAAGCCGGGCGGGCATGCCTTTTTTTCGACCATCAACCGCAATCCGAAGGCCTACCTCTTCGCGGTGATCGGGGCGGAGTACGTGCTGAAAATGCTGCCCAAAGGCACGCATGACTACATGCGGTTCCTCAAGCCGTCCGAGCTCGCCTCTGCTTGCCGCGCGAGCGGCCTGCGCTGCGCCGAATTTACCGGCATGCTGTATAACCCGCTGTCGAAGCAATACAGCCTCGGCGGAAATTGCGATGTGAACTACATCGTTCACTGCATCAAGGAGGAGTAGTTGCGCGCCGTCCTGTTCGATTTCGATGGAACGCTGGCAGACACCGCGCCCGACCTCGGCGGGGCGCTCAATCGCATGCTGACCGATCGCGGCCGCACCGCCGTCCCGCTCGAGAAACTGCGCCCCCACGCCTCGAGCGGCGCTCGCGGGCTCCTCTTCATCGGGTTCGGCGTCAAGCCCGGAGACGACGGGTTCGAGTCGATGCGCGAGGAGTTCCTCGCCAATTACAGCACCTCGATCTGCGTACATACCCGGCTGTTCCCCGGCGTCGAGGAGCTTCTCGGCTCCCTCGAATCCAAGCCGATGGCCTGGGGCATCGTGACCAACAAGGCGGTCAGGCTGACCACCCCGCTCGTCGACAAGCTCGGCCTGGCCAAACGCGCGCGATGCGTCGTCGGCGGCGATTCCACCCCGCACCTCAAGCCACATCCGGCGTCGCTGCTCCACGCGGCCGAGAAAATCGGCGTCAAGCCCTCCGACTGCTGCTACCTCGGCGACGACCTGCGCGATATCCAGGCGGCCAAGGCCGCCGGCATGTTCTCGATCGCAGTCGAATACGGCTACAGCGGCACCGAGAACGGCGGTCCGCACGCATGGAACGCCGAAGCCGTCATCGGCCAGCCGATGGACTTGCTCCATCACCTGTAGCAGGCTTTTCAGGCGCCGCGCCGGCCTTGCAACCGGCCCCGCCACCCCCACATGCGATAATGAAACGTACTATCGATTCCGGGGGCGACCTGGCTTCGACAGGGGTTACAAAGCAGGCAGGGCATACCGAGGGCCAGTCACCTCGAAAATCCATCTGGAAACAAAAGTAACTGCGAACGACAACTCGTACGCACTAGCCGCCTAAGAACCGGCTAGCTCCGCAACCGCCTCGTCCCTGGGGCGGGTCGGGCAACCGGCAGCGGAGTCATCTACAGGGAATCGGGTTATGCCGGGTCGCTTGGCACAGCCTTAAAAAGTAGGCGACTCGCGGGGAAAGCAGCGTGCCTGTTCGCGGCCGACCCGTTAAATTGAAACGACAGGCTAAGTATGTAGAACTGTTTGTAGAGTGCTCCTGGACGCGGGTTCGATTCCCGCCGCCTCCACCATTTTATCCCTCGCTCGAAAAACGCCTTGATCCTAAGGCGTTGTTTTTTTGTGGATTAATTTTTGAAATTCCCGACTGGCTTAGTCGGACATACCCTAAATACCCCCAAAATTCGCACGCGATTCGCACGTGCGAATGGAACGGCGAAAAAGTTTGGCCGCACTCCATACGGGCACCCCCCCATTTGTCTTGTTAAGTGAGTACAGGAACGCGCGTTAGCTTCTAAGGGCCGTCGCCTTCAATAGCCGTAAAGGTAAGGTGTTGAGTTTGCAAGGCCATCGGTATTTCTTAGCGGGGCCGCCCCATTCTGGGCGTGTCGCGCGTCATAAATAACTGAAAAAACGACCAATCTAACTGGCGCTCTTTAGTCGAGGTTTAGTCGAGGTTTAGTCGGAGATTGCTCTCTCTACCGTGGGGGACACTTGACAGAAATGTTAATTAACAATAACATTATTCTCAAGGAGATTCAGAAATGTTATCTATCACCAACTTATCTGACCTTGGACGTTCCTTCCGCATGGAGCGCAAGGCGATGGGCAAGACCCAGGCCCAGGTTGCTAAAGACGCCCTTTTGAGACGGGAAACCATCATCCGAATCGAGGCCGGCGAAAACACGGACGCCATGACTTTGTTGAAGGCGATTTCTGCGTTGGGAAAGGCGATCACGATTACGAGTTCGCGCCCGGGCTACGAAGAACTCAAGAAGACGTTCAATGAGGACTAAGGCGCTTCAGGTAGTAACCCCACAGGGCTCTTCTGGAATTCTTGAGAAGGAATCCAACTTCGTCTTCAACTACCAGACGAAAGACCCTACGTGTGAGGCTTCCTTGGCGCTGCCCCTGCGCGCGGAAAGCTATTCGAGCGGCGCCTTGTTTTCGGTGTTCCAGATGAATCGGCCAGAAGGCTATCTGCTCGAAAGTCTCAAGCAGCGATTCGCCAAGCAGATCAACCTGGATGACATGGAGTTCCTAAGAATTACCGGCCAAAATCAAATCGGTCGATTGCGTTACAGCGTGCCGGATGCAGAAATCAAATCTGATGCCCTGCGCCCGCAAAGGCTCAGCCGAAAAGAGATCGTAGAAAGTAAGGCCTCAGATGAACTATTTGAACATCTGATCGACATCTATTTTGCATCAGGAATTTCCGGATTCCAACCCAAGGTGATGGTCCCGAGCGACGAAAGCGTCGTCTCAGAGAAAACCGCTCTTTACATCTCCGATCTCATCGTCAAGGCCGCCGGCGAGGACTATCCATTCCTCGCCCAAAATGAATTTCTGTGCATGGAAGTCGCAAGGCAGGCTGGGCTCATGGTGCCGGAATTCTGGCTTTCGAACGACGGCAAGTTATTCGTATCGAGCCGCTTCGACCTTCGGGAAAGCGCCCAGCTCGGCCTGGAGGACATGGCAGTTCTCATGACGAAATCGAACGATCAAAAGTATCAAGGCAGTTATGAAGGCATCGCCAAGGTGATTGACCTATTCTGTGGTTCTAATGGGCAGGAAAGCAAAGCCAGATTGTTTGAATACGTGGCCCTGTCTTGCCTTGTGAAGAACGGAGACGCTCACCTGAAGAATTTTTCCCTGATCTACGATTCACCGCGTGGCGACGTGCGGCTTTCGCCGCTCTATGACGTCGTAACCACAACGGTGTATTCGCACCAGAGCCCGAAAACCGGAGCGACGAAGGTGGACAGGACGCTTGCGCTCAATCTGAACAGAACAAAATCCTACCCCGTACCCAAGGAGCTCGAAGCGTTCGGAGAAAAGATTTGCCTGGTCCGCAACCCACGCGAGGTCATCGAGAAAATCAGAGACGCTCAGCATGAGGTGTGCAAGCTACACGCCGATCACATCGATCCGGACTTCCTAGTGGCGATGAAATCGGAATGGGGGCTTGAAGACCGGGCGTGTTGATTTCCACGCAAATCTGACCCGGGGTTTTCATCGGAAACTGACCCGGGTTTGTGAATCGCAGTATAGCTAAGTGTTTGTGGGTAAGTCCTCGGTTTCCTCCGCTTTGGTTGTTTGAGATTTTCGGGTTCGAACAGTTCTGCCCGGCTGCAGCCGGGCAGAACTGTTTTTGAACCGCCAGGACTCGTTGCCGGTCTCGACGATGTGGCAGCGATGCGTCAGCCGGTCCAGCAGGGCGGTGGTCATCTTTGCGTCCCCGAAGACGCTTGCCCATTCGGTGAAGCTCAGGTTGGTGGTGATGATCACGCTGCTGCGCTCGTAGAGCTTCGAGAGCAAATGCAACAGCAGCGCCCCGCCCGCCTGGCTGAAGGGCAGATAGCCCATTTCGTCCAGGATCACCAGGTCCACGTACATCAAACGCAGGGCGAGTTGCCCCTGCTTGCCGGCGGCTTTCTCTGACTCGAGCGCATTGACCAGTTCCACCGTCGAGAAGAAGCGCACCCGCTTGCCCCCATGGTTAGTGCAACATGCTTTCTGTAAATTGGAAGAAGGCGGTTGCATCGAGATGAATAGTGCGGGGCGGATCAGGGTTTCATGTTCAAGTAGGTTTTGCCTTCGAGCCAGTCCTCATCCGTTTCGGCGAGCAGCGTGCTGACCAATCGCAGACAGGATGCGGCATCGGGGAAGATCGAAGCCACGCGCGTGCGCCGCTTGATCTCGCGGTTGATGCGTTCAAGGCCATTGGTGGTTCGCAATCGTACGCGATGACCTTGCGGAAAATTGAAGACTGTGAAGCCCTCGGCCAGATTGTCCTCGGCCCAGTCGGCCAGCTTCGAGGCATCGATGCGCCAAGCTTCGATCGCCTCCTTGAGAACGCGTTCGGCCTCGGCACGGTCCGGTGCGTTGAAGATCGACCGGATGCGCCGACCGACCGCTTCGCGCTGATCGACGCGAGCGATATGGCCTTGGGCGCAATGGCGATCTCGGCCTGGCGGTGCAGGCATCGAGCGCGCGCTTTTTGCGCGCGCCCAGGCGACTTGAATACTGCCATTTCCTGCTTGTGGTCGTTGTGCCGACTGGCCCGCACGTCGATATGCTGCCAACGCAGCCGTCATTGATTTGTCCGTTACGGAAGGCGTGGCGTGTGGCTGTGTGCGCGCTATCGAACAGAGCCGTTCGCCACGGCGTAGCAAACTCACGACCAGGAGAAATTCATGCAAGACGCGACCCCGAGGTACCCACAAGGGCGACGGTCAGCTTTGGCCGGCGGGTCTCGTTGAGTTACTTGTCGAATCCTGGAATCGAAGGCAACGATGAATGAACCGATAGACCTTGCCAGTGCCGCGCCGCCAAAGCCAGGGGGCGCGGAATCGCTCAATCGCAGCTGCTTTTGCATCAGCCTCGACGCCGATGCGCTGAAGCGCGAGCTCGAAACGGACCCCGAGACGCGCAGCGTGTATCCGTTGATCCTGGAGAACTGCCCTCATTTGTTCGCGGCATTGCCGGTGTTTGTGTCGCGCCGCCATCTCGAAGAAATGGCGAACATCGTGCAGGCGGTCGAGTCGGTCGTAGCGCTGCGCGCATTTCGGGACATCGTTCTCGAGTGGTCAGCGCCGATAGCACGTTTCGATGCCGGCGGCGCGCGGGGCGTGTTCCTGAGCTACGACTTTCACGTGACCGAGGCCGGACCAAAGCTGATCGAGATCAACACCAATGCCGGCGGCGCGCTCCTCAATGCCGCATTGGCGCGCGCACAGCGGGTTTGCTGCCCGGCGATCGCGGGCATGACCACCGGCTCCGTTGAACTCGGAGCGCTCGATCAATCCTTCGTGGACATGTTTTTCTCCGAATGGCGCCTGGCCCGCGGCGACAGGGATCTGCGGCGGATCGCGATCGTCGACGAGAACCCGCGGGAACAGTATCTCTACCCCGAATTCGTCCTGTTTCAGCAGCTGTTCCGCGGACATGGCATCGACGCGGTCATCACCGACCCGGCGGCGTTGCGACTGGACAATGGCGCCTTGTGGCACGGCAAGGATCCGGTCGATCTCGTCTACAACCGGCTTACCGACTTCATGCTTGAGGACCCTGCCCATGCGGCGTTGCGCGAAGCCTATTTGAACAACACCGTGGTGCTGACGCCCCATCCGCGTGCCCATGCGCTTTACGCAAACAAACGCAATCTGGCCGTGCTCACGGATCCGGAGCGATTGCGCTCGATCGGTGTCTCTGAAGAGGTTGCGCGCACGCTGCTAAGTGGCATTCCGAGAACCGAAATTGTCCATGCCACCGATGCGGTGCGCCTGTGGTCGGAGCGGCGCAAGCTCTTTTTCAAACCCGCCGCGGGCTATGGCAGCAAGGCTGCCTATCGCGGCGAGAAACTGACAAAGCGCGTGTGGGACCAGATTCTCGCAGGTGACTACATAGCGCAGGCACTGGTTCCGCCCGGAGAGCGATTGGTCGGTGGATCTCAGGCGGCGCATGCGCTCAAGTTCGACGTGCGCAACTATGTCTATCAGGGCGCGGTTCAGTTCGTCACGGCCCGCCTCTATCAGGGACAGACCACGAATTTCCGCACGCCCGGTGGCGGATTCGCGCCGGTGTTCACCGACATTGCGAATGGCTCGGACAGGGGTTCTGCATGTGAAGCCGCCTGTGCGATGCCGGATTCGCCTGGCCGTCGATGAAAGAATCTAGAACTTTGTCCTATCTCGGCGTGACTTGGCAGAAGAGCTTCGGCGACACTCGCCGGCTGATGCTGCGTGAAAGCGGCGATCCCAGCCGGCTCTCTGTCCTCGTAGGTGCGCGGATGTGGTTCAAGGAGTGAATCACTCGAGCCCACGGGATTTTGGTGAAACGGAGCTGGACGCTTTACAGCGCCATGCCTTCGCTTATTTCCTGCACGAGGCCAACCCCGCGAATGGTCTCGTAGCCGACAAATCGCAGCCGGGCTCTCCCGCGAGCATCGCGGCCGTGGGCTTCGCGCTGGCGGTCTACCCGGTCGGGGTCGAGCGTGGCTGGATGACGCGCACCGACGCGATCGGGCGCACGCTGGCGGTATTGCGATTCTTCTGGGCCAGCGCGCAGGGACCCGCTCCAGACTTGACCGGGCACAAAGGCTTCTACTACCACTTCCTCGACATGACCACCGGACAGCGTGCCGGCCGGTGCGAACTGTCGACTGTCGATACGGGTTTCCTTCTGGCAGGCATGCTCGCCGCCGGGGTCTATTTCGATCAGGACGGTGAAGAGGAAAAGGAGATTCGGACGCTGGCCGACGCGCTCTACCGCCGCGCAGATTGGCCGTGGGCGTGCAATGGCGGAGCGACGCTCACCCATGGGTGGAAGCCCGAGAGCGGCTTTCTGCCCTACCGCTGGGAAGGCTACGACGAGGCGATGCTCTTGTACGCGCTGGCGCTGGGCTCGCCGACGTACCCCCTGCCACCGGAGAGCTACGCGGCGTGGACCGCCACCTATGAATGGAAGGAAATTTACGGCTACGAATTCGTCTATGGCGGTTCGCTCTTCATCCACCAGTACTCGCACATCTGGGTGGACTTCCGCGGGATCCAGGATGCCTTCGCGCGCGACAAAGGCATCGACTATTGCGAGAACAGCCGCCGCGCGACCTACGTTCAGCGGGAGTACGCGATCCGCAATCCGCTCGGGTTCGAGGGCTACGGAGAGAACTTCTGGGGGCTGACCGCGAGCGATGGGCCCGGCTGGACGAAGCGCAAAATCGACGGCATCGAGCGCTCGTTCTTCGACTATGTCGCGCGCGGCGCACCGTACGGACCCGACGACGGGACCGTCGCACCATGGGCCGTGGTTGCGTCCCTGCCGTTCGCCCCCGAAATCGTGCTGCCGATGATCAGGCATTTTCAGGATGCTTATCCACAAGCCAGCGGCGAGTACTGCTTCCGATGCAGCTTCAATCTGAGCTTTCCGAACGAGAAGGACGCCGGTGTTGGCTGGACGTCGGCGTACCACTTCGGGATCAACCTCGGCCCGGTCGTGCTGATGTGCGAGAACCACCGGACGGGATTGCTCTGGCGGCTGATGCGCGCATGTCCCTACGTGTCCACGGGACTGCGGCGCGCCGGATTCACGAACGGTTGGTTATGACGAAAAACGAGGATCACGCGAACATAGGAAGCAAGGCCGACGGGCCTGACTCTTTCGCCTTATCGCGCAACACCAGCTCTCTATGTGACACGCCGAACAGACGAGGCAAGGCTCCGGGCTGAATATGGTTGTTGCTCTTTGACGTTCCAAAGCCGGATCGACACTGCTCGCGACACTGCTCGCATTTGCAAGCGGAGTGGTTGATCCAAGTCAAGGTCCCGTAGTGGGGACACCCGAAGCTACGTTGCAGTGAGCGAACTGGCCGATTGCGGTCGGCGCGGCTTCGCTCGACCCGTATCGGCCACTTTTACCGGGAACTCACATGCACGCAAATCAGCTATTCGGAAGCGATCACCGCCGCTGGGTGTTCTGGGGCTTCCTGCTCATCGCGGGGTATTTCCTCATTACCGAGCATCGCGCTCACGTCTTCCAGTATTTGCCGTTCCTGCTCCTTCTCGCTTGCCCGTTGCTGCACATGTTCCATGGTCATGGCGAACATGCAGGAGGGCATGGCGGGAACGATAGGGACAGCAAAGGAAACAAGGACCAGGCCTCATGAACGATCCCGGTCATATGCAGGCTTACGGATTGTGGTCCCTGGCGATCATCAATTCGCTTCACCATGCAAACCGAACAAATATCCGTGACTGGAATGACTTGCGGCGGCTGTACGAGCAAAGTGACTCGCGCGCTCGAAGCAGTCAGCGGTGTCAGTGACGTGAAAGTGTCGCTCCCCAAGGGCGAAGCCACAGTGGAATTCGACGAAAAGATGACCTCATCTGCACAGTTGAAATCGGCCGTGCAGACCGCGGGCTACGGCGTGGAGCGCGGCAAAACCGCACGCCGCGATCAAGGCAAAGGCGGCTGCTGCGGATAACTCTCGCCGATGGCATGCGCAAGTGAAATTGGCGCTATCTGACAAATCGACAAAGGAAACACGATGAAAACGAGCGTGATTGAAGTGCACGACATGCTGTCGGTATTAAGTGTGGACGAAGTGGAAAAGCGGATCGGCGAGGTGCCGGGTGTCGAAAGCGTTACGGTGAATTACGCTGCGGGGAGCGCCACGGTGCGCTACGACGAAACCCGGCTCGAGATCGCCGATATCAGGTCGGCCGTACGCCAACGCGGGTATGAGTCCGCCGCGCCCGCCGCCGCTCCGGCGGGCAAGTGTCACGAAGGCCACACAGCACCGGGCGCGCCGTCTGCGACCCCCGCAGCCGCTCCGCCGAAAACTGCCCCGGGCGCACCTGCCGCCGCGGGCGCCGCCTCTGCCGGTACCGCACAACAGGACAAAGCGGTGC
>Ga0163150_10009788_pt1 | contig 10511 bp, 8 predicted proteins | sample OliLakLV19P2IB_FD_148628 | JGI IMG/M metagenome (GOLD analysis project Ga0163150, IMG submission 148628) | Freshwater microbial mat bacterial communities from Lake Vanda, McMurdo Dry Valleys, Antarctica - Oligotrophic Lake LV.19.P2.IB | ecosystem: Environmental > Aquatic > Freshwater > Lake >...
TGACGGTTTGCAGCTACCCGAAGGGCGGGACTTTTACCACAAAACTTGATTTGAAAAACTAAACTTCCATTAACCACAAAACTGTCTTTGGAACACGAAACCCCGCCTTTTGGGTAGGTGCTGTTATAGCCAGTGCTTCTTGTCATTCGGTCGTTTGTTTTACTGTTAATATTTTAGCCAATAATTTGTTGTCGCTTTGTCTGGATAGTGATGTCAGCGTTTTAATTATATTTTCTTTTTGTTCAATGTAGTTTAATTGAAAGATAATTTTGTCGGCAGGGTTGCAGTTTGCAAAGTAAAAAATGTCCCTGTAAATTGTCGAATACGAAAATGATTTAAGGTCGTTAAAATATTTTAAGCAACAACTGTCTGAAACGATAGGGTAAGCAGCAAAATACAAAAGTCCAACCCCATTGATGTCGTAGTATGGATTTAAATCATAGTCGCAGGTAAAGATAACATTGTCAGTGTTCGGGAAAACACCAAAGTCCGATGAAATTTCATCAAGTAATCCTTTACGTAAAAGTCTGTAGTCGTTCAAATGAATTGGTGTCTTGGAAAGTTGACTAATTCTATTCGGAACTAAATCAAGATTGCCTTTATTAATTTCATTGTTGTTGTCGTTTATTCTAACTGAAAAAGTCGTCAATAAAGTTGCTTTGATTTCATTGGCTGAACTCTTTCCATTAATACTACTTATAAAAGTGTTACTTCCAAAGCCTTCAATTTTTGAATAAAAATTGATTGTTTCGTTTTCGTGAAAGTTGATTAAAGCAGAAGTTGAATAACTAATCCTTACAAATGTTGCGTATAATCTGTTCGCATTATCATCTTTGAACTCCGATGATTTTTTATTGAAACCATCAGAAAGTAGATACCAATGTTTGTCTCCTAAATATTTAAGCAACCAACTTTCTGACAAGGCACTATTTGCCATTTGTGGCATTCTTATCTCTACACTTTCACTATTCGTTACTTCATTTGTTTCGGATTTGTTGATGTTTGAATGTTCTCCCTTGTTTTCGTGAAAATATTCTAATGCTTCCGAAAGTGTTTGGTATTGATACCAAACTGCATCAGAAATTTCAATGCCGAAATGCTTTTCTAAAGCAACCCGAATAACAACAATATCAAGGCTGTCAATATGGGTTTGCTTAATCGGAGTGATTAGGTCTTCTTCGGAAACAGTTGGTAATTCCTTTTGAATTATATGTAGATACTGTTTCATTAAAATGGTAAATCGTCTTCATTGTCATTAGTAGAATTGCTTGTTGATTGATTTAATAAAATTACGCCAGCAACAAGTTTATAGTATCTATTAGTTGCCGGGAATTTTACCCCAACAGATAAACTTAAAATGACTTCTTTAATATCGTTTAAAAAATTGGGGTTAGTTTGAAACTTCCGTAGAAAAACTGGGTCAGTTATCGAAAAGTCATAGTTAAATCCATTGTATGAGAATACCATTCTTTGTTGTGGATTAGCCTTGCCTTCAATTTCTTTTTCAATAACTTCCCATTTATCTGGCTTAACTAACATTAATGAATAATCTAACTCCTGAATTACTTCTTCAGACAAAGAAGGATAACGAGTTTTGAAAATATATTTTTTGTTCTCACAAATGTTTGAAAGCTCACTTAAATTAAACGTTCCAATTTTTGCAATCGTATTTACATCAAATAAAATGTTTTCTGATTGATACATTTCAGGCTTTGCTTCGGTTTTGCCAATTTCAATTATGTCCAAAATTTGGAATGGAACAGCGATTTCGTTCGGCACTTCTCCGTGAGGTGTATTGCATATGGGTCTTATCCATTTCGGATGACCATTAACAATAAGTGGATTATTGTTGGCATCTAATTCAATACCAGCTAAACATCTTCCTCCTTCTTTAAATGAGTTTGCTAAACAAACGAAACGTGTTGGCATAAGGTTACTTTATTAAGTGGATAATTTCGATTTCTCCCTTTACGTGTTTTAAATATTCAGCTAATAATCTTCTGTGGCATTTTTCAGGTGTATGCTCACTACATAAAAGGCAATGCTCGTGTAACTTTTCAATATCTGTTTTCTGTGCAACTTTTCGCATATCAAGCAAATTCAAATATTCAGTTTCGTATTCAATCCAAGTCATTTTCTTGTCCCGATACCTTGAAAGCAATTCTTTTGTTGGAGCAAAATCAATATTATGTTCATAAGACATATTTCCGATTTCTTTCGCAAAGAATTTTAAGTCTGAACCTTTCGCAAATCCAGCTAACTGAGAAACGTTGTTTATTCGAGTGTCAACTATTTTAGTAACACCTGCATCTCTCAATAAGTTAAAGAATTTTTCTGCGGGTTTACCAGTAAACCCAATTGTATAAAGTTTAATCATAATTTTCTTCTTGAGGGAGTTTTGAATATGGTGAAAATGCTATTTCTTTATTTTTCAAACGGTATGCTTCTTTTAACTGGTCGTCCAATGAAATATTAGGATTGAACATATCAGGTTTCGGCAACTTCTTGTCATATTTTTTTAGCAATTGATTTTCAAGGTCAGCATTTGTTTTAAGTGATTTGTCTTTCATAATGTGCTTAACATCAAAACCGTCCTTGTCTAATGCAATTGATACCATTGAAAATCTGTGACAGTCAAAAGGTTCGCTTTCAGAACACATTAAGGATATGATAAAACCTTTGTCAAGTCCCTGCCAAATTCTTTCTACACCATTTTTAAAAGCCCAAGATTTTCTGACTTTTGCAAAGTCAACCTTGCCTTCATCGTCCAATAAGTCTGGGTCATTATGTCTTGCTCCAAATTCTTCTGCAAAATGTAAATAAGTTATGCCATTACTTTTTAAGAAGTTTGTCAATGGTTCCTTGTTGTATTGAGGATTATATGAACTTGCAGCAACACTTCTGACGTCAATTAAGCAAGTCACACCATATTCCTTGAGTAATTCAAGAAAGTAGTCAAGTTGATGTGTCGAGTGCCCGACTGTGTAAATTATAGGTCTATTTTCCATTTGTCAAAGTTACAATTTTTGTTCTGTGTTGTCTGTCTTTTAGCATTGGCTATAACGGTTTGGCGCTTGGCGAAGGTGGCGATTTTAAGCACAAATGTTGATGCGGAGAACCAATGTTTGATTAACCACAAATGTGTCTGCGGAGCACTGAACCGCCACTTTTGCCAAACGCCTGTTAGCGGTTCGTTGTTCTTTTGTCTTCACGAATCAAATTTAGAAGAGTCCCACTCTACGCCAGCAGGAAAAAGTTCTGCTTGTCTTTTTTTTAATTCAGATGCAATTAAAGCACTACTTCCACCTATTTCTTCAAGTTTGGAAATAATATTGAGATAACTTTTTTCGTCTCTGTTTTGACTTAGTTTAAACACATTTTCAATGTTGTCTGCCTTAATCTCAAAGCCTACAATGGCAGGCATCATTTTATTCAAAAAATGTTCAGGTAGGTTGTCAAAGAATGTCAGCGATTGTGTATTGCCTTTCTCAAATTTTAAAGTCAATTTTCTCATAAACGCAATGAGTTCATCATTTGTCATAAAATTTATTTGTCCTGCTACGTGAACACTCATATAGTTCCAAGTTGAACCAATTTGGGGATTAGTGTACCAAGAAGCACTTACATAGCAACTTTGACCAGTGAATAACAGCAGTCCATTTGGATTTTCAACAAAAGCCTTATGGTGGTCTGTGTTTCGCATAATGTGTCCTTGCAAAAACATTTCGCCATTTCTTTCTTCAAGCAAAACGGGTATTTGGGTTGCTACTTGTTTGCCTGATAAAAAACTGCCTGTCATAAAAGCAAAAGGATTTTCTTCTATGAAGTTTAAAATTGTCTGCTTGTCTTTTTCTTTAAAGTATGAAAAGTTGTACATATTATTTTCTATTTGTTGTTGTTTTCTTCGCTGTTAATATTGTGTGAATATCTATTTCAGTTTCATTTTTTTTATATTCAACTTTGAAAGTTTTCAAGTCTTGAAATGAATTACCAATTAGTTGAGCTTGTAATCTGTCTAAGGTGTGATAATAAAAGTAGCTTCTGTCGCCACTACCACCAGTTTGAAAGCCTGATTTATTTGAGTCACCTTCAACAAAACTCAGGTATATTAATCCGTTATCATTTAGTAAGTTTTTAGCGTCAAAAATTAACTTTATGGAGTCTTCGTCTGATAAATAGGGTAAGCAGAAACCGCAAATAATTCCATCATATTTTATTTCAATTTTACTTATTTCCCTGCTGTCCATAATTGCAAAACTTGCTTTCGGATTGTTACTTCTTGCAAGTTCTATCATATTTGGTGCAATGTCAATTCCGTAAATGTCAAGGTCTGGACGTTTTGATAAGATGTACTTTGTTATATTCCCTGGTCCACAACCTATTTCTAAAACTTTTGAATTTGGTTTATGGAGTGAACTGCAAATAAAGTCATAAGTGTCATTATACAAATCCAAGTCCATAAACTTGTCTTGGTAAAGAGATGCAACTTTGTTCCAAGTTTCAAATGTTTCTTTATATCTGTCCATTGGTGTTTCGTTTTACAATGACCGCTAACGGCAGTCTGTCTAAAAACTACGTTTTATGATGTTTGTATTCGGGGACCTATCTTGATGATTTTTCATTTAAGCGATTCTCAGCGTATTCGTTTTAGTTCTTAGACAGTTTGACGGGTGGCGGCTTGGCGCTGGGCTTTTTTGCTCATACTGCATTGTATTAAAAGGAGAAACGCTCATAATCAAAGACAACACTCTGCGCGAAGGACGAAGGGCAAAAAAGAATTGCGCCAAGGTGCGGTTATACGAGGCCGTACTCATCTGACTTTTACGAAGCGTTGAACCGAATTCCCGATTTCAGATTGAACAATTATGAAGAAAATGCCACTTTCAAGTAACGAAATATCAAGAGTTTTTGAAGTCGTATTTTCATGTCGGTTCGATGAAATGACAATTTGACCCAGTGAGTTAACTATTTGCACGGACACCATGACTTGTTTACTCTTGATGTTCAACTTCTCATGGGCCGGATTAGGGTAAATCTCAATTTCCACTCCTTCTTCTATTTCATTAACCGAGGTCAAAACCACGCCCTGATTAGGAAACAATTCACCACCGCCGTTATTCGTTCGGTACAAGTCAAGTCCGTAGAGGTAACAAGTACACTCGCTCGGGCATTCTATATCAGAGAAATTCGGAGTTCTGTAATAGTCGCCTTCCTCATTACTCTCTAAAATAAGTTCAGGTATGATTTCTTGTGCCGACCATGTATGTCCGCCATCCAATGTTTTCCAAATTAAATCTTGAAGTGGGTTAACGCTTGCTTGGCCTCTTGCAGCTACACCATACGCAACAGAATCATTGAGATACAAGATATCGCCTATGTATGGGACATATGAAAAATCGAGGTACTCGTAACTGTCTCCACCATTCCATGTTGTCGCAAGCGAGGCGAAATTGCTGAATCCGATATTGCCAAGTGTGCCAACCGTCCAATGATCGGTACTTGTTGCAGCTATTTCTCTCGGTTGTCGGCTAATTGTGCCTTGGTTTCCAATTGGAAATTCAATTTCCTCAAACTGATCCGTGTAGCATTCTTCTTTGTTATGAAGATCAGCCACTGCCGCACTTACCACTTCGCATTCGGAAATAAAACTGTTGTCATTCTGAAAACTAGTGGCCTCTGTCCAAGTAAGTCCGCCATCATAGGTTTCTACTGCAATGGTGCTTCCAAAGCCCCCGTAGTCGGGAACACAAACTCCGCGAAGGTGATCGTAGAATTGAATTTTGATAAGATTTTGTGCAGGTGCAGATATGTCTTGCCAGGTACTTCCGCCATCGCTTGTTCGCATTATAGCAAACATGTTCCAACCACAGACAAACCCCAAAGTGTCGTTGACAAACTCAATGTTTGAAAATGTTCTGAACTCATTGGCATTGATAGGATACAGTTCTTCAACATATACAGTGTCCCACGATTCGGCAAAGTCAGTAGTTTTCAATATATAATTTCTCCAAATGTCGGGACCCTCAAATTGCCAACCTCTTGTAATTGTTCTGAATCCAGTGCTGTCGTTGATGAATGATATTCCATAGGAACGGTCTGTTAGTCCACCTGATGAATATGGTATCTCCGAAAGCGAAATATCCAGTGGCACATGATAAAACTGCGCAGCCGCAAATTGCGATGCGAGGAGCATGTATATCAGAAATTGTGTTTTCATGTTTCTCCCAAATGAAAATGGGAAGAGGCTTGCGCCTCTTCCCATTGTTAGCGTTTATCTTATTACAAATTTTCCGTTGATGAACGAATCGCCAATGTTGCAGCGGGCGGTATAAACCCCATTGGCCCAATGATTGATGTCAACTGTTGCTTTTCCATTGTATATGGGAAGTTGGAAAACCAACTGACCAAGAACATCAAAGAACTGGATTTCGGTGTAACCAATCTTCCCCGGCACTTCCACATTAATCAAATTGTAAGATGGATTAGGATAGATCAGCAATGCAGGAATTTGAACTCCTGATTGTTCCGTTACGCCCACAATCATTTCCTTTGAGAATCGCGCAATGGCACCATCCCAAGTGTTGCCACTTGAAATACGGTAGTAATCTTCGATTGAGCCATCATCATAATCAACCAAGGTCCAACTACCCTTCGCCCTTCCGACTATCCAAACATAATCGTTGTTCACTCCTACCGCCCTGCCTTCGTTGTCATCACCATCACCATATTGAGTTGCCCAAAGTTGCGCTGCCTCGTTTGTCCAAACGCTGATCATGGTTCGGCCAAGGCTTGCGTCAATATCGTCTTCTATGTACAACAGGCCATTGGCATTGCACATGGGTAGTTCAGAGTTGTTGGGAGCGTCACAATACTCTGCTTCTTCTTGCACATCGGTGGCGTGGTGTTGTCCGGTGAAGTAAAGTTGATTCTGGTTGTCCACCGCCATGCCTGCTGCGCTTTCATCTTCTCCACTTCCATAAAGGGTGCTCCAACCCAGTGAATGAGCCGTTATGTTTTTGTCAAGCCGGATGATGAATGCCTGTTGATCACCTTCCTCTTGCACCGTTTGTTGCCAACCTGTTCCTTCAAAAGGAAATTCGGGAGCACTTTCATAGTAGGTGGGCGTCACACCTGAAACATAAACGGAAGTGATGTTGGTTCCATTGAATTTCTGAGAAATAAATGGTCGGGCATTAATCAATCCACCACTCAGGGCCTCAGTCAGCTTTGTACTGTAGTGCATTTGATGTTCTCCCGTTATGTCATCTACATCAAATTGACAAACGAAGTATTCGTAAAAAGAAATATTGTCGAAAGCGGGATGAAAATCTCCTGACTCGAAGTAATTCGGAAATCCATCGTCTTCAGGCATTGCATTTTCATCTGCGCTATAATCATCCGCTGATGTAATTCCGGTAACATACATTGTTGTGGCTCCGGCTGAAATGTCAAATACATAATCTTCTCCACCACTGCCCAAGTAGGTGTTCCACAACATGGGTTGATCGGGATCAGTATTGTTCAGGCAAAGAATGAAACCATCTTCCCAATCGAGGAAACCAAAACCGGGGTTGTATGCCTGATCCCATGAATCACCATTGGTGGTCATGATTGTCCAGCCGTCTCCCTTGTTTGTAAATCCACCTATGTACACCCTTTCAGGCCCATTGGCAGACCCTCCAAATGCAACGGTTTTGCAATAGTCATCATCATCACCGCCTATGTAGCTATCGGCTGTTGTAAAACCATTTACATCCAATCTGAAATAAATTCCATCGGTATCGCCACCAAGTGTTTCATCATTTAATCCTGAGTCGCTGAAGACCCCTAAATCATCACTGCGCGTTATGCCAACAACATGTATTTCATCATCAAAATATATCAGGCTTTCACCGTAATCTTCATCACTTCCTCCGTAGTAAGCCATCCACACGGCTTCGCATGCTTCGTTGAATTTGACAACTATTGCGTCATGGCTAACTGCGTCTCCGATGGTTTGGCCAATGTTTTCTATGTTGTTTGACGTGGCGTTTCCCACTACAAATGCATTGCTCTGATTATCCACACTGATGTCCTTGAATTCGTCATCAGCATTTCCACCAAAAAACGTACTCCACTCCACATTCTGTTCGGCCTGTCCGCTTGATGATGATTCCAGTTCCTCCCCAAACTCCAACACCAATGTCCCACTCCAACTTCCAAAACTTGTGAACGAAACTGCACTTCCACTAATTGAATATGACGGCTGCCAACCCAACAATGTCAATGCGCCTGTTCCATTATTCATTGAATAGGCTTTCGTTTTGGTAAAAGTGATGTCACCAATGGAAGTGGCAACAATCAAATTGCCGTTGCCGTATACGGACAAACCCGTTTGCCCAGCAAACGTCATTTCAAAATCACTCGTTGGTGCACCTGTGCGAGCAACTATCCAATGCCGAAATCCACTTGGTGAATGGGTGAATATGATATCGGTGTTCGTGTAGCTATCCAGCCGCACAGCAGCATTCACAATCTCTGTTCTTTCACTGGCCTTTGCCATGTGTCCGAGGTAGTAATTGTGGTATTCGCTTCGAGTTTTGAAAGGATACACTTTTGGATTCGTGTTGCCTTTAGTGAATTCCATCTGCACACGAAATGTGGTGTCGGAATTGGTTGTGTCTGAACCATGCACCAACTGATAACTGATATAGCGATTCTCAACATAAGTCGCAATACGATGATTGGCATTGTAAAATTTTACAGATGTATTACTCGTGCCATCATCATTGCGCAGTTGCCCTTTGTTAGTGACATATCCACCACTTGAAGAATATCCATCAGTTGGAACGAGGGAATAGATCGTCTTCACAGAATACTTGCACATCATATAAGTATTCGTCCCATTGCCTTTTCCAACAGTTCCAATTAAGTATATGTTGCCACTTTCATCGAGAGCGATGTTGGAAGGAATATCGTTGTCGTTGTGATCAGAATTGAAACGGGTTTGCCAGACCACACTTCCATCTGTGTATTTGTATTTGATGGTGTAGTAGTCTTTGTTGCCATCCTTATATGAACTCCCTGACACTAGTACATTACCGCTTGCGTCCAACTCAAGTGTTTGGGCTTCATCGTCCCGTTCGCCTTGCCCTGAGCCGGTTGAAGATGGTTCGTTGAATGAAGAAGTCCACTGTACCGTGCCGGTAGAATTGTATTTGCGTGTAACAAAATTTCTTCCTTCACCTGTTACGGTAGTCCAACCTGTTACATATACATTGCCGCTGCCATCCACTTTTACGGATTGTGCTTCATCGTCTTGGTTTGCATTGCCGTTGTAGGTGGCACTCCACTGAACAACCAAGTCGCTGTTCATCTTGAACACTTTCCAGTCGTAACCTGTGGTGGTGTTGCGCACCGCGCCAACCACATAAGTGTAGGTGCCATCTGTCCACACGTCAGTTACTTTGTCCACTCCTTCATCATCGCCACCGGTGTGTTGAACACTGCCTTGCGCTCCCGTGCTGGTGTTGTAACTCACGGTTGTCATCTGCCAGTCGTCAGCATTTATTTGTGTGCCGCCACTTGTGCGCACTGTTGTTCCACTCACTACGAGTTTTACCGCTGCGTCATACAAATCGGCATAGTCGTAAGTGCTTGCCCACTGTTGTGTGCCGCTTGTGTTGTACTTCACAGTGAGGTAGTTCACAAGCTCGGTTGTGGTTTGTGTTCCTCCACAGGTGTAAATGTTGTTGGAGTTGTCAACTACAACCGAAGCGAAACCATCAGCAAGTCCCGCACTTCCCGCATAGGTTGTTGCCCACTGCAAGGTGCCGGAAGAATTGTACTTCGCAACTACGGCATTGTAGTTCAAGGAGGTGACTTCGGTGGTTCCGCAAAGAATAATGTTGCCGCTGCCATCAATAGCGATACCTGCAGCATAGTCATCACCGTTTGCACTGCCGTTCCAATTCACACTCCACACTTCGGTGCCGCCGTTGTACTTGGTGAGCAGCATGTCGTAGTTGCCATCATCATTGATACTTGCGCCCGCCACATAGAGATAACCACCATAGCTGGCTCGGCTGTTCTTGTAGAAAAATTCCTGTGCGCCTTTTTCTGAGGCGGCTTCCAGGAATGCTTGTTCGCCTTGTTGAGCGAACAAGTGAGTTGAAAAAAGTAAAAACACGAGTAAACTAATCAGCTTACTCTTTGTGATATGGATAGTAATTATTTTCATTGAATTAGCAATCAAAGATAACACATTATTCAATCGGTGGTCAGCCGATATTTCACTATTTTCTTGCTGATTTCCTATCCAATCAGGTTCTCTTGCTCGATGAATGTAGTGCAGTTGACTTCGCATTGCCATTTTCCGTTTTAAAGGACTGTCGCTCGCGCAACGGTCTCGTATAACGGCAGTCTGTCTAAAAACTACGTTTTATGATGTTTGTATTCGGGGACCTATCTTGATGATTTTTCATTTAAGCGATTCTCAGCGTATTCGTTTTAGTTCTTAGACAGTTTGACGG
>Ga0163150_10009792_pt1 | contig 10506 bp, 8 predicted proteins | sample OliLakLV19P2IB_FD_148628 | JGI IMG/M metagenome (GOLD analysis project Ga0163150, IMG submission 148628) | Freshwater microbial mat bacterial communities from Lake Vanda, McMurdo Dry Valleys, Antarctica - Oligotrophic Lake LV.19.P2.IB | ecosystem: Environmental > Aquatic > Freshwater > Lake >...
GCAACGGCCTTTCCCGCGGGAAAGGCCGTTGCGCCCGCGGCTGCACGCTTGCGCAGCATCTGGCGCCGCGCCCGCTCCTTGGGCGCGATGCCGGGCTCGTCGGGGTCGGGGAGATCGGCGCCTACGGGCGCAGCGGGAGCGACCGGCGCAGCGGCCGCCACCCCAGGACCGCGCTTGGCCAGCATCGTGCGCCGGGCCTTCTCCTTGGGCGTGATGCCGGCCTCGTTGGGATCCAGACCGGCGGCCGGAGGCGCTGTCGCCAGCGCCGGCGCCGCCGCAGGCGCCGCGCCACCGCGCTTGGCCAGCATCGTGCGCCGAGCCCTTTCCTTGGGCGCGATGCCAGGCTCGCTGGGATCGAGGTTGGCCGCCGCAGCGACGGGCGCCGCGGTCTTGCCGACGGCGGGACGGGCGGCGGCCTTCTTCGCGGCGTCCTTGGCAGCCTTCTCCTTGGCGAGCCGCGTCGTGCGCGCGGACTTGCGCGCGTCGATCTTGGACTGCGTGGCAGCGACCTCCCGCTCCTTGGCGGCCGCGGCTACGGGCCTCAAGCGCTCGAGGTGCGCCTGCTTCTCGAGCCGCAGCGCCATCAGCGTGGCCCGCGCTCCCAGCGCCTCGGCCGGCAGGACCGCCAGCGCGGCCTCGTAACGCGAGAGGTCGTGCTCCAACGCGGAGACCACGAACAACGCCAAGGTGGGAACGCTCAGGTAGTTGAGGTCGAGGTGCCAGTAGGGGAAGGCTCCCGCCAGGGGCACGGCCTCCAGGTCGTCGATCACGCCCGCGAGCAGCTGCGCATGCCGACGGTCTTCGCGCCGGATCACGCTCAAGAGGTCGAGCGCGTCGGCATCCGCGGAGACCACGTAGGGCTGCGACTCGAAGACGTAGCCCGCCGCGCTGTAGTAGCTGCGGGTGAAGAGCTCGTTCAAGAGCTCGAGCGCGGGCGCGGAGCCGACGGAGAGGCGCATGGCTAGCCCCCCATGCCGAGCAGCGTGCCGGGTGCGACGCTGCGGGCCCACTCGAGGATCCAGCCCCACCACAGGCCGAAGACGACGACGGGCAGCACGAGGCCCAGCGTCAACAGCCGATCGGCTGCCGAGAGGCGCGGCGCGCGTGCGTCGGCGGCGCTCTCGTCGGTCAGGTACATCCACGACAGGATGCGGGCGTAGTAGTAGAGGCTGATCGCGCCGTTGATCAGGCCGATCACGCCCAGCCAGACGTAGCCCTGGTCGAAGATGGCGTAGAAGACCTGCAGCTTGGCGACGAAGCCGAAGAGCGGGGGCAGGCCCGTGAGGCTGAAGAGCACGATCGCGAAGGCGATGCCCAGCCCGGGTGCGCGCCGGCCCAGGCCGCGGAAGGCCGCGATCTCTCCCGTGCCCAGCTCGCGGATCAAGAGGCCGGCGAGCAGGAACGCGGCCAGGTTCATGAACAGATAGGCCACGAGGTAGAAGACCATGGCCGCGATGGCGCCCGTGGACCACACGCTGAGCGCCAGCAGCAGGTAGCCCGCGTGGGCGATGCTCGACCAGGCCAGCAGGCGCTTGATCTCGCGCTGGCGCAGCGCGGCCAGGTTGCCGACGGTCATGGTGAGCACTGCCACGACGGCGAGAAGCGCCAGGAACGCGCTGCCCTGCGGCCAGACGTGCGTGAGCTGCTCGCCCTCGGTGAGCGGGGCGGCCGAAAGGTCCAGCGCCCCCATCACCCGCACCAGGCCGGCAAAGCCGGCGGCCTTGGAAGCCACGGCCAGGAAGCCGCCCACGGCCGCCGGAGCACCGGCGTACACATCCGGGGCCCAGAAGTGGAAGGGCACGGCCGAGATCTTGAACGCGAAGCCAGCCAGCACCATGGTGGCGGCCACGAAGAAGACCGGCTGCGCCCCGGCGCCGTTGGCCAGGGCCGCGCGCAGGGCCTCGAGCGAGGTCCCGCCCGCGAGCCCCACCAGCCAGGTGAAGCCGAACAGCATCAGGGCCGAGGAGACGGCTCCGAAGAGCACGTACTTCATGCTGGCCTCGGTGGCCAGACGGTCGGCGCGGCGCATGCCCACCAGCACGTAGGCGGGGATCGAGACCATCTCGAAGGCCAGGTAGAGCGTGACCATGTCGACGGCCATGGAGAGCACGCTCATGCCGAGCACGCTCACCAGCACCAGCGAGAGGAACTCGCCGCCGGGCCTGCGCAGCGCCTCGCCGCGCGTGGTGGCCAGCAACGAGACGGCGCCGACGGCGCAGCAGAAGACCGTGAACACCTGACCGAAGCGATCGGCCTTGAGCGCGCCCAGCACCAGACGACCGTCGGTGGGCATGGCGCTCGCCGCCGCCCAGCCCGCGAGCAGGAGCGCGGTCACGGCCAGCGCGAGCGGCGCGCCGGGACTCCTACCGCGGCCCAGGAGATCGGCCACGATCACGGCCAGCAGGCCGACCGTGAGCAGGATGGCGGGAAGCAGGGCCAGGTCCACGCGCTACCTCGCTGCGACGGCCGCGTGGGCGGTGGTGAGCGTGTGCGCCAGGCCGTTCAAGACCTCGCGGTAGACGTCCAGGGCCGTGGCTGGAAAGAGGCCCATCCACAGCGTGACCAGGGCCAGCGGCAGCAGCACGGCCAGCTCGCGCGGGGTCACGTCCGGGAAGCGTGCCTTGTCCTGATAGGCCGGCGGCGTGTCGCCCAGGTAGACCTTCTGCAGGGTGATCAGGTAGTAGGCCGCGGTGATGACCACGCCCAGGAGCGAGACCAGCGCCAGCTCCATGTAGGGCCCGGCGAAGGCGCCAATGAAGGTGGTGATCTCGGCGATGAAGCCCGAGAGGCCCGGCAGGCCCAGCGAGGCGAAGAAGGCGAACGAGGCCAGGATGGCGTAGCGCGGCATGGGCCCGGACAGGCCGCCGAAGCGGTCGATGTCGCGGTGGTGGGCGCGGTCGTAGATCACGCCCACGATCATGAAGAGCATCGCGCTGATCGTGCCGTGCGCGAGCATCATGAACATGGCCCCATTCAGGCCCTCGGGCGTGCCCGAGGCCAGCCCCAGCGTGACGAAGCCCATGTGGCTCACGGAGGAGTAGGCGATCATCTTCTTGAAGTCGGTCTGCGCCATGGCGACGAACGCGCCGTAGACGATGGCGACCACGCTCAGCGCGCTCACCAGCCCTCCGCACTCCACCGCCGCCTCCGGGAAGAAGGGGTAGGCGATGCGCATCAGGCCGTAGCCGCCCATCTTCAGGAGCACGCCGGCCAGGATCATGGAGATGGGCGTAGGCGCCTCGACGTGCGCATCGGGCAGCCAGGTGTGGAACGGGAAGGCCGGGATCTTGATGGCGAAGCCGATGAACATGCCCAGGAAGACGGCCAGGCCCAGGCCGCCTTGCAGGAGGCCCTGGCCCGCCGCCAGCTCGGTGAGCCGGGGGATGTCCCAGGTTTGGTGCTTGAGCACCACCACGATGACGCCGGCCAGCAGCAAGACAGAGCCGAAGAGCGTGTAGAGGAAGAACTTGATGGCCGCGTACTGCCGCCGCGGGCCGCCCCAGATCCCGATGAGGAAGTACATCGGGAGCAGCATGATCTCCCAGAAGAGATAGAAGAGGAACAGGTCCAGCGCCACGAACACGCCCAGCATGCCCGTCAGGAGCAGCAGGTACATGGCGTGGTAGCCCCTGACGCTCTTCTCGATGTTCCACGAGGCCAGCGCACCCACGGTGGAGACGAACGCGGTCAGCAGCAGCAGCGCGAGGGCCAGACCGTCCACGCCGACGTGGTAGTGGATGTCGTAGAAGGCCGGGATCCACAGCTCGCGCTCCACCAGCTGGTAGCCGGAGGTCCCCGAGACCTGGACGGCGATGCCCAGCGTCAGCAGCAGCACGGCCAGGTTGGTCGCGAGGTTGACCCAGCGCGCCTTGCTTGCCGGGAGCACACAGCAGAGCAGCGCGCCGAGCAAGGGCAGGAAGATGGTGAGGGAGAGCATGCTGGGGCCCCGCTAGAAGACCTGACGGAAGACGAAGAAGAGCGCCACGGCGGCCAAGCTCAGGCCGAGGTAGGCGCGCACGCGCCCGCCTTGCAGACGCGTGACGATCCCGCCGAAGAACCACGCCAGCGCACCCGAACCGCGTACGGCGCCGTCCACGCCCACGCGGTCGATCACGCCCGAGACCTTCGCCCCCGCCCTGCCGAGCGCGCCCGCGCCGTTCACCGCGCCGTCCACGGCGCTGTGGTCGGCCCAGGCGAACAGGCGCGCGACGGCGTAGGCCGGCTTGAGCACGAGGTCACGGTAGAGCTCGTCGAACCAGAACTTGTTGCGGAACGCCGTCTCGAGCGCGCCGAAGGGCCGCTTCAAGGCGGCCAGGCGCTCCGCCGAGAGGCGCCGGAAGACGACGTAGCCCAAGCCCAGGCCCAGGAGCCCGGCGGCGATGGCCAACGCCATCACGAAGCTGCTGTGCTCGAAGTGCTCGACGTCCCCCACCGTCGCGAAGCGCTCGATCACGCCCTGAGCCTCAGGGGGATCGAGCAGGGTCGTGTGCCAGGCGCCGAAGCCCGCGACCACCGACAACACGGCCAGCACGATCAAGGGCAACCGCATGCTGAGCCCGCCCTCGTGGGCGTGCTCGTAGATGTGCGGGTCCCGGGGCGCGCCCAGGAAGGTGCGCACGAAGAGCCGCGTCATGTAGAAGGCCGTCAGGATCGCGGACAAGAGGCCCATCCAGAACAGCGGCGGGAAGCGGTGGTAGGCCGCCGCGAGGATGGCGTCCTTGCTGTAGAAGCCGGAGAGGAACGGCACGCCCGCGATAGCCAGGACGCCCACGGCGAAGGTCCAGCCCGTGACCGGCAGCTTCCTGAGCAGGCCGCCCATGCGCCGCATGTCCTGCTCGTGGTGGCAGGCGTGGATCACGCTGCCCGAACCCAGGAACATGAGCGCCTTGAAGAAGGCGTGCGTGGTCAGGTGGAACAGGCCCGCGTGCCAGGCGCCGCAGCCCAGGCCGAGGAACATGTAGCCCAGCTGGCTGACGGTCGAGTAGGCCAGCACCTTCTTGATGTCGGTCTGCGCCAGCGCCACGCAGCCGGCCATCAACGCAGTCACACCGCCCACCACCGCCACCACCGTCAGCGCGTCGGGCGGGAACATGGGCATCATGCGCCCGACGAGGTAGACGCCGGCCGCCACCATCGTGGCGGCGTGGATCAGCGCGCTCACCGGCGTGGGACCTTCCATGGCGTCGGGCAGCCAGACATGCAGCGGGAGCTGGGCGCTCTTGCCGGCGGCGGCGAGGAACAGGCCCAACGAGGCCACCGTCAGCCAGAAGTCGCTGAAGAGACCCTGCTGGGCGGCCAGGAAGATCTTGTCGAACTCGAACGAGCCCACCACCGCGTAGATCGAACCCAGGGCCACCAGCATGCCGACGTCGCCGATGCGCGTGGTGATGAACGCCTTGCGCGCCGCGTTGCAGGGCGCCTTCTTCTCGCTCCAGAAGCCGATCAGCTTGTAGGAGCACAGGCCCACCAGCTCCCAGCCGATGAACAGGTGCAGCAGGTTCCCGGCCAGCACCAGGATGAGCATGGCCACCGAGAACATCTGCAGCCAGGCGAAGAACAGCCAGTACTTCGGATCGCCGTGCATGTAGCCCATGCTGAAGACGTGGACCAGGAAGGAGACCAGGGTGACGACGAACAGCATCACGGCCGTGAGGCCGTCGATGGTGATCCCCACGCTCCAGCCCGAGGCGCTCGCACCCGGGTTCATCCACTCGATGGACCAGCGGAACGGCTCGTGGAAATCGCCGCCGCTGAGCAGGATCGAGATCGAGCAGCCGAGCGAGATGCCGATGGCGCCCACCGTCAGCCAGTCGCCTTGGCGCGGCAGCCGGCGGCCGAAGAAGTACTGGACGACGAAGCCGACCAGCGGCGCGAAGAGCAGGAGGAGGGCCGAGGGGAGCATCGCCTAGCCCTTCAACGTGTCGATCTGGTCGACGTCGATGCGGTCACGGGAGTCGAAGACGGTCAGGATGATGGCCAGGGCCACGGCGGCCTCGGCGGCCGCGATGGCCAGCACGAACAGACTGAAGACCTGCCCGCGCACGCCCCCCACCCCGTAGCGGTCGAAGGCCACCAGGTTCAAGTTGGCCGCGTTGAGCATCAGCTCGATGCCGATCAGCACGGCCACCGCGTTGCGCCGCGCCAGCACGGTGACCACGCCGATGCAGAAGAGCGCGGCCGCGACCAGCAGGTAGGCACCGAGCGTCAAAGACGCGAGCAGGGGGGCACCGAGCGTCAACGACGCGAGCAGGGGGGTCCCGAGCGAGAGCGTCACGTGCGCCTCCGGCGGGCCAGGTAGGCCGCCCCGACCAGCGCGCCCAGGAGCAGCACGCTGACCAGCTCGAAGGGCACGAGGTACTGCTCGGGGTCGAGCAGCGCGCGGCCGATGGGCGCGATCGTGGGCACGGCCTCCACGGCGGGCTGGGCCGAACCGGGGAACTCGCTGGTGCGCAGCGCCAGCGCCAAGCCCAGGAAGAGCAACGCGCCGGCCAGCACCGCGGGCCAGGTGCGCGAGGGCTGCTCGAGACCCATCGAGCCGCGCAGCCGACCGGTGAGCAGGATGCCGAAGACGAGCAGCACCAGGATGCCGCCCACGTAGACGATCACCTGGGCCAAGGCCACGAAATCGGCGCCCAGCAGCGCGTAGAGGCCCGCGACCCCGAAGAAGCAGGCCATCAGCGCCAGGGCCGCGTGCACGATGCGCGGGGCCAGGGCCGCCACGGCCGCGCTCACGAGCACCAGCGCCGCCAACGTGCCGAAGACCAGCGCCGGCAGATAGGGCGTGATGTCCGGGATCGGCAGCCCGGCCACGAACGGCGCCAGCAGCGGGAAGGTCGGGTTAGACACGGCGACCTGCCTGGCTCGAGGCAGCCCGAGGGAGCCCGGCCAGAGGCCGGGCGAAGAGCACGTCCCGTCGCGCACCGGCACGCTGGATGCGGTGCGGAGGGCCCATGACGACGACGACGTGTGTTCTGTACACATAAGGAGGAGGAAGGGGCCCGAGCGCCCGCAGCCCAGCGGGCCGCACGTGCGGCTGACGCAGAAGCTGGACGCCACGCCTAGACACCCGAGTCCTCCGGCAGACCCGCCTCGGGGTGCGCGCTCGTCTGCTTGGTGCGCCAGGGGCCCTCGCCCTTCATGAAGTCGATCTTGACCTGGTCGCCACGCTCGTAGGTCGAGAGGTCGTACTGCTGGCCCATGTGGATGCAGTCCACCGGGCAGGGGTCGATGCACAGCGCGCAGAACAGGCACTTGCTGTAGTCGATCTCGTAGGTCGTGAGCCGAGCCGTCTTGCCCGCACCCTCTTCCTCGATCTTGATGCAGTCCACCGGGCAAGCCTTGGCGCACAGGTAGCAGATGATGCACTTGTCGGGCTCGAACTCGTGCAGCCCGCGCTCGTAGGGGCTGAAGTAGGTCTTCTCCTCCGGGTACTGCACGGTCACGGGCTTGGTGAAGAAGTGCCGCCACGTGAGCGCCATGCCCTTGGCGGTGGTGCGCACGCCGGACCAGACCTTCTCGAGGTAGGTCTTCATCTAGCGCCCCATGAGCCACTGGCCGAACGCGCCGCCGAGCGCGTGACCGAGGAGGATCTGCAGCGCCACGCCCACCACGCACGCCACGCTGAACGGCAGCAGGACCTTGTAGCAGAGGTACATGACCTTATCGATGCGGTAGCGCGGCAGCGACCAGCGCACCCAGATCATCACGAACAGCAGGGCGAAGGTCTTCGCCATGACGATGGCGAAGCCGATCCAGCGCGCGGCCGGACCCGTGAGGTCGAGCGGGAACCCCGGGCTCCAGCCGCCCAGGAACAGGACCACGGTCACGAGGCTGAAGAGGATCATGGCCGAGTACTCGGCCAGGAAGAAGACGGCGAAACGGAAGCCCGTGTACTCGGTGTGAAAGCCGGCCACGAGCTCGCTCTCGGCCTCCGGCAGGTCGAAAGGTGCGCGCTTCAGGCTCGCCAGCGCCGCCGTGAAGAACAGGAAGAAGGCCACGAAGGCGAACGGCCCGCGCAGCGCGTACCAGTTCCACACCCAGCCTTCCTGCTGGGCCACGATGTCGCTCAGGTTGAGCGTGCCGGCCAAGAGGGCGATCACCAGGGCCGAGATGCCCAGCGGCATCTCGTAGGAGACCATCTGCGCCACCTCGCGCATGGAGCCCAGGATGGCCCACTTCGAGTTGCTCGCCCAGCCGGCCATGATCACGCCCGGGACCTCGATACTGGTCATGGCCAGCACGAGGAACAGACCCACGTTCATGTCCGCCGCGACCAGCCCGTAGCCGAAGGGCATCACGGCGAAGGCCGCGAAGGCGCCCATGAAGACGATGATCGGCGCCACCAGGAAGGTGGGCCTGTCGGCTTCGGCGGGGATGATGTCCTCCTTGGCCAGCAGCTTCACGCCGTCGGCCAGGAACTGGAGCAAGCCCTGCGGCCCCACGCGGTTGGGCCCGATGCGCGCCTGCATACGGCCGGCCACGCGCCGCTCGAGCCACACGACCTCGCCGGCGAGCAGGCTCACGAAGAGCAGGATCAGCTTGCACGCCAGCAACGCGCCCAGCGTGTAGACGAGGCCGCGGGGAAGTTCCGCGAGGAAGCCGCTCGAGGCGATCTGGTCGAGCCACTGCTGCATCAGCGATCGACCTCCCCCAGCACGATGTCCAGGCTGCCGATGACGGCCACGAGGTCGGCCAGGAGCGTGCCCTTGGCGGTCTCGGTGATCACGCCGATGTTGCTGAAGGAGGGCCCGCGGCAGCGCACGCGCCAGGCCTTGTCTTCGCCCTGCGTGATCAGGTACACCGCGAGCTCGCCGCGCGGGTTCTCGCCGCGCACGTAGACCTCGCCCACGGGAGGCTTCATGCCCTTGGGCACCTTGGCCATCACGCTGCCCTGGGGCATCTGCCGCAAGGCCTGCCGCACGATCTTGAGGCTCTGCTCGACTTCTTTGGCCCGCACCCAGTGGCGGTGGAAGCAGTCGCCCACCACGCCCGCGATGGAGCTGTGCCCGTGGGGCACGTCGAACTCGAAGCGCTCGTAGATGGAGTAAGGGGCGTCGCGGCGCACGTCGAAGTCCACCCCGGCGGCGCGCAGCGCCGGACCCGTCACGCCCCAGCGCACGCAGGTGTCGCGGTCGATCACGCCCACGCCTGCCGTGCGCTGCTGGAAGATATGGTTGTGGAGCAGCAGGGTGTTGTATTCGGGCATGCGCGTCTCGACCGCCGCCAGGAAGGCCTCGAGCTCGTCGAGCCAGTCCTGCGTGAAGTCGCGCTTCACGCCGCCGATGCGCACGTAGTGGTAGAGCAGGCGCCCGCCCGAGATGTGGTCGAGCAGGTCGAGTCCGCGTTCGCGCTCGCGGAACTGGTGCAGGAACGGTGTGAACGCGCCCAGATCGAGGCCGTAGACGCCCATGGCGAAGAGGTGAGAGAGGATGCGCTGCACCTCGACCACGACCACCCGACAGTACTCGGCGCGCTCGGGCACCTCGATGCCGGCCGCGCGCTCGATCGCCATGCAGGCGATCTGCTCGTTGCACATCGCCGCGAGGTAGTCCATGCGATCGACGTAGGGCACCCACTGGTAGTAGGGCACGCACTCGCCGATCTTCTCAGCGCAGCGGTGCAGGTTGCCCACGTGCGGCTGGAGTCCCTGCACGAACTCGCCGTCGCTCTTGATCACCACCCGCAGCACGCCGTGCGTGGCGGGGTGCTGCGGGCCCATGTTGAAGATCAGCTCTTCCGTGCGCAGGTCCTGCCCGACCAGCCGCTGGGCTTCGTGCACCTCGGTCACGGAGGCGTGGCGCGGCTCGCCGCCTGAGGTCAGGCTGGGTGCCGCGGCAGGGCCCAGCTGGGGGCGGGCGCCGGGAGAAGCCAGCGGCGCGCTCACAGGCCCTCCGGCGGGATGATCGGCACGCCGTGGTAGTCGCTGGGCGTCTCCCAGTCTTTGCGCAGCGGGTGGCCGGGCCAATCCTCCGGCAGCAGGATGCGCGGCACGAAGCCGCGCCCCGTGAAGCGCACCCCCAGCAGGTCGTAGGTCTCGCGCTCGTGCCAGTCGGCACCGGTCCAGATGTCCATCACGCTGGGCACTTCGGGGCGCTCGCGCGGCACGCGCACCTTGAGAGCCACCCAGGCGTCGTTCTTGGCGTTTTGCGCGCGCCGAGCCCGGTAGATCGGGTCGCTGGCGAAGGCGTACGAGACCAGGTGGTAGACCACCTCGAGCTCGGCCGTCTCGCCAGGCTTGCGCGCCGGCCAATCCACGCCCGAGATGAGGTGGCAGCACTCGAGCCGGGTCGAGAGGTCGTCACGCAGCAGGCGCGCGGCGTCGCGCAGGCCGGCGGGCGTCACGCGGATCCAGGGATGGCGACCGCTCTCCTCCGCGGCCACGACGACGCCGCTGAGACGCTCCTTCAAGAGCGCGTGCGCGCGCGCGGTCACCGGATCGACCGGCGGCGCGGCGGGGCTGGAGGTTCCAGGGTTGGGGGAGCTAGGAGTGGTCAAGCGGGGTAGGGG
>Ga0163150_10009796_pt1 | contig 10505 bp, 11 predicted proteins | sample OliLakLV19P2IB_FD_148628 | JGI IMG/M metagenome (GOLD analysis project Ga0163150, IMG submission 148628) | Freshwater microbial mat bacterial communities from Lake Vanda, McMurdo Dry Valleys, Antarctica - Oligotrophic Lake LV.19.P2.IB | ecosystem: Environmental > Aquatic > Freshwater > Lake >...
GGCGATCGCCCCTCGACGTCCTTTAGATAAACCAGCGTCGGCGAACTGTCCAGAATCGACCGCAGCCGGTGCTCGCTCTCGCGTAACTGTTTGTTGGCTTGTTCCAGCTCCGCTGTGCGCTCAGCCACCCGCTGCTCCAGATCCGCGTTCAACCGGCGAACTTCCTCCTCAGCCGCCTTCCGTTCCGCCACCTCGTCTGCCAGCTGGACATTCAGCCTCCGCAACCGATCCGGGCTGGGCAACGCAATAATTGCGGGCGAAATTCGCACCAGCAGTATCGCCGTGGGCACGGAAGCCAGCGCGGTGATCAACTTCACCAGCCCGTCGAGCCGGTACCATGGCTGCCACACCACAAAAATACTCATCAGGTGGGTGGTCCCGCACGCCAGAATGAACGTTCCAAACAGCCAGAACATCCACGGGTAAGCGAAATCGCCCCGCTTGCGAACAATGTGAATCAGAGCGAATGGAATAAAATAGTATGCCAGCGCTATTAAAAAGTCAGAGCCGACGTGCAGCAGAACTACACCAGGATCCCACCTGTAGCACCAGCCGTGGGGCAGGAAGTCGGCCCGGAAGAGCCCACTCCAGAAATCCAGCATAGTAAGTAGTATAACGTTTTTCTGAACCTGGTTACTTCTGCTCTTTGACTACTTCACCCTTGCGTCGAAGCGTCGGAGCCTTGCGCTTTGTGTCCTCTTCCTTCTTCGCCACCTGCTGCTTCGCTTCCACTTCTTCCGGCTTCATCGACGCCTGCCGTTCCTTCAACTCCCGCTCCGCCCGGCTGATCGCTTCGGCAGACCGTTTCGACAGATCCTCAGACGCAAGCTCCGCACTGTCCCTGGTCGCATCGATCGCCTGATCCAGCGCGAACTGATACCGCGCAAGGTCCTTCGGTGCGCTCGCCCGAACCTTCTCCAGACCGGACGCCAGCTCCTTATTCGTGTCGGCAATGGCCTTGGTTGCAGCCACAATCTCCACCTTGCGGCGTAGCGCGTCATCCGATACCGTGTCGATCGCCTCGATTATTTTCGTGTAGTCTTCCAGCAGATCGTGGATGAACTTCGACCCCCCAGGTTTGGTCTGCGCCACGGCCTGCGAGATCTGCGTCACACGAAGCTTCGCATAACTCAGGTACAGCTGGATGCGCTGATTCGGCTCCTGAATCAGGCGGATCTGGTCCACTTCGGCTGCTGTGAGAAAGTCGCGCTCGGCCAGAACCGCTGAGGTCAGCAGCAGAGTCGCGACAAGAAGACGGAACAGCATCGGGGCTCCTTACTTCACTTCTTCGACATGATATCCTGCAACACCTGCTCATGGACGTCCCGCATCCGCTTCTGCAGCGCTTCGGCCGGACCGCGGTCCTCCATGGAGGTGTCCTTCACCAGGCTGTCCAGACGCCGCAGCATCACCAGCAGTTTCTGCTCAGCGTATTTAAACCATTTGGGACTGCGCCGGGCCCGCTTCCCCGAATCCTGCAGCGACTGGTAACAAAGCTCGGTAAGCTCTCCCGCATCGTTGAGATGCGACTTGAACTCCTCCATTTTGTTGCCTTCATAAGCCGCCCGAGCGGCTCCGATGTGCGCCTCGGCCTTATCCAGTGCCAGCCCGGAGCGCTTCTCCAGATTGGGCTGCAACTTCAGGTCATCCTTGTCGGACGCCAGAACCGAAATCGTCAGACTAAGTAACACAAGAACGATTCGTAACACGCTGCTACCTCTTCTCTCGTTCTTTTTTGATGATCCGAACACGCTGCCGCGCCTTAAACTCTTCGTCGGGATTTTTTCCACCGCTGGTCTCGAGGAACTTCTCATAGCTGGCGAGCGCCGGTTCATGCAGTTTGTTCTTGTCCAGAATAATGGCACGGAAATAGTGGTGCGCGGGCGTCTCCGCATTCAGCGCGCGAACCCGGTCCAGCGCAGCCAGTGCCTGCGGATGGTTCTCCAGCAAAATCAGCATACCCGCCAGATCGCTCCACGCTTCCGCCGAGTCCGGTTTCGCCGACGCTACCCGCGCGAACTCCTGGGCCGCCGGTGCGTACTTGCGCTGCTGCCGCAGCACCCGCGCATAATTCATCCGCAGCGACAGATTGTTCGGATCGTCCTTCACCGCCGCCGCGAACAGGGGCTCGGCCTTGTCATACTGCTTCGTCACAAAATAAGCCATCGCCAGCGCGAACCGGTTGGCCGGAGTCGGCGACTGCTTTACAGACGCCTCCAGCTGCGGAATTGCATCGGCGGCCTTCCCCGATTCCAGCAGGATCTCCCCCGCACGCTCCCGCGCCGCCGCGTTGTCCGGGAACTTCCCATAGATCTCAGCAGCCTCCGGCGCCCGGCCCGCCGCCTCCAGCAGAGTAGCCAGTTCCAGCAGTGTCTCCGGCGTCGATTCGGCCAGCTTCCGATACACCGGCTCCGCCTCGGCCAGCTTTCCGTCTTTAGCCAGCGCCCGGGCCAGCGCAATCGCCGCATCCCTCGACTTCGGGTCCAGCTCGACAGCCTTTCGCAACAGTGGCACGGCCTTGTCCGCCATCCCAGCCGCCAGCAAAGCCTCGCCAGCAAATGAAACCGGCCGGAACTCCGCGGGCTTCTGAGCCGCAGCCTGCTGCAGCAGCACAGCGGCATCGGCGAACTGCTTCATGTTGAACAGCAGGATCCCGAGATTGAGCTGCGCTTCGTACAGATCGGGCTTCAACTCCAGCACCGACCGGTACGCCGCCACCGCATCCGCCTCGCGACCCGCAATCATGCTGAGCCCGAACGCAAGGTTGAACCGCAGCGCGTACTCTTTCGGCTGCGCTTCCACTGCTTTCGACAGAGCCGCGACAGCCGCGTCCCACCGTTGATCCTCCAGCGCCTTCATGCCCTCCGCCGCCGGGTTGGCAACCGGTGCCTGAAGCAACAGGAAGGAGAGCAGAGGGACCGCCAGCGTCATGCTCCCAGTCTACGGCCTTCCCAGGGAGTGGTCCGACGCCCCGTGCTAATCTTATCCCGTGCAAGCGTCCATGTATGACATCGATCCGGGTCCGGATTGTCCGGAACTGGTGCGGATGATCGTCGAAATCCCAAAGAATTCCAGCAATAAGTACGAGTACGACGGAAAACTCGGAGTCTTTCGTCTCGACCGGTCTCTCTATTCGCCAATGCACTACCCCGGCGACTACGGCTTCATCCCCGGAACTCTGGCCGAAGATAACGATCCCATGGACGTGCTCGTGCTGGTGCAGGAGCCGAGCTTTACCGGTTGCCTGATCGAGGTGCGGCCCGTAGGCGTTCTGAACATGGTGGATTCCGACGAGGGCGACCAGAAAATCCTTGCCGTCCCCACCCGTAATCCCCGTTACGACCAAATCCACACGCTCGACCAGATCTTCCCCCACGTCCGCCGCGAAGTGGAGCACTTCTTCACCATCTATAAGGAACTTCAGGGCGCACACACTCGTATGGAAGGGTGGGGCGGACCCCGGGAAGCTCGGCGTGCCATCGTCACCAGCCGCGAGCGTTACCTGGCAAGCAAGCAACTGTCGTCAGCCACACTCGACGAACCGGTCATCAGCTAAACGACCACCGCCCGACGGGAGGGTTTGCATGCACACGCACGTGAAGGTCCTCGGTATTCTGCACATAGTTTTTGGAGCAATTGGTGTACTCATCGCCGGCCTGGTATCGTTAGCCGACTCCAGTGGCGACGGCATGATCGCCATCCCGATCCTCGGCATCGTCGGCGCCCTGGTAATGGGCGTGATGCTCGTGCTCTCCGCAATCCATCTGCTCAACATCCCGTTTGGCACCGCGCTCGGCGCCTACGGCCTCTGGGCACTGCTCTCTCCCGAAGTCACGGCGGCCTTCCAGTCCCCCACACACTACGTCTGAAGTCACTTGTGGTTGTTCGAAGCCCTAAAGCATGCAAGGGGGGCAGCTCCCCAGAGCTGCGGCGGGCGCCCACGCCCGCCTCAGTAAATATATTTCCGCGAGTTCTGGTCGTTGCTACAGTACATCGGAAATGCATAAAACAATGTTTGCTGGGCGCGTATTTATCGATGTCAGCCCAGCGGGAACCCAAACGCGATCCGGGCGGTAGTGTCCTATTTGTGCGTTGGTGGCGATTCGGGAAATTTTTTCTTCAGCCATCTCAGGATTGCGAGTTGCTCATCCTGCCCGGCCCGTCTGACTTGAGCTAGAAGCCAGATCGTAGTCGGCTTCTCGCTCGTAAAGTTCCTGGCACCCTGATTGCACGTTGAGCAGAGCGTCCGCAGGTTGGAAAGCTCGTCTTTGCCACCGAGGTGCTTGTCTACGATGTGCCCGAGGTGTAGCCGGACCTTGCGGTTTGTTGCTGGATCTATATCACCAGGGCAAAGCCCGCACATCCGGCAAGTGAACCCATTCCTGTCAAGAACCTCAGCGCGAAGCCGCTGAGAGATTACTACACCTGGTCGCTGTTTACAAGGTAAATGCGTTGGTGGTCCGCGCGACGCGCTTAAGCCTACGGGGAGCACTGCTACCGCTTAGCTAAGCGGACAAGGAAAGCCCAAGCCTTCCTCTCGTAGTCTTTGGCGTAAAGATATCGCTTGGCGCGCCAGTGCCAAAAGCGAGAGGCGAAAACCCAGCGGAAACCTGCGGGTGCAGGGAATGGGATAGGGCTAGAAGCCATCAGCTACCTCCGTAGCGGTTACGGAGACACACGTCTCCGGTGTTGCTTTGGGAGGGCTTTTGAGGGTAGACTGGTGGTGCAAATAGGCAGTTACCTTCGCGAGCCCTATACGCTTGCGTTGTGATTGGCTCACCACCGGCCCTGAATCCGCTTCTCCTGGAAGTTAGGCGGATTCAGGGCCTTCGTATTGCTTATGCCCCTACCGCGCGGTGAGCGGTAGAACGACAGGGGCAGAGTATCTTCTCATTAGGGTTTCTCCCACAAATATGGTCAAGCCTCTTGCTCCTCCTGACCGATCTCTTTGAAGAATTCGGCGGGCGTTGACGGGAACTCTTCTAGGGCGTTCTCTACGCGCTTATAGATCGAAGGCAATGAACCTTTACCTTGCCGGACCACGTGAAGCAGCGAGCCGATCAGCCGGCGCAGAACTCCGTTAACGGCAATGGCCGGGTGCGCCGCCGTGAACCTGAAGCCGGTTTTTTTCATCTCTTCGACTAAATCGTAGCCGCTAAACTCAGCAGTTTCAGGAATGCTGTCGATGACGGCTTGGGTTAATTCGCCTCGCCTGACTTCCGCCTTTTGATTCAGCCGCGGCGCAATCTCAGCGACGCTGGCAGTCTCCACAGGAGGCGCAGGAGCAGGGATAGTGGGGTGCTCGCCGTGGCCGTACGTGTGGGGCTTGCTGTTTTTGGTGGTGGGAGCTATCGGCGAGTCGGCCAACAGAGGCGCAATATCGGGGTCGGAAGCGAGGAGTTTCAAAGCCTGAAGCTTCCCGATGATGGTGTCTATCTTGTCCACGTCAATTCGCATATCTTTCGCCTCACCTATACTAGCGCGAGGCGTTATGCATTGCAAGCCGTCTTTGAGCCTTGAGAGAGATGGCTAGACGTCGCGGGGGTATGTGGGCTTCGCGGGTCTGCCACCGCCCTTAGTCTTGCGCATCCCGGCGATGCGCTTGTAGTACTCAGGGTCGCGGGAGAGGTTCGCTGCTTTCGAAGCTTGTCCGCCGAGGGAAGCAAAAGAGGGCGCATCGGGGTTACGCTGCGCCAGAATCTTGGCTAGACCCAGCGCAGCGGTTAGAGACTCACGGGCAGATGCAATAGAAAGGATGAGGATTGGGGATTGTGCCTAAAACGAGGTCGGCCTGATTGATGAGGCGGTGGAGGGCTTGAATATCTTCGTCTCTATCCGGGGTTGCCATGGACCGAGCGTATCACCAAACAGCGACGGGTCGCTAGACTTCTTCAACGCACAAATAGGACACTACCATCCGGGCACGGGGCACGGCTTCGGCGTTAGAATGGAGATCGATGGAACTGGCCGAGATTCAGCAGGCAATCGAGCATCTCCCCAAAGACCAGCAGACGGCGCTGGCGGCCTGGCTGGCCGAGCGCGATCAGGCCGCATGGGACGTCGAAATCGAACGCGACTTCGCTCCAGGCGGCGCAGGAATGGCATTTCTGGAAGAGATGAAGGCCGATGTGCGCGCCGGCAAGTTTCGTCCGTTTGAGCAGCGACGCGAGAAGGACCGCCAGGCCGCTCCGGCACAATGGCCTTCCAGTCCTGCGCGTCGGAGCGGTTCTGGGAGCTCTGTGGTGAACTCCCCGTCGACGTGCAACGCCTGGCGGACAAGCAGTACAACCTCTTCCGGGCGGATCCCTTCCACCCGTCCCTCAGGCTGAAACCGGTCGGGGACGTTTGGACGGTCCGCATCGGGCGGTCGCACCGGGTGATCGGGTACCGCGAAGACAATGCGTTCTACTGGAGTTGGATCGGCTCGCACGAAGCCTACAACACCCCGGAAGTCGCGGTCGCCTTCCAGTCCCCCACTCACGACGTCTGACCTCCGGTCGCGATACAACGGAGAGATGACGACTGTCGATCTCTGGAATCGTTACCAGCAGTATCTGTGCAACGCCCCGTCGCTCGGCCTCAGCCTCGACATCAGCCGCATGAGCTTCGATGACACCTTCCTCCCTTCGCTGGAGCCGAAGCTGCAGGCCGCTTACGCCGCCATGGCTGAACTCGAACGCGGCGCCATCGCGAACCCCGATGAGAACCGCATGGTGGGCCATTACTGGCTTCGAACCCCCGAGATCGCGCCCACGCCGGAACTCCAGCAGTCCGTCCGCGAGGGCGTCTCGCAGATCCACGAGTTCGTCCACCAGGTCCAGGCGGAAGGCAAATTCACAGACGTGCTCTGCATCGGAATCGGTGGCTCGGCCCTGGGCCCCATGTTCGTGGCCGACGCGCTTGGCGAGCCAGGCCTCGACCCCATGACCCCGCACTTCATCGACAACACCGACCCCGACGGCATCGGCCGCGTCATGGCTCCGCTCATCCACAAGCTGGAAAACACGCTCTGCATCGTCACCAGCAAAAGCGGCGGCACCCCCGAAACCCGCAACGGCATGCTGATCGTCGCGGGCATCTACCGCGACGCCGGACTCGATTTCGCGAAACACGCGGTCGCCGTCACCATGCCTGGTTCCAGGCTCGACAAACAGGCGGTGAGTGAGGGCTGGCTGCGGCGATTCGAAATGCTCGACTGGGTGGGCGGCCGTACCAGTGTCCTCTCCGCTGTAGGCCTCCTGCCGGCCGCGCTGCAGGGCATCGATATCGACGCCTTGCTCGAGGGCGCCTCCGCCTGCGACGCAGTCACGCGCAGCACCGAAACCAGGAACAACCCAGCCGCCCTCCTCGCCGCCATGTGGTTCAGCGCCACGCGCGGCAAAGGCGAAAAGGACATGGTCGTGCTGCCCTACAAGGACCGGCTCCTGCTCTTCAGCCGCTACCTCCAGCAGCTCGTCATGGAGTCCCTCGGCAAGGAACTCGACCTCAACGGGCAGCGCGTGGAACAGGGAATCGCCGTCTACGGAAACAAAGGATCCACTGACCAGCACGCCTACGTCCAGCAGTTGCGCGAAGGCGTCAACAACTTCTTCGCCACCTTTGTGCGAGTGCTGGAAGTCGGCTCCGATCAGATGGAGGTAGAGCCGGGCGTGACCGCGGGCGATTATCTCAACGGCTTTCTGCTCGGCACCCGCGAGGCCCTTTACGCCAATGGCAGGGAGTCGATGACCATCACCATAGACCGTGTCGATGCGTTCCGCGTAGGCGTGCTCATCGCGCTGTTCGAACGCGCAGTCGGCTTTTATGCGTCGCTGGTCAACATCAACGCCTATCACCAGCCCGGCGTCGAAGCGGGCAAGAAGGCCGCGGCGACCGTGCTGGATTTGCAGATGCGCGTGGCAGCCGCACTCACTGCCCAGCCAAAGACCGTCGAGGCGATCGCCGGCGCAGCGGGAGCGCCGGATGCCGTCGAGACCGTGCTGCACCTGCTCGAACACCTGGCAGCGAACGGCCGCGCGGCCCGCACAGAGAACGGATTCGCGCTATTTGGCGGGTAGATCCCGCACCTTTACGTTGCGGAACCAGACCTCGTCGCCGTGATGCTGCAGCGCAATCGTGCCGACCGGTTTGGCATCCACCAGCCAGTCTTTAATCGCCGGAGCGGGGCCCCAGCGCTTTTTGGCCCCCTCTGCAACGCGGCTGTCTTTCAGCGAGCCTTGCAGCACCAACACGCCATTCAGCCAGTGCTCAAAGTGGTCCTTCTTCACAATCAGCCGGCTGGTGTTCCACTCACCCGGGGTCTTCGCAGCCGTGCGAGTCGCCGGGATGAAGGAATACAGAGCGCCCGTCCGGTGGCTGACGTCCTTTTTACCGTCGGGGTGCCCTTCATCGTCTAAAAGCTGGAACTCGAAACCAACGGTGTACACCTGAGCTGTGCCGCCGGTGTAGGTCTTGCGATTCGAAACGTGCTCAATCAGCTCCCGGCCCATCATGCGTTCAAACGTGGCCGCCGGAACCTTCTCTTCTTCCAGGAAAATCTCTTTCTGAATACGGTACTTCAGCCCCGTATTGCCCTTTGCCTGAATCCTCCAGTCGAACTTCAAATCGAAGTTGGCGAAGGTCTTTTCCGTGATTAGGTCTTCGCTGAACTTGTTCCCGCCGGACTTGTCCCCGCTGGACTTGTCCCCGCTGGACTTGTCCCCGCTGGACTTGTCCCCTTTTACGACAGTCTTAAGAGTCCCGTCCTCAATCGCCCAGGCGTTGTTCGGGACGTCTTTCTTCGCCGGATCCTTCCAGTTTGTGAAGGTCTTACCGTCAAACAGAAGCCGGAACCCTTCCCGCCGTTCCTCCGGAGTGAGCGTATTCAGGTCGGCCGCGGGCAGCGTGGCAGCAAGCAGGAGCAAGGCAACAAGGCGCATTGACTATCAGTATGCTCCACCCCGCGTTTGAACGCACGGTGACATCCCCACCCCCACCCGCAATACGGTTGATCCACCGAATTTCCGGTGCTACTATGGGGCTGAAACGTGGATGGATTTAGGTTTCGGTGCCCGCCGAAGCCAGGCTAATTGCGACCACGTAAAAAAATAGCTAAAGGTGAGTCGGTCTCCGAGAACTTTTAACCCTGTGATCGTCTCGGTCCAGGTTTTTTCATTCCCAGACCCCGAATCGCCCACCAGTTGGAGGATTTGTGAGCGTCTGGTCGAATATTCCTGCGTCCCCAGTACTGAGCGGCTCCGATGGCGAGCTCGTCTCCGTGCGCGTCAGCGTCGAACCGCGTGCCCTCGAGGATTTACTCGAGTGCCTCAGTTCTGTCTCTTTCCCTGTCAATCCGGAGATCCGGCACGGCGTTCCCACCGTGGTCGAATTCCCGGCCTGGGGAGCTCGCCTGTATGAGGTTCGCGATGCCCTGCGCTCATTCGGCTTTGAGGCCAGCGCCATGCAGGTGCAGCCGATGCTCGCGGCTATCGGCTAATACTCGCGCACGCCCATCTTTCGCAGCATCGTGATCGCCGGACACCAGTTAGTAAATGCCGACTGGAACAGGTTCAGCCCCACGAACGCTGTGAACAGGAACCAGCCTGGGTGAACGTAGTAACCCAGCCCAAGGCTGAGCATCACGAAGAATCCGGACAGCAGTCTAAGCCACTGATGGAGCGTCATACTTTGAGGCCTCCTTGTCGCCTCCACGATTGTGAATCAGGTAATAAACAACAGGCACGGTGAGCCGGGAGAGCGACAGTGAGGCGACTTCTCCTGCCATCAATGCCACAGCAAGTCCCTGGAATATCGGGTCGAATAATATAACGGCGCTGCCCACCACAACAGCCGCCGCGGTCAGCATCATGGGCCGGAATCGCACGGCTCCGGCGTCCACTACGGCTTCCCGCAGCGGCATACCCTCTTTCAGCCGGAGTTCGATAAAGTCCACAAGGATGATCGAGTTCCGGACCACAATGCCCGCTCCCGCCATAAAGCCAATCATCGACGTCGCCGTGAAGAACGCCCCCAAAAGCCCGTGCGCAGGAAGAATACCAACCAGCGAGAACGGGATCGCGGCCATAATCACGATCGGCGTAATAAAGGAGCTGAACCAGCCCACCATCAGGATATAAATCAGCACCAGCACCACCGCAAACGCGAGCCCCAGATCGCGAAACACCTCATAAGTGATGTGCCACTCGCCGTCCCACTTCATCGCATATTTGCCATCGTCGAACGGCTGGCTCGCCGTATATTGCGTGATTTCATACCCCCCGGGCATGGCGATCTTCGCGATCTTCGGGCCAACGGCCAGAATTGCGTAGACCGGAGCCTCCATCGCCCCCGCCACATCCGCCGTCACATACGTCACCGGCATCAGGTTTTTGTGATAGATACTCCGATTTTCCAGAGTATTTTCCGTGCGCGTGAGTTCGCCCAGACTGACAATGGCGCCGGTCCGGCTACGCAGTCCGAGCCCCCGAATCCGGCTCAGGTCCGACCGCGCCGCCCGGTCCAGCCGC
>Ga0163150_10009797_pt1 | contig 10505 bp, 14 predicted proteins | sample OliLakLV19P2IB_FD_148628 | JGI IMG/M metagenome (GOLD analysis project Ga0163150, IMG submission 148628) | Freshwater microbial mat bacterial communities from Lake Vanda, McMurdo Dry Valleys, Antarctica - Oligotrophic Lake LV.19.P2.IB | ecosystem: Environmental > Aquatic > Freshwater > Lake >...
AAAGCCGACAACGTCGCCAACTGCATCCCCCGCGCACCAGCCCCCTTCGCCGGCATGTTCACCTCCTGGTCCCACTGCAACACGGACACCGCCGCATGAATATCAGCAACCGCGCCAAGGCGCTCGCGGAGTTTCGTAGCGGAGGTAGATGATGATGACTCTGTGCTCATTACGTCAGTCCTCATTGAAGTGTCAAAGAACGGGCAGGGTACCGCATCCCCAAGCCGAGGGACAATTCACCAACGCAACACCCCGCATCCGCGCGCAACGGAACCGCCGACCAGGTAGCGCCCGGCTCATGCCGGGCGGCTTCTTCCACCTCTATCCGTTGTCCCGCGACACGAAATCGGAGACCACCGCCACAACTAACGCCACGACGTTGCACCCCGGAGGCGACTACGCAAGGTAGTCACGCGAAACGAAGGTAAAAATATACTTGACTCATCACAATGTTGTAATCCATTTACCTCCATCACCAATGTTCATAATCACTCCGGATAATTGATTTGCCAGGGGGAGCCCTGGGTATTTGAGCATATTTGGGAGTCCTAGAGAATTTTGACATATTACTGATAGGGTATTTAGTTGATTGACGATGACGGACGTAAGTTGCGACGGAACATTACATTCGTAAGCGGCTTGCTGGTCTGAGCATATCAATGTTTTATATTGACTTTTTCCTTCATCTCCCCTAAAATTCCCTCAGCTTGCTCAGTCATGATGTTCCTAACTAACGGAGTGGTTGATCCGAATCTACCTGAGAGTGTATAGTTCAATTGTAACCCCAATCTAAGGGAGGTAAAATGAACGCGCAGAGCATACGAGACGAGATTGAGAAGATTGAGCGAAAGCTTTCTTTACTTCGGGATTTATTGGCTATTGAGACAGACGAGCCCATTGCTCAGCAAATGCTTTTCACTCAGAAAGAGGATGATTCTACCCAGGGGGAATCTATAGAAGTTGCTACCGCCCGGTATATGGCAGAACGCGGAAATCAGGCCGTGCTGGCCGATGCTCTCGTAGAATATTTGCAAGGTTTTGGCTTCCTCGCTAACACCAAGGCGGCAACCACTTCAGTTAATACTGCTCTTACAAGACGCTCAACGCTCTGGGTCAAGAGTTTGGTTCAAGCAAGGGGACGCATGATGAATGCTTATAAAATGCATCCGGACGCTTTCGCTTCGTTCAGAAATGGGCGAAGCCTTCAATCACTACGTGAGGAATACAAAGACCATTAATAAATAGGTTGAGCCGCAGCGATTGCAGTCGCTGCGGCTCACGAAATCGTAACCTCCCACGACAGGAGATTGACCGATGCACCTAATTGTGGTGCGGTTCGGCCACGTTGTTATTCTAGACCGTGGACCACCGCAAGTCAACAAAATTGAAGCGGCATGTAGCTGTTCGAGCAGCTACATGCCTAAACCGCAACGACTTAAGCAGGAGGCTGTCATGCCCACTTATAAGCAATGCGTTGACCGAGATGGCAACATTGGCCACTGGGTCACGTTGAAGGACGGTCGTAAAATCTTCATAAAAGACTAACGGCCCGTAGCGGCGGGCCTTGTGGCCCGTCGCTACTTTCCAATTTTGGGGCGCGTCTTGGTGTCCACGACGTTTTTTGGAGACGGCTCGTGCGGGGTCCGATCCCCCGGCGCTCCACTCTTATTCAATCTTTTTTAAGCTTATATGCTTTCAGTAACTGTGAAGGGTCCACTTTCAGTCGAGCACAGTAGGACCGCACTACGTGCCAACTCATATGCTGGCTTCCCAAGTCCTGCATCCTTACGCGACCAAGTTCCTTGCCCGCCGCGGAATCGTGTTTGATTGCGTATGTCCGATCTTGATTGGAGCCTTCTACTATTTCGCAACCGTTACTAATTAAAAACGACCTAAATTCGTTCACCGTTATAGGTTCTAGGCCAGTCCAATCTTCAAATTCCATTAAGCAGGACAGCCAACATACATCTTAGATTTCAAATCCCGGAACAAGCGAGCGACAAGTTCATCCGGGGAACCTATCGGTGCCTCCTGTACGGTTTGAGCATCAATGGGCACTGCATGTTCATCGTTAAATTTTTCAGTGTACATATGTGGCGCTGCCGGGGTGTCCGACAACGGCTGCTTTCCCACTTCGATGTCTAGCTGTACCTGCTCAATTATCGCGAGCTTAAATGCGCTAATTGCATCGAGCCACGTTCGTGCCTGGACGGCAATGTCATATTCGAGACATTGAGCAACCGTTAGATCGCCATCACTAAATATAAGCACGTTCAGTGAGGGAATTGCGCTCATAAGACTCTCCTTTATATACATAAGCCCCGAAAGTAAACATAAAAGACCATAAGAATAACAATTTGTCAAGCAAAAAACAATCCCAATATACTTAATCTTATGCATATCAATGATTTACGCATAATACAAGATATTGGGGTCAACTTTTGCCTACTACACGATATAGTATGGCCTACTTTTCCACGGTGGATTTAGTTTTTTTCTCCAGCTTGGCTTGTTTGCCTGTATCTGACTTTTTGACAGCAAATAGTCGCTTTGCAACATCCTCGAAGCGGTCAAATGGCGTGGGCTTAGACTTCTTTTTTGCCTTTTCCACGTTTCTGCCTTTCAAACTCAATGGATCGCTTTTGGGGTCTCTCCAGTGAGTTTAGCATAGGTCAGGCGCTTTCCGGCAACTGTGCTCACAACGGATTGAAAACGCTCCGCGTCATTCAGCTTGCGATTGTTGAAGCGGTGGGCCTGCTCATCCAAGTAGCGAAACAAGTGAAAAGGCTCAACTGATACGTAAGTCCCTTTAATAGAACGCTTTAGGCACGACCAGAAGTTTTCCATGCAATTTGTGTGAATGTTGCCGTCCACGTATCGGATTGCATGATCGATAACCTTGTGATCGTACTCATCGGCGAGGCTCTCGTATGACGCAAGGGCGTCTGTGTGGATTTCTGAGCCTTTTTCCACATGCTTGCGTACTTCGGGGTCAAGTTTGCTGCGCTTCACGCTCTCGATAACCCGAGTGCGCACCTTGCCCTCGGTGCGGGATAGTGCGCCCATGACAATCACTTTACCGGATGAGCCGCGCCCACCCTTTTTGAGCTTGGCTTTTTTCTTCTTATGCATGAAGCGGGCTTTACCGCCGATGAGGGTTTCGTCCACTTCCACGATACCGGTTAATTTTTGGAATGACTCGTCCTGCATTGCAAGGCGAATGCGGTGGAGCATGAACCATGCACTTTTTTGAGTGACGCCCAAGTCCCGCGCAACCTCATAGGACGATACGCCATTCTTGCAGTTCGCAACCAGCCACATAGCCGCAAGCCACTTTTCGAGGGCAATGGGTGAATCTTCAAATATCGTCCCGCGCTTGACCGAGAATTGCTTACGGCAAGTCTTACACTGGTACATGCGACGGGATGCTATACGGCCAATCGCTTTTGACTGGCAGTGAGGGCACTCGACACCATCAGGCCAACGCAGACTTGCAACAAACGAATCGCATACTTCTGCATTTGAGAAGTAGCGCATTGCCTGTATAAGTGTCTGTGGCGTAAAGTTTTCCGTGCTCATCGCGAGTACCCCTTGATTTAACTGAGTCCATTATATCAAGAATACTGTGATGAGTCAAGTATATTTTTACCGAAACGAAGGGTATTTGATTGGCAAATAACGAGATTAACTTCCTGAGCGTCACGTATTAAGTTCTGTAGCCAAGCGAGCCCACATATACGCGTGCTCTAGCTCGCGAGGTTATGACCGTTCTCTCGACTGCGGATACACACTAAGACGGATTGGCTGCGGGCGTGAACCAAATCAAATACAGAACGCGAAGTCAATTGGAGCTTATAAAGGCAAACTGCATTCCATTTGACGCTGCGTTGTGCAATAGTGCAGCCTCACTTTTGCATAATCCGGACCTAAGCCCACGATTGAGGACTCTCCTTATGTTAGATTCCACCCGACTGCGAGACGTTCAAAGGGCTACAGACACACTTAAGGGAATTCTCGCTGGAATTTCGTGTGACTATGAGTTGTCGGACGTTGAAATCGGACGGCTGTACGACTGGCTCCATATTCATGCTCACCTATTGAATATCGAACCCTTTCAATCTGCAAAGAAATTGATCGAATCGGCCTTGGCCGATTCAGTTATCACTGACGATGAACGCGAAGACCTCTTGGTTTTTTGCCAAAAATGGAGCGATTTCCAATCTGAAGAATTCAATGTTCAAACCGTAGCCATGCGGCATCTACATGGATTTTTAGAGGGATTATCGGCAGATGGAGATGTTTCTGACTCCGAAATTTTAGATTTCCATGATTGGCTGCATTCATTCGAAGACCTTCACGAAACCTGGCCTTTTTCCAATGCTGTAAAACTGATCAAGAAAATCCTAAAGGACAACAAAGTTTCGACGGCCGAAAGAGCTAGAATGTTGGATTTCTGTCTAGATTTTCGCCCAGAGCTTGCCCTCGACAAATCACCGGAAACGTACGATCCCGTTTCCGAAGGCTACATGATTACGAATGCCCCTGTGCTGAAGACCGTGAAATCAATTTTCGATGCGGACCAACCCATTGAATTCAGAGAACGTATTTTCTGCTTCACCGGGCAAGCAAGGTACGGTAAGCGAAAAGATCTCGAAGCGGTGGTGCAGGAAGTCGGTGGGCGGACACACCCTAGGATTGTTGCGGATCTTGACTATCTCGTAGTTGGCGCCCTCAGCCAGCCATGTTGGGCTTACGAAGTGTACGGTCGAAAAATCGAGAATGTGATGGAACTTCGCAAGCGTGGTTGCCAGATTTGGATCATTCACGAGGATAGATTCTTGAATGCATTGCAGGACCTCGCAAGGACTCTTCGGTAAATCTATGTACCAGACCGACCCCAATAAAGGATAGATATATAGTCATATGAACGATGCTTTGTTTGAACAACTATTATATGAGGAGGAGAGCACCACACTCGATTTTAAGCAAGATCAATATCCTTTCGCCAAAGAAAACGAAGATGAAAAATCTGAACTTCTCAAAGACATTCTTGGATTCGCGAACGCTTGGAGACGAACTGAAGCGTACATTCTAATTGGAGTCGAAGACGTTCGAGGCGGGCGGGCCGATGTTCTTGGCATTCCGAACAATGCACATCTCGCCGACCATTCGCTGCAACAGTTTGTATATAATTTAACGAATCGGCCAATTCATTTTCACTATGAAGCTTTTTGCTTCGAGGGGAAGCAGGTAGGCGTCATTAGTATTGAAGTGCAAGAGCGACCAATCTATCTCTTAAGGAATTACGGCAGGCTTAAAAAGGGTGAGGTATACATTCGTCGCGGCAGTTCGATCGATCCATCAAAACCAGCCACGCCCGATGAGATTATGCGAATGGGAATGTCGGCCGCTCCAACAACCAAACCAACGCTGACAGTAGAGTTTGGCGCATTAGATCGCTATAGAATCCTTGGCAGACATTATCAATTCTCGGCCACTTTGTGCCAGATGCCCGATAGCAAGACTTTGCCCAAACTCAGAGCAGACAACATCTTTACAGGTTTGAGTAATCCAGTCAATACCAATTATTACGAGGAGTTTGCACAATTTATTTTTTGCACTCTGTTCTTCAAAAAATTGTACTTAGTTGTCAGTAATACCGGAGAGTGCGCCGCCACGGACGTTTATCTTGAAATTTCAATTCCAAAAAATAAAGATTTTGGTGTAATTGTTCCCTCGGAACTGCCAAGACCGCCCAGAAAAAGCCTGGATATCTTTAATACACCAATTACGGCGTCGATATCTCATTTTCAAAACCCGGGGGATGTGCAGATTATTGCAAATGCAGATGAATCTAAAATCGAGATAGATTGCGGAAATATGCAGCCTGGACGAAAAGTTTGGACAGAAGGCATTTTTTTGTGGATTCGTCAGGACGGCGAAATCGAGGTAAAAGGCCACATTTTTGCGGCGAACCTTTCCTCTCCAGTGGAATTCTCCCTTTTCATCAATGCAACGATTACCGAAACGATGATGACCGTAAACGAGCTGCTCTCCCGTGATGAGCCGACTGGGGCGGAGTGGGACTAGCGAAGACATACGGTATCGAATTGGTAGAAACTAAGCTAATTTCATGGAAGGCAATGGCGCATGGATACACTCTTTGCCATACAAATACGCTCAAAGCATGATGACTACAGCGACGACGATTACAGAGCCAATGACTGGGCAGTCTCCTTCAAATGACTATAACGTAAAGTTTCAGCGTATTCTTAGCTAGCGAAGCCGACTATCTAATACTATCGGTCCTTAATGAATCCAACCATCCTCGATCTACGTTCACCCAGCATATTCCGTCGACCGTTTTTTGAAAGGTAATACCAATTTTAGCGAGAAAGCTGCGGAGAATTGTTACGATTTCATCCAGAGCCGGCTCGGTTTCGCGAAGACCAGTATCAATCGTCCTTTCCAACTGCACCCTAATGCCATTCCAGTATTCGGAGAAAATTTGGCTAAAGAACGGGCTTTGCAGAGCTATCGTTTCAGTACGGGGAACTTCTTCATTTCCGTAACGACAGGCGCTGTCTCGACCAAGCGGCTCAAGAATATCTCGATACATAATATTTGTCAATTGATTCCAGGTATCGGATTTCGATATAGCGCCCAAACTCGCATTGGATATAGTTCTGTACAACCCGCCGAAGGCATTCTCCAGCCTTATATCCACTTTATCCCCATACATTATGCGGACAGTCGTCGCGTCATCTGCGTTGTCAACAAGAGGTACTGTCGCAAGAATTTCTGACTTTATTCTTCCAACAACGTATTCGTCGTGCATTTTAGAACTTAACACAAACAGGTCGGCCGTGCATAAGTCTGTTCCATCCCGAGATGGCTGGATGTAGCCGCGCCGATCCCATATTTCAGAGTAGTGCCAAACGTGCAAAAACTCCTCCAGTACCGCAGATACAGCATCGCTCGTATGGTAGCGAGCGACGCTTAAGCCCTGCACTATACTCTCTGCGATTACTATGAAGCAGAATAGTTCGCCGTATAGCTCCAATGGAATCGTTATCGCCTGTGCGGCGTAGCTGCCAGGAGCGTAGGGATTGGCACGAGTAGTGGCGAGCTCTAATAGCGCGTTCACCGTTTCGGCGACCTGATGGTCCGGTACGACTATTATTTTCGTAAGTCTCTGCAGCTTAACCAATCCACAAAGCTCACCGAGCAGAGTCTTGAAAGCTTGTATTTTCATTGGGTCAATTCGACAACAAACTTCCACTGTGAGCTCACTATTCCCCATCCTTTGATTCCACCTTGTCGGTAAATTTTAGTTGATACAGGGTAGCGCACGCTTTAATTCACAGGCACCCATTCCCCCACAAACGGAAACGTAGTCTCGAACTCCACGCGACGATTCAGTCTTCGGTTGGCCTCGCTATCGTGTGGGAGGGCAGGGTCGGATTCGCCCCAGGGATTTGTCGTGAGCCGCTCGCCGTCGATCCCGTGTTCGACCATGTACCGCTTGACGGTATCTGCGCGGCGTTCCGCCAATGCCAGATTGGCTTGCGCCGGTCCCGCGTCGCACGTGTGGCCGTGAATCACCACGGTAACGTCCGGCTGCTCTTTCAGCGCCGCGACCAACGCATCGATGGCCGCCGTGCCCTTCGGATGTACAGTTTCCCTCGGTCATTTCTGTGGCTGCGTTCCCTGCTCGACGGTTTCACTCGTGCCACCTTCTTTCACCGTGAAAGCCACGGGCCTTTGCAACCTATAGTCAACGATGTGAGTGCCTGTTGGATAATTGCCGGCAAAATTCTCTTTTGCTTCCAGGATCAGAGGCTCATCCGAACTGCTCGCATAGCTTGTGTACACGATGCGGGTCGTGCCATCGCCCACATACACTAGAGTCCTCATCTCTTCTCCAAGGCCTCGGTAACACCCTTTTAATGCGATCACGCCATCTGCCAGAATACCTGACGTTTCAAACTCACCAATACCCTGTGCGACGGCTCTTCTGACCAGATGTGTCTCGTTATCAAGGGCTATGTTCCACTGGCATCGCACTACGGACTCGGCCGGAAAACGCCCGGCGGCGAGTATGCGGGTTTGCCCATCTTCCAAGGGGGTTTCTGATACCACACGGTCAATGTAGGCAGCAAAGCCTCTTCCAGTGGCCAATACGATTTGGTACAACTGGTAGTGTTGGAGTGGGTCCGAAGGCTTATAGCGTAACACTACGTCCTCTATTTCCCCCTCACCAACGATCCCGTCTTGCGGTGAAATTTCGTACGACTTTAACGAATAACGCGTTCCAGCGGTATTACTGTCCCAAAATTGAATGGTTCGCGGGCGTCGCGAAATAATTGCGTGGCCTGCCGCCTCCGCGAATGCGGACATATTAGCGTTTCTTCTATCATAAACCGCTGGATACTTCGGCAAGTTGGTTCCCGGATCCATTTCGGCCTTGTACGCTAACGTGTCCGCTTTCCGGGTGACGATAACGTTTTCCTTCACTATCTCGGAATCCGGGCTGGTCTTCGTCATTCGCCATACGACGACTGCCTCAAACGTACAATGTTCAAGTACGGCTTTGTCCTTTGCTCGCAAATCCTCCAATATATCGCTGTGCGCCCGTCCGCAAATTGCCAGATTAAAAGCAAAGAGTATTATCAGCCAGCAGTTTGCGCGTCGTATGACCATCAATCTCTCCCAATTTTTCCCGCACTCGCTACCATTCCCCAGCGCTGCCTCCAGCGGCCTTGGTGTGCCTCCCGTCTATTTAATGCACCGGCGCCCCATTCCCCTACAAACGGAAACGTCGTCTCGAACTCCACGCGACGATTCAGTCTTCGGTTGGCCTCGCTGTCGTTTGGCAGGGCAGGGTCTGATTCGCCGCAGGAGTTTATTGTGAGCCGCTTGCCGTTGATCCGGTTTTCGACCATGTACCGCTTGACGGCATCCGCGCGGCGTTGCGCCAATTCCAGATTGGCTTGCGCCGGGCCCAGGTCGCATGTGTGGCTGTGAATTACCACGGTGACATCCCGCTGTTCTTTCAGCGCCGCGACCAACTCATTGATGACCGCCATTCCCTTCGGCGTTAGATCGGTTTTGTTGAATTCGAACACAACGATGTCGAATATCGGCTTGGAACAGGCAAGCGCCATGGGTTGCGCCGGTTCCGCCGCGTTCGACGCCGCCACTGCCGGCGAATCCACCCCCTGCGACGAACGTGCCGGTTCGAGCTGAGTTCGCGTTGCGCAACCCACCGCCGCCAATGCTACGCACGCGATCAAACAAATCGGCACTCGTACACAGGTCGTCACGAAGGTCTCCTGGACACACACACTTATCATACGCGCCCGCACCCGCAAGTTGCTGCGTTGTCGCCCCAATTTCCGTTGCGGCCGGTCTCCCAACTCCCGTTGCGGCCGGTCTTCCAACTTCCGTTGTGGCCGGTCTTCCAACTTCCGTTGTGGCCGGTCTCACGACCGCGCCACGCCGCCGACCGAAGGTCTCCTTCCCCGCTCACCGCACTACTTTCTGGCGATTCTGTCACCGCTTGTCAACCAAATACCGGTTAAATCGCGAAGGGAAGTTACACGCACGCTGAGGGACTGGTGCGCCTACTGCAACGCGTTGGGCCAGTTAATAACGGGATCGATGCTGGAAATGCATAGCGCATTGGACTGGATGCGAAGCCGGAGCTTCGAGCACTGCATTACCAAGCCGGAGCTTGGTAACGAGGTAAAACAGATTCCTCACTCCGTTCGGAATGACAGTGAGGTGCAAACCACGGAGAACACGTGAAAGTGAAGAAGTGAGGAAGGCAGGAAGTGAGAAACGATATGTCTGCGAAACCCGAGACCCTAGACCCGAGCCCCGTCAATCAGGGCGCAATCACTCCACCACTTGCACGTAATCCCCCACCGCGAAGGCGCCACCCTGAATGACCTGTCCGTGTACGCCGCCGCGCATATCGGGTTTGAGCGCGGCCTGGAGTCCGTCGAAGAGTTGGTCCATGAGGCCGCACGGTTCGGTTTCGCCGTGGATGTGTACTTCGACGCCGCCCATGCGCACCACGAGCCCGATGAGGTTCGAGAGATCAATGCCTTCAACGAGCACATTCGCGCGGCGTGTGTGCCACGGCAGGTCCGCATCGAGTTCCTGCATGGCGTCGTCCCATTGTTCGCGGGAAATGAAGGTGATTCCGCGTTGCGCCTTCACGGCGACATCGCCATCGATGCCCGCGCCAAATGCCGCGGTCGCGTGCGGAATCTCGCGCATCGGGCCAAGTTTTTCCGTGCGCACGGCAATCGCCGCAACACGGCCGGTGGTGGAACTCATGAGATGCCCTCCGGGAAGTTTTTATGAACTGCGGAAACCGGCTACGAACTTACGCCTACGCACCAGTATGCGCACGTCCATGGAAATCCGGATTCAATCCAAAATCCAAAATCTAAAATCCAAAATTCCCTACTGCACGGCGCGCAACGCGGAATCAC
>Ga0163150_10009798_pt1 | contig 10505 bp, 5 predicted proteins | sample OliLakLV19P2IB_FD_148628 | JGI IMG/M metagenome (GOLD analysis project Ga0163150, IMG submission 148628) | Freshwater microbial mat bacterial communities from Lake Vanda, McMurdo Dry Valleys, Antarctica - Oligotrophic Lake LV.19.P2.IB | ecosystem: Environmental > Aquatic > Freshwater > Lake >...
TCTAAATCGGCCAGGAATTGTCGAATTTGCCGGGCGCTTTCGGCGACTTTGGACCACGGCACGCTCGGGTCGGGGTCGAGATCGAACACCAGACGATCGGGCAACTCGATCTTGTCGGCGCGCGAACCCCAGGCGTGAATTTCCAGCACACCGATCTGCGCCAACGAAACCAGCCCTTCTATGTCGTCGACCATGACATACTGCATAGTTCGACTCTTCTCGACGATCGGCACGCGCCGCAGGCTGGCCGGTGTGCCTGGTCCGGCGTGCTTTTGATAAAAGCATTCTTTGCCCTGCCCGTCCGGACACCGCACCAAAACCAGCGGGCGATCCTTTAGTTGCGGCAAAATCCAATCGGCGATCGTGGCGTAGTAGGCGGCCAGATCGGCCTTGGTAATGCCCGCGCCTGGGTAGAAAACTTTGTCGGGGTGCGTCAGACGTACCGCATCAGGTATCTCGGCAGTTGGCAACTTGCCATGGCTCTGTGGCTTGGAAGGTGATTTCTTGCCAGTCGTTTTCTTGCTGACTGATTTCTTCATGGCTTTGAGCGCCAGCGGTTTTTCGCGGACGACTTCGGCTGCCGGCTTGTCTTCGCGCAAGCCTTGAAACGAAGGGTGGCGCAGGCTGCCGTCGCGGGTCCACTCGCTAAACTCGACCTGCGCCACGAGCTTCGGCTTCATCCATTGCACGCCGCGCGCCGCGCCGGTGCGTCCGCTCAAATTCTTGAACGGCGATTCCTTTTGTTCAAGCGACTTCAACTGTTTGGCAAGATCCACGAGCAGGCGGTCGGAAAAGCCCGTGCCGACTCGGCCGGCGTAAATCAGCTCATGCTGGTCGTTGTAATAACCAACTAATAGCGCGCCGAACCCCTGCCGCGAGCCGGCGGGCGGTGTGTAACCGCCGATCACGAATTCCTCGCGATGCGAACACTTGACCTTCAACCATTCCGTGCTTCGCCCGGGTCGATAGGGCCGGTCGCGCTGCTTGCAAATGATTCCTTCGAGCTTGAGCTTGCACGCCTGGCGAAAAAACTCGTCGGCGTTGCCTTCGACGTGCTCGCTATAGCGCAGCGGACCCTGGCCTTTGCCAAGCAGGCCAGCCAATAATTGTTTGCGCTCTTCGAGTGGAACCTTGGTCAGATTCTTGCCGTCCAGATACAAGAGATCGAATACATAGTAAACCAGATCCTGACTGCGACCCTCGCGAAAGGCATTTTGCAGCGCCTGAAAACTGCTCCGGCCGTTGCTTTCGAGTGCCACGACTTCGCCGTCGAAGATCGCCTGGGCAACACCGAGCCCGCGTACGGCCTTGGCGAGGTGTTCGAGTCGACTGGTCCAATCGAGTTGATTGCGGCTGGCGAAAGTAACATCCTTGTGATCGACCCGGCAGATCATCCGGTACCCGTCGTACTTGATTTCGTTGAGCCATTGGTCGCCCGCGGGTGCCTCCTTGGCGAGCGTGGCCAATTGCGGCACGATCTTGGCCGGCAAAGCCGACGCTTTTGCTTGGGGCAGTAAAGCGACTTTCTGCTTGGCTGTCTGGCGCGTTTGTTGGCGGTCCACGGTCGTCTTTCGCGCGGTGGTCTGGGAGCTCGACTTGCTGGCCGCGGCTTTCTTGCGTTTCGAGCGCCACACCTTTGTGCCAGAAGCGATTTCGGCCAGATCGCGCCCAGTCAGGCCGCTTTCGGGCCGCTCTTCAAGAATGTCCGGCTCGTCGGGGCCGCGTGCTTCGTCGTCACGCACCTTAAACAGCAGCCAGCTCTCCTTGCCGTTTTGCCGGGCTGGCTGTCCTCCGCTGCGTACCAACACCCACTCGCCTCGCAGCTTGTCTCCATGCAGAACAAAATGCAACTTGCCTTCACGATAGCCCTCAGAGGGATTTCCTTCGGGTTCCCAAGTTCCCTGATCCCAAACCATCACGGTCCCGGCCCCATACTCGCCGGCCGGAATCGTGCCCTCGAACGAGCCGTATTCGAGCGGATGATCCTCGACGTGCATTGCCAATCGTTTGACGGCGGGGTTCAGGCTGGGACCTTTGGGAACCGCCCAACTCTTGAGCACGCCATCGATTTGCAAACGGAAGTCATAGTGCAGATGCGACGCGTCGTGTTTCTGCACGACGAACGTCGAGCCTTTGGTTTTCGACGCGCGCCCCTTGGGCTCCGCGGTGCGGCCAAAATGCCGTTTGCGACGATATTCGGTCAGTGCCATGCCCTGTCTCGCAGCGAATTCAATGCCAATCGTTCCTCCAGCGAGCCGAATTCATTGTATCCACGGCATCAGGCAGGGGTACCGTTCCCGCCCGGGTCGAAAGGAGTCGGGCGCCGACGAAGTGAGAAGGGCCAGAGTCTGTTGCAAGATCTTGGCTCGAATCGGCGTAACGGAATGGCGGCCTCAACCTGGAGGATCGCCGTCTTTTAGAGTTGCGATTTGCGGCCGGCTTCGCGTTGTTCGAGCTGCCCGTTCAACGCGCGAATTTCATCCTCCGCTCGCTGTGACACGGTCACATCGCGCAGCAGCCAGCGCAGCGACATGATGTGTCCGTGGCAATCTCGAACAGCCGCAACCGTCGCCGCGACCTCGACCCGCGGGAGCCGTCCACGTGGCTCGATGCCGAGCCGCCAATCGCCGATGCGATCAGTTGCATCAAACCGCAGTAAGCCTGCGCGAAACGCCTCGCGCCGTGTTTCTTCGACAAACGCGATCAGCGGCACTCCGGGCAGGAACTCCCTGTCGATATTGAGCAATTCCAGTGCGGCGCGATTCGCCTCGAGAATCGTGCCGTCCACGTCGCTTACCAGGTAACTGTCGGGCGCCGACTCGAACAGATCCTGATAGCGCTGTCGTTGCGCCTCGAGCGCGCCGTGGATTGCTTCGAGCTTTTCATATTGCTCTCGCAATTCCTCCTCGGCGGCCAGTAGTTCCTCCACAGCCGCGCTTAGCTCTCGCAAGGCATCGTCGATCAGCAACCCGGCATCGCAGGGCGGCTGGCCGATCCGCTGCTTGAGCAATGCCAGGCGGCCGGTCAATTCCTGGACTTGCCGCGAAACTTTTTCGCGATTGGCTTCGAACGCACGGACGCTCGTATCGATCATGTCAGACGCTCGAAAAGATGGCGACGGCGAAATCGCCTTACGGCACATGGCCGACAACAATCTGCACTACTCGCGCTTGCCACCCAGAAATTGCGGAAAATCGCGCGCGAATTGACAACGTGCAAAAATCCAACTTTTTGGCTTCACGAACAGCAACCCCGATGATAACGCATCCGACTCGCATTGCAATTGATATCGCCTTGGCCCTGACTTCGCTGAAGCCCCAGAGTGGTGGGTGATTCGTCCGCGGAAGCGCGACTCGCTTCGAATAGGGCGGATCTTACTGCAGGACGGGCTCATCGTGATTCTTCGCGCGCCAATTCGCTGGCCGTTCGTTGGGTATCAACCCCTCGCGGATCGCCAAGCGCGTCAATTCCACGGTTTTATGAATATCGAGCTTCTTCATCAGTCTCGATTTGTGATTCCCGACGGTGCTGACGCCAATACCCAGCGCTTGCGCGCACTGTTTGACCGACGCGCCCTGGGCCAGGTAAAGCAAAACATCTACCTCGCGAGGCGTGAGGCTGCTCAAACTGCGTTCGCGCGTACCGATCGACAAACGCACACCGTCGGGCGACAAGATCAAGCGTTTGGCCACATCAGGTGCATACACACGATCGCCCCGCGCCGCCTGGCGCAATGAAGTTTCGATTTGGGTGAATGGCTGCTGTTTGGTCAGATAGCCCGCAGCTCCCAGTCGCAATGCTTCGCGAACATTCGTGTCTAAAGTACCTTCGTCGAGGAACACCACCTTCGTCTGGGGGCACTTCTCGATGATCTGGGCGGCGCCTTGAAAGACGGTGGGTTCTGGCAAAACGTCCAAGAGGATGACATCGGGCCGCAACTGTTCGGCACACCGCACCGCTTCATCGATGGTACCCATCGAGGCCACCAGATCGAAGTCGGAGATGGCCTCGATCAACGAGGCCAGTGCCTTGCGTACCAGCGCTTGATCATCGACAAGCTGGACTCGAATAGTCGCGGGACGAGTGTCCATAGTGCGCACCGACGCCTGGGAAAAGTCGTGAAGATCGCTCGAGACCCACAGTAGGCGGGCGCGACGCAGCGCCAGCCAGCCGTCCTCTCCACCTGTTCCGAGACATCTACAATCACGTGCCGGGATGCATAAAGGCCAAAAAAAAAGGCACAGTCGAATAGCTCCCAAGAGCCATTCGACTGTGCCTTCGACTTGCAGGCCTTTATAAATCCTGCACGGCAAGGCGACTTGTTTCTCGCAAACAAGCCAGTTTTCAACCGACCTTATATAGACCCCGAAACACGATGTCAAGCTCGCATTGACAGGATCGGCCGCTGTTCCATCAGGTCTTTAGGAGTCCTGCCAATTTCTTGCGTAACTCGCCAAGCTCCTTGGATTTGAAAGCACCTTTGGTTCGCTCCAGGGTAGAAACCGCGTCGTGCAAGACCTGGCGCAGCTCCGATGGGACCTCATGCCGGCTCGACTCGTCGGCAACAGACTTGGATCCCTCGATCACAGTCACGGTCTTGTTGAGCTCAGCCACGCTGTCGACCAGGTTTCGCAAAGCAGCCCCGACAAAGGCCTGCAATGACTGGCCCGGCGTCAACCGAGGCTGCTGCCAGGTTCGCTCGGAAACGTGCATCAAACTCCTGCGGTATTCCATGAGCCGCGCCAACTCATTGGCGACGGCACGCTGGATGGCAACATTTTGGTCGACCGCTCGGACTTTGGCCAACAGATCGTTGAAATCGAACGGCTTGACCAGGTAAGCCACGACCGGCAGTTCGATCGATTGCACTGCCGAATTCAGCGAAGGATGACCGGTGACCAGGATGATTGGCGGCGCCGGAGTCAACTCCGCCAGAAATCGAGCAAATTCCAAGTCGGGATTGCCCGGCATCTTGATATCCGCGATCACCAGGTCGTAGGCGGCTTGCTGCAACCTCTCGCGTGCCACGATCGCATTGGGGACGCAATCGCACTCGAATCCCTCGCGGCGCAGCAAATCGGCCGTCGAGTAGAGAAACGTCTCTTCATCGTCAGCGAACAAGATTCGCAGTGCGTCGGTCATGGATTCGTTCACAGTCGCAGCAAAGGAATGGTAACTTGAAATACGGTAGGCGAGCCGACAGAACTTTCGAACTCGATCTTTCCCTGCAGTGCCTCCACGATCCCGCGCGAGATCGGCAGTCCCAGACCCAAGCCGCCGGTTCCCTGGGCATCCTTGGTCGTGAAAAAGGGCTCGTAGATATGGGGTCGTACCGTCGCGGGAATACCAGGACCTTCATCCGAAACCGAAACTTGCACGCTGCCGTCAGCCAACCAGGCTTTGACACGAACGACTCCGCCCGGCGGCGAGGCATCGAGGGCATTGGCAATAATGTTATAGAGCACCTGGCGAACCGAATCTTCGGGCAGCCGCACCGACCGTTGGACGGCTTGGGTGTCGACCTCAAACTTCACTGCGCGTGCCGGCGCAAGTGTCGTGAGCAGTGCGACGACGTCTTGAATCGTATCGCCTAGCGAAATCTCGCGCAACGTGACATGGTCAGGCCGGTAAAGATCAAACATTTGCCGGACGATCCGGGCAATGCGATTAATTTCATCCTCGATTCGACCCACGTATCCGTAATAGGGGTGGCTGGCGGGAATCGCGTCTTTGACCAGCAGAAAGGAGTTCTTGATACCGGCCAGCGGATTGTTGATTTCGTGGGCAATGCGGGCCGAGATGCGTCCGGCTGCCGCGAGCTTTTCGCTTTCGCGCAGCATCCGTTCGGTCCGCCTTCGCTCGGAGACGTCGTGTAAGATTCCCGTGTAAATGCTCTTGCCCGCAATGACGGTTTCCCCCACGCGCAACTCGAGTTCGCAAAGCGTGCCGTCCTTCCGCTTTCCAAACACCTGGCGAGTCTCGGCAACGGAACGGCGCGAGCCGACCCACGTTCGCGCGCGATGGCCGAAATGGGCAGCATCGGCGGGGCCCATGAGCATGCGAATATCCTGGCCGAGCGCCTCCTCGGCCCGGTAGCCAAACAGCCGTTCGGCCCCGGGATTGAACAGCTCGATCAGGCCGGCTTCATTCACCGTGACGATGCCGTCGCCGGCCGTGTCGAGAATGCCGCGCATCCGCGCTTCGCTACGGCTCAATCGCTCGGCGGCCCGCCGCCGCACGGTGATATCGCGCGAGACCGCGATGATCTTCAGGATGCTCCCGCTATCAGGATCCACGACCGATTTAGAGACGGTCTCAAACCAGATGTATTGGCCGTCCTTGCGGCGAACCCGATAGGCAATCGTCGGAATATGGAGTGGCTCAGCGGTCGAGGGATGCAGCTCGCGGATCGCCGCCAGGTCTTCGGGATGGAAATAGTCGTAGACATTCTGATCGACCAACTCGGCCGGCTCGTAGCCCAAAAGGTGGCGACAGGCAGGTGAAACGTACTGGAAGCGGCCGTCCGGCAGGTGCTTGGAGATCATATCGGTCGAGTACTCTGCCAATAGCCGATGCCCCGCTTCGCTGCGGCGCAGTTCCTTTTCGGCATTCCGGCGATCGGTAATGTCTTCGACGCTGCCCACGCGGCCCAAGACCGCGCCGGTCGGCCCAATCAGTGGCTCGGATCGCGCACGGATCCAGAGAATCCGTCCGTCGCGATGGATGTAGCGCCGTTCGACGTCGTGCAACCGAGTGGAGCAAGCTATTGCCAGCCAACTCTGCTTCGCTTGCTCGCGATCGTCCGGATGAACTGCATCAAGAAAACCAAGCCCCGACAATTCCTCGTCCCCGAGATCGGCAATCGTCTGGAATCGTGGATTCGTATAGACGATGTGGCCCTTCTCGTCCGAAAGAAAAATTCCCATCGGGGAACTATTGCTCAACAACCGAAAGCGCTGCGCGCTAGCGCGCAGGGCTTCTTCCGCTTGCTTCCGCTGCGTGATGTCGAGCACATTTCCCAGGTAGCCGATCACTTCGCCCTGGTCATCAGAAAGTGGCACCGCGTTTCCCAGCACCCAACGCAAGGTGCCATCGTCGTGAACGAAACGATATTCCAGGGCGAACTCGCTTTGCGAAATAGTCGCTTCTTGCCACCTGGCCAGAAATTCCTCGCGATCCTCCTGGTGCAGTGTTCTCAGCCAGCCCAGGCCGGCCGCCTCGCCCGCGGCCACGCCGGCAATCGTGCCATACCGGTCGTTGATGAACAGACTGTTGCCGGCCAGATCTGTTTGAAAAATGCCCGTCGGCGAATGAACCGCCAAGGCGCGGAACCGCGGCTCGCTATCGCGCAGCGCCTGCTCGACCTGCTGCTTTCCAGCGAACTCGTCCGCCTCACGTCCTTGAGCCAGCAGGCGCTCCAACTGGGCCACCCGCTCGCGCAATGCCGCCACTTCCGTAGTTGATTCGATTGTGGAGGTTGTCATTTCTCTTGCACTCGACGCGGAGAATGCGCGGACAATCGACCCCGGCCGCGTGCATGATAAGCGTCGGGGGGTCACTGGGCAATTCCGGAAGCGTAAGGGGGGTGCAACGGGGGCATTTTCCTTGTTCCCGCACCTTCAAAGCGGTAGGCTGAACCGCGCAGCCGTGTTGCGCCGGAACCGCAACGCGTGGCTCGATCCCCATCTTTCTATGTGGAGGCTCAAGTCGTGGTCCATTCATTCACTTCACTGGTCGCGGCGCTCTTTCTCATCTTGTTGCATTGTCAATCCGCCTGTGCGGGCGAGGGAAACGACAAGGCATCGACTGTCGGGGAGGTCAACGTCTCGACGGCCGATTCGTCCGCTGATGCCGCGCTCGAGCAGGGGCTGGCTCTGGTTGTGACCGTTGATTTCCAGAACGTCTCGGTCAATGACGTAGTCAAATTCTTGGAGCAGCGCAACATTCATGCGAGGGCTGACCAAGAAACGATGGAAGATGCTGGTATCGCTCCCGGAGACGCGCGTTTAACGCTCCAGGCCACCGGAATCTCGCTGCGCGCGGCATTGCAGGAGTTGCTCGACACAAGCCAACTAACTTACTACGTCGCCGACGGCAGGCTCGTGATCACGACGCAGGACGATGCCGCGACACAAACTACGACTCGCGTTTATCCCGTGAACGATTTGGTTCATCCGGAGGCAAATTCTGAGACGACCTCCGCGGACTACGATAGCCTGATTGAGCTGTTGACGACGACCGTCTATCCATCCACTTGGGACGAGGTCGGCGGTCCAGGGTCGATCAGCCCGTTTCAGGGTACGCTGGTCGTTTCACAAACCTACACAATCCATGAGGCGATTCGTGGCGTGCTGGCCGCGCTGCGCGAAAGTCGGAGGCAACAGCGCCAACCCGCCGCGAGCGAGCCGATTTGCGCCGAGAGCCCTCGTCTGGTGGCCCTGATCAAACAGCTCGCCCAGAAATCGAGCTTGCGCGGCGACTTCACGTTCAAGGCCACACCGCTGAAGGAGGCCGTAGCGCAAATCGGCAAGCATTTTGACTTGTCGATTGTCTTGGACCTACGGGCCCTGTCCGATGCAGGCGTCGACGTTGATACGCCGATCAGTTGTGAATTGCGTGATGCGTCGCCTCAGTTAGCGCTTGAGACGATGCTCGGACCCGTTGAAGCGACCTGGATATTCTCCAACGAAATGATCCAGGTGACCACTCGCGACGACGCGGTCACGGAAATGCTCACCTATATCTATCCCGTGCCCGAGCTCATCGAATCAGCGACGGGGAAAACGAGCGACAGCGGACAATTTGACGCGCTGATCGAGGTGATCACGACCACCATCGCTCCCAACACTTGGAATGAGGTGGGTGGTCCAGGAACGATCACGTCGTTTCCGAACACGTCGAGTCTCGCCGTCGGCCAAACGCGCGACCGGCACGAAGAAATCTCGAGGCTGTTAGCTGGTTTGCGACTCGCGCGCACTGTGCAGCCGGCCTCGGCGAATGCGTCTGCGCCGGCAAAGAGCGCTCGCCGTGCAGTCGGGATTACCAAAACCTATCAGCTCGACGCAAAGCTCGATCCCAAGACGGTCGCCATGTTGGTGCAGGGTATCGAGCCCGAGAGCTGGCAGCAGCGTGGCTTCCAGACGCATATCAAAGACCATCAACTGATCGTTCGCAACAGTCGCGAAGTCCATCGGCGAATCGACGCAATGCTGCGCAATGCCCGGCCGGACAGCTCCGGCGGAATGAAACAGGGTATGGGAATGATGTAGGGCGAGCCCCTAGATTCCCGATTCCGGTGCGCCTTCGTCGCCCAAGAGGGGCGCGAAGCCACGGCGCATCGTGTTTTCGGTCGTCGTTCTGGGGAGCACGAATTGCAGCAGGTAGTCGGTCCCGCCGGCCTTGGTGCCGATGCCCGACATCTTGAAACCTCCGAACGGCTGGCGCCCAACCAGGGCTCCGGTGATGCCTCGATTCAAATATAGATTACCGACGAGCAATTCCTGCCGTGCCCGTTCGAGATGTTCGGGGCTACGCGAAAACATTCCGCCCGTTAGCGCGTAGTCGGTGCTATTGAAGATCCGAATCGCTTCGTCCAGATCGCGCGCTCGCAAGACCGCGAGCACCGGTCCAAAGATCTCTTCCTGTGCCAGCCGGCCCTCGGGCGGAACCTCGGTGAAGATGTGGGGGCCGATATAAAAACCTTCGTCGGAAAGCGGTCCAACTTGCACGGCCAACGCCTCGCGAGCCGTTTGTCGACCGATCTTGATGTAATCGTGGATCCGGCGATAGGCCGCTTCATCGATCACTGCCGAGACGCTCACCGAAGGATCTTCGGCGGGTCCGACCTTCAAGCTGCGGGTGGCTTCGACGAGCCGCTCGACGAATGTGTCATAGATGGAATTGAGCACGATGACCCGGGAACAGGCCGAGCACTTCTGACCTTGATAGCCGAAAGCGCTTTTGACGACCGCGACAACTGCTTCGTCCAGATCGGCATCGTCGTCGACGATGATCGCGTTCTTACCGCCCATTTCGGCAATCACGTGCTTGACGTATTTCAGCTTGCCAGATGCCGAAACTTCGGCCGCACGAGCGTTGATCGCCAGGCCGACAGCGCGGGAACCTGTAAACGCGATCAGGGCGACGTCGGGATGATCGACGAGCGCGGCGCCGACCGTCTTTCCGGGCCCGGGCAGATAATTGAGCACACCCGGCGGCAAGTCGAGCTCGCGGAAGATTTCCATCAGCTTCGCCGCCACGACCGGCGATTGATCGGCTGGTTTCATCACCACGGTATTGCCTGTGGCCAAAGCGGCCGTGGTCATGCCCGTGAGAATTGCCAGCGGGAAGTTCCAAGGAGCGATCACGGCGGCGACTCCGCGCGGCAGGTATTCGAAACGGTTCTCCTCGCCGGGTATGTCGACGCCGTGTTCGCTTTCCAGATGTTCCGCGCCGGCCGCATAATACTCGCAAAAGTCGATGGCCTCGCAGATATCTCCGTCGGC
>Ga0163150_10009799_pt1 | contig 10505 bp, 3 predicted proteins | sample OliLakLV19P2IB_FD_148628 | JGI IMG/M metagenome (GOLD analysis project Ga0163150, IMG submission 148628) | Freshwater microbial mat bacterial communities from Lake Vanda, McMurdo Dry Valleys, Antarctica - Oligotrophic Lake LV.19.P2.IB | ecosystem: Environmental > Aquatic > Freshwater > Lake >...
GTTGTCCGCGATGGTGTCGAAATCGTTAAATATTTCGTTGAGGAGGACCACGAGCTGCTCGGGGCTCACGCCGGTGGAAAACTTTGTAAATCCTACGATATCCGCGAACAACACGGTCACCTCCGGAAAACTGTCGGCGATGACTTCCGCGAAGCTGTCCGCCACGACTTCGGGACGCCCCTTCAAGCGTTCGGCAATGGAATGAGGCAATACGTTGAGCAGCAGCCGTTCCGACACCTTTTGCTCGGCCACGACCCGGGCGTAGAGCAACTTGGTTTTCAGATGCAACAAACGAACTTCCAGCATATTGTGAACGCGCGCCAGCACCTCGACCAGATCGAACGGCTTGCTCACGAAATCCTTCGCACCGGATTGCAGCGCGCGCAGCTTGTGACCCGGCTGGGCCGTGACCACGAGAACGGGAAGGTACCCGCCCGCCTCAATCTCTTTGAGGCCTTCCATCACCTCGAACCCATCCATGCCGGGCATCTGCAGATCCAGCAGAATCAGGTCGTAGCTGTTTTTTCGGTGGAGGTCGCAGACTTCGCACGAAGCCATCGTGGAAGCGATGGAAGTATAACCGGCGCCGCGCAGCGTACGTTCGAGCAGGAGGACGTTGGCTTCTTGATCGTCGACGATCAGAATCTTTGCGTCGAGAATGTCGGCCGCATTCACCACGCTAATACTTCCTCATTCTTTCGTCCGCATCGCCTTTGGACGGTTCGCGCGAAGCAATACTTCCGGCATTATTTCGCCCCCCCTCGCGATGGCGATCGTATTGCTGGGGCGAAGAAGATGCCGGCGCCGTGTAGGTCTCGAAGATTTCGCGGAACGACTCGTGGTCCTGCTTGAAGGCTTCAAGAATATCGGGATCGAAATGTTCCGGTTGGACGCGGCCATCGCCTCGGGTGATGATGTCCACCGCCTTCGAATGGTCGAAAGCAGACTTGTACGGCCGCTCGCTGCAAAGTGCATCGTAGGTGTCGCAGATTTTCATAATGCGCGCCGAGAGTGGAACGGACTCTCCTTTGAGTCCGTTCGGATATCCCCCACCCTCCCAACTTTCGTGGTGCCCCAAGGCGATTTCGGCGCCCATGCTGAGATACGGGGACCTGCTGCTGCCGAGGATATTTGCGCCCAGGAGTGCGTGCTCCTTCATTACCTCCCACTCGTCCTGCGTAAGGCTGGCGGGCTTGAGCAGGATATGATCAGGAATGCCTATCTTGCCTACGTCGTGCATCGGGCTGGCGAAAAAAATCGTGTCGCGGAAGTGTCGATCCTGGCCCAGCTTCTCGGACAACCTCGCGCAATAAAAGCCGATGCGCCGTACGTGAGTGCCGGTGTCTTTATCTTTGTATTCCGCGGCACGGACCAGCGCAAAAATGGTTTCCTGATAGTTTTCCAGGAGTTCGGCGGTCCTATCCCGCACACGTTTTTCTAGCAGGTCGTTGTGGCAGTGCAACTCCTTGTGCAACAGCCGCACTTCAAGCATGTTGTAGACGCGCGCCTGGACCTCGGTCAGATCGAACGGCTTGCTGACAAAATCCTTCGCACCGGCTTGCAACGCGCGTAGTTTGTGATCCGGCTGCGCCGTGACCACGAGAACGGGAAGGTAGCCGCCTGCTTCAATCTCTTTGAGGCCGTCCATTACCTGAAATCCGTCCATCCCCGGCATCTGCAAATCAAGAATGATTAAGTCGTAGCGGTTTTTTCGGTGGAGCTCACAGACTTCGCGGGGATTCATCGTGGAGGCTACGGAAACATAGCCGGCGCCGTCCAGTGCGCGTTCAAGCAATAGGACGTTGACTTCCTGATCGTCAACGACCAGGATTTTGGCGTTGAGAACATCGGTAGCACTCACCATGCTATCGTTCCCTTTTCGGTGCGTGGAATAGAATTTTTGCGGCAATCTCGTCCCATATTATTCTAACGGCATTGAGGAATAGCAACAATCCGGATTAGCTGGCAACGTTCCTCACGCGAAAAATCCTGACAGGGGAAAATCTACGTGGCCGTTTCTTCCGCGAATGCTAATGCTTCGTTCAGCGTGCCCATGAATTCATTGACCTTGATTGGTTTGGTGAGATAGCGAAAGAAACCAACGTCCAGGCCCGTCTCGATGTCGCGGGGCATTGCGTTGGCGCTGAGGGCAACAACGGGGATGTGGGCCGTGGCCGGGTCTTCGCGCAGAATTTTCAAGGCTTCGATTCCACTGATGCCGGGCAGATTGATATCCATCAGGATCACCGTCGGCAGAGTGGTGCGCGCTATCTCTATGCCGAGGGTTCCGTCCACCGCGGTCAACAACCGTATGTCCGGGCGCCGCGCGATGAGTTGCTCCACCAGCTTCATGTTCGCCGGGTTGTCTTCGACATAGAGCAGGGTGCGCGCCCGCGCGCCCGTCGGCATTGGTGGTTCGTCAAATAAGGGGGCCTCGTTGGGTTCGATCACAAGTTGCGGTTCCGCGCTCGCGGTCAGCTCGCACCAGAACACGCTCCCCGCGCCCACAGTGCTTTCTACGCCGAGCATCCCCCCCATTAGTTCGGCCAGTCGTTTCGTCACCACCAGGCCGATGCCCGTGCCCGCCACGCCGCCCGCCTCTTGTCCGAGTCGATTGAACGGCTGGAAGAGTTGCGTCAGCTTTTCCGGAGATAGTCCCACACCGGTGTCCCTGACGCCAATACGAACGCGTCCCGGAGTGCTCGTGGTGTAAATTACGACGACTTTTCCCTGCTCCGTGTTGTATTTGATCGCGTTGGAAAGCAGGTTGATGATAATCTGCTTCAGGCGGGTGCGGTCAGCTTTAACAAAGAGGGGGCTGTCGCACCGGGGGAAGGTCATGCAGATGCCACGCTGTTGCGCCTGCGGCTCCATCATGGCTTGGCATTCGGCCATCACCTCGGTCAATGACACCGATTCCGGCGATAGCGAAACCTTTCCGGACTCGATCACCGCCAGATCGAGGATTTCATTTATGAGCTTAAGCAGATGCCACCCCGCTTGCAGTATCTGGGCGATGCTTTCCGCCTGGGAGGCCGTTGGCATTGGGGAGGCGGACTCCATCAGTTGCGCGAAGCCAAGGATGGCATTGAGCGGGCTGCGAAGCTCGTGGCTCATGCTGGAAAGGAACTCCGATTTGGCGAGGTTGGCCTTTTCCGCCACGGAAGTTGCGCTCTCGAGCTCGGCGTTCGTCTGCTGCAGCGCCTGCTCAAAGCGTTTGCGCTCCGTGACGTCGCGCGCGGAGGCGAACACGCCCTGCAACTTCCGGTCCCGGTCGTAGAAGGTGGTCGCGTTGTAGGACACCACTGTTTTCTTGCCGTCCCGGGCGCACGCCGTGAGTTCGTAGTCAGTGACTTTCTTCTCGCTCAGCACCAGCTTGATAGCCGCTTCGGCCCGCTCCGGATCGGTGAAGTAACTCCTGAACGGCGCGCCGATCAACTCGTCGCGCGTGCAACCGGTGAGCGCTTCCATCTGCTTGTTGACGTCGGTGATGATGCCGGCCGGATCGGTCGTCATCAGCGCGTCGATGTTCGACTCGATGAGCGAGCGTGTGTAGAACTGCTGGTCGCGCAGGCGCTGATCGAGTTGTTTCTGGTCCGCTTCGACCTCCTTGCGCGCCGTGTTATCGGTGCCGATTAATAGGTAGCCGATGATTTCGCCTTGAGCGTCGCGCAGCGCCGTAACCGACACCATGGCCGGAAAGCGGCTTCCATCCTTTCGAATGTAGGTCAACTCGTAAATGTCCTCGATCCCGCGCGAAGCCTTAAACACCAGCGCCTCGAAGCCTGGCGTAATCGGCGTCGAAAGCTCGACGCTCAACGCCTTGGCGCGCGCGACTACTTCCTCCGGATCGGAGATGTCGGCCGGCGTGATCTTGTTCATCACGTCGGCGGCCGTGTAGCCCAGCATCCGCTCGGCGCCGACGTTGAATATCTGGATGACGCCCTTCGCGTCGGTGGCGATGCTCGAGAAGTTGGCGCTGTTGAAAATCGCGCTCTGCAGGGCCCCCGCCTTGAGCAGCGCCTCTTCCGCCTCTTTGCGCGCGGAGTTATCGGTGCCGATCAGCAGATATCCGATGATTCCGCCTTGAGCGTCTCGCAGCGCCGTAACCGACACGACGGCCGGAAAGCGACTGCCGTCCTTACGGATGTAGGTCAGCTCGTAAATGTCCTCGATACCGCGCGAGGCTTTGAATACCAACGCCTCGAAGCCCGGGGTAATCGGGGTCCCAAGCTCGACGCTCAGCGCCCTGGCCCGCGCAATTACTTCCTCTGGATCGGATATGTCGGCCGGCGTAATCTTGTTCATCACTTCGGCGGCCGTGTAGCCCAGCATCCGCTCGGCGCCGACGTTGAATATCTGTATAACGCCCTTCGCGTCGGTGGCGATACTCGAGAAATTGGCGCTGTTGAAAATCGCGCTCTGCAGGGCCCCCGCCTTGAGCTCAGTGCCGATCAGCAGATAGCCGATGATGGCGTCCTGCGCGTCGCGCAGCGCCGTGACCGACACGACGGCCGGAAAGCGGCTGCCGTCTTTACGAATGTAGGTCAGTTCGTAGATGTCCTCGATGCCGCGCGAGGCCTTGAATACCAACGCCTCGAAGCCCGGGGCAATCGGGGTCCCAAGCTCGACGCTCAGCGCCTTGGCCCGCGCAATCACTTCCTCTGGATCGGATATGTCGGCCGGCGTAATCTTGTTCATCACTTCGGCGGCCGTGTAGCCCAGCATCCGCTCGGCGCCGACATTGAATATCTGGATGACGCCCTTCGCGTCGGTGGCGATGCTCGAGAAGTTCTCGCTGTTGAAAATCGCGCTCTGCAGGGCCCCCGCCTTGAGCAGCGCCTCTTCCGCGTGCTTGCGCGCCGTGTTGTCGGTGCCGATCAACAGATAGCCGATGATGGCGTCCTGCGCGTCGCGCAACGCCGTGACGGACACGACCGCCGGGAACCGGCTGCCATCCTTGCGGAAGTAGGTTAGTTCATAGATGTCCTCGATCCCGCGCGCGGCCTTGAACACCAGCGCCTCGAATCCCGGGGTAATTGGAGTCCCGAGTTCGATGCTCAACGCTTTTGCGCGCGCGACAACTTCCTCCGGATCGGATATGTCGGCGGGGGTGATTTTGTTCATCACCTCTGCGGCCTCGTAGCCCAGCATGCGTTCCGCGCCAACGTTGAATATCTGAATGACGCCCTTCGCGTCGGTGGCGATGCTCGAGAAGTTGGCGCTGTTGAAAATGGCGCTCTGCAAGGCGCCCGCCTTGAGCAGGGCCTCTTCCGCCTCCTTGCGCGCGGAGTTATCGGTGCCTATCAACAGGTACCCGATGATTCCGCCTTGATCGTCGCGCAGCGCCGTGACCGACACGACGGCCGGAAAGCGGCTGCCGTCCTTGCGAACGTAGGTCAGCTCGTAGATATCCTCGATCCCGCGTGAGGCCTTGAACACCAGGGCCTCGAAGCCCGGCGTAATGGGAGTGGCAAGTTCCACGCTTAGCGCCTTGGCGCGGGCAATCACTTCACGCGGGTCAGAAATGTCGGCGGGGGTAATTTTATTGACCACGTCGGCGGCGGCATATCCGAGCATACGCTCCGCCCCAACGTTGAATAACTGTATGACGCCTTTTTCGTCGGTCGCGATACTCGAGAAGTTGGCGCTGTTGAAAATCGCGTTCTGCAACGCGCCTGCCGCAAGCAGTGCCTCTTCCGCCTGTTTGCGCGCGGTATTATCAGTGCCGATCAACAGGTAGCCAATGATCGCGTCTTGCGCGTCGCGAAGCGCGGTGACGGACACGACAGCCGGGAAGCGGCTGCCATCTTTGCGAATGTAAGTCAGCTCATAAATGTCCTCGATACCGCGAGAGGCCTTGAAAACCAATGCCTCGAACCCCGGTGTAATCGGAGTCGCGAGTTCCACGCTTAGCGCCTTGGCGCGGGAAATCACTTCACGCGGGTCAGAAATGTCGGCTGGGGTGATCCTGTTCACCACATCCGCGGCGGCATACCCGAGCATACGCTCCGCCCCAACGTTGAACAACTGAATCACGCCTTTTTCGTCAGTGGCGATACTCGAGAAGTTGGCGCTGTTGAAGATCGCGTTTTGCAAGGCTCCCGTTTTGAGCAAAGCCTCTTCGTGCCGGACCTCCGTGAATACATCGTCCGTAGTCGCATCATCGCCGAAAGGAAAGGAATCGAAATCGCTCGCAGACATGAATTACCTCCCCTTGAAGCCCATATTCGATACGGACCTCATGGGAAGTCAGGATTTGAAGACTATGATTGAGGCACTTTACTGTACGTTTAGTGAACCTAATATAGGCAACAGTTTGCTTGGCTGCTCCATTCCTCGGTTTACAGCCGTTTATCATGGTTCGCCTATACTTGGGTCATTCTTTCGCGTTCGGGCCTTATCTCCGTCTTGTGCTCGGCGGTCTTTGTTGTAAAAGCGCCGCTTTGGGCGAGTTTCCGGTTAGGGATTTCATCTCAAATTAAGACCATGTGCGCTTCAATTCTTATGAATTCGTGAAGATTCACACGAAAGTTGACATTGATTTTTAAACCGTATATAGTCCGGTCTCTGCGACTGTCTGAACCTGTTTACAGGTATGCGGCGTGCGCAGCCGCGACGTGGCGAACCCGAGGAGTTGCCTCATTCGCGGTAGGAATTGTGGGGGAAATCATGAATCCGAGCCAATGCCATTTACGGGGTAGGACATGGCCGGTTTTTAATTGTGATGTTAATCACGATAGACTTGATTTTGGTGGTATTTCCTTGGTATTCTACCAAACAGTAGATAGGTTTTTTGCGGACGCATTCGCATAACTCATTGAGCGCGAATGGATTAGACTTGAGGTAGCCGTGGCTCAACTTTTTCCGTCCAGTTTTAATACCGTCGCCCGCGTCACGATTGTCGGGGGATTGCTCTTCGTCCTAGCAGGTGGAGCGGGGGCCATGCACATGTATTGGTCTCCGTTTGGCACGAACGTAAACGTCGCAAAAGAGCAACCAGTTCCTTTCAGCCACCGGCACCACGTTCAAGCAATGGGCATTGATTGCCGGTATTGCCATACGACGGTGGAAACGGGAACATTCGCTGGGATTCCTCCAACCGAAACGTGCATGACCTGTCATTCCCAGGTATGGACCGAGGCGCCCATGCTGGCTCCTGTCCGCGAAAGCTGGGACACCGGCCAGCCGCTCGAATGGAACCGCATCAACGATCTTCCTGATTTCGTTTATTTCAACCACAGTATCCACGTCAACCGCGGCATCGGTTGCGTAACCTGCCATGGTCAGGTGGACGATATGCCGTTGATGATGAAAGCCGAAACCCTTCACATGAAGTGGTGCCTCAATTGCCACGAACACCCTGAAAAATTCATCCGGCCAGCGGATAAGGTTTTTGATATGCAGTGGACCCCCGGCACAAACAAAAACCCGGTGACCGGCGAGCCGGAACCATTGAAGCAAACTGAGATTGGACCGCAATTGGTCCAGCAATTGGGAATCAACAAGGAGCAGCTTACCAATTGCTCCATTTGCCATCGATAAACTAAGAAACGGGTAGCCTGAACCGTGACACATGAAGAGTCTATATCAGTGGCAGAGCCAATCGATCTGGGTGCAGTCCGCCAAAAACTGGCGTCGAAGCGCGGGCCGGAATATTGGCGCAGCCTGGAAGAACTCGCCGAGACGGACGGGTTCATGGACATGCTTCACCGGGAATTTCCGCGTGGCGCATCCGTGCTTGCAACAGCGGTGGAACGCCGCAGTTTCCTGAAGTGCATGGGCGCGTCGCTCGCGCTCGCGGGTGTCACGGCGGCGTGTTCGCGCCAGCCTGACGAACATATTGTGCCGTACGTCAAGCCCCCGGCAGAATTGACGCCGGGCAATGCCCTGATGTTTGCAACGGCAATGCCCCTCAGCGGGTACGCGATGGGTTTGCTTGCCGAGAACCACATGGGCCGCCCGACCAAGGTCGAGGGCAATCCGCATCATCCCGCGAGCCTCGGTTCCACGGATATTTTTGCGCAAGCATCGATACTGTCGCTCTACGACCCGGATCGTTCGACCGTCGCCCTGCGCCGGGGAACGATCACGACTTGGGAAACTTTTGTCGCGGCCCTGGATGTGCAGATCAACGGCGAGAAAGACCCGACTTCGGGCGCTAAGTTGAGTCAGGGTCTTCGGGACAAACCCGATTCTGGCATCCGCCTTTTGACCGGCACGGTTACTTCTCCGACGCTCACGGCGCAGTTGAACGAATTTCTGACGACGGTCCCAGGCGCTCGCTGGCACCAGTACGAACCAGTGAACCGCGACAATGCAAAGGCTGGCGCGCGTATCGCGTTCGACGACGCGGTCAACACGGTCCATCAGTTTGATGTCGCTGACGTCGTGTTATCCCTGGATTCTAATTTCCTGAGTGACGGGCCGACGCGCGTGCGCTATTCTCGCGATTTCACAAGCCGCCGGAGCGCCGAGGATGGCGCGGTGATGAACCGGCTATATGTAATCGAGAGCTCGCCGACATTAACCGGCGCCACTGCCGATAACCACCTTCACGCGCGCCCGTCCCAGATCGAGACTTTTGCCCGCGCGATCGCGCGCAAGCTGGGTCTCGAAGCACCCGGCGCCGAGCCTGATGCAGCGCACGCAAAATTCGTTGACGCAGTCGCCGGGGACCTGCAAGCGCATGCCGGCAAATCTATCATTATCGCGGGTGACAACCAGCCCCCCATCGTCCATGCAATTGTCCATGCGATGAACGACGCACTTGGAAACGCCGGCACAACGGTGCTTTACACGGATTCCATTGAAGCCGAACCTGTCGACCAGACCGAATCGTTGCGGACACTGGCCCGCGACATGGAAGCCGGCAATGTCGATACCCTTTTCATGATAGGCGTGAACCCGGTCTACGAATCGCCCGCGGATTTGAATTTCGCCGCCGCGCTGCAAAAAGTCAATCATCGCATCCACATGGGCGTGTACCAGGACGAGACGTCCGATTTGTGCCACTGGCACATCCCGGAAGCGCATTACCTCGAATCCTGGAGCGACTGCCGTGCATACGATGGGACGGTAACGTTCATTCAACCGATGATCGCGCCTTTGTACAGCGGTAAAACGGCCCACGAGTTGTTGGCGGCGCTATTTGGAAAAGGCGGCACGAGCTACGACATCGTCCGTCAATACTGGCAAACCCAACGTCCTGAATCGTTTGAAATATTCTGGCGCGAGTCACTGGCCAAGGGTATTGTCGATGGCACCGGCAGCCCCGTGAAATCGGTGCGGGTACGCGCTGGCGTTACAGCCAGGGCCCAGGAACCGGTGCAACAGTCCGCACTTGAAGTCTCTTTCCAGGCGGACCCGACCATCGGCGATGGACGTTGGGCCAATAGCGGCTGGCTACAAGAGTTGCCGAAGCCGCTCACGCGCATTACGTGGGACAACGCGGTCCTGGTTTCCTTCCACACCGCCGAAGAGCATGGCATATCGAATTTCGATTATGTTGATGTCACCGTCGGAGAACGCACTGTTCGCGGCCAGGCATGGATACAGCCCGGACATCCCGATCATGTCGTAACGTTGCACCTTGGATATGGCCGGACCCGCGCGGGACACGTCGGCAACAATACGGGGTACAACGCCTATACCGTGAGGACGTCCGCGGCGCCCTGGTTTGCGCCGGGGGCGGTGCTGAAACGAATTGAAGGCGGCCCGCAGTTCGCGCGCACGGAACTGCACCAGACTTTGACCGAAGAACACCGGCCGCTCGCGCGAACTGGTACGCTCGCGGAGTACCACGAGCATCCTGATTTCGCGAAACACGTGCATCCCGGCCACGAGCCAAGCAACGCCGAGTCCCTGTACCCACCATCGACCTACGAAGGCTACGCATGGGGAATGACCATTGACCTGAGCAAATGCACGGGATGCGGCGTTTGCATCATCGCGTGCCAGGCGGAAAACAATATTCCGGTTGTTGGCAAGGAGCAGGTAATCGCGTCGCGCGAAATGCACTGGATTCGCGTAGACCGTTATTACAAAGGCGATCCGGCCGGCGAAGTCGAAGTCGTCCACCAGCCCGTGCCGTGCATGCAGTGCGAAAACGCGCCCTGCGAAGTTGTATGCCCCGTTGCCGCGACGGTCCACAGCAAAGAAGGCCTGAACGACATGGTGTACAACCGCTGCGTCGGCACGCGGTACTGTTCGAACAACTGTCCGTACAAGGTGCGGCGATTTAACTTCTTTCATTATTCCGACCAGACCTCGCCGTCCTTGCAAATGATGTATAACCCGGACGTGACGGTGCGCACGCGTGGCGTCATGGAAAAGTGTACGTATTGCGTGCAGCGCATCAATCTGGCGCGCATTGACGCCAAAAAGGAAGGCCGTAGCGTGCGCGACGGTGAAATCACGACCGCATGCCAGCAAGCGTGCCCCGGCGGCGCAATCGTTTTTGGAAATCAGGGCGACCCGGAAAGCAGCGTCGCGAAACTCAAGGC
>Ga0163150_10009800_pt1 | contig 10504 bp, 14 predicted proteins | sample OliLakLV19P2IB_FD_148628 | JGI IMG/M metagenome (GOLD analysis project Ga0163150, IMG submission 148628) | Freshwater microbial mat bacterial communities from Lake Vanda, McMurdo Dry Valleys, Antarctica - Oligotrophic Lake LV.19.P2.IB | ecosystem: Environmental > Aquatic > Freshwater > Lake >...
ATTTCCGTTCTGAAATATGTGTCTTTTTTAAATATCTGTTTTGCATTGTCTAGACAATCTATTCTAACACCTAATGGCGTCTAATCTTGTCTAGACCCTAGCATTTTATGTTGTTGCCCCAAAAGCAGCTCATCTGCACCAGACACCCCCTGACGTAGTATAATTTAACTACACAATGTTTTTAACCATCGTAGTTACAGCGTTCACCCTTGCATTAGATTCCTTGAGTGTCAGTATTGCAGGAGGACTCCAAACAAAAAATCCAAGCATTAAAAGTGCACTTAAAGTGGGTTTATTTTTGGGCATGTTCCAAGCAGGTATGCCACTACTTGGATGGATAATTGGAAATGTTTTGCAATCGTTTGTAATAACCATTGGACACTGGGTTGCATTTTCAGTATTGTGTTTATTAGGAACAAAAATGATTTATGAATCTATAAAACATACGGATGAAAAAAAACAAACAAACTTAGTACAAAATAAAACCCTTTTATTATTATCCATTGCAACAAGTATTGACGCGCTGGTATTTGGTATTCCGCTTAGTTTATTACACTATCCCATTTTCCAGTCAATTGGGATAATTGGTTTTATAACGTTTACTCTATGTTTTTTCGGATTTTTGCTGGGGAAAATAATAGGTCCACTTTTCAAAAACAAAGTAGAAATGATAGGAGGATTGGTACTCATCGGAATAGGAATAAAAATTCTCGTCGAAAATCTCCATTAACGAAGCAATAAACTTCTTTCTTTCTTCTTACACACTTATCATTCATTACTTAACTGTTGTTTCTATTATGGTAATAGATTTGAGGTGATGAAAAATGTTTAATTTACTGCTTGAAATAGAAAAATATTATAAAAAAAGTTTTATATATCATTTTTTTAACTTACTAAATTCGCCACTGGCGTACAAATAAAGGAGGTGAAATTTTATGACACAAGATCAAACCAATAAAACTAGTATCTCTCCAGCTGCGGCAGGAGCAGTTGGAGCAATAATCGGAGCAGGAGTCGCAATTGCTTTATCAGATAAAAAAACCCGGGAAAAAGTGGGAGAAAAAGTAATGCAATTAGCTCAAGAAGGGAAAAAGCTGGCAAAAGATATGAGTAGAGAGACAACGGAAGTCAAAAAGGATTTAAAAAAAATATCTGAGAATTTAGATCCGGATACAACTACCAACAAGGATCTATAAGCCTTTTTAAAAAGTTTTTTCTTTTTATGAAAGGGGGTGAATTTTATGACAGGTAATTTTAGAAATCTCATGATTCAGTTGATAAATTTAACAGGAGGAGTCATTGCGTTGTTATTAGGACTTCGAATTGTATTCCAGCTTATATCAGCAAATGCAACAGCACCAATTGTCCAATGGATTTTTGCTGTAAGTGACAATTTTGTATATCCATTTCAGGGAATATTTCCAAATTTGGTATTAAGTCAGTCAAGCCTGCTCGATATAGCAGCTTTAATAGCACTGGTTGCATATGGAATATTACTATACTTTATTGCAGCAGTAATTGACGCAATATTTCGACCCAAATATACATCAGATGTATATCATGAAAGTTCTCATGCACACATATAAACATACCAACTGAAAGAGGTGGCCTAACAACTACCTCTTTTGTTGTGTTTTACAAAGTGAGGCTAAAAATGATAAAATCCCCATTATGGAAAGCATTCTAGAAAAAATTAACAAAGCATCATTAAAGTTCCTTGCCCCTCTCACTCCAACAGAAACATACGCCACAATCGTTGAAGAGGCGATAAAACTTGTAGATGGAGATGACGGATGTATTACCTTGGAGGAAAACGGGAAGTTTCCTATTGTCTATTCATCCTCAAAATTAAAATCTGATATAAAAACAAGCAAAAAGGGTTTTATACATACCTCATTTTTTGAAAAAAAAGCATTTGTAATTCTAAATAAACATTTGGAGAAAGATCACCTAGAGTATGAAAAAACAGGTATAAAATCTTCTCTATTCGTTCCACTCTTATATAAGAAGAAATCAATAGGAGTGCTTGTTATACGATCGCTCAAAGATAAACGATTTTCTCAAGAAGAACTTAATATGCTGAAACTGTTTGGTTCCTTGGCCAGCATGGCAATTAAAAAAACACAATTGTATGATGAAACAAAAAAAGCACTTGAAACGAGAGATTTATTTATTTCGATGGCTGGGCATGAACTAAGAACTCCTCTCACAACCATAAATGGTTATATTCAACTTTTACAGCGAAAAGTAAAAGATTCAAATACTCAAGAATCTAGATGGATCAACCAAGTGGCCTATGAGACATTACGACTCACCCATCTTATTAACGAACTTCTTGAAGTGAATAAAATTAAAACAGGACTTTTCCAATATGTTCTAAAAGAATGCAAATTAAAAGAATTACTTGAGAGGGCAACCAACTCTGTTAAGTTTAAGTATCCTAATCATATTGTTACCTTACAAGATAATATCAAATTAAAATCCGATGTAGTAATAGGGGATTTTGATAAACTCCTTTCAGTTTTTAATAATCTCCTTGATAATGCGGCAAAATTCTCTCCAGAAACATCATCAATTAAAGTGATAATAACCGGCACGTCTAACTATTTGATAATTATCATACAAGACAAAGGAAAAGGAATTGATAAAAATGAAATACCTAAAATTTTTGAAGGATTTTATAAAACAGACACAAGTATAGAAACTGGTTTGGGAATTGGCCTTTTTCTAGCTAAAAATATAATCAAAAATCATCATGGGACTATTTCTATATCATCAGAAATAAATAAAGGTACGACTGCTGAAATTAAACTCCCTAAAGCGAAGATCTAAAGGTGTAGATTACTCTTTTATAACGCAACCAAATCCGCGGACTGAATTAATGAGTTGTTTTTTGTGTCCAGAGTCAATTTTTTTTCTCAAATAACCCATATACACATCTACTACTCGTGTTTCTATATCTGGTGAGTACAGCCATATTCTATTTAATATCATTTCTCGAGTCAGAATTCTCCCTTTGTTACTCATGAGATACTGAAGCAGCTGAAATTCTTTTGGAGTAAGCTGAATCATTTTATTTCCTCGTTTTACTTCAAGAGTTTTATTATCCAATTCTAAGTCGGCTATCTGTAGTTTTGTTTCTGCACCGTCTGTCTGTCTAAGTCTTGCCTTAATTCGAGCAAGGAGTTCGTCAGCAACGAATGGTTTTGTCATATAGTCATCTGCCCCTAAATTAAGCCCATGCACTATATCTGATACGGCATCTCTAGCAGTTAAAATAATTACAGGAAGGTCCGGATATTTCTTCCGAATCTCCATACATACTGCCTCTCCGCTTAAATTTGGAAGCCCAAGATCCAAGAGGACCATATTGGGTTCAGATTTTTTGAGGTAATTGAGCGCAGCCACTCCATCTGCAGCCACCTGAACTGAATATCCATTATCTAATAGTAGCTCACGGAGATACTTTTGAAGACCCCCATCGTCCTCAACAACAAGTATGCTATTTACCATAGTCCTTGCATTATAGCAGAAAATTTGATATTAACAATTCGGCTTGGTATAACGATCTCTCTTTCATTTTCCTTACTTTCTTTTATTTTTTCTCATACGTACAGCAGTTATGCTAGAAAATAGTAAAAATATGAAAATCGCTCAAATTGCTCCAATCTCAGAAAGCATTCCACCTAAAAAATACGGAGGGACAGAACGAGTTGTATACGAACTGACTGAAGAATTAGTAAAACGAGGACATGAAGTGACACTTTTTGCAACTGGAGATTCTAATACTTCTGCAGAACTTATTTCAATACTTCCGAGAGCTCTTCGAGAATTAAATTTGCCCAACCCTTATAGTCTGAACGAATGGTCATTCACTCATGTCGGAAATGCGTATAATATGCAGGAACAATTCGATATTATTCATGATCATAACCGAATTATTAGTATGCCAACGGCTAATTTATCTAAAACTCCAGTGATAATGACTATGCATGAAATGTTTCACGAAAGCAATATTCCATTGTATGAACTACTCAATAATGTCAACATTGTAACTATTTCGGACTCTCAAATTCCAAAAAATACAAATCTAAATATCGTCGGAACCGTATATCATGGACAAACAATGAAGTACTATCCATTCCATGACAGTGACGACGGTTACTTATTGTGTGTAGGGCGAATGTCAAGGGAAAAGGGTATTCACCATGCTATTGAAGTTGCACAAGCACTCGATATGCCTCTTGTTATTGCTGCACGAGTCGGGGATTTTGATGTTGAGTACTATAAAGACTACATCAAACCAAAACTGTCAGATAAAAGAATTACCTGGGTTGGAGAAGTAACAGAAAAAGAAAGAAATCAACTTATGAGTAGAGCACGTTGTTTGCTTCATCCAGTTACATGGCCCGAACCATTTGGTTTAGCTATGATAGAATCAATGGCTTGTGGTGCCCCTGTTGTTGCTTTTAATAAAGGATCGATTCCAGAAGTAATCACTGAAGGAAAAACTGGATTTATCGTCTCTTCAGTCGACGAAATGATACAGAAAGTGAAACTTACAGCTTCTCTGGATCGAATAGCCTGTCGGAATCATGCTCTTTCCCAATTTTCCCCCCAGAGAATGACTGATGAATATGAAAAAATATACTACAACGTGCTTTCCCGACAGAAAAACGAACAACTTAAGAATTCACCTCCTTCACAACAGTATTCCCTCACACGAAAGCACTAATATTGTTCAGCTTGACAACAACAATATCACTTGCTATCGTTAGTTACGAATTTATTCACTTTTTATGAGCAATACTGCCCCGGTATTCGACCGAGAACTTATTTTAAAGCACATCTTAGACCTTTCCACCGAACATGGTATTAATGCTTCAGGAAAAGAAGAAGTATACGGATGTGTTTTTGGACGTGATGGAGCCAAAAGTGTCTTGAAGTTACTCCGAGTCTATGAAAAGACAAAGGAGACCCATTTATTAGAGCTTTCCCGCAGAACTCTTGATACCCTCATTTCTCTTCAGGGTACAAAATTTAACATTCAAAGTGGTGAAGAACCAGGAAAATTTATTCATGAGTTTAGAGAAAACAACTATCAATTCATCATTAATATGTATGGACCAAGATATATATATGCTGATGGCAGTATGAAAAATTATGACTCTCTCGATTCAACTCCCCTCGCTCTCATTGCTATTTATAAGTATTGGGAATTAACACAGGACAAAGAATTTTTATTGAAAGCTTTGCCAAGCGTAGAACAAGGACTTAACTGGATTATCACTTATGGAGATCGAGATAAAGACCTATTACTAGAGTATGACTTTCCCAAAGAAAGAACAACAAGCGGCTCTCGTGTTCAATCTTGGACAGATTCAGAAGAATCAATTAAAAGAGCAGATGGTACGATGCCTTTTTATCCTATTGCACCGGTCGAAGTACAGGGATATGCTTGGTTAGCATTTAAACTATGGGCAGATTTTTACAATGATCAAACTACCTATACGACGGAGAGAACAACAGGAACTTTTGGACAAAAATTGGAAGCTCAGGCAAAAAGTTTAAAAGCTCAGTTCAATAAAAGTTTTCTTGTTAAAGATAAAAATCTGATTTTTGCTGTTCAGGCACTTGATGGATATAAACGGCAAATACCGACCATTACAGCTAATCCACTTTTACTGCTATGGGCAACATACAGAAAGAATGATACTGTCGAAACAATCCTCGAGACAAAGTATGTGCAAGAATTTGTAGAAAGAGGGTTTCAAGATGATCTATTTGATAAAGATGCTGGAATCCGTACTATGAGCACGTTTTCACCCACATTCAATCCTAATCAAGATTCATATCATAATGGCAGCTTTTGGCCAATGCTCAATGGATTTATTTATGAGGGTTTACAAAATTGGGGATACGCAGAAAAAGCAGACAGATTAAGAATTGCTTCTATGAAGCCTATTACGTACTTCTCCACTCCAATCGAGCTATACATTAAGACAGCAGATGGTTATGCGGAGTACAAAAATTCGTTAGGTCATGTAGGTTGCAGGAATCAAGCATGGTCTGCAGTCTCTGTTTTGGACTTTCTTTCTTCTTAATTCTATCTGTACTCTTACTTTATTTTTTCTCAAATCTTAAGACTATAATTTATAGTAACCGTACAATTATAAAGGGGGTGATATATATGGACGAAAAAAAGAAAAATGAGGACGTAACCACAGATATGAATAATCAAGGAAGTAAAGGAGGAAGTGCAACAGAGATCCAAGACTTAGATGCACTAGATTATTTAGATGAATCAGATTATGGAGATATGACGGAAAACGGACAAACATGAGTATAAGGTTACGGGCAGGTATATAAACAGGCGATATCAATCGCCTGTTTTTTGTTGATTTTAAATACCCTTATGCAATTCTTACTGAATTTAGATTGAGATCTTACTGCAGTTTTATAACATGAAACAGATATGAAAAAAGGGGGTGAGAAAAAATATGGATTTAGTTACATGGATTTTGTTCGGTTTGATAGTAGGAGTCGTAGCGAATCTTATTGATCCTCGACCTTCTGCAGGTGGATGGTTAGGAGCAATAATATTAGGCATTTTAGGAGCTGTTGTTGGAGGCTTTGTAGGTAATTTACTCTTTGGAGTAGGTGTCTCTGGTTTTAACATCTCTTCATTCCTTGTTGCTGTCGCTGGAGCGTTAGTCTTAATGTATGCAGGAAGAGCTCTCCGTCGTGAAGTCTAAACTTCACTCTCTCTCGTTTCTTTAATAAGAAACGGTGGAGGGAGAAAGGCTAGTCACTCCCCTTTCTCCCTCCACTTTGAAAAGGAAGACAAAGATTTTAGTCCCCCATTTCAGAGGGAGTACAAGGAGGTGATATGTATGGCAGGTACCAGTAGACGTGGATTTGCATCAATGGACCCAGAAAAACAACGAGAAATTGCACGAAAAGGTGGACGCGCTTCTCATGGAGGAGGTAGAAAATCCAAATCAAAACGATAATTACATATGTCTTCCTTCAACCAGGCAAAAATTGTCTGGTTGTGGGAATATAATATATAAAAATCATTGGAGGCTTGCCCCTCCGTAGCTTGGGAAAGAACCTTTAATATCTAGTTGTAATTAAAGCGACAAAATGATAAAACATATCATGCTAGCGAAGGGGGGTGACCTATGGCATACCAACATAAAAACAAAAAGGGAGAAAATTATTTCCTACATAAAAAAGATGTAAAATTGCGGGGAAGCGGAAAACAACAAACAATTTATTTCTTTAGTAGAAATGTGAGAGAAGGATCCCTAGACGAAGTTCCTTCTGGATTTGCAGTAATAGAAGTTAAAAAAAGCGGCCTACCGCTTCTAAAACGTAAATAACGTTACTTTTTTTCTTGATCTTGAAATGGCAGAGAAATTGGAGTATCTCCAAATTGTTTTATTTTGCTAAAGACGTCTGTTCCATTATTATTTCCAATTTGTTTTTCAAGTGTTGTCTCGATATAAGATGTGTTAATGCGTTCAAGCATTTTAGTTAATTCTGGATCTTCTTTTTTGATACCCATTTTTGTACGAATCTCAGCCAATACTTCTAAGACTTTCGTTATTTCCTCTTCAGCAATTAAATTTACTTGTAAATGCAATTCATCGCGGAGTGTATCTCTATGTGCCGCCCTTGTTTGACTTAGCAGAACAAAGATAGAAAGAACAATTGCTTCCAAGGAGACAATCATTGTGAGAAGACCAAATGGAAAAGGATCAAATGCCTTAACTCCTGGAATAAGATTTGTATTTAAAACAATCCAAGCAATAAACCAATAACAATTAATAAGGAGAAAAGAAAAACTACCCGCAGTATCAGTGATAAAATCAGAAATCCTATCACTAATTTTTCTATTTGCGAGGGACTTTGAGATAAAAGCTTTAAACAACCTGCGTCTTCGTTTGGTTTTATCTTGTTTTTGCTCTTCGGGTTTTATCATTATAAATTTATTGTATACCACACAACTTTATATTTGCAATGATGGAGGCTAAAACGAGATCTGATTATTCGGCAATAAGAGAAGAGGCATTACTAAAACGGGAAACTATTTTTGGAATAACAACATGTATTTGATTAAAACTATTTTTGGAACGAAGAAAACTAGCCAAAATTTTATAGGTATCAAGGTCAAAATTCATTTCATAAGAACTATATAACTCATTCTCTAAAGAATCAGAAGATATACTACCTAAAAAGCACCATTTATCAATAAGGAATGCATCTGTTGTGCCTTCTATTTCATTTCTTTCCGAAATTACAATAGGACCTTTAAACGGCCAGGGCTTGATGTGTGAATTTGTGAATGCACCAATAAAACGCATATTGTATTGTAAATAATTTTCTTCACCATTACATGCTCCCTTACACCATCCAAGTCTATAAGAAAAACATTCTCCTTTTCCACTTTCCAATGACAAAAGTTTTTCACACAACGAATGTTTACGGGCAAGCATTCTTAAAAATTGGGTTGCTTGTTTTTTAGAACGGAACACTCCTAAAATTTTGTCAGCGTTCAAAGGATCAATTGTATCCATTGTTTCTAAAGATACCGTTTGATAATTTAATTCTGTTATAGCTTTTTTTGCAACTAATAATTGTCTTCTAATACGTAATTTTCGATTATAAATCGGTTGTAGTCTTTTTATAAGGTCAGATTCTTTAAAAAGAGCACCCAACTCTCCCGAGGTTTGTATTATTTCAATACGCTGCACTTGCTGACAAATTTTCATTTCAATTGAAGATCTTAAGGCAGAGGTAAAATGATTCAGAACTCTGTTTTTAATATTTTTGCTTTTACCTATATATAGTGGTGCATTTTCTTTACTATAAAATAGATACACTCCGGGACTTTCCGGAAGATTATCTATAACATCATGATCAATCTGTATAGGAATTGCTGGCCTCTTTAAAATAGTATCAAACGCAGTAGAAATTTTATCGGGTTGAAATTTTTCTTGAATTTTCTTGTAGAATTCCCATAAAACAGATGCATCATCAAATGCTCTATGACGATTTTTGCAGGGTATATTAAAACGTTCGATAATACTATCAAGATTATGACGTTTAAAACGAGGAAATAAATGACGTGACAATTTTACAGTACAAAAATTTCTTGACGAAAACCTTTTGTTATGACGTCTGAATTCATTTATCAAAAATCCATAATCGAATCTCACATTGTGAGCAGCTAGGTAGCAATCCTTTATCAACTCTTCTATATCTGACATTATCATTCTAAATGTGGGTGCATTCTCTACCTCCCTTTGTGAAATACCGGTTAAATAGGTAATATCAGCGGGAATATAAACTTGAGGATTTACAAATGAAGAAAAGGAATTGACAACAATGTTATTTTCAACTCGGATAATTCCGATTTCTATTACTCGATCTCTATATAAAGAAGCTCCAGTAGTTTCTATATCAACAAATGCAATTTTTTCGGGCAGCATAATGGCAGTGCCAAATAGTATCAAACTATTTATTGTGTTGCAAGCTCAGTCTTTCGCAATCCTTACAGAATCTTATAATCGCTCTTATAAAAAAACCGTATAAATAACTATATGAATATAAGAAATGATCAACTTAATGCAGAAATTGAGAAACCAAAACAGGATATAAGTAGTGTATCATTTGAAACTGTTTTGAGTAACGCAATATCAATGAAGGCAACGTCAAACCGCAGTATTTTTTCATTTGGGAAATTAAATTGGTTCATAACAAACCTCAAACCAATATAACTCTTTTTGTCATCGCGAGTGAAACGACGCGATCTTTTAGATTGCTTCGCTCCTTCAGTCGCTCGCAATGACAAGAGTACGAGGGTTACTGACAGATGCGCTTGACATATTTCATACTCGAGTGCAATACTTGAGTTAATGGATAACCAAAGCCAACCACCTCAAACCCCACCTGCCGAACAACCTGTTCAATCGATGTCTCCAATGAAATATAAAATTATGGCATGGTGTAACGGAATATTTGGAGTTCTGCAAGTCGGACTGGCTATAATTGTACTTCTTGTTGTTTATCCCCAAATTTCAAGCCTGTATTCGGATTTGAATATCCAGCAAAATCCATTAAATATATATATTCCACTCATCCTGCTCTTAGGAATAGGTTTTATAAATCTTTTTTTCAGTTTCAAACTTTTCTCAAAAAAAACATCACATAGAGATCGTTTTTTTACTTATGGCCTAATTTCTATGCTTATAACATTCTTTTTAATGGGAGTTTTACTAGCAAGTTCTATCGTATCTATAATAACTCCAATATATAACCTAACTGGATCAAATGAATCCCCAAAAGAACAAACTTCACAACCCTCCCCAACCCCCGATCCAACCGCAAATTGGAAAACACTTGATAACCGACTTACAAAAGAGTTTGGTTATTCTCTCCAATATCCTCCAAATCTATATCCAAACAATGGCGATCTCTTTTATACAAATACTCAGGA
>Ga0163150_10009802_pt1 | contig 10503 bp, 10 predicted proteins | sample OliLakLV19P2IB_FD_148628 | JGI IMG/M metagenome (GOLD analysis project Ga0163150, IMG submission 148628) | Freshwater microbial mat bacterial communities from Lake Vanda, McMurdo Dry Valleys, Antarctica - Oligotrophic Lake LV.19.P2.IB | ecosystem: Environmental > Aquatic > Freshwater > Lake >...
GGCGAGGCCCTTGCCAAGCAACAGCCGAACGGGGCGCCCTATTGGCACATCGAAAAGTCGCGCATTGGCACGACGCGCACCGTGCCGGTTGAACTGTTGGTAAACGGCAAACCCGTTGCGCGCGACGTCATCGAAGCCGACGGCAAATTGCGCAAAGTGAAATTTGATTGTTCGATAGACCAATCAAGCTGGATCGCATTGCGCATTCTGCCCAGCAGCCATACAAACCCGATTTTTGTGACAGTGGCCGGCAAACCCATTCGTGCATCGAAGAAAAGCGCCGAATGGTGCCGCGCCGCGGTAGACCGCTGCTGGCAAATGAAAGAACCCCAAATCCGTGAAGCGGAACGCCCCGCGGCGAAAACCGCCTATGACGCCGCCCGCGCCTATTATGACTCGGCCATCGCTGAGGCTACCGGGGAATAGCGTCGTATGTTTGAGCCCTGTTCGCATACTTTACTCTTTTGGCATCCCGTGTTACGATTTTGAGATTCGTAATACCGGAGCCGTCCCATGCGCATTTTCCTCACAGCAATTTTATATTTACTTTCGCCTCATTTCGCACTTGCGCATTTTCAAGTCTTGATTCCATCGGCCGATTTTGTCTCGAATCCGGCGAACGCTGAGGTCGTGCTTACCATTCAGTTCACCCATCCGATGGAAGGCGGACCCATCATGGCGATGGATGCGCCAAAACAGTTTGGCGTGCTCGCGGACGGCAAAAAACACGATCTGCTAACTTCGTTGAAACCCGTCACGATTTCCGGAAAAACTGCGTTCACGGCCGCATACGATGTGAAGCAACCGGGTGGCCATACTTTTTATATCGAACCCGCGCCGTATTGGGAACCGGATGAGAATACCTACATAAAACATTACACCAAAGTGCTGGTCGGCGCGTTTGGCTCGTGGTCGGGTTGGAAAGAGCCGGTAGGATTTCCGGTCGAGATTCAACCGCTTACTCGGCCCCTGGGTTTGTGGACCGGCAACGTATTCCGCGGCGTTGTCATTGCAAAGGGCAAGCCCGTGCCCGGCGCCACGGTCGAGGTCGAGTACTTCAACGAATCCAAACAAGTGACCCCACCAAACGATGCTTTCATTACGCAGACCATCGAGACCGACGCAAACGGTGTATTCACCTATGGCCTGCCGCGCGCGGGGTGGTGGGGATTCGCGGCGTTGATTGACGGCGTCGAGACAATGCCGGGGCCGGACGGAAAACCTGCCGGCGTGGAATCTGGCGCGCTCATTTGGGTGGGCGCGGTGGACATGAAGTGACGGCGCATGCACATCGCTGAAGGCATACTTCCCGGTTCGACGCTCGTAGCAGGTGCGCTGCTCGCCGCGGCGGGCACCGTTATCGGCTTGCGCAAGATGGATGACGAACGGACCATCCACGTCGCTGTGTTGTCGTCGGCCCTGTTCGTGGCGTCGTTGATACATGTTCCCGTCGGTCCCGCGCCCGTGCATCTTGTGTTGAACGGCCTTGCCGGCTTATTGCTGGGTTGGGCGATCTTCCCCGCGTATCTTACGGCGCTTGTGTTGCAGTCAGTCTTTTTTGGATATGGCGGGATCACGAGTCTAGGGGTGAATACCATTGTCATGGCGACGCCTGGCCTTCTGTGTTACATGTTATTCGGACGCGCACTATCGGGCGCCACGCCGCGCGGGGCATTCGCAATCGGCGCGCTTTCCGGCGCGATTGCAATACTCTGCGGGTGCGCGCTGTTGTGCGGCGCATTGCTGACGAGTGGCCAGTCGTTCTCGGTGGCCGCGGCGGTGGTATTCGCGGGCCACATACCAGTAGCCGTGATCGAAGCAGTGGTGACGGGCAGCGTTCTGTCCTTTCTGTTGCGCGTGCGTCCCGAGACGTTCCAGCGAACGCACGCGACGGCTTTTGCAGCGGATCGCCTGCCGGAATCCGCATGAAGCGCGGGCTCATGATCCTCATCGCATGTGCGGCGGCGTGCTCCGCGCAAGCGCACAAGCTCAACCTCTTCGCGACGGCGACGCAGGCCGGCATCGAAGGCAAAGTGTATTTTCCCACGGGGCCCGCGGCAGGAATTGCTGTTGAACTGCGCGACACGGCGGGGAGCGTTGTTGCGACAGTGCAAAGCGCGGAAGACGGATCGTTCCTATTCGGAGGTCCGCACCAACCGCCCATTACGCTTGTTTCGCAGTCGGCTGATGGCCATCGCGCGGAATTCCGGATTGACGCGGACGGCGCCACCGGGCAGATCGTGCCGGAGGATGCGCCCCATTTAGACATCGAAGAAAAGGCCCTACGCGCGATTGTTCAACAAGAGCTTCAACCGCTTCGCGAACAGCTCGATGAACAGGCCAATCGAATGCGCACGCGCGATGTTCTCGCGGGCATCGGATACATTCTCGGTATATTTGGCGTAATCGCGTTGTTGAAACGGCGTCCTGGCGCGCCGTCGTAGCCGTGTTTGCCGAAGCGTTCACATCGCGCGATTCGCCGGTACACCGGTGCGACGCGCGCGTGCGCATTGCCGCGGCGCTGGCGCTATCGATTGCCATTGCCCTCGCGCACACGATTCCGGCCCATGCATTCGGCGCGGCCGTTGCGCTGGCACTTGCCGCGTGCGCGCAACTTCCCCTGCGCGACACGCTGCTCCGCCTCGCTCCCTTGAACTGTTTCTTGCTGCTGCTATGGATTCTTGTTCCGCTCACACCGTCAGAAGGCCCAATGGTAATGGTTGGCCCATATTCGATTTCCGAAGACGGCGTTTGGCGCGTTTTGGGTATTACCTTGCGCGCCAACGCGATTGTGCTCGCGGTGACGGCGCTGGTGGCGACGCTCGAGGTTGTCGAGTTTGGCCGCGCGTTGCACTCGCTTGGCGCGCCGCCGAAGCTGGTCACGCTGTTATTGTTTACGGTGCGATACACTGCGGTTCTGCGCGTAGAATACGGAGAACTGCGCCGCGCGATGCGCGTTAGATGTTTCAAGCCGCGCACCAACGCGCACACGCTACGTTCACTTGGCAATCTTGTGGGCATGCTGCTCGTGCGGGGATTCGAACGCTCCGAGCGCGTGCTGATGGCCATGAAATGCCGCGGATACACCGGACGCGTGCCGCTGAAACCGTCCCGGCCCATGCACCTCCGTGATGCCGCACTCAGTGTTGCGACCGTACTTTGCGTAGGCGCGGTACTCTGGATTGAACGCCGATGAGCGCGCCGATTGTGGAACTCCGCGGCATCATGTTTGCCTATGACACAGAGCGCGTCGTGTTGAATAATTTGAGCCTCGCAATTTCGCCTGGCGAACGTATCGGCATGCGCGGCGCCAATGGTTCGGGAAAAACAACGCTCCTGCATCTGATGGTTGGGCTGGTTACGCCAACTGCGGGCGAGATTCTCTGTTTCGATGCGCCGCGCCGGTCCGAGGCCGATTTTTTGGACGTGCGCCGGCGCGTGGGATTGCTGTTTCAGGATTCGGATGATCAGTTGTTTTGCCCAACCGTTGGAGAGGACGTGGCATTTGGCCCGTTGAACCTCGGCGTCACGCGGGACGAAGCCAGGCGGCGGACGCTTGCCGCGCTTGAGGCGGTTGGCTTGCGCGGATACGAAGACCGCATTACGTACAAACTCAGCGGCGGCGAGAAACGTCTTGCGGCATTGGCGACAGTGCTAGCGATGGAACCGGACGTGCTTCTACTGGACGAACCGCTCACCGGCCTTGACGAAGAACATGAACAGCGCGTCGTCGCAATTCTCGATTCGCTGCCGCAGGCGATGCTGATCGTGTCGCACGACAAAACTTTTCTGTCCCGCATCGCTTCCCGCCAGGTTGAACTCAAGCAAGGGTGTATTCGATAGCAAGGTCTGGCCTTGGAGTGCGGTAGCGGTAGCTGCCGCTTTCTATTCGGAGGCTTTCAGCACTTCGTAACGCGCGGACAGGGCAAGGCTCACTGCTCTCCCAAAGCGGTAGCTTCGCCACCGCAGTCCAAATAGTCCTCCACGCAAAACGACGTTTCGGGAAGAAGCCTATTTGGACTGCGGCGGCCCCCAAGGCGCCGCTTAGGCTGTTTATCACAGATGGTCTACCCGTGCCGTGCGCGCACATCGTCGTCGTCCCTAAACAGCCAAAGCGGTGTCTGCGCTACCCGCTTCGCCACCGCAGTCCAAATAGCGCTTGGTGAAGACGAAGTTTTGGAGTTGCGATTACATGACGCTTGAGTTGGAGTATGAGAAGCCGTTGGACTGGCCATTTTTTCTGCGGTATCTGGGCGCGCGGCGAACGTTGACATTGTCGCAAGCAGCAATCGGCCTGTTTTAGTACTAAAATTACTAAACGTCAAGTTTCGCCGTTATTGCACTTTTATAATTTATGCCATATAATTCACTCGGGCTCGGGGTTTGAGACGTCTCTATGAGGGTGAGGGGTTGTGCGGCACGCAATAACGTTGTATTTGCGTTCCGGGTGGCCGGTTTTTGTTTTGGCGGGATTGACCGTTTTTGTAGTTAGCCCTTACGGCGAGTTCCCCCTGAACGACGACTGGGTCTACTGGAAAATGGTGAACGGGTTGGTCAACGAGGGTCAACTCGCGGTTCATCCTTATAGCAGCGCCTACGCGGCCACGCAATCGTTGATCGTTGCTCCGCTCGCCTTGTTGTTCGGGTTGTCGTTTACGCTCCTTCGGGTGACTACACTGGTAGCGGCGTTGGGTGTATTGCTCGCGACGATTTGGTGTGGGCGGTTGGTGGGGTTGAGTCGGAACCGGGCCACACTGGCCGCGCTTATCGTTCTAATCAATCCGATCTTCATCAACATGTCCTACTCGTTTATGACGGAAATACCCTTTCTTGCCTTGTCGATGCTATCCATGGCGTTCTATCTCAAGGCCATCCGCAAACCTGGGCCAGGGCTGATTGCGTTGGGCACTGCGTTCGCCGTGCTTGCGTTCTTGAATCGCCAGTATGGACTACTGATTACGCTCGCCTTTTTCATCACCATCGTCGTCTACAAACGCACGGCTAACCCGCACGCCGGGCTGCGCAATGCGTTCGCCGTCGCGCATCCCTGGATCATCTGCGTACCGTGCGCATACTACCTTGCGATGACTTCCCAGACCGACCTAATCTACTACGCCGTCGCAAAGGGAGACTGGAGCGTATACCTGCTTCCGCATCGTGTCGCAACGGTAATCGCAAAATCCATTCTGTACTGCGGGCTGTTCCTGCTTCCCGTGACCCTGCCCTTGCTCGCATCAATGCTAACGGGCCGTCTGCGGTGGGCGCGCGCGCAGTGGGGCGTTTTCGCGATTGTTGGGGGCGCGCTGCTGATTTATACACTAACGAGCGGCGGGCGCCTGCCAAACCTTCACAATATCATCCGGGATTGCGGGCTCGGCCCCTTGCTGCTGCACCCGGAAAACGATGCCCCCAACTGGACTCCCGTCGAGTTGGGCGGCATCGTATGGTGGCCGGTCACGCTATTGTCCGTTCTCTCATCGGCGGTTTTGGGCGGACTCGCCGTGGGGTTTCCACAAAAAGCGAGATCATTCGCAAGCGGTCCCTTGCGGGTCCGCTATTGCCAACGTCTTTTCCTGTTCTGCGCGGGTGCGCTCATGATCCTCGTCCCGGCAAACGGAATCCAGCCGGTGTACCATGACCGTTACATTTTGCCGGCGATTCCCATGCTTGCCATCCTGGCGGTTGGCGCGTTGCCGTTTCGCAGCGCCGGTTGGCTTGGAACCGCCGCGGGCGCGGCCCCCGCGCTGGCGTTGTACGTCTTCAGTATCTTCGGCCAGCAGGATTATATGGCGTGGAACGATGCACGGTGGCGCGCAATTGATTTGTTGCGCACGAAACACGCGATGGCAAATGAATTTATCGATGGCGGATATGAATTTCACGGGTTGCACTCGCGCAAATGGGCACTAACGGCAAACCAGGCGACAAACCGTGAAACAAAGGAAGATCGCCGCTTCGTGGCCCGTGAACGGGTTTGCCTCGTTGCCATGCGGTCGCGGAAAAGTTTTCAGCCGGTGTTAACGGTCCCCTATTTTTCGTGGTTAGGCTTCAAGACGCGTGACATAGTGGTATTGCGCCCCGGCGCTGTGAGTCCACCCGAATCAAGATTCCACCTCGAAAGCATTCGGGACAACGAGTAGGGCTTCGGCGCATTCGCTGGGATTATTGTGCATGATGTGGCGTGAAGTAATTCCATAGTGCCGGTGATAAACAGCCAAAGCGGTGTCTGCGCTACCCGCTTCGTCACCGCAGTCCTAAAAAGTCCACTACCCAAAACCACGTTCTAACACGAAGCCCATTTGGACTGCGGCGGCCCCCCAAGGCACCGCTTTGGCTGTTTATCACAGATGGTCTACCCTTGCTGTGCGCGCACGATGTCGTCGCCCATAAACAGCCAAAGCGGTGTCTACGCTACCCGCTTCGCCACCGCAGTCCAAATAGTCCTTCTCCCAGAACGACGTTTTAGGAAGAGGCCTATTGGGACTGCGGCGGCCCCCAAGGCGCCGCTTTGGCTGTTGAGGTGGACTGCCCCCTTGCTGTGCGTGCATGAAGCCGCGCCCTTAAACAGCCAAAGGGTGTCTGCGCTACCCGCTTCGCCACCGCAGTCCAAATGGATGGTTGACGTGAAGGGGACAGTCCCGTGGTTAGAGTGCCAGCGCGCGATACCGTTTTCGCGAGGCTTGCGGCCCTTCGACGTTTAGTTCCTGGATGTTTTTGACGACCTTCGCCACGGCAGTGGCGATGTGGTCCATGTCCTTGGTTGCTCCGAGAAGGACGTGGTGATGTACCGCTAGACCATTCTTGCGGTGAGCGGCTTCGGCTACGGGTAGTTTGAACCGGGTGGGATCGATTTTCTTCCAGTACTCCGCATTGAGGTGGTGGCGTTTTTTGGTGTGCGGTTTGTAGAGGCCGCAGGCGTTGAGCGGTTCGTAGGGCGGTTCGAAACCGGTATTGAGTTCCGCGTGCAACGCTGCGCCAAAGTGGCTGTTGTTGATGCCGGGTTTTGCGGTCAAGATGTCCCAGTCGAGGCGGAAGGTGAAGTTGAAGTAGCTCGCCTGGGTAATATCTTTGCGGCGGCGCATGGGAAGAACGCCGGGTATTTGCGCGAGGAGCGCGTTGAGGTATTGCGCGTTTACGTCGCGGCGTTTGACCTGTTCGTCGAGTCGTGTCAGCCCGCCGAGGAGGATACCTGCCTGCCATTCGGTGATGCGGAAGTTGCCGGACTGTATCGCGTTGGTCATGTCATCTTTATAACCACGCCCGCAATTGCGAAGCGAGTACAGGCGCTCGAACAGTTTGCGGTCCTGGCACATGTTGAACCCGCCCTCGCCGGAGGACAGCACCTTGCTTTCCTGAAAGCTGAAGCTGGCGATATCACCGAGCGTGCCGACGCCACGGCCTTTCCAGAACGCGCCGTGCTGGTGGGCGCAGTCTTCGATCAGGTAGAGGCCCTTGTCGCGGCAAAGTTTTGCGAGTTTGGTCATGTCGGTCATGCAGCCGTAGAGATGGACGACGATGATCGCGCGGGTTTTCGCGGTTATTGCCGCTTCGACTTTTGCGAGATCGAGACACCAGGTTTCGGGTTCGACGTCCACCAGGACGGGGATGGCGTTTACGTCAAGGACCGCGGCGGCGGTAGCCTGCCAGGTCATGCCGGGGACGATAACTTCATCGAACGCGCCGATATCGAGCGCTTCCATGGCAATCTGGAGGCCTACGGTGCCGTTCGCACAGCAGATGCCGAACTTTGATTTGTGGTATGCGGCGAATTCTTTTGCGAACTGCCATTCGTAGGGTCCGTCGAACGACCATCGGTTGGAATTGGTGATCGCGCTGAGGAGAGCGACATCGCCGGAGTCGTGAACGGGCCACTGCGGCCATTTCGCCTTCGGTCCGCGGACCGGTTTCCCCCCAGTGAGTGCGAGCTTGCCCATGGTCCGTCTCCCTTTCCGCGTATTGATGTAGCATGCAGGTGGTTTGCCCGCAGATCGGGAAATACTATCACGCGCAGGGGTTGGGCATAAAGAGAGGCTCGAAACGGTGAAAGAGGCGGGGTTGGGCTCGCGTAACAGGCGGGAGGGCGGTTGTCCTCAACCGCCGGGGGCAGGTTTTGCCGCGCTTTTAAGCGGTACCCAACCGCTCCGCACTCCAAAATGGTTTCACCGGCGAATGTATTCTATGATAGCGAACATTCCGTTTGAACGCGTGAGGGAAAATCTGTGATCGCGGGTTCGCCGCGAATATTAATAATACGGTTGAGCGCCATCGGCGACGTGGTGCGCACGGTGCCTGCGATGCAGGTGCTGCGCGATGCGTTTCCGCAGGCGCACATCGACTGGATTGTCGAGCGCAAGTCGGCGGACATCGTCGAGGGGCATCCCGCGCTCGATGGGCTGATCGTGTTCGAGCGGCCGGAAGGCGCGTGGGAAAGCTCACGCCAGTTTGCGCGGCTGTGCCGCGACATCCGCAACAAGCGATATGATATCGCGGTTGATTTTCATGGCATCTTGAAGAGCGGAGTCATTGCCGCGGCGACGCGCGCGAAAAAGCGCTACGGGTTTGCGCGGCCCCGCAGCCAGGAGGGTAGCGCGCTTGCCTATACCGAGCGCGTGGCAGTGCCGGCGAACAAACTTAACCGGGCTGAAGAGAACCTGCGGTTGTGCCAGGCAATCGATCCAAACGCGCGGTGGCAGGCGCCTCTGGTTTATGTGCCAGTCGAAGTACAGGATACGGTGGACGAGTTTTTCGAGGAGGCGTTTGACAGCGACAAGATCGTTGTAGCGCTTCACGCGCCGGTGGACCGTCCCGAAAAGCAATGGCCGCTGGCGCATTTTGCTGCGCTCGCGGATATGCTGCTGGCCGACGGCAGGTTTGAAGTGATGCTGACCTGGGGGCCGGGCCAGTTTTCAGTGGTGGAGGAAGTGCTCGCGCTGACGCGGCGCAATCCAACCGTGGCGCCGGAGACGCCAGATTTGAAACATTACGCAGGGCTTGCCGCCAGTTGCGGATTGTACGTCGGGTGTGACACAGGGCCAATGCATATCGCCTCGGCGATGGGCCGGCCGGTAGTCGCTATATTTGGCGGCACCAATCCCGCGCAGCACGCGCCGTATCAACTGCCACATTCTGTTCTTTACGCCGGCGCGCCAGGCAACGCAACACCCGGCATTGCGGGCGTCCAGGCCCGTCTGGCATCCATCTCACCCGACGACGCCTACGAAGCCTGCATCCAACTCCTCTTCAATCCCAAAAACTAACGGCGAGTAGTTGGCTGTTTATGGGCGATGATGTCGTGCGCGCAGGGTGAGGGTAGGTTGACTGTGATAAACAGCCAAAGCGGCGCCTTGGGGGCCGCCGCAGTCCAAATAGGCTTTTTCTTGAACGTGGCCTTGGGAGACGGACTGCCTTCCCATCCTCCTCACTTCCCAACCATTTCTTGCAACATTTTGTCCGCGAATGCTACAGTGTCCGATGCACTCGACGGAGAGATGACCGAGTGGCTGAAGGTGGCGGCCTGCTAAGCCGTTGTATGAGGTTCTCCTTGTACCCCGGGTTCGAATCCCGGTCTCTCCGCCATTTTTCCCCTTCTTCAACTTTCTAAAGCACCCACGGTTTCCGATACTCGCGCGTGAGCAGTTTTTGCGCTTCCGGGTCGCCCGGAACCGTCTCGTCCGCGCCGTTCCAATGCATGGTGCGTCCCGTGCGGTACGCAATGTTGGCGAGGTGACTGTAGATGGTCGAACGGTGCCCCGTCTCCGCGTCGCAGCGTGGCTGTTCGCGAGAGCGCGCGCACGCGAAGAAGTTGCGCAGGTGACCGTCATAATCGTTGCCTTCGGCGTGCTCTTTGTAGAATGGTTGGCGAGAGTCACGATCCTCCTCGCGAAAGATTTGAAATCCGCCGCGGTTGATTTGCAGCGTCGCCGTGTCCCCGAAGAATTCTATGCCGTGGTCCATGTCGCCGAATGGACGCCACCCGCTCGCGTGGCGCATGGAGTACGTCAAGGTGTACTTGGGACATTTGAAAATAGCTTCCAGCGTGTCGGGTGTCTCGCGCGAATCGTCGAGTACAAATTTTCCTCCGGACGCGGACACGGAGCCAATATCGTGTCCCATTGCCCACTGCACGATATCGAAGAGGTGTACGCCCCAGCCGGACACCATGCCGCCCGAGTAGTCCCAGAAGTAGCACCAGTACAGATGAAACCTGGCAGGATTAAATGTACGCGCCGGCGCCGGACCGAGCCAGAGATCGTAGTCCACGCCCACTGGCGGTTCGGCGTCAGGCGGATGCCCAAAGCCGCCTCGCATCTCGTCGGCTTTCCACGCGTTCCAGGCATGAACCATCGACACGACGCCGATCTCTCCGTTGCGGATGCGCTCGACAGCGTGTTGCCAGTGCGGTCCGGAGCGTTGCTGGAGCCCTACCTGGCAAACGCGTTTGTGTGCGCGCGCTGCATCGGCAACCATTCGGCCTTCGCGGATATTATGCCCAAGGGGTTTCTC
>Ga0163150_10009804_pt1 | contig 10502 bp, 11 predicted proteins | sample OliLakLV19P2IB_FD_148628 | JGI IMG/M metagenome (GOLD analysis project Ga0163150, IMG submission 148628) | Freshwater microbial mat bacterial communities from Lake Vanda, McMurdo Dry Valleys, Antarctica - Oligotrophic Lake LV.19.P2.IB | ecosystem: Environmental > Aquatic > Freshwater > Lake >...
GATGATGATTGTCCTAACCCATTGAGTTAGCGAGATAATTGTTGACGAAAGAGACTTTATGGATCATAGTTTACACAATTCATATATTTAAGTCAATTTTGTAAACTAAAGGCAGCCAATGATCGGTGAACGCATCAAGCAGGCACGTAAGGCGGCAGGGTTGTCGTTGCGCGCGCTCGCGGACCGAGCCGGAATCACCGCGATGGCGATCTCCAAGTACGAGGGGGGGAAATCCACTCCCTCCTCGCGCGTCTTGCTCGATCTTTCAAAAGCTCTGGGAGTGCGCACGGAGTATTTTTTTCGGCCGGTGAAAATCGAGCTGCAGGAAATGAAGCACCGGAAGCACTCGCGTCTTCCAAAGAAGGCGCTCGATCAGATCGAGGGCGACGTGAAGGAGCAGCTCGAGCGGTTTATCGAGCTCGAACAGTTACTGCCGAATGGACCGGTTCAGGCATTCAAGCTGCCCGGGCATCTGCCCGCCCGGATTGCCACTCTCGATGACGTCGAAGCCGTTGCGCGTGACCTTCGGACATCGTGGAACCTGGGCGTCGATCCCATTCCGGTGCTCACAGACATGCTCGAAGAGCGAGGCATCAAGGTTTTTCAATCGCAGGCCATCAATGACCGGTTCGACGGCATGGCCGCGACCGTGGATGGAATACCGGTTGTCGTCGTGGGCCGGGGATGGCCCGGCGACCGCCAGCGTTTCACGCTTGCGCACGAGCTCGGTCACCTGGTACTGCAAGGACGCCTTTCACCAGATGTCGACGAGGAAGCCGCCGCCAATCGGTTCGCCGGCGCCTTTCTCGCGCCCGCGGACGAAGTTCGCAAAGAGCTTGGCGAAAAGCGCGTCTGGCTGGAGCCTCGCGAGCTGGAAGTACTCAAGAAGACATACGGCCTGAGCATGCAGGGCTGGATGCATCGCGCCAAGGATTTGGGAATCCTGCCTGATGTGCATTACGTCGAGATGCGCAAATTCTTCAGTTCGCGCGGCTGGAACAAGACCGAGCCTGGCGAGCAGTACGCTCCCGAGCGTCCTCAGCTTTTCGATCAGCTCGTATATCGGGCACTTGGACAGGATCTGATCAGCGAGAGTAAAGCCGCCGAACTATTGCGCATGCCGCTCATGGAATTTCAGAAGAAGCGGGGCATGCAAAGTGGCCGTGCGGCTGCTCATTAGCGATGCGAACATCATCATAGATATGGACACAGGCGGGCTGCTCCGCCTGATGTTCCGCTTCGATGCTACGTTCGCTGTTCCCGATGTCCTGTACGAGGAAGAACTCCGTGCCGACCATCCGGAATTGCTTCGTCTCGGCCTCAAGCGCTTGGAGCTGAGTGAAGGTACAGTCGTGTACGCGGGCCGGCTGGTCGAAAAGTACAGAGGCCTCGGTGCCAGTATCAATGACCTGCTCGCGCTCGCCCTCGCGCGGCAAGAAGAGTGTCCGCTATTGACCGGTGATGGAAGGCTTCGGGCCGTGGGTCGAACAGAGGGTATTGACGTCCATGGCACCCTCTGGCTCATTGAGCAGATGATCAGATCGCGCACGATAACCGTCAGGCAGGCCGGGGCCGCCTACGCAAAGATGCGCGACGCGGGACGCCGGCTCCCCTGGGACGATGTAGACCAGCAGCTACGGACATTGAGATAGCCGGGCTTATGCATTTCGAGAACAGACGGCCACCCGAATGCGCTGAGGAGGCGGGAGGCCGATGGCAGCATTTCGCCCGGAGAGCGGCGTCCCTCCTGGTGCCAGATGAAATATTGGCAGCAATCCAAAAGTTCGGGTGCGAACATGGTCCGGACCAGTCGGAAACTCGAGCCGCTCGGTGTTGCTGATTAGTCGATTGCTACGGATCTTCGCCGCCGCAGGAGCGCTGGCGTTTGCGCTTGACGCGCTGACGGCCGAGGCGGTCACGGTGGTGCGCAGGACAGTGCTCGACAATCCGTCGCCCGAAGGCGCAATGCCGGGCGCTCACTACATGCGCCTCAGCCTCGGCGTGATGCGTGGGACCGGCTGGAATGCGGACCGGGTGCTCGAAGCGGCAAGGCGCGCGGTGGTCCTGCTCGACCAATGCGCAATCCGTACCGAGAAGATCGAGCTCGTCGAATTCGAAGGCCCGCCGCGCTATCGCACGCTCTACACGCCGGTGTCGCGCAAGCTTGCCGCTGAACTCCGACTGAACAGACCCACGGTGTACTTCGTCGCCAACTCGAACCAGTTTCCGCCTTTCGACGCCGAGGCGATCGGCCGCTCCAACAGCCTCACACGCCCCGAAATGGCTGACTCAGCCTGGATCGTGCAGGGCACGCGCGATCTCGATCTGGTGATCGCTCACGAACTCGTGCATGTCCTGGCCGACTCGGGGGAACACTCAGATGACGCAGGCAATCTCATGCGCGATGAAACTGCGCCGGGCAACACAAAGTTGACACCCAGCCAGTGCGGACGGATCGCGCGGACGGCGAGCGAGAACGGCCTGCTCAGGCCGCGGCCGTAGGCCGGCCGCGGAATCTCAGTTCTTCTTGCCCTTTGGCTTCGGCGGCGTATGCGAAGGCGGGTCGCTGGCCGGGAAAGACTCGTCCACCGTCTCGTCGATGACCCACTCTTCGTGCTTGGGGTCGGTCGGATTCGGATGCGGCGCCACCTTCGTGGTGCTGACCTTGGGTGCCGCCGGGGGCGGGTGTTTGCTGGTGGCCGTCACGGGATCGTCCTCATGCTGGAGTTCGAATGACCGCCATTACACTCCCCGGGAGCCCGATCCACCGTGCGGTGTCGCACACACATCGCGCTAACCGAACTCCTCGAGCAGCTTGCGCAAGCCCTCGCATTCCGCCGCGGGCGCAAACAGCGCGCGCCGGGCAGTGACGCCCGCCTTGAGCTTGGAATAGAACGCGCGGTCGGTACCCGCGCGATCGATCAGGCGGGCGAGCCTGCGCTCGTCGAAGAGCGGAAAGTATCCCGGGTACTTCGCGCCAAGCATGCCGACGTTACCCTCGATGCGCGAAGCAAGCACCGGCACGCCGATGCGCGCGGCCTCGCAGATCACGTTCGCGCCGCCCTCCATGACCGAGCTCACGACGAGCAGGTGGCTTTGCGCAATGTGGCAAAGGGCCTCGTCATGGCGCAGGCTGCCGACCCACCGATAGCGCGGCTCGTGACGCCCGAGGACACGGGCGGCGGTTGCCATTTCCGGCGTGAGCGCGGCGCCCACCTGCACGACCTCGACCGGGGTTGCATGAGACAAGTGCGCGAGCGCCGCCGCCGCCCGGAATGGATCCTTCTCCTCGCGCAGGTTGCCCACGACCGTGATCCGGAAAACGCCTTTCGGAGGACGATGGGACAACCGGGTCGCCGAAGACTGGAAGATCACGCGCGTCTTTGCGCGCAGCGCGGGCGCAAGCCGCTTGCGGCCCTCGGGCTGCAGCAGCACGAGGCGCGATGCGAGTTCGAGCGCGCGCTGCGCCTCGGCGGATGTTTCGATGTCGCGGTACAGGTCGGTGCCGGTGAGGGCTACAATGAGCGGACGGTCCCCGTGCACATGATGAAATCTCCCGACGGATGCCGCGCTCTTGCGCGCATGCAGCGCGACCAGCGCATCCACCGCGCTTCCGCCCCACGCCTCCTCGAGGATGACGCGATGACCGCACTGGCGCAGGAACCCCGCCCAGCGCTGGGCCGTGTGGTGATTGCCGGTGCGCCGCGCGGTGCCGGGCGGCATGACGATTGAAATGCGCATGAGCGCCGATGCTAGCACCCTCGCCCGCGAGCTCGCAGCGAGCCGCGAGCGCTTGCAGCGCATCACCGCGCTTCTCGGTGACGGGCAATTGCTTGGACCCAAGCTCCCGATCGTGAACCCGCCGCTCTGGGAGCTCGGCCACCTCGCGTGGTTCCAGGAGTTCTGGTGCCTGCGGCAGCGTGACGACGGCTCAACGCGCGATTCGATCCTGCGCGATGCGGATGCGCTTTACGACTCGGCGAAAGTGGCGCATTCGACACGCTGGAGCCTGCCGCTGCCGACGATCGCGGACACGCGCACCTACCTTGCGGACGTGCTCGGACTGGTGCGGCGCCGCTTGGAAACCGAACCCGAAAACACCCGGCTCCTGTACTTCGCGGACCTCGCGGCTTTTCACGAAGACATGCACGCGGAAGCCTTCCACTACACGCACCAGACGCTCGGGTATCCGGATCCGCTGGGGTCCGGTGATCTTGCGGATTCCCCGATTTCAGAATCCACCGAGGTCGAGCTCGAAGGCGGCAATTTCCTGCTTGGCGCATCGCAGGGGACGGGGTTCGTCTTCGACAACGAGAAGTGGGCGCACGAGGTCCGCGTCGAACCCTTCAAGATCGCGCGCACGGCCGTGTCCAACGCGGAGTACGCGGCGTTTGTCGATGCCGGCGGCTATTCGCGGCGCGAATTCTGGAGCGAGGCCGGCTGGGCCTGGCTGGCGGCATCGGGCCTCAAGGCGCCCCGCTACTGGCAGGAGGCAGGCGATGGCTGGCGCGCGCGCAGCTTCGATCGCATGATCCCGCTGCCGCAGTCGCTCCCGGCCATGCACGTGAACTGGCACGAAGCCGAAGCCTATTGCCGCTTCGCGGGCCGCAGGCTGCCGACCGAAGCGGAATGGGAGTTCGCCGCTTCCCGCGGCGCGGGGGGCGGCCCGAAGCAACGCTTTCCCTGGGGCGACACGCCCCCGACACCCCAACACGCAAACCTGCAGGGCGATGCGCCCGCAAGCGTCGAGGCCCACGCCGCGGGCGATTCGACCGACGGCTGCCGGCAGCTCATCGGCAATGTCTGGGAGTGGACCGCGAGCCCGTTCGGCCCCTACCCGGGCTACGTGGTGGATCCCTACAAGGAGTACTCGCAGCCGTGGTTCGGCAACCACATGGTGCTGCGCGGCGGCAGCTTCGCGACCGCGCGGCGCCTCGTGCGCACCACCTGGCGCAACTTCTACACCCCGGACCGCGGCGACATCTTCGCGGGCTTTCGCACCTGCGTATGAAGGGGGGCTCAAGGCCGCCCCCCTCAGACCCCTGGCCGCGCGTCCTTAAAAAGACTGTGTCAGGTCGTTCGCCTACGTCGCCTTCGCGGGCGAAAAACTGACCGGGATGCGCCGCGCGCCGAAAGGCTTGCCGAATTTCTGGTAGCGCCCGGCGACCTGCGTGCCGCAATGCAGGCACGCGCCGGTGTCGCTGAGCTTGTAGTCGCGGATTTCGTACCAGTCGCGCGCGACGACCACGTTCTCGCAGGAGGGGCAGTAGGTGCTGCCGCCGCCTGCATCGTGCACGTTGCCGGTGTACACGTAGTTGAGGCCCGCGAGCCTGCCGATTTCCCTTGCGCGTGTCAGCGTGGCCGGCGGCGTGGCCTGCACGTCCCTCATCTTGTAATCGGGATGGAACGCGGTGAAGTGCAGCGGCACGTCGGGACCGAGATGCTTCCTGATCCAGCGGCATTCGGCCTCGAGCTCCGCGTCCGAGTCGTTCTTGCCGGGAATCAGCAGCGTGGTGATTTCCGTCCAGACATCGGTTTGCCTGGCCAGGTATTCGAGCGTCTCGAGCACCGGCGCGAGGTGCGAGCCGGTCTGCTTGAAATAGAACTCCTCGGTGAAGGCCTTCAGGTCGACGTTGGCCGCATCCATCTTCGAATAGAACTCCTTGCGCGCTTCGGCATGGATATAGCCCGCGGTGACCGCGACCGCCTTGATGTCGCGCGCATGGCAGGCATCGGCCACGTCCATCGCGTACTCGGCGAAGATGACCGGGTCGTTGTAGGTGAAGGCGACGCTCTTGCAGCCGAGCTGCACGGCGGCCTTGGCGATGGTGTCGGGTGTTGCCTGGGCAGCCAGCGTGTCCATCTCGCGCGATTTCGAAATGTCCCAGTTCTGGCAGAACTTGCACGCGAGGTTGCAGCCCGCGGTGCCGAATGAAAGCACGCTCGTGCCCGGGTAGAACTGGTTAAGCGGCTTCTTCTCGATCGGGTCGACGCAAAAGCCCGAAGAGCGGTTGTACGTGGTGAGGACCATGCCATCGCCTTCCCGCATGCGCACGAAGCACGCGCCGCGCTGGCCCTCGTGCAGCTTGCAGTCGCGCGGGCAGAGGTCGCATTGCACCCGGCCGTCTTCGAGGCCGTGCCACCAGCGGGCGGGATGGTTCATGGGGCGCGGCCGTTCAATGGAATGCGCGCATTGCATCCCACTCGGACTGCTTCCACTTGGCGACGCGGTAGCGCAGCACGCGGCAGCGCCCGAGCCGGAAATCGGCGGGCAGCCCGGCCTTGAGCTTGAGCTGGGTGAGGAATTGGTGCTTGTCGGGGAGGGTCTCCCAGACCTGCGGGAGGAAAGTGCCGCGCCTTCCGCCGGCTTCGAGGATCAGTCCGTCCTCACCCGGCACGATGCGCGCGATGAGGTCCTCTTCATCCGCAAAGCGGATCGGGCGCGCGGGCGAGAGCAGCGAAACCTCGGTCTGCGTCTCGGGCCATTCGGCCGATGTCATCGGCGGGAACCTCGGGTCGCCGACCGCCGCGGCCCGCGCATTGGCCATGACGTCTTCGCCGAGCGGCCGGTGCGGCGAGAGGCTGCCGATGCAGCCGCGCAGCCGGCCTTCCCTGGTGAGGGTCACGAACGTCGCGCCGGGCTGGGCCAGCCACGCGGCGCCGCCGGGCTTGGGTGCTTCGCGCGAAACGAGCCTCGCGCCGATTGCCGCGCGCGCCATGCCGATGAGCGTGCGGCCGGCCTCCTCGCGCGAGACCGTGCCGCCTTCGTCGAGCGCGAAGGCGCAGTAGCCCACCACGCGCCCGCGCCCGCCGGCGGTGTCGCCGGAGTTGCAGACCGCGAGGCGCCGGATCGAAAGGCCTCTGTTCTTCGCAAGCGTAAGCAACCCGTTCAGCGGCGTGGCGCCGCAGGCCTGCTGGTGATTGAGGCCGGCCTCCAGCCGCGCAATGCGCATCGCCGTGTCGTTGTCGATCTTCCGCGCGGTTTCGTACTCGTGATAGTGCGAGAGGTCCGTGCTGATCACGATGAGCGTTTCGGGTCCGCCCCATAGCCTTTCGAGGACTTCGGCGACCTGCGCGCTCGTAGCGTCGCCGACCGCAAGCGGCACCAGCGAAAAATCGCCCAGCACCCGCTGCAGGAAAGGAAGCTGGACCTCGAGGGAGTGCTCCATCGCATGCGCCGGCGCGCTCGTCACGACCTGCGGCAGGTCCTCGAGCAGGCGCACGCCCTCGGCGTCGATCGGGATTGCGCCCAGCGGCGTGGCGAAAATCTCGACGCCCGGCAGCGCGAGGCCGCGTACCGCGACCCTGTGAACAGGCCCGAGAAGAATGACGCGCTTCACTATCCCCCGCGCGGGGATCAGCTCGCTGTAGGCATGCGCGGCCGTGGCGCCCGAATAGATGTAGCCCGCATGCGGAACGATCAGGACCTTGGGGTGGCCGAAGCGCACTTCGAGGTTTTCGACGCCCTCGAGCAGCTCGTCGAGTTCGCCGCGCAGCGCCTGGGCATCGCTCGGATAGAAGGCGCCGGCAACGGCCGGGGGACGGAGTGAGGGCATGGGGTAGTTGCCTAAACGCGGTTCGACAGTTCTAGTCTCAGGATGTTCAGTCGTCAAGCCTGCGAAGACAGGTTGCGCCAGCGCTCCGCCCCGGTTTTTTGCCGCTGCGCTCGATCGTGAACCTGGAGCTCGCGAGCCTCGCGCTGATGATCCTGTGCGCCGCGCTCATGGCCAAGGGCGTGGGCACCTTCGCCTGGGAACGCGCCTCCGGGCCGCTCAGGAGTAGGTAATGAACTCCGCGCGGTCCGGCCGCTCGAGGTGCGGGATGCAGTTGAAGCTCACCAGCCGCATCGAGCGCGGGCTCATGAAGATTTCGCAGAACGCCGAGTTCCGGTACTGCAGGTTGAGCTCGATCGCGGACTGCGCAGGCGCCTGCAGGATCGTGCAGACCGCCCGCGAGATCGCGCCGCCCGAAGAGGCGGCCAGCACGCACGCCTCCGCGGGCAATCCTTCGCAGGCCGCATGCATCGCGGCGGCGGAGCGCTCGCCGAACTCGCGCCAGGTCTCGGGCAGGTCGCCCTCGAGCTTCTCCTCCGACCAGTCCTTGAGCGCGAGCTTGATGGTGCGGTAGAACTCGCGAACGTCGTTCTTCGCGCGCGCCTTCGCCCACCCTTCGCCGTGGTAGGCCTTGTAGAGCGCATCCCCGGAATACTCGTTCCAGCCGGGATGTTCGATGACCGGGAGCGAGGAGCCCATCGCATCGAGCAGCGTGCGCGCCGTCTGCCGCTGGCGATCCAGCGTGCCGCAGACTGCGTGCGAGAAAACGACGCCGCGCGCCTTGAAATGCTCGCCAAGCCACGCTGCCTGGCGGTGGCCAAGCTCGGAGAGGTTGTCGTAGTTCTCGGCTGCGAAGGAAGCCTGCCCGTGGCGCACGAGGTAGAGGGTGGTCATCTGAATATGTATGCCGTTCTTGGAAAGTGAATTGCCGTTAAAGCCGCTCTGGCGTTGAGGCTACAGCCGCGTCGAAGATCGCGGGCCATTCGCGCTGGAGGAAGGCGAACTGGGTCATGCCTCGTCCGCCGGTGCGGTGTCATTGAAGAGCGCGATGTAAGGCGCATAGCGAAAACGACGGTTGCGGGAACGACCCGTCATTTCGCTCAGCACTTCAAGCTCTACGAGGCGGGAGACGAGGCCGTTAGCCGCGGGATAGGTGGTTCCCGTCGTTCGGCGAACATCGTTCACGGAAATGATGGGACGATCGAACAGTGACTCGAGCACCTTGTGGCCATTGCCGGCAGCGCGGCCGAGCCGCTCAGTAATCGCGGTCCGATGTTGCTCGCGCAAAAGGAGAATTCGGCGTGCGGTCTCTGACGCTTCTCCCGCGACATTGATAACGCCACGCAGAAAAAAGGTGAGCCACGCTTCCCATGCGCCACGGTCGCGTACCGCCTGCAAGTGTTCGTAGTACTCCTGCCGGTGCTGCCTGAAATAGTGGGACAGGTAGAGCACAGGCTTATGCAGTACACCGCTTTCCGTGAGCAGGAACGTGATCAGGAGACGTCCCACCCGGCCGTTGCCATCGAGGAAGGGGTGAATGGTCTCGAATTGCACATGGGCCAGCGCGATCTTGACCAGTGGAGGCAAGTGATCTTCCGCATGCAGGAAGTGCTCAAGGGCACCCAGTGCACCCGGCACCTCGTGGGGGGGCGGTGGTACGAAACTCGCCGTGTTCAGCGTGCAGCCACCGGGGCCGATCCAGTTCTGGCTGGTGCGCAGTTCGCCCGGTTGCAACCTGCCGCCGCGTACGCCGTGCATCAGTTCCGAATGGATTTCGCGGATCAACCTGACCGACACCGGCAGATCGGGAAGCCTCGCCAACCCGTGGTTCATCGCCCTGACGTAATTGACGACCTCGTCCACGTCGCGCGGCAGATCCTGGTCGAATAACTCGGCCTCAGCGGCCAGCAGATCCTGTAGCGAGCTTTGGGTACCTTCGATCTGGCTGGAGAGCACCGCCTCCTTGCGCACGTACATGAAAACGAAAAGATCGGGGTTGGGCAGAGTAAGCACCGATCCGTCGAGCCGTCCCAGGGCACGATCGGCTGCTGAGAGGAGCCCTTGCAACTCGGCCCCAACGTCGAGCGCTGGCTCGGGGGGCAAGGGGGTGGGGATGAACGCCCTGTAGCCTGTGGGCTGGTTCACATACCGTCCGGCACGCGTGGCAGCTTCCGCACCCGCCATGGGTATGACTCCCTTGCATATGGGCTAGCTATGGGTCCATATGATAGGCAGCCTTTCATATGGAGGCAAGTCGACCGCCTTATTTTAGTTTGGCGGGTGATCCTAAATTAACGGAACCCGTTGTTTTAGGCTTCCTAGGACAAGCCTTATATCTGCGGTACATAAAGTTCAACTTTCCTGTCCACTTCCGTCGTCCAGCATCTCGTTCAGTCCCTGCAGCGCGCGCACCACGGACTGTCTCCGCACGCTCTCGCGGTCACCCGCGAACCGGCGCGTCTCGGACCTCGGCACCGCCTCCCCGCTCCTCGCCCATGCGAAGCACACGGTGCCCACGGGTTTCGCCCGCGAGCCCCCCGTCGGCCCAGCAATCCCGGTGACCGACACAGACACCGTGCCCAAGCTGGCGGCCAGCGCGCCGAGCGCCATCTCGCGCGCCGTTTCTTCGCTGACCGCCCCGTGGCTCGCAAGAGTCGTGGGCGAGACCCTGAGCATCTCGAACTTGGCCTCGTTCGAGTAGGTGACGAAGCCGCGGTCGAACCACTCGGAGCTGCCGGAGATCGCGGTGACTGCCTCCGCGATGCCTCCACCGGTGCACGACTCCGCAGTGACGAGCTTCTCGCCCTTGGCCTTGAGGAGCCCTCCCACGGTTGCTGCAAGTACTTCCGCGGTTTCGTCAGGCATGACTCAGAACCAGATCCGCTTGATGATCGCGAGCGCGAGCAGCGTGTAACCGGCCGCGAGGATGTCGTCGAACATGACGCCGAA
>Ga0163150_10009807_pt1 | contig 10499 bp, 9 predicted proteins | sample OliLakLV19P2IB_FD_148628 | JGI IMG/M metagenome (GOLD analysis project Ga0163150, IMG submission 148628) | Freshwater microbial mat bacterial communities from Lake Vanda, McMurdo Dry Valleys, Antarctica - Oligotrophic Lake LV.19.P2.IB | ecosystem: Environmental > Aquatic > Freshwater > Lake >...
TAAGCGACAACCATCGGCAATCTACTTAACTAGCAAGGCCGCCTTCCCGATGGCGACATTTCCTGCCGCGTCGTACACGCGGAGCGCGACCGTGTGTTCGCCAGGCTCAAGAGTTCCAGTCTTGATCTCGAACTCCTCAGCCCGTGAGTCCACGATACCGTCGACCGAAAACACCATCTCCCACTCTTTGCCGTCGAGCGAGACTTCGGCCTTGCGCAGGGCAGAAACCAAATCGGAGGCTCGGAACCTGATAACGGCTGTCCGGCCTTGCACGGTCTGATTCGCCACCTGAATCTGGGGTGCAGTGTTGTCCAGGTGAAACTGAGCGCTCACCAACTCAGCCGAAAGGGCGGCAGGCTTGGGGTTCGATGGGCTGTCGGAAGCCATAACCTTGACGAAGTACTTCCCGTCGGGCAGCGAGTCTGCTTCAAGCGTATAGAATCGTTCTTCCACGTCTTTTTTCAGGAGTCTCCACTCCGACTCCTTCTCACCCCTGAAGTACATTGAATAGATCAGGTCGTCACCATTATCGTCCTCTGCTTCCCAGGAGAACGACTGAGATCCCTTCTGAAAGGTGCGCCGCGGTGGAATCGAGACCGACGCCGTCTGAGGGATGGCATCGCTCGCACCTGACGCTTCGGCCGACCCCTGGTCCACCAAAGTCACCGGGGAACGCTGCACAGTAAAGCCAGGCAGCCGCTGGAAGGCAACACCGGGCGGCAGAATGTTGACGGACTTCACCTCGGGCGCCAGGTTTTGCGGAAGATATGGCACTGAGACCTGTTCCAGGCTGGCCGAATTCTGGTTTCCCGTAGAGAACACGGCTTTGTATTGAATATAACGTGCCCGCGGACTCTGGATCGCCTCACCATCAGCCAACGTGTGGGCCTTGGACCAGTCGCTCCACGACTTGTCGGGCTTCTTGGTATTTCCTGACCGAGTGTGGATTTTCAATGAAGCTCCGTCCGGCACGGCAGATCGCCAGTGAAGACTGCCCCAGGTTGACACACCTTGAGTGTCCTTCACCTCTGACTCGTAGCTGCCCTGGGTGTTTATGACGCCTCCCAACCTGTAAATCTTGGCCAGGTTGGAGGTACAGGCAAATATGTCATTGCCAGCAGGCATCAGTTTCGTCGTCTGTTCTTCAGTCGTTTCCAGCAGCAAGTTGAACTTCTTGTCGGGCTTCAACAGATAGATGCGACCCTTGTTGCCGGTCGAAAACAAGAGGTTGTTGTCTGGACGGAGATACAGGCCATAAATCGTCTCACTGTCTGAAGTCCAGAGTGTTTCCACGCTGTTGTCCGGGGCGACGCGAAATATGCCGCTCTTCTGCCCGCTGGAATCTCGGCGCGACCCTCGACCCGCAGGCGGCTTGAAAGCAGAAGTTTCCTCAACCACCGGCGCCTTTTTGTCGCCCTGGCCGGAAAGGGCCAGCGCTACCGTAACGGAATCGCCCGAAATCATTTCATTTCCCGGGTTCTTCGATTCAGAGATCAAGCCTCCAGCGCCACCATTGATGCCCACAAAATAGATGGAGCCTTTCGAATCCAGCTGAACTTCGTGAATCTCGCGCATCGTCGAGTCGTAAACTACGAAAGGTTTACCGTCAGCGGAGATTCGGTAGAGGTAGCCGTCAGGGTCACTTCCCGCAACAACATTGCCCGCGTCGTCAATCGCAATACAAATGATGTTGGATTGCCCACTGTCGTAAAAAACCTCTCCTTTGCCTTCTTTGTTGACCTTGTAGACCTTTCCTTTGTTTCCGGTGGCCGCAAAGAGATTCCCCTTGCGATCAAAAGCCATGTCCCAGATGAACTTGTCTTCCGGATCAAAGAAGACACTCGCTTTGCCTTCGGAATTCACCTTGTAGACTTTCCCATCCGGCGAGGTCGCGACGTACAGCGTCTGGTCTGAGTCCAGAGCCAGCGCCAGCACGTCGAGTTCGGCGGCATCAAAGAAAAGCGACGACGAACCGGTCGCATCGACTTTGAACACCTTGCCATCGTGCCCAGTTCCAACAAATGCGTTCTTCTTGCTGTCGACAACCGCGGACCAAATCAGCGCCTGGTCCGAGTCGAAGACGGAGTCGAATTTGGGCGCAAGCGACAACTGGCCATCAGCGCTCAACGAGAGGGCCTTGAGCGTGCCCTTGGAGAAATCGGCAAATGAATCCGTGCTCCAGAAGGTAGGACTTACAGCAAAGCTGCACAAAGGAAACCCGAGGACGGCACAGACCAGAACAATGGCAACCAAGCTTCTTTGTCGAATCATGCAAACTCCTTCGAGAATAGAACCATGTAGCGCAGACCCGCGGTCTTGTGACTGGTCTGCAGCAGTCGGCGATGCCGAGACGAAAACCCGCAGACCGCTAGAAGCGCGGTCTGCGCTACATCTACGTCACTTTCCGCGTTTTCCGTGGTATTTCGAAATGGGAAGGCAGCACTGGAGAGCCGTTTCAATCCACGACCTCGATCGTTAGGCTTCTTTGGCCGCTGATGACGAAAGGTGTCGAGGGTAACTCGTATTCGTAAAGGTTTGAGGATCTCAGGGTTGTCAGACTGCTGCTGGAGGTCCGGTCTGAAGTGATGACGCTGCTGAAGGAAGGCGGCAAGCTGGAGAACTCTTCGCCACGAATCAATACAGAAGGCTCCGGCCGCTGCAGGCGCACATACACGCGGTCGTTCTTGCGGATATTGTTAATGGCCTTAATCAACTGGTCCAGGTCGCGGGGTGAGAAGGTCTGCCGCAAGGCACGATTCTCAACAGCCGTCAGCGTTGAGCCGTCAGCCACGGTCAACTGCAGCGTGCCGCTGGGCATGTCGGCGGGGATGTCGATGGGAAACTTCTCGATGTGCTCGCCGCCGTTAGCTGCGCGCAGGAACGCCGAAAGAATGACGGTTTCGCCTGCTTTGACGTTTTCCCGGTCGGCCCACACCCGGTCCAGGGTCGCAGTCCGCTTCTCATCGATTGAGGTAATATCCACCGTGACGCTTTCCACGGCCACGTTATCGAATCCGCTGCCCAGAATAAAACTCAACGGCTGCACCACGGCCAGCGAAGCAAACACGTGCGAGTTGGCTTCGCCGGAGAATCGGTTCTCAAACTTCACTTCGGGCTGCCCTTTGACACTGATCTTCCCCGAAACCTGGAGGGTGGCTTCGCCCAGCGCTCGCTCGTTTGAAGTGATGGTGTTGAACACCGTGAAGTTCATGAGGAACGGCGTCAGAAAGCGGTCGTTGACCACCTCGAATTTGTAGGTCTCAAGTTTGTTCCGGCTGGATTTCAGGTTGATGGTAAGCGGAATGAGTTTGGGCATCACGCCCACGACGCCGTAGAGACCCTGTGAACGATCCTGCGTTATGGCCCCAGCCAGTTCCGTGGGCACCGCAATCTTAAACGAGTTGTTCAAATTTGGAAGCAGCGAGATAATCTTCGCTTTGGAAAACGGCAGTTGCACCGGCCCAACCGAAAGCCAAGGGTGGCCGAAAGCGTAAACCTTGTCGTCCTCGCGATAAGTTACGGTTCCCGTCGCGCTCGCTCCCACGCCCAAATCACCACGAATCAACTGCACAGCCAGCGCTGAACCCGGCTGAATATCGTCCGTGTTCTGGGCCAGTTGGTTCGAGCCGCTGCCAACTGTCATGCCGCCTGCCGAAATCACGGGCATTCCGAGGCGTTGAAACGTTTCCTTGAAAAGATGTGCGGCTCTCGGTGTGAATCCAGAAAGCGAAATTGGAGTGTCGATATAGTTAAAAAATTGACCGGTGAACGCCTGCAGGCCTGGCTCTGAACTCGTGGACTGTGGCGACACCGAAAAGGTTCTCTGGCCCAGCGGGTTCAAGCTTGAGAAGTCCAGCGCGGGAGTGAATCCAACGGCACGAAACGGCGCCACGACCGAAACATCAATCTTAATGGGATCGATGCGAATCGGGTCGGAAGGCTTGTCAAAAATATTCACCATCTGTTGAATCGGCGTAATGCCGGCGATGGCTTCTTTGGAGAACGGGAACGAGAATGCCACAGCACCGATCATCTTGCCATCGATGTAAATCGGGCTGCCGCTCATGCCTCCCATGACACCGGTTCTTTCCAGCGGACCTCCGGAAAGTTTCGCCAGAATGGCGCTTTGCTTCGGGGCAATGTTCTCCAACACCCCCAGAATCTCGGCCTGAAATTCCTCGACCTTGTCCCCCTCGAATACCGTCCGGCCGACGCCTTTCATGCCAGGCTTAATTTCGGAAAGCGGCATGAAGTCGCGCTTGCTTGACTGTGACCAAACTCCGACGCTCAAGAACGCACACAAAAAACCTGCCAGCGCGCCGCGAAGCGAGATCCTCAAACAATGGCGGCTCTGCCGCGAACGTAAACGTGTTGTGTTTCTCATACTGCCCAATTGATATCCCCTGAATTATGATGAATGCTTAGGGAGGCTTGGCTTCGAGCTGAGAGTTGAGGCTCAGTCTTGACGGCCCTGAGTATAGCAGAAGAGCCTGACCCCGTTTGAATTTTCAAGAACCCCTGACCGGCCTGAGAACGCCAGCCTATCAATGCCTTTCGACAAAGCCGGACGCCGGTATTAATTTCGACTTCTGACGACATGAACAGACATCGGACCGATCCCCATCAGCCAATCACTGCCTTTATCCTCGCCGGGGGCCGAAGCCGGCGCATGGGAACAGACAAGGCCTTTCTCTCCTACCACGATGAGCCGTTGATTCACTGCCCCATCCGCGTCTGCCAGAGCTTCACCAGCGATGTACGCATCATCGGAGAACCGGCTCGCTATGCCTGCTTCCGTCTTCCCGTGATCCCCGACAGTGGAGAATCGCTAGGTCCCCTCAGTGGCATCCACACCGCGCTGCAGCATTCTCCAACGCGCTTCAGCGCTATTGCGGCCTGCGACATGCCCTTCATGTCTCCGGAATTTTTCAGGCTGATTCTCCGAAAGCTGCCCGGCCCGGACGCTGTGGTCGTACGATTCAATGACGGAGCCGTAGAACCCCTGTGTGGGATCTACTCCTCCGCCTGCCTGGCGGCCACTGAGCACAACCTCGCTAATGGGAAACTAAAGATTACAGATCTGCTGTCCCAGGTTGCAGCCGAGTACATTGGCGAAGAGGAACTTTATGAGCATGGGCTGTCCCGAAGAATCTTCACCAATGTCAACACGCCAGAGGATCTGAAGCACCTCGATCCCTGACGGTTGCAGCTATTTCCAGGGTTCCGTCAAAGTTCCGCTACTACAGAGGCCGCTGAAGCATTTACTAGTGTTTATTAGCTATCGGCTATTTGCTATTGGTGCAATGCCCCCGTTCCCTTCCTTCAAATAGCCAATAGAAAATAGTCAATAACCCAATAGAAAATCGGCGTTCACGGACTGTTGATCGAGTTTGACGGGGCCGTGAGTTGCTAGTGAGCTACCAGGCCCCCGTCAAAGTTCCGAGCCCTCCCTCACGGTCGGGCTACTGAACAGATTCGAGGCTCAAGTCACTAGCCCGCGCGTCAGCAAGGGCTCGACCTCGACCCAACGACTTATGCGACTTTGACGGGACAGACTTTGACGGGACCCTGAGTGGTACCGGAGGGGTTGTGCTATAGTGTGGCCCGTTTTGTCGAACATTTGAAGGTGCTTTTGAGACTCTCGTTGACAGCATGAATCTGTTCATCAGAATCATTGCCTCGATCCGCTACCCGGAATCCACTCTGGGTAAGACCCTTCAGCGCATCGTTCCCGTCATTGTCTTAATGGTTCTGGTTGTGTTCGGCCTCGGCGGCTTTGCCACCTACCGAATCGTCGCACCTACCCGTCTGGCCGAAACTATCGACCCGAGCAGTTTCTTACTCAGAAATTTTCAGTCCCTCCCGTTCAAGGGTTCCGGAGGAATAGAGTTAGAGGGGTGGTTCATTCCCTCAGTGCGCGGCGGCCCCGTGGTCTTTCTCTGCCACGGCTACAAGTCCAATCGCTCCGAACTGCTAACCCTCGCTTCGACTTTCCAGGAGAACGGTTACAACCTTTTTCTCTTCGATTTTCGCGCTCACGGCGCCAGTCCCGCTTCGCTTTGTTCGCTCGGGATTAGAGAAACCGAGGATCTGCTGTCGGCCATCCAGATGGTCATGGCCCGTGCCGATGTCGATCCAAATCGCACCGGCATTTGGGGCGTGAGCCTCGGTGCCTACGTGGCCCTTTCGGCTGCTATCGCGAACCCTGCGGTTAAAACGATTGTTCTCGACACACCGTTCGACAGCCCGTCCCGATTCATCGAGCTGCAAACGAACGAGATTTTGGGGATCGACAATTTCGTGTTCAACAAACTGGCTCGATTCGGGTTCTTTCTTGTAAACCTTCCCAAGACGGCTCCAGACGCTGAAACCTTGATTCAGGGGTTGTCCGCATTGCAAGGACGAAACAAATTCTTCATCACCAGTGAGGAAGCCCTACGGCTCGAAACGCAGACATTGAATGTTTTTAACAACACTCCCGAGCCAAAAGAACTGCTCCGCCTCAAGCATTCAAAAACCAGCATCCTCTACGACGTGGACCGCAAGAACTACGAGAACACGATCGTCGAGTTCTTCAAGAAGCATTTACCGGTGCGCATCGGCAGCTGAAGCCGTAGCCACTATGACCGGCCCGGTAGCGGCGGGTTGTCGTGATCCGGAAGTTCACCTTTTCGTCATCTTCACAATTTTCTGATTCAAAAACTGAGTCTGCGTCACCGTCCGGGCGTGCGGCAGCACTGACTCTGCCTCAACCTCAGGGTCCGTCACCAGAAACAGGTCTCCCTCCTGAGGATAGGTGGCATCACCTTCAGAGTAGATCAGCCGGGTGCGGGTATTGAGATAAAAGTTCAGGCCGTACTCGACCCGCCGCGAGAGGCGGTGAATGAAGATAGGCTCTCCACTGAAACCCTGTTGCTGAAGAACCCCCGCCAGTTGCCGCGAAGACTCGACCGCATCCACCGGGGGTCCGATGTGCTCGGTAATCAGGATGACTGCCAGCCCAACACCGGCCAAATGAATTCCAAACAGTGCAACCGGTTTCCATCGCCATACCATAACAATCCCGCCAATCCCGACGGCACAGAGAAGTATCCTCAGCGCCGGAAGGAAAACGCCGACTTCTTGGCCTAAAGACGATGCACCAAGAGGCAACGCCAAGCCCAGAGCCAATACGAAGGAGGACTGCAGATAAAGGTTCAGGTCTTGTCCTTGTGAGAGTGCCCCTTCCGAGGAGCCTAACCTCCAAAGCCTGTCCCATTCCTTCCCAGCCAGCAGTGCCAAGGCAGGAAGCATCGGCAGCACATAGCCTGGCAGCTTGGATCGCGAGAGGGAAAAGAACAGGAGTGGGAACAATGCCCAGGCCCAAAACAGCGCCGATTCAAGATCGCTCCGGGACTCCCGCCACTGGTGCCGCAGCCACAGCAACGTTGGCGCAACAATCTGGAACACCCACGGGAGGAAGCCCGCAAACACGACGGGGATGTAGAACCAGAACGGCTGCTCGTGTTGATACCGGTCAGTGGCAAAGCGTGCAACGTTGTGGTTTATCAGAAATTCTTGGATGAAAGGCCAGCCGTTAGCACGATAGCAGAGCCAATACCAAGGCAGGGCCACCGCAATACCCGACAGCATGGCGCCTGGCCGCAGAAGCCTTTTCAGGAGATCCCAGCGTCTGGTAATTAATACGAAGACGGCGATGCTGGAACCAAGCAACACAGCTCCCACCGGCCCTTTGGCCAGCACCGCCAAAGCCAGAAAAACGTAGATCCCATAAATCCACGCCGAAGATCGATTGCCTGAAACCGCCTTTACAGCGGTGTCTGGCCTTTGACCAAACCACGCAAAGTAAATGCAAGCGAGGCTCATCGTTAGCGCGCTGGTAAGCACCATGTCGGTCGAGGCTGCTCGCGCGAAGACAAGGTACATTGGCGAGGACGCCAAAATGAGCGCGGCTGCCAGTCCACAGCGCGCAGAAACCCAGTGACTGCCAACCAAATAGACGGCGACCAATCCCAACAACCCGGCCACAGCCGAAGGCAATCGTGCAGCAAGCTCAGTGACTCCCATCGCCTTGAAGGCACATGCTGCCATCCAATAATAGAGGATGGGCTTTTCAAACCACGGCTCTCCATGCAGCCTCGGCGTCACGAAATCCCCAGACTCAGCCATCTCGCGAGCCACTTGGGCGTAGCGTGGCTCATCCGGTCCAACGAGTCCCAAGGCGCCAAGCTGATGAAAAAACTGCAGATAAGAAACAAGCAGGAGAAGCACTACGGCAAACGGCTCGAATTTCTTGACTACTGCCGTGGAAGGAGAGATCGATTCGAATTGATGGGGTTGGCGAAGTTCCGTCAATAGAAGTCGGAACAGGACATGTAATAACCACAGCGCGGACACAGCAGCTTGCAGTGATTACCCTGCAATTCTACGGCGCACTGCGGACAATACTGGCTGATATCTTTCGTTTCCGGTTTGAGTTTGGCAAGTTTTGTGCCGGTCGAAGGAACTTCAGTTTTCATCGGGTTCAGGCTGGTCGGGCAGTCGAAGGCGCAGACCCTGCAAGGGGGTCTGCGCCCATGTTTCACGCATGTGTGGTTAACATCTTTTCAAAGTCTTTCTTCGGAACAGCCCCGACGATCCGATCCACAATCTCGCCATTCTTGAACAGCAGAATGGTGGGGATGCTCATTATTCCGTATCGACTTGCGACGTTTGGGTTGTCGTCAGTATTTAACTTGCCTACCTTGACTTTGCCCGAATAACTGCCCGCCAACTCCTCAATGATAGGTCCCACCATGCGGCATGGTCCACACCACGGGGCCCAGAAATCAACCAGAACTGGCTTGTCCGCTTTTAGTGCCTCTGCTTCAAAATTACTGTCTGTAAATTCAACCAAATTGGCAGCCATGCCTTGACTCCTTGTGATCATTTGAGAATCGTGCTCTTGAACCGAGGGTCATGCACTGCATCGAAATGCATTGCAGCGCCCTTGGTCGCTAAAGCTTCACCATTTTGACCCCGAGTCTGGATTTGTCAAGTTCTATCCCGCGCCATCAGGGTTCCGCATAGTCCCCCTTAAAAGTGGAGGCAGCGCTTTCGTAGAACCCACAGGAGCCTGCCCTGACGCCCAAGGACCGGCAGCGTCAGCCCGCTTCTGTTCAGGAGGGCGAGTTTGTCCTTTGCTCGGCTACTCGAATGAGCGCCTCAACGATACGTTGCGAGGCGGAGGCGAAGGCGTAATGACTCATGTCTTTCAATCGCACCCAGCGGCGGTCCGGGTCATTTGTTCTGGTCTTGAGTCCTCCAACCAGTTTCGCATGGAAAACCTGGAGTTCAATCCGACGGGTCGTGATGGAGTGCTTGACGGTAATCAGCGGCTCCACAAACTCGACATTCAGCCCATAGGTCTCGTCGGCGAGGCGCGCCACCCTCTTCGCAGCACTTCCCTTCTGGCGCAGCTCAGTAGACGGAAACTCCCAGAACCCTTTCAACAGCCGCTCTCCCGAGCGCCGCACGATGAGAAACCGTCCGCGATAACGAACAACGACAGCTGCCTGTAGCGACCTGCGAACCTTCTTCCGACGAGCCTTCTCCGGCAGCAACTCCTGCAGACCGTGCTGGCGGGCGAGACATTCCTGCGTCCACGGGCAAAGCAAACATCGCGGCTGGCGCGGAAAACAGACCGTCGCGCCAAGCTCCATCACCGCTTGGTTGAAATCGCCCGGCCGGGTTGCCGGCAGCAATTGCTGTGCGGCCTCCCAAAGCTGGTTCTGCACCGCCGAACTCTTGGGGTCTCCCGATATCCTGAGGAGGCGCGCCAAAACGCGGCTCACGTTGCCGTCGAGCACAGCATAGGGCTGGCCAAAAGCAATGCTGACAATCGCGGCGGCTGTGTAGCGGCCTATCCCCGGCAACGAGAGCACCTCCGCGTAGTTCTGTGGGAACCTTCCTCCGAACTGGCCGACAATAATCCGGGCCGCCTTCTGCAGATTCCTGGCCCGCGAGTAATATCCCAGGCCGGCCCACAGCCGCAGTAGGACATCGGTGTCTGCCCTCGCCAGCGTGGCTATACTGGGAAAATGCTCCAGAAACTTCAGGTAGTAGGGAATCACAGTTTGAACCTGAGTTTGCTGCAGCATGACCTCAGAGATCCAGACGGGATAGGGATCGGTGGCGTTCCTCCAGGGAAGGTCGCGCTGGTGCTCGTCGTACCACTTCAACAGGCGCTGCTGGAGGAGAGTTCGTTTGCGAGCTTGCATTCTGAGAAAGTCACGATCATAGGGCTGTGAAATAGAACCAGCTCAAGACGTAAGCTTTGGAAACTGTCTAGCACCTTCAGAGGTCATCAGTGGCGTCATTCCCGCGAAAGCGGGAATCCAGAACCTGTGTTGGAGCCCACTGATAGGGGTAGGGAGAGCGTGCTGCTCCCCCTCCCTCCGAACCGTACAGGCGGATCTCCCGCATACGGCTCTCCAGTCGGTGGTTTTACCTGGTTAAGG
>Ga0163150_10009808_pt1 | contig 10499 bp, 10 predicted proteins | sample OliLakLV19P2IB_FD_148628 | JGI IMG/M metagenome (GOLD analysis project Ga0163150, IMG submission 148628) | Freshwater microbial mat bacterial communities from Lake Vanda, McMurdo Dry Valleys, Antarctica - Oligotrophic Lake LV.19.P2.IB | ecosystem: Environmental > Aquatic > Freshwater > Lake >...
GCCAGATCGCCGGGGGAGCGGGTACAGCGGAGACCTGCAGATTGCCGTAGGTGACGCTGTACTCATTCGTAACCGTGGGGTCGAACCAGCCGACGAGATTCCTTGAGAGCACCAGCGTCGTGCCGGAACCGAAGCCCTGCAGCACATTGAAGTTCAGCGTCGCGACATTGAACAGCACATCTGCCGTACCTACATCGCCGGAACCTGAGCGAAAGACATCGACCCGGATCGGACTCGGCGTCCCCAGCGTAGCGGGCTGGAAGGCATTATCAAGTATCGATAGCGTATCGAAAGCATTACGACCATCAATAGACAAGCCAAGCGCGCCGCTGACAAACTGCAGGGCATTGTTGTCAAAGGTGACTTTGACATCGCCCCCGCTGGTCCCCGCGGTTAACCCGGAGCCCTGAATGGTGACGGTCAGCACCTGGCCAGGTGCTACGGTCGGCGTGCTGGTGACCAGCACCAGGCTGGCTGCCGAGGCGTTCGCCCCGATCAGCAGGGCCGAGAGGGCAAGCAGGTTGGAGAATTTCGTAGCCATGTTTGTTTTTCTTCCTGTCCGGACTACGGACTTGTGTGATGAGGTTACCTCAGTCTGCGGCCCAGTGCAGGGAAACTTTGACATAAGCGGCAAGAATTCCGCCCCTAGGGCGCCAGTCCCGACGGCCCCGGCGGCTGGCCAAACCTGCTCTTCAACAGCGCGCCATCCTGGGAATCGACCGTGCCATTGCCGTTGAGGTCCCGGTCCGGGAACGCTCCCGAACCAAAGGCTGCCTTGAGCAGAGAGCCGTCCTGGGAGTCCACCACGCCGTTGTTGTTGAAGTCGGCATCGCAGCGGTTGCCGAAGCCATCGCCGTTGGTATCCAGCTGGCTTAAGCCCCCCGCGTCCTGCAGCAGCGGGCCATTCACTACGGTGACGCAGTTATCCTGGCCATCGTGGGCGCCATCCGCATCCGCGTCGTTCAGGAGTTGCCAGGCCAGGCCGTAATCCCACCGGAAGGTCGACTTTCGCGTCACCCGCAAGGCGTATTGGGCATTGGCCGGGACGGTGAACCAGAGGTTTTCCGTGTTCTCCAGCGTGCTCTGGGAAATGCTCACCACGGTGGAGCCGCCGGCGGCCACGTCGATCAGCGCCAGATCCAGGTCCCAGCGGATTGCCGTGGTATCGAAGCCCGGGCCGACGGGACCCGGCGGATCGACGCCAGGACCCTTGATGTCCAGATTCCAGACCAGGGAGGCGGTCAGTAGCTGCGGCAAGGCATTGGCGGGCAAGGGATACGTGGCTACGCTGTTGGTGCCACTGGAACCACCGAAGCCCGGGTCATAGTCGAAGCCCCGGCTGGTGACGTTGGCGCCCGTGTTGCCGTCTTCCGTGCTGTTCTGCTCGCCCCCGGCAAGGATCCAGTAGCTGTTGCGGACATTCTGCTGGCCGGCGCCATAGCGCCTGTCCAGGCCATTGGCGGTCTGATTTCCGGCCGTGCCCCGGTACAGGGCCAGGTTGGTCGGGTTCGGCGCCGAATTGTGGGTGACCCGATCGGCACCGGCCATCAGCGCGGCCTTGATCACCTCGGAACGCTGCGCATTGCAGACCAGGACCCCCGCCCGGTTAACCCCGCCCGAGGAGACCGGGTCAGTGACCGGACAGGGATTGGCGCTGCCCGTTTCCAGCAGCAATGCGGCAGCCGCCGAGACATGGGGAGTGGCGCTGCTGGTGGAGTTGATCGGGTCAACGATATCGGGCCGCGTGCGCCCGGTGGTGTAGATGTCATCCAGCGCTGGGGTGCTTACCAGGTGGAGGCTGTCGCTACGGCCAACGGTGATCACGTTGTAGGCGCTGGCCAGCAGGGGCACTGTGCTGGTGGTGCTCCCGTCGCCATTATTGAGACCGACGAAATGGAGGATCTCGTCGGTCTCGACGAGCCAGTCCACACGCCGCAACACGTAGGTTTCGAAGGGCACCGCCGTCCCGATCCAGCTGTTGTTCGAGATGCGGCTCGGGGAGACGTCGGGAACCGGATCGTTGGCCCCCGGCAGCACGGTTTTCAGATACCCCGTCCCCAGCCAGTCGCCGGCGCCGTAGGCGGCGATGCTGGTGAGCCCTGGCGCAATGGACATGCCAATCCCGTAGAAGTCCTGGCCCACGCCCGTGGCATGGGAGGAATACAAGCCGGCGGGAGCGCTGGACTCATTGCTGATGGTCTTGCCCGCGAACGCCGGGTCCTGGAGGTTCGGCATCCAGGCAGACTGGCCATTCACCATCTGAGTGCCTTCGACCTGAGTGACGACTACCCCTGTGCCGTCCGGCACTGTCGCACCGAGATCCTGCTGCAACCGGGTGTAGCCGATGTCACTGCGGTAGTCGGCGAGCGCCCCGGCGGAAGCGAGCGCCAGGCCCGCGGCGAAAAAGATCTTGTAGCGCAAGTCAGCCACTCCCCCAAGAAAACGGCAGGTACTTCCCGGCTCAGTGTGCCGGATTCTCCAGAACCGGTATGACTTATATGTGAACGACCGTAGTCATATGAATCACACTAGTCCGATTCATGGCATCACTGGGTTCGATTTGTCCTAATGAGGACCATTAGCCTGGCACCGGGGCCGGGCCGTCTGGGAAAATCAGCTCAGGACGGTGGCCCAAGGGCCCTTCGGTCGGCTTTATCTGTGGCCGTGGACGGAGTCTATCGCGAACCAGTCTTGGCCTGGAATTCCCTGCGCACCGGACCAGGGAAATCATTCTGCCGGGGCAGGGAATTTATCTGTCCTGTCAGGGACCTTATGCCAAGGAATTTAACCCGACCAGGCCACCCGTCGGTTGCCAGGCTGTCAATTGCGCACTCCGCCCGCGGCATCGGGCGCGGTCCGGCCCCGGGTAACCGGCCGCCTGGCCAAAGAATCTGCCTTCGGCCAGGGTTTGATCCTGGCCAGCGTCTTGACCATCGCGTCCTTCGTCGTCTCGCGGTCGTAGTCGGCCTGCAAGCCGATCCGCCGTTGCGACACACCAATTTCCTTGGCCAGACGGTACTGGGTGATACCCATCGGCTTCAGGAACTCCTGGAGCTGTATCTCGCCCGGCGTTGGTTAGGGAGCCTTGCGCATTACTTTGCTCCGTCAGTGATAGTCGAGAATTTCAACACCTTCAGGCCCGGCATCCGTCCAGCGGGCGTATTAGCTAACGGACGCCAGGGCCGTCATCCGGTAACCCGGCAGCATCTGGTGCATAGAGGCGGCGACCGTGAATGATGTTGATGACGACGATGGCATCCGGCCGAACCTGATAGATCACCCGATAACTGAACACAAACCGTTCGCGGACGTCGGTCCGTTCGAATTCTGGTACCACGCGGCCGAGTCGGGGATGACGCGCCAGGCTACGGGTCAGCGCCAGTATCTTGTCCGCTACAGCGGCAGCGTAGCGCGGTGAGTCGCGGCCGATGTACTCCGCAATGCTTTGCAGGTCTTCTGCTGCCGCAACCGACCAGATCAGGCGTTGAGCCATTTTGCGAGGCGCTGCTCAACCTCATCCTGGGTCAGCGTTCGACCGGCCTCAACATCCTCCAGGCCACGCTTGATCTTCTCCAGCACATAGAGTCCGTACTGCACATCCTCCAGCGTGCTGTCCTTGGGCAGGTGTTTCATTACTGTGGCCACGTCGTCACTGACCGCGCTCATGCCTTGCACCTCCTGCGTTTCATATGGGCATACTAGAGTACGTGTTCAGGATCAGCCAGCCGCCCATACCCAGCGCGTGATGCACGACCGGGTGGCGCGCGGCAGGTGAGTGCAGAATCCCTGCTCCTCAAGCACCAACTGCTGATCCTCACCCGTGACCGGCAGCGGGCACCGGAACTGGTTGCGGCGCTTGTCGAGATAGAGCGCCGCAATCCCCGCTGGGGCTGCCCGCGCATTGCCCAGCAGATCGCCCTGTCCTTCGGCCTGACTCTGGACAAGGACGTCGTCCGTCGTGTCCTTGCCCGCCAATTTCGCCCGCCATCTGTCGGCGGGTTACCGGGCAAGGGCTGGCGCGCCCCGGCCGCACACGATAGGCTTCCCGCCAGCCCTCGTGCGGGTGGGAGGGGCCTGTGACAACGACCAGCATCAAGTACTTCGCCGCGGCCCTGATCGCCTTGCTGGCCTCCAACCTTGCCATTGGGATACTCAGTTTCAACTTCATTCGGCAGCTGGATGATCGCTACGGACAGCTGCTCAACGACAGCCTGCCGCTGCTTAACCAGGTTCGCTCCCTGTCCTGGGAGGTCACGCAGGTCCAGCGGACGATCAGTCGCTACCCGCAGTATGACGAGGTCGGCAGAAAGGACCTCATGGCGCGGCGCGCCTGGTCCACCGTCCGGGCCAGCGAGTTGCTGAACCAGATCCGCAACCGGGACCTGCCGGCGGGGCTGCAGGAGCCGCTGGCGGAGCTTGAGGCTGACCAGGCGGCGATCATGGCAGCGTCCATCCGGTGGGAGGGCTTCATCCGCTCCGGCGACCTGCTGGCAGCCCAGGCGACCAACCTTAGCGCCGTACAGCCGGCCTACGAGGCCCATACCAAGGTGCTGGAGGATCTGGCTACGCGCATCGAGAACAACGGCACGCAACTGAACGACGTCTACAGCGCCGACGCCAGCCGGTCCGGCATCATCGTGCTCGCGATGGCCGCCTGGCCCTTGATCGCCGGAGCCCTGGCGCTGGCGCTCGGGCTCATCGGCATTTACCTGCTCATACCCCTCGTGCTGCGCGTCGAGCGGGAGCTGCGCCGCTAGCGGGCTGCGATCCTTGCGGGCTCGGTTCGTGACGCCCGGGTCGACGCGCTGTCCCTGGAGCGCCAGCGTCATCGTGGTCACGGCGGCCAGCCCCTCGGGCACCGCTGCGATCGCCAGCGAGATGCCAACCTCGAGCATATAAAGAAAGCTGTTGCCGCGAAGCCAGCCCGTTACGACGATCACTGCGCAGAGCACCAGAACAACCACCAGCAGCCCGCGGCCGAGCTGGGCAAGCTTCGCTTCAAGCGGGGTCCCGCGCGTGCCTACTTCCTCGATTAGCGTACCGATCTTGCCCATCTCGGTCCTCATGCCAGTTGCGGTCACGATAAACTCGCCGCGGCCATCGGTGACGGCCGTTCCCAAATGCACGAGGTTGATCCGGTCGCCCAGCGGAACCTCTCGATCGACAAGAATTTCCGCGGTCTTGCTGACGGCGAGTGACTCGCCCGGCAGCGCAGCCTCCTCGAGCTGCAGCTGAATGTTCTACGCGATGCGCCCGTCGGCCGGTACCCGCGCGCCGGCGGCGAGGATAGCCACGTCGCCCGTCACCAACTCCTCCGCGGGGATCTGCTGTTAGTACCCGTCGCGAAGGACGTGGGCCACCGACACGGTCTGCTTGCGCAGCGCGTCCAGCGCCGTCTCCGCCTTCCACTCGGTGACGAAACCGATGACCGCGTTCACCACAATGACAATCAGAATGGCAAGCGCCTCGATAGTTTCCCCGAGCGCCTGTGACCGCCGTTGCCCGAGATACGTGCGTGCCGCACGCCTGCGGCAGGCACGCCGAACTCAGGTGCGGTGAAGGACGAGGTTCGGGACGGAATCCGGATCGTAGTCCTGCCACTCGCCCGCAACGATACTGCCCTCCGCTATCTCTATTTGCCGGGCCCCGGCGTTGGTCAGGATGTCGCGGGCGGCGCGTTCAGCGTCGGGCTCCGGTGCGGTGACGGCTACGACCGGGCCGCCGCGCCGGTGCGGCGGCATCGGATGGAGGGTTTCGCCGACCTCCGAGCCGACCAGGGCACCGGGCAGCGAGCCGGTATATGCCCCGAGCGCCGCACCCAGCAGGGGTGCCGCGGGGCCAGCCGCCGCGGCAGCCAGCGTGACGGCGGCCAAGCCTATGGTCGCGCCGACCCCGGCGCCAGCCGCGGCCCCTGCGCCCGCACCCGGCGCCTCGTGCTGCTCGTGGTCACTCGCCGAGACCTCGCCCGGCTTCACGTGGTGGCCATCCGGCGAGCGGTAGAACTCCACGACCCGTTCGGGATCGCCGACCAAGGCTCGCAGCCGGCCCGCTGCGTTGCGGGCTTCGTCAAACGTGGTGAAGGTGCCGCTGACAATCGTCGCCATCCGCCCATGCTCCTCAGCAGTTAGAGGTGGAGTTCACAGCGCAATGCCTGCAGAAGCTGTGGGAGATTGTCCCGAACGCCTGTCGGACAAGGTCGACAATGCGCCCGGGTCAGAGTCAGCCATAACCAGAGTGCGGGTGAACGCCCGGCCGCGCATCGTCAACCGGAGACCTTAACCATGGGTGCGTTCCGGCCGGCCATCCGGCCGCAGCTTGGTGGACAAACCAGAAAAAAATATGCTCGCGGCCTGGGGGCGCGTCAACGACGGCATCGAGGCCCTGCTGGGATTGAAACCAACGCCTACGCTGGAGGAGCGTATCGACATGATGCTGCAAGCAACTGCTACGAATTGCCCATGACCACCACCTGTCTACGCAACGCGATTCTCGGCGCTGCACTGTCCTTGTGCCCAGCGCGACCAACTCAGGGGCAATGATGATCCGCATGACATGCGCATCCTCAAGCTGTGCTAGCCTTCGTGCCGATATGGACAAAGTGAACATCGTTAACGGTGCGTGGGTCGTCGTGTGTGACGGCGGTAAAGCGCTGATTCTCGAGAACAGCGGTTCGCCTGCCGCGTTGAAGCTCGTCACGAGGGCAGTGCGCGAGCACGAGAACGCACCGACGCATGAGCAGGGATCTGACCAGCCAGGGCGGGTGCATCAATCGTTCGGCAGCGCGCGCAGCGCGGTCGAGCAGACCGATTGGCACGATGCAGCGGAACGCGATTTCCTTGAGTCTCTGGCCCGGCGGCTCGACGCCGGGATTGCGGCGGGCGAGACCAGCGATCTCATTATCATCGCCGCGCCGCGCGCGCTAGGCATGCTCCGGTCGGCCTATTCGCCTGCTATTCGCCAAGCGCTGCGCGGCGAAATCGATAAAGACTATGTCAAGCTCACCATCCGCGATATAGAGAAACATCTCGCCGGTTGAGGGATCCGGGCGCGGGACCTGCCGCCGTCGCTCAAGGCGTTCTGCAGCGAGCCGTAGATTCAGCGCGGCGCTCGGGGCTGGCTGACCCGGGACGCGGAGAGCAGCCGCCTGAACCTGGACGGAGAAGACACCGCCCTCGACCGCCTGCTCAGCCAGTCCATCACCTACCGCATCGCCCTCGGCCCCGGGCCGGGCAGAAGGCTTTCACGCTGCGGAGCCTGCCCGGCGACCTGCTCCCCGTGAATAGTACGACTTCGAGGTAGAGTCCGCCGATGAGGAGCGGACCATGCGAGCGGAGCGTTTTACCGAAGAGCAGATCATCGGGGTATTGAAGGAAGCGGAGGCCGGCGCAAAGCCGAAGGAGCTGTGCCGGAAGCACGGGATCTCGGACCAGACGCTGTACAACTGGAAAGCGACGTACGGCGGGATGACGGTCTCTGAGGCCCGACGGCTGAAGGAACTGGCCGTGCGGCGTCGGAAGCGCAAACGGATCGGGCCGGTGGAACGCCACCCATTGCTGAAGCCCGTGGCACGGAACGTCAGCTGGTCGATGGACTTCATCGCGGACGGGCTGAGCAACGGTCGCCGCTTCCGGTGCCTGGCGATCGTCGCTGACTTCAGCCGGGAGTGTCTGGCCATCGAGGTGGACACCTCCCTGCCGGGGCCGCGGGTGGCGGCAGTCCTGGATCGCCTGGCAGCCGATGGTGGCCTGCCGGAATCGATCACCGTGGACAACGGTCCTGAGTTCGACGGCCGGGTCCTGGACGAATGGGCCTACCGCAACCCCGTGCGACTGGCCTTCATCCGCCCGGGGAAGCCGAACGAGAACGCCTACATCGAAAGCTGGAACGGCAAGAAGGAGTAGAGCTAAATATGGGATCTTGTTTTCGCCCGAGCGTGGTTGAGGCGGAATCCGGCTCATGTCCAGCTGAGGTGGGCAATTGTAACCGGCGCGGCTTTACGGACTCTGAGTGGGACCGCAACAACGGGGCCGAGAGACGGGTGGCCGAAAAAGCCTGCTAGCGCGTCCTTCGTGTCGGTCTCCGGTACACGTCCGGGGATGGCAACCGCGCCAAAGCCCCGGACATTCAGGACTATTCCGCGGAGACGACTGCGGTATTTGGCCCGCGAATGCGCAGCGGCGAAAATGTGGCGGAGGACCGAGTCATGAGCGAACCCTGCTCCCGGACCCAGTTCCCTGCTTGAAAGGGAAAATACAGGGAAACCCGGCGCAGAGCCAATCCGGGGGGAGTCCTGGTTGCCTGTAAACTGCTGATTCGAAGAGCTTTTGCCCAACATTTCCCAGTCCGCATCCCAAGTCGTCTCATGCGTTTCCAATGAAGATCGTGGTCGTCAGCGACACCCATACCCGCCACCAGGAACTGGGGGTACTCAGCGGCGACGTCCTCATCCACTGCGGTGATGCTGCCCTGGGATTCAACGCCACGCCGGGTGACGTGGAAGAGCTGGACCACTGGTTCGGCCAGCAGGACTTCAAGCTGATTCTCTGTACCGGCGGCAATCACGACTTTAACCTCGAACGGCGCACACGACAACGCGCGGCGCCGCTGAAGAATGCCGTGTACCTGCAGGATCAGTCCCACGCTTACGGTGGCTGGGCATTCCACCTGGAGAGCCCTGAGCTGCGCGACAAGTGGGCGGCGATTCCCGAGGGCACCGACGTCCCTCACCGATACCTACTTCGAGTTCTCCGGGTTCACGGCCGACTACAGGCTGTAGTCAGGAACCGGTCCGCTCGCTACCGTAGGCTCAGGTTGCACGCCTGTCGGCGTCAAGTCAGCCGGGTTGTAGGTGGCCAGGAACTCCTCGACCGCCTTCAGGTATATAGCCTGATCCACGGCCTTGTCGAAGCCATGCCCCACCCCCTTCATGGGGACGAACTGATAGTTCCTGTTCGCCTTCTTCAGGGCGGCAGCCATCAGTTCTGCCTGATTGAAGGGCACGTTCTGGTCGTCTGTGCCATGCACCAGGAGCAGCGGGACGGCCACCTCGGACGCTCGGTAAAGTGGGGAAACCGCTTTGAGATCAACTTCCACCTCGCCCTGAACCTTCTGGCGCCAGCGCTTGTAGCGTTTGGGGAGGACATCCCCCCGGTGGGCCTTTAGCCAGCCATTGACGTCACTCACGCCGGCAAAGCTGATGGCGCAGCGATACAAATCAGGCGTCGTTATGGCGCCCATCATGGCCGCATATCCGCCGTAGGAAGAGCCCATGATGCACACCCGTTTCGGGTCGACCGTGCCCTCGGCCACCAGCCACCGGACCCCGTCCGACAGGTCGTCCTGCATCTGCAGGCCCCACTGGCCATAGCCCTTGGCCAGGTGGTCCCGGCCATAACCCGACGAGCCGCGAAAATTCGGTTGGAGGACGGCGTAACCGCGATTGGCCAGGAACTGGACATAAGCGTCGTAGCCCCACTCGTCGCGAGCGTGCGGCCCACCGTGGGGCAGCAGGACCAGCGGCAGGCCTTTGGCCGGGCGGCCCGGTGGCAAGGTCAGGTAACCGGGCACTTCCAGTCCATCCCGCGCCCGGTAGGTGATGGCCTTCATGGGCGCCAGTGTCCGGTTCTCGAGCGCCGGGAACTGGGCGGCGATGCGGGTCATCACCCGGGACGGTCGATCGTAGTAGTAGAAGGCGCCCGGGTTGTCCGCAGCGCCCGACCAGACCAGGTGCTTCAGCCGGTCTTTGCTGCTGCTGGAAACCCAGTTGCTGCGGTCGGGAAACTGCAGATCGATCTCCTTCTGCAGGCCTTCGGCCTCGGGGGAGAACCATTTGACGCGCTGGCGATCGTCCGTGAAAAAGACCCCGGCGATGCTCTTTCCGTCCTCGGACAGCTGAAAGTCATCGACATCGACCGTCGGGTGCTCGAATACGGCGGCGCCGATCTCCAGGGTCTTCCAGTCGAACTCGTAAACACCGAACCGGCCGGTCCGCGTGTTCGTAACGACGTAGCCCTTCTCGGTGCTGGTCGGGATCCGGATCGTGTCGATCTCGCCGTCACTGTCGTCCCACTTGACGCGAGCGACCTCCTTGAATTTCTCCGTGGCCGAATTCCGGTAGACGACCTTCGTTCGCCTCAGGCCAGCGTACCCGAGGCCCAGGCGGACTATCCCGTTGGCATCGGCATACCAGTCGTAGATCCATTGCTGGGGATTGACGATCTCCACCATTTCGGCGGACTCGGAATCAAGGTCGACCCGAATGACGCCCGGGAAGCTGTTGGTATTCTTGGCCATCGCCAATAGCAGGTAACTACCGTCATCAGCGACAAACAGTACATCGTCACCAACGATTCCCTGTCGCTTCGGACCAAGATACCGGCCCGTCCGCTTTGCCAGGTCGTAGAGGAAGAGGCGCGTCGAATAGAATCGACCACCGTTGCGGCCCAGGCCGATCAGGACCCTGTTGTTACTGGCCCATCGATACCAGCGCACGTCGAAGG
>Ga0163150_10009809_pt1 | contig 10498 bp, 7 predicted proteins | sample OliLakLV19P2IB_FD_148628 | JGI IMG/M metagenome (GOLD analysis project Ga0163150, IMG submission 148628) | Freshwater microbial mat bacterial communities from Lake Vanda, McMurdo Dry Valleys, Antarctica - Oligotrophic Lake LV.19.P2.IB | ecosystem: Environmental > Aquatic > Freshwater > Lake >...
AGTAGGGCGGGTCTTGCAGTTCAAGACCCGCCCTACAGGGTACGAGTGTTACGCGGGTTTGATTCCCGTAATAACCCACTTGCCGTTGCGATCGCCGTTGGCGCCCTTTACGACGGCGCGCTGAACGGTGACGAGGTAGTTCTTTTGGGTCGTCGCGCCGTCGGGGCCGCGAACGGTCGCCGCGACCGAGACGTCCTTGGACACCAGCGCGCCGTTCATGTCTTCGATGTTCGGCGCGTCGCCGTTGCCCGCCGTCAGGCTCAGCTCGGCCACGGGCCGGGAGTCAGCGAGGGCGTTGCGCGCGGCCGACACTTTCTTCGCCTCGGCGCCCGCATCGGCCTGCCACTTTTCCCACTCGCCCTGAATCTGGCCGTCCTTGCCGCTGAGCTTCTTCCCGCCGCCCTGCGCCTTCAGCACGCGGTCGATCGCGTCCATGTTGGCGTCCTGATAGGTCTTTTTCTTCTCGTTGAAGGCCTTGTTCGCGGCCTCCGCCTCGGTGACCATCTTCGACAGCTCGATGACCTTCAGCGGTTCGCTCCGCTCCGGGCTCACCGCGGTGACGTCGAAATCGGTGACGGTGCCTTCGACCTTCGGGTCGAAGCTGACAATCGCGAAATTCGCGAGCGTCTGGTTGTCGCGCAGCCCCGACGCGCGGAAGTACTGCTTGACGATGTTTTCTTCCTGGGCGTTCGGTGACGAGCACCCGTTCAGTGCGGCAACCGCGACGAGCACAGGCAATACAAACAACACGCTAGCCTTCGGCCGAAACATACCAGCCTCCCTTTCAGAGTCAAATTTCAATTGGTTTCTTCCGACCCGTTCTCGTCTGCTTCTTCGGCCAGCCGGGCGAGAGCTACCACCCGGTCGTCCGCATCGATCTCGATCAGTCGCACACCCTGTGTTGCCCGCCCGATGGTCCGGATATCGCGCGCAACGGTCCTCAGGATCTTGCCTTGCTGCGTGATGAGCATGAACTCATCCTCATCGTGCACCGAGGCCATCCCTACCACACGGCCGTTCCGTTCGCTGGTTTGGATGTTAATAATACCCACACCGCCCCTGGACTGCACCCGATATTCGTCGAGCTCGGTCCGCTTGCCGTACCCGTGCTCGGTGACGGTCAGGAGGGTGCTCCCGGGCCGCACGACCTCCATGGCGACCACCTCGTCCCCCTCGCGGAGGCCGATGCCCTTCACCCCGTAGGCCGTCCGGCCCATGGGCCTGACGTCGCCTTCGGGGAACCTGATGGCCACGCCGTCCCTGGTCCCGATGAAAATCTCGCCCGTCCCGTCGGTGATCTGCGCCGCCATGAGGCGGTCGCCGTCCTCGACCCCCATCGCGATGATACCGCCCGCCCTGGGATTGCTGAACGCCGACAGCTCGGTTTTCTTCACAATGCCGCGCAGCGTGCCCATGGCGATGAACTTGCCCTCTTCGAACTCCTTGACGGTCTGGAGCGCCGCGATCTTCTCGTCGGGCGCCATCGAGACCAGGTTCGCGATGGCCTTGCCCTTGCCGCCGGTGCCGACGTCGGGAATTTCGTGCACCTTCAGCCAGTACGCGCGCCCGCGGTCCGAGAAAATCATGATGTAGGCGTGCGTCGAGGCGACGAACAAGTGGCTGACGAAATCCTCTTCGCGGGTGCGCATGCCGATGCGGCCCTTGCCGCCGCGCCGCTGGTTCCGGTAGCTCGTAATGGGCGTGCGCTTGATGTAGCCGGTGTTGCTGACCGTGATCGCCATGTCTTCTTCGGCGATCAGATCCTCGATGCTCAGCTCGCCGCTGTCCTCGACGATCTCGGTGCGGCGATCGTCGCCGTACTTCTGCTGCACGGTCTTCAGCTCGTCCACGATGATCCGCATCAGCAGCTTCTCGCTGCTGAGAATCGCGCGCAGCCGCTCGATGGTCTTGAGCAGCTCGGCCATCTCGTCCAGAATTTTCTGCCGCTCGAGGCCGGTCAGCCGCTGCAGCTGCATGTCGAGGATGGCCTGCGACTGCACCAGGCTCAGCGAGAACTGCGCGATGAGGCCGTCGCGCGCCTCGGGCACCGTCTTCGACGCACGGATGAGCGTGATGACCGCGTCGAGATTGTCGAGCGCGATCTTCAGCCCCTCGAGGATGTGGAAGCGCGCCTCCGCCTTGCGGAGGTCGAACTGCGTGCGCCGGGTCACCACCTCGCGGCGGAAGTCGATGAAGCTCTCGACGAGCTCGGCCAGGTTCAGCACCTTCGGGCGGCCGGCGACGATGGCCAGCATGATGACGCCGAAGCTCTGCTGCAGCTGCGTGTGTTTATAGAGATTGTTCAGGATGACTTCGGGCACTTCGCCGCGCTTCAGCTCGATGACGACGCGCATGCCGTCGCGATCGGACTCGTCACGAAGATCGGAGATGCCCTCGATCGTCTTCTCGCCCACCAGATCGGCGATCTTCTTGATGAGCGTCGCCTTGTTCACCTGGTACGGGATCTCGGTGACGATGATCGACTGTCTGTCGCCCTTCTTCGCGTGCTCGACCGCGACCTTGGCGCGCATCAGGATCGAGCCGCGGCCCGTCCGATGCGCAGACAGGATGCCCATGCGTCCGACGATGAGCCCGCCCGTCGGAAAATCCGGACCCTTCACGTACTCCATCAGCCCACGCAGCTTTTCTTCCTTCGTGAGCTTGGCGATCGGTTCCTGGTCCCGCTCGATCGCCCAGATGACGCCGTCGATGACCTCGCGCAGGTTGTGCGGCGGCACGTTGGTCGCCATGCCGACGGCGATGCCCGTCGAGCCGTTCACGAGGAGATTGGGAATGTGCGCGGGAAGGACCGTCGGCTCTTCCGTCGTCTCGTCGTAGTTCGGCACGAAGTCGACGGTCTCCTTGTCGAGATCCGCCATCACATCGTCGGAGAAGGCCTGCAGCCGCGCTTCGGTGTACCGCATGGCCGCCGGCGGATCGCCGTCCACCGAGCCGAAGTTTCCCTGGCCGTCGACCAGGGGGTACCGCATGTTGAAGTCCTGCGACAGGCGCACCAGGGTGTCGTAGATCGACGCGTCGCCGTGGGGATGGTAGTTGCCCATCACCTCGCCGACGATCTTCGCGCACTTGCGGTAGCCGCGGTTCGAGGCGAGCCCCATCTGCCGCATGCCGTACAGCACGCGGCGGTGGGCGGGCTTCAACCCGTCGCGGACATCGGGCAGCGCTCGTCCAATGATGACGCTCATGGCGTAATCCATGTACGACCGCTTCATTTCGTCTTCGATGTTGACGGGAACTTTTATGGTCTGGTCTGCCATTGTGTGTTGGGCGGTTGGCGGGTCCAAAGAACAGGACCCGCCCTACGTCAAATATCCAGGTTGCGAACGTCGAGTACGTAGGCCGGGTCTTGCCGTGTAGACCCGGCGTTAGATGTCCAAGTTCCGCACGTCGAGCGCGTTGTCTTCGATGAACTTGCGGCGCGGCTCGACCTGGTCGCCCATCAGCGTGGTGAACATCTGATCGGCTTCCGTGTGGTCTTCGGCGCGCACCTGCAGCAGCGTGCGCCCTTCAGGATTCATGGTGGTCGCCCAGAGCTGCTCGGGATTCATCTCGCCGAGGCCCTTGTAGCGGTTGATCGCCACGCCTTTTTTCCCGGCGTTGACGAAATACTCGAGCAGCGCGTCGAGCGAGGTGATGGTGACGTGCGGGTCCGCCTTAAGGCGGCCCCCACCCTTCTCGCTGGCGTCCGGCTTGGTGGTGGCGTCCGGCTTCAGCCGGACCGCCTCCGCGCTCTCGTCGCCGTCGACCGGCACCTCCGCCTCGAGCTCGGCCGCCGCGGCCGTCGTCACGACCGTCATGGGCGGCGTGATCTCGCGGATCTCGCGATAGCTGTTCATGAGCGTGCGGTAATCCGGCGACAGCACGAAATCGAGCGAGATGGTGGTGTGGCGCGCGTAGCCGTTCGATCGATCTTCGATGGCCAGGCTCGACGACTTGTTCTCCTCGTCGGGCTGCACCGTCACCACCGACGTGGCGGTCGTCAGGCGCTTCGCCAGGGCGTCGAGCGATGCCTGGCTGTCGAAGAACGTCCTGTCGTGCGCGTCGGCGGCAAGCAGCGCCTCGATCGCTTCGCGCACGTGACCGCGCCGCTCGACCAGCCGCAGATACTTGCGATACGTCATCAGCCGGTGCAGCAGCTGCTCGAGCGCGGCGCCGGAAATTTCGTGCCCGTTCATCTTCACGGTGCGCGACTCTGCCGCGCGGTGAATCAGGTACGTCTCGAGCGCGCGCTCATCCTTGATGTAGGTCTCGCCCTTGCCGCGCTTCGCGCGGAAGAGCGGCGGCTGCGCGATATACACGTAGCCGTTTTCGATCAGCTGCGGCATCTGCCTGTAGAAAAACGTGAGCAGCAGCGTGCGGATGTGCGATCCGTCGACGTCGGCGTCCGTCATGATGATGACGCGGTGGTAGCGCAGCTTCGTGATGTCGAAATCTTCCTGGCCGATGCCGCAGCCGAGCGCGGTGATCATGGTCCTGATTTCGTCGCTGCCGAGCATCTTGTCGAAGCGCGCTTTCTCGACGTTCAGGATCTTGCCCTTGATCGGCAGAATCGCCTGGAAGCGCCGGTCGCGGCCCTGCTTCGCCGAGCCGCCGGCCGATTCACCCTCGACGATGTAGAGCTCGCTGTTCGCAGGATCGCGCTCCTGGCAGTCCGCCAGCTTGCCCGGCAGCCCGCCACCCTCGAGCGCGCCCTTGCGGCGCACCAGATCGCGGGCCTTGCGCGCGGCCTCGCGCGCGCGGGCCGCATCGACGGCCTTGCCGAGCACGCGTTTGGCGATCGCGGGATTCTCTTCGAGGTACGAGCCGAGCTTGTCGTTGACGACCGCCTCGACGATGCCCTTCACCTCGGTGTTGCCGAGCTTGGTCTTGGTCTGCCCCTCGAACTGCGGGCGCGGAATCTTCACGCTGATCACGGCGGTGAGGCCCTCGCGGATGTCGTCGCCGCTGATGCCTTCCTTCAGGTCCTTCGCGAGGTTGTTCTTCCCCGCGTAGAAATTAATGGTGCGGGTCAGCGCGGATCGGAATCCCGAGAGGTGCGTGCCCCCCTCGTGCGTGTTGATGTTGTTCGCGAACGTGTAAATGGCTTCGGAGTAGCCGTCGTTCCACTGCAGCGCGATCTCGACGTCGATGCCGTCGCGATCGCCCCTCATGTAAATCGGCTTCTCGTTGACCGCGGCCTTGTTCTTGTTGAGGTGCTGCACGAACGAGATGATGCCGCCGTCGTACTGAAACTTGTGGCTCTTCGTCTCGCGTTCGTCGTCGAGCGTGATGAGAATGCCGGCGTTCAGGAACGCCAGCTCGCGCAGCCGCTGGGCGAGCGTGTCGAAGCTGAACTCGACCGTTTCGAAAATCTCCGTATCGGGACGGAACGTGATCTTCGTGCCGCGCTTCTTCGTGGTGCCGGTAATTTCGAGATCGCCGTGCGGCTTGCCGCGCTCGTACTTCTGCTTGAACACCTGGTTGTTGCGCCAGATCTCCAGGTCGAGCTCCTGCGACAATGCATTGACGACCGACACGCCGACCCCGTGCAGTCCGCCCGACACCTTGTAGCTGTCGTTGTCGAACTTGCCGCCGGCGTGGAGCACCGTCAAGACCACTTCGGCCGCCGAGCGTCCGCTGACGTGCTGGTCGGTGGGAATGCCGCGGCCGTTGTCGACAACGGTGATGGACCCGTCGATGTGAATGGTGACGTTGACCTGATCGCAGAAACCGCCCAGCGCCTCGTCGATCGAGTTATCCACCACCTCGTAGACGAGGTGGTGCAGCCCGGACGGTCCGGTCGAGCCAATGTACATGGCCGGCCGCTTCCGCACCGCCTCGAGGCCCTCAAGGACTTTGATTTTGTCCGCGCCGTAATCGGCGGACTCCGTGGCTTCTGTGGCTTCGCGTTCGAGCTCTACGCTCTCGTTGATTTCTGTCATGTATCGTTTTTCGCCGGTCGGCCCGTCAGACCCGCATTGGCATGATCACGTACGTGTAGTCGTAGCCGTCGGTGCCGATCGGCTTCAGTACCGCCTGGCTCACTTCGTCCTTCAGCTCGAGCGCTACCAGATCGGTGTCAACCGCGCCGAGGAAATCCATGACGTACTGCGCGTTGAAACAGATCTGCATGCTGACGTCGGAGTAATCCACCGCCAGCGTTTCCTTCGCCTCGCCGAATTCCGGGCTGCTCGACGTCACTTCGACCTTGCCCTTGTCGAGCTGAAACTTGACCGATCGCGACCGCTCGTTCGACAGCAGCGCCACGCGCTTGACCGCGTTGGTGAGCCGCTCGCGCTCGAACTCGATGCGCTTGTTGTTGCCCTTGGGAATCACGCGCTCGAAGGCGGGAAACTGGCCGTCGATCATCCTCGAGATCAGCATCCGGCCGCCCACTTCGAAAAAGAGATGGTTCTCGCCGCGCTCGTAGCGCACGTCGCCGTCTCCCTCCATGAGCAGCTTGCCGAGTTCCCACAGCGTCTTGCGCGGCAGAATGGCGCGGACTTCGTCGGCGTCTTTCGACGGCTTCGCGCTGCCCTTCGGCCGATCGACGGACACCAGCGCAAGCCGGTGACCATCGGTGGCCACGAGGCTCATCGACGTCGTGCCGAGAATAAACAGCGCGCCGTTGAGAAAGAATCGCGTATCTTCGCCCGTGATGGCGAATTGGGTTTTGGCGACCATTTCCTTGACGGCCGCCCGGGGCAGCATCGCATTCGTCGTGCCGGTGGCTTCGGGCACCGCCGGAAAATCTTCTTTCGGCAGCGTCTGCATACGCGAGTCGAATTTATCGGCGGCGACCTTGACGCCGTTCTTGTCCTCGGCGATGCGCACGTCGGTTTCCGGCAGCGCCTTCACGATCTCGTAAAGTTTTTTTGCCGGCAGCGTCAGCGTCCCGGGTTTCTCGACAACGGCGTCGCAGCGGCTGCGAAGCGCGACTTCGAGGTCGGTCGCCAGCATGCGGATTTCATTGCCCTTCGCTTCCATCAGCACGTTCGCCAGAATCGGAATGGTGTTTTTCCGCTCGACGATGCCCTGGAAAAGTTGCAGTTCTCGAAGCAGGTCGTTTTTCTTAACGACTAAATCCATGGGCTCTCCGCGCGTATGCAGGGCGTTTCGGCCCCGCGATCTCTTGTATTAGTAGGGGGAAAAAGAGAGATAAAGAATTATACAAGAAGAAGGTGCTGTTAGGAAATCAAAATGAACCCGCAAGTGCTTGTCGGTCAGGTACTTAAACTGTGCGTTTTCCTGTGGATAACAGGGCGTACCAAACCGCGTACGGAGGGGAGGCTTTCGCCCTAAAAATTGTCCGTCCGCAGCCGTGTGGACGCTTCTCGCGTAGACCTGTGGAAATCGCGTTTTCTCACCTGAAACTCTCGAGGAAGCTGTTGAGAAGTGTGTTGAACTGCGCGTCGGTCTTGCGCAGCGCTTCGACTTTCTTGATGGAGTGGATCACGGTCGAATGATGTTTGCCGCCGAAACTGCGGCCGATCTCCGGCAGCGACGCGTGCGTCAGGGCTTTGCAGAGATACATCGCCACCTGCCTGGGCATGGCAATCGACTTGGAGTTGTTGCGCGACTTCAGGTCGGCCATCTTCAGCTGGTAATAGTCCGCGACGAACTTCTGGATGTGATCGATTGTGACCGCCTTCTCCTCATGATCCTTGACGTTCCGCAGGACTTCCTGCGCCAACTCGGTGGAGATCTCCCGCCCCGTGAGCGACGCATACGCGATCAACCGGATGAGCGATCCCTCGAGCTCGCGGATGTTCGACTTGATGCGCCCGGCGATGTAAATAGCCACCGAATCGGGCAGAGGCACCGCCTCGGCTTCGGCTTTCTTCTTGAGAATCGCTACCTTCGTCTCCAGGTCGGGCGACTGGATATCGGCAATCAACCCCCATTCGAATCGCGAGCGCAGCCGTTCTTCCAGTTGCTCGATCTCGTGAGGCGGACAGTCGCTGCTGAGCACAATCTGCTTCTGCGAGTCGTATAACGCGTTGAACGTATGAAAAAACTCATTCTGCGTGCCCTCTTTGCCCGACAGAAACTGCACGTCGTCGACCAGCAGCACGTCGACGCTGCGATAACGTTCGCGGAAGTCAATCAACCGGTCGTACCGCACGGCGTTGATCATTTCGTTCATGAAACGCTCGGACGAAATGTAGGTCAACACCAGACGGCGATCGTGTTGAAGCACGTAGTGGCCGATCGCATGCATCAAGTGCGTCTTGCCGAGACCGACCCCGCCATAAATGAACAGGGGGTTGTAGGAGCGTGACGGCGCCTCCGCGACCGCGCGGCACGCCGCATGCGCGAACTGATTCGACGATCCGACGATAAACGTGTCGAAGGTGTAGCGCGGGTTCAATCCCGCAGCCGGCGTGGGCGTGACGGGCGGCATCGGCTCGTCGCCACTCAGGTCTTCGGCGGAAGGTGCAGCGGGCTGAATTTCGGCTTCCGGCGATCCGCTCGCGACGAACTTCAGCAGGGCGTCCGTGCGGTGCACGTCTTCCAGCGCTTCGGCGATGACGCCCGAATAATGTTTGGTAATCCAATCTTTGAACAGCGCATTGGGAACCCGCACCGTCAGCGTGCGGCCGTCGTCGGCGACGAACCCCGTCGGCTTGAACCACGTATAGAAGCTGTGGCGGTTCACCTTGGCCTGGACGCGCGACAAGATCTCGTCCCAGATGTTGCTGGCAATCATTGGCGATTTCTTTAGCTTTCGCCTTACCGCCAGAGGGCGGCTGGGGTGTGAATTATGGACGAAACGTGAAGAGTGGCTTCAAATCGTGCTTCGCGAGCTTTCGCCTTCAAAAGGTGTCCATAATCCGGGCACTTTTTTCGATCGGGATGCTGAAGATCGGCATTTTCCACAGGTTTTTGCACAGGTGTGGAAAACTCTGGGAGGAGACCAAATTCCATACGCGATACTCGAGCCGCGACTGTAGCATAGCGCGCCCTTTCGACGTGCTCAGGGCGGGCTGAGTGCGTCGAAGCCCGCGCGTTCGTTGACAGGTTGGCAGCTGCCCCATTAGGATTGTAGGTTCGCGCGTTGCGATTTTTTTCAAATATCTAAGGATTTTCGATGAAACGTACCTTTCAGCCCAATAAGCGCCGCCGCCGCCGCACTCACGGCTTCCTCGTCCGCATGCAAACCAAGAATGGACGCACCGTGCTGAAGCGCCGCCGCGCCAAGGGGCGCAAGCGGCTCACCGTCTCGTCATCACGGTGAAACTGCGGCGTCGGGCGGAGTTCACAAAGGTCTACGAGCGGGGCACCCGCCTGCGGTGCCGGTTCATGACCTGTTTCGCCCTGCCCAACGAGGTCGGTTCGGCTCGCCTCGGCATCGCGGCCAGCCAGAAAATCGGAAACGCGGTCACGCGGAACCGGGCCAAGCGGCTGGTTCGAGAGCTGTTTAGAGGCCAAAAACCACTGACAGGAATAGACATCGTCGTTATTCCTCGTCGCGAGATGCTCGGGGCATCCTGGCGGAATATTGAAGCCGACTATCGTGCCGCACTCCAGCGCATCGACAAACGGTAAGGCGGCCGAACTGGCCCCTTCCGTCCGAATCGGACTCGCGGCCATTCGAGGCTACCAAATCCTTATTCGACCGTTACTCACGGGGTCGTGTCGCTATCTGCCGACCTGCTCCCAGTACGCGGCCGAGTCAATCGTCACCTACGGTGCGCTAAGGGGCGGATGGCTGGGCCTCAAGCGCGTGCTCCGTTGCCACCCATTCGGGGGCTCTGGGCTGGATCCGGTCCCATAACTAATGGAACGCCGCCTTCTTCTCGCCATAGTTCTGTGTTTCGTCGTCCTGACCGCCTACCAGTGGCTGATTCCGACGCAGCAGCTGCCGGTGGCGCAACCGACCACCGCGACGAGCGCGACGCCCGGCACGCCGGCCGCCCGGCAACCAGGCACCACGGCGCCTGGCACTCCGCAGCCGTCTCCGGCAGCCACGCCTCCGGTTCTTGCGCCGGTCGAAACCGTTCAAGCCGACACGGCGGAGCGAACCGTGACCGTGGACAACGGGCTCGTGCGCGCGGTCTTCTCGAACCGCGGCGCCATCCTGTCGTCGTGGCACCTCTCCCACTATCTCGCCGACGGGAAGCCGGTCGATCTGGTGCCGCACGATGTGCCGGCAGACCAGCCGAGACCCTTCTCGCTGAAGCTCGATGACCCGGCCAAAACCGCGAGGCTGAATTCCGCGCTGTTCGCGAGGACCGGTGGTTCGGCGCAAGCCGGGACCGAGCCGTCCACGCTCGATGCGCGTAGCGCCCCCGTCACGCTCACGTTCGAATACCAGGACGCGGCCGGCCTGCAGGCGCGAAAGGCATTCCGCATCGATCCGGATTCCTACGTCGTCACCGTCTCGGTGAACGTGTCCGATGGAGGCACGGCGATCAACCCGACGATTCAGTGGGGCCCCGGTCTCGGCGACGTGGTTGCGGCTGGTCCCGGCGGCGCCTTCTCGGCGGTCCGCAAG
>Ga0163150_10009810_pt1 | contig 10497 bp, 13 predicted proteins | sample OliLakLV19P2IB_FD_148628 | JGI IMG/M metagenome (GOLD analysis project Ga0163150, IMG submission 148628) | Freshwater microbial mat bacterial communities from Lake Vanda, McMurdo Dry Valleys, Antarctica - Oligotrophic Lake LV.19.P2.IB | ecosystem: Environmental > Aquatic > Freshwater > Lake >...
GAGTAGCCTGCCTGCCGCCGCTGGCAATGCTCTCTGCCGGCAGGGGCACGCTCGGCAGGCCCGGGCGCGGCAGCGTCTGGTCCATGCCCGCCGGATATCGAGCCCCCCCCAAAGAAGCATGCGACTCCCCTCTGGTTATGGTGCATTGTCACCGCAACACCTTTCAGCCCCACACCACACACCCATGAACGACACTGCGCTCCGCACCATCGCCCGAGACCTTCGCACCACCCCGCCGCGCAGCCCGCGGGAAATCCTTGGGGGCTTCGTCATCGCCGCCCGCATGCTGGATAAGGCACGGGCCGATGCGCTGGGCTGGGCTGGAGACTACAACTTTTATCCGTGCGGACTCGGTGCGTATTTCTGGAAATTCACCGGCCTCGATCACGAGGCGTTTCGGGCTCTGGCCGCAACCGGAGCCGACGATGCCGCCGTGGATGCCTGGATCGGTGAGCACGCGGTGGTCAGGGATCCCGGGGCAATCGTGAAATGGAACAACGAAATGATCGCGCTCCGACTGTGCGATCTCGCCATGCCGGTGCAGATGTACCTCGCGGAATACATTCCCAAATTCTGCAAACCGGCCAGCAAGGTGAAGTTCTTGTTCGACGTGTATGACGTTGAAGAGGGCGTGCTCTGAATCGCCCTGCTCACGGCCCCGCACGGACGGAGGCGTCAGGCGGCGACGCCCGCGGAGTTCCCGAGAGCGGATTCCTCGGCGGGTAGGAATTTCTTGAACCGGTTTTTGTCGATGGCCTTCATGTAGGCCTCGTGCGGCGAGACGATGCCCTGCTGAAGCACGGCCCAAATGGCGTCGTCCATGAACTGCATGCCCTCGCCTTTGCCCCCGACGATCACGTCCTGCAATTTCTGCGTGGCGCCTTCGCGGATGATCGCGCCGACAGCGCTGTTGGAGACAAGGATTTCGTTGACGGCCAGACGCCCGCCCCCGTCGGCTTTTTTGAGCAGGAGCTGGGCGACCACCCCCTTGAGCGAGGCGGCAAGCATGGTGCGGACCTGCGACTGCTGATCGGCGGGGAACGCGTCGATCATGCGGTCCACGGTTTTGCGGGCGTTGTTGGTGTGGAGGGTGCCGAAGACGAGCAGGCCGGTCTCGGCCGCGGTGAGCGCGAGCGAGATGGTTTCGAGATCGCGCATTTCGCCGACGAGGACGATGTCGGCATCTTCGCGGAGGGCCGCCTTGAGGCCCACGGGGAAGTTCGGCGTGTGTTCGCCCACCTCCCGCTGGGTGATCACGCATTTCTTGTTCTGATGCACGAACTCAATCGGTTCCTCGATGGTGATGATATGGCGCGAAAACTGGCTGTTGATGTAATCGATCAGCGCCGCAAGCGTGGTCGATTTGCCGGAGCCGGTCGGGCCCGTGACCAGGACCAGCCCGGCGCGCAGATGCCCGAACGTCTTGATCACCGGGGGGACGCCCAACTCCTCGATGCTCGCGATGCGCGTGGGGATGAGACGGAACACGGCGCCGTACCCGTTCAATTGACGGAGAAAATTGCAGCGGAACCGGCTGCTCTCGTTCATTTCGTAGGCGAAATCGAGATCGCCGCGCTGCTCGAACGTCGCCCATCGGCGCGGGCCGCTGATCTCGCTCAACATGTGCGCGGCTTCCTCACGCGTGATGAGCTCCTGCCGGATCGGCACGATTTCGCCGTGGCGGCGGATTTTCGGGGGTTGCCCCTCGCCAATGTGCAGGTCGGAGGCGCCGGCCTCGATCAGGACCTCGAAAAATTGGTCGATGTAATGGGCCATGGGATCAGCGTTGACCGAAATGGGCCCGCATCTGCTGCTTCTGATCGGCGCGCGCGAACGCCTCCTCCTGCGAGATGAGGCCCTGGTCGTAGAGTCCGCTCAGCGAGTCGTCCATGAGTTGCATGCCGACTTTGCGGCCGGTCTGGATGATGCCCGGCAGCATGAAGGTCTTGCCTTCGCGGATCACGTTGGCGACGGCCGGGTTGTTCATGAGAATCTCCAGCGCGAGGCAGCGCCCGGCGCCGTCCTGGCGGGGCACGAGCTGCTGGGAAACAATGCCGCGGAGCGATTCGCTGACCATGACGCGGATCTGCTCGCGCTGGTCGGTGGGGAAAACATCCAGGACGCGGTCCAGGGTTCGGGCCGCGTTCCCGGTGTGCAGCGTGCCGAGCACCAGATGCCCGGTCTCCGACGCCGTGATCGCGAGCGAGATCGTTTCCAAGTCGCGCATTTCCCCGACCATGATCACGTCCGGATCCTCGCGCAGCGAGGCCCGAAGGGCCGCTGCGAACGATTCGGTGTGCGTGTGAACCTCGCGCTGGGTGACGTGGCAATTGCCGGACGCGAACGTGTACTCAATCGGGTCCTCGAGGGTGATGATATGGTCGTGCCGCGCCATATTGATCTCCTGGACGAGGGAGGCGAGTGTCGTGGATTTGCCCGAGCCGACCGAGCCGGTCACCAGGACGAGGCCGTTGTGATACTGGGTGAGGAGCCGCAGGCACTCGGGCAACCCGAGTTCGTCCATGGAGCGGATCCGGCTGTTAATGATGCGAAAGACGAGGTCGGTCCCGAGCCGGTGACGGACGACCGAGGTGCGGAAGCGGCCGAACTCGTTTTGGTAGGCGAAATCGACATCGCCCCGCTCCGCGAGCAGCTTTTTTTGAGCGTCGTTGAGAAAGCCCATCGCGAGCCGCTCGGTGTCCTGGGCGGCGAGTTTCTGGGCCCGCAGCCAGATCGGTTCGAGCAGGCCATGCCGTCGCCAGAGGGGCGGGGCGTTCACGCCGAGATGGATGTCGGAGGCGTCCGACTCCTTGCCGACCATCAGGTACTGGTCCACGTGGCCGAGCACGGTCTGCTCGTCGTGGGCACGAAGTTCGGAAAGATCGGTTAACGCAGAAGTCGACTGGGGGTCGGCCACGGGGGTCGTCATGGGTCCAGGGTGCGGGGTCAATCTCAGCGGCGGGCCACGCTCCTCGCGATCAACGCCGCAATGGCGGGTTTTAGCAGAGGGAACAAAAATTTCAAGAGGACAGGCATCAAGCCGGCTGCCGCAACTCCCGAGGCAACTCCCGAGGCGACGGGGAGGGCGTTGGATTCGCCTTTGCCCCGCCGCTTTTTTCCCCGGCGCAGCAGGCCAACCAGCAGGCCGGCCCCCGTGGCAATGCCGATGAGTCGCAGCGGGCGCCCGCCGAGGGCGGATTGCAGGCGGGACCCGACATCGAGATCCTGACGCAGCTCTCCCATGCCGGTGGTGAGCCGGGCCCGGGCGCTTTCGAGTCGGCGGATCAGCGCGGCTCGGTCGGTGGGTGCGGATTGGTGATCCATGCGCGGTCCTTGCGGAATTCCCCGAGGGAGGTGGCAAAATGCGGGTGGCGGACGATGCTCCGCGCGGCGAGGCCGAGCAGGAGGGCGGCAATGGCGTTGGCGGCCGCGACGAGCAGGACGGCGGTGATCCAGCCCATCCCGGCTTGTTGGTGCAGGCCGACAACCACCGCAACGAGCAGGCCCATCAGGCCGAGGTGGGCGAGGATCGCCCCCATCAACACCAGGATCGCCGCTTTGGCGATCCGGGTGCCCGACTCGCGGGCTTCGAGCCCAAGCAGTTCCAGCCGGGCCTCGGCATAGTCAATGCCATCACCCGCCAGCGCGCGGAGCTTGTCCGCGACGCCGGGGCTGTCCGCGCCGGGTGGCACCATGGCAGCGAGGGTCAGCGACGGATGAGAAGCCCGATGAACAGGCCGACGCCAAAAGCCGCCAGAACGGCTTGGAGCGGGCGTTCGCGGACGTAGGCTTCGCCATCTTCGCGCAGACCGTCGGCGCGGGTGCGGGCCTCGACCCAGGCGGTGCCGGCTTTGCCGCGCAGTTCGCTGACCCGGGCCTCGGCGGCGCTGCGGAGTTCCTGGGTGCGATGGGTGGCGGTTTCGCGCAGTTCGCCAAGTTTCTCGGTGGCGGCGGCGCGCAGTTCTCCGGCGGCCTGCCGGGCATGCTCTTTGCCTGCGGTGAATTTGCTGCTGGCGCTGTCGGGGTTGGTATCGGTGAATTCGTCGGACATGGTAGTGGGTTCCTGGTTGGTAGTGTTGGGTTGGGTTAATTAACCTGCCACCTGCGGCCCCCGGAAGCAACCCGCAAGTGGCCACACCCGCAAGTGGCGGGGTGCCCCCTGGCCGCCTGGCGGTCACTGCGCGCGGTAAGTGATGCGTGCTTTCGAGAGGTCGTAGGGGGAGAGTTCGACGGTGACTTTGTCTCCCGGGACAATCCGGATGAAATGCTTGCGCATTTTCCCCGAGATATGGGCCAGAACATTGTGGCCATTGGGCAGATCCACCCGGAACATCGTTCCGGGAAGGACGTCGGTCACCGTGCCTTCCATCACCAGAGGGTCCTCCTTCGGCATGCCGCGACGCTACCCGCCGCCCAGATCGCCCTGCAAGGCTTCTCTGGTCGCGAATCCGCCCCGGGGGCGCCCCGCAGGCCCTCGAAACCCGCTCGGAATTCTCCTCAGAATTCTCCTTGCCAGTCCGCTTTGGCTGAATAGCGTCTACCCTCCCTGCCCGTAACAGGCCCGCCCCGAGCGGGTCCGGCGCCGGGAACAATGTGGCAACCGTGGTTTGGTCCAACGTCAACGCATGAGTGCAATGCAGCAACTGCTCGCGAATTCTCCCCGCGAGTTCAACTTCCGTGAGGGCAGCATCGTCAAGGGACGCATCCTCGAAATCCGTCAGCGCGAGGTCCTCGTCGACATCGGCTATAAATCCGAAGGCGTCATCTCGACCGGCGAGTTCGACGACATCGACACCCTGAACGTCGGCGACGAAGTCGAGGTTCTCCTCGAACGTCTCGAAAACGACGAGGGGATGGTCATCCTCTCCAAATCCAAGGCGGCTTATCGCCAGAACTGGGAAAAAATCGTCAAGGTCTTCGAGGGCGAAGGCCTCATCAAGGGCAAGGTGAAGGCCGTCGTGAAGGGCGGGCTCACCGTCAATATCGGCGTCGAGGCCTTCCTGCCCGGCTCCCAGGTCGACATTGTCCCGCCGCGCGATCTCCAGCAGTTCGTCGGCAATACCTACGACTTCAAAATCGTCAAGATCAACGACGACCGCAAAAACGTCGTGCTCAGCCGCCGTGAACTCATCGAACAGGAGCGCTCCGAAAAGCGCCTCCGCTTCCTCGACGCCACCACGCCGGGCTCGACCGTCACCGGGTCGGTCAAGAACCTCACCGATTTCGGGGCGTTCATCGATCTCGATGGCATGGACGGCCTGCTCCATATCACCGACATGAGCTGGGGCCGGCTCACGCACCCGAGCGAGCTGCTCAAGGTCGGCGAGACCCTTCAGGTGCTCGTGCTCGACATCAATCGCGAGAAAGAGCGCGTCTCCCTCGGCCTCAAACAACTCCAGAAAAATCCGTGGGACAAAATCGAGGAACGCTTCCCGGTCGGCCAGGTGGTCAAGGGCAAGGTCACCAACCTCGTCCCCTACGGCGCGTTCGTCGAACTCGAAGACGGAGTCGAAGGCCTCATCCACGTCTCGGAACTCTCGTGGACCAAACGCATCGCCAAACCTTCCGACATCCTCGCGCAGGGCCAGGAAGTCCAGGCAGTCGTGCTCGGCGTCAATAAGGAGGAGCAAAAAATCTCTCTCGGCGTCCGCCAACTCGAGCCCAACCCGTGGGACGAAATCGAGGCCCGCTTCGCGGTCGGCCAGAAAATCAGCGGCCAGGTCCGCAACATGACGCCTTACGGCGCGTTCGTGGAGCTGGAGGAGGGGATCGATGGCATGATCCACGTCTCCGACCTGAGCTGGACGCGGAAGATCAATCACCCGAGCGAGATTCTCAAAAAGAACGACAGCATCGAGGCCGTCGTGCTGGCCATCGACAAGGTGAATCAGCGCATCAGCCTCGGCGTGAAGCAGCTCGAGACCGACCCATGGGCCGAGATCCAGGGCCGGTTCAAGATCGGCGACCTCGTCAAGGGCACCATCTCGAAGCTCGCCAGCTTCGGCGCATTTGTCCAGTTGGCCGACGACATCGACGGCCTGGTCCATATCTCGCAGATCAGCGAGGATCACGTCGCCAAGGTCAAGGACGTGCTCAAGATCGGCCAGGAAGTCGAGGCCCGCGTCATCAAGGTCGATCCCGCCGAGCGCCGGATCGGGCTTTCAGTCAAGGCAGCCAACTACAGCGAAGATCAGCTCAAGCGCGAGGTCGAGGCGTTCGACAGCCTCAAACCGGGCGAGGACATGGTCGGCCTCGAACAGGCCTTCCAAGTCGCCCAGGAAGAATACCGCCCCGGCGAGGGGCGACGGTAATCCACGTCCAGCGCGCATCCCGCAAGCGTTTCGAAACGCCGGCCCGCCTCGTGCGGGTCGGCGTTTTCGTTGGTGCGGACGCCCCGGAACCAGTTGACTTACAGGTATACAGCACTACGGTTGCCTGTATGAAAACCACGGTCGATCTTCCCGAGTCGTTGGTGCTCCGGGCCAAGCGCGCGGCGTTGGATCGGAGGCTTTCCCTGAAAACCCTGGTGATGAACGGATTGGAACGGGAGATCGCCAGTCCGAGCCCCGCCGCATCTCATCCCCTGGTGGGCCTTCGGGAGCTGGATGTCTCCGTGTGGGAAGGGGTGAACCCCGACACTTACGTGGCCGAGTTGCGCGCTTCCTGGGGCGAATGAAGGCGTTCTGGGACACCAACCTGTTCGTCTATCTCTGGGAGGACTCGGACTGGAGTCACACGACCCGGCGCCTGGCCGACCGGATCGTGGAGGGAGGGCATTCGCTGACCACGTCGGCGTTGACCATGGGTGAGTTGCTGGTGCGTCCGTTGCGACTCGGCCGACGGGCGGTGGCGGAGAACTACCGACGCGCCCTGGAGCGGCTGGACCCGATCCCCTTCGGGCCGGGTGAGGCGCGTCTTTTTGCGCAGCTCCGGGCTCAGGATGGGGGATTGCGGGCGCCCGACGCCATGCAGTTGGCCTGTGCCGCAGGCGCGGGCTGCGAGTTGTTTTTCACAAACGACGACCGTCTCTCCCGGGTCCGGGTTCAAGGCATCGGACGGGTGGTCGCCCTGGCCGATTGGTCCCCGGCATTGTTATCGGGAAACTAGCCCGCCTTTCTCACTTCCCGTGAGAAGGGCGCACGGAGTGCCGACGGGAGTCGGCGCTGGCCGCGACCGGGTCGCTCCCTGGGAAGCCCGGTCCCACGCGCTTCGGCGAGGGGTGCAAATCTCACACCGGATTTTGGTGTGAGCGCAGCAGGCTGGAAATCGCGATGAGCAGGCCGCCCGACATCAGCGGCGCTCAGGGCTGATCCGCCTCGCCCGCGCGGCTGCGGACGTTGTCGAGCACCTGACGGGTTCGATCAATCGGGGCGCGCAACCCTCCTGGGGGCGTCGGGGTCGGCGAGGAGCCGACGGTCGGCACGGGGGTCGGCTGCGCTTGGTCGATCATGCTGATGGCCTCTTCGACGTCCGATGGCCCGCTTCGATCCACCTTCACATACTGGGTGTATGCGAAGTAGATAATCGCCAACGCCGCAATCAGACCGAGGAGCGAGCCCATGGTTGGATCCTGGGTGGAAGCATGATCTCATTGCGGCAAAACGCAACTCCCCGTGCACATTGCCCTTCTCCACCACACCTACCCGCCTGTCCCCGGCGGAGTGGAACGGGTGCTCCAGGCCCATGCACGGTTGTTCGCCGCCGCCGGACACGACGTGCGGGTGATCGCCGGTTTCGGCACCGAGTCCGTTTCCGGCATCCGAATCGAGTGCGTGCCGGAGTTGCTTGCCGATCATCCCACGACCGTCGCGGCGCGGGAGGAGGTGACCGCCGGTCCGCCGGGTCGTTGGTTCAAGGAGTCGATTGAGGGCCTGCGGCCCGCGCTCCACCGGCTGCTGGCCGGTTGCGACGCGGTGTTTGCCCATAACCTGCTGACCATGCCGTTCCATCCGGCGGCCACCGCCGCGCTGGCGCAGATCGCCGCCGGAGGTGCGGGGGAGCGGTGGGGCGGCAGATTTTTTCATTGGTTGCACGACGCCGCGTATGCCAACCCCGATTATCGCCTGCCGACTCCCGACCGGTTCCCCTGGGACCTCATGACCCGGCCACTACCCGGCGTGCGGACGATTGCCGTTTCGGAACATCGGGCGCGGCAGTGGCGCGGGCTGGCAGGACCGGATGCGGTCTCCGGGGTGATCCCGAACGGGGTGGACCCCGCGGGGTTTCTCGTGTTGCCGCCGGCCTTGGCCGATTGGTGCGAGGGGACCCGCCTGTTCGATCGCGAACTCGTGCTGCTGCATCCCGCCCGCCTGGTGCGGCGCAAGAATATCGAGCTGTCCATCCGCACCACCCAGGCAATTGGGGAGTTGGGCTGCGACGCGCTCCTCATCGTCACCGGCGCCCCCGATCCGCATCAGTCTGCAGGCGAGGCGTATGCGAACGAGTTGGCCCTGGGGATTGGAGCCGACGCGGTGGCGTTTCCCGGCGGACAGTTTCCAATCGGGGAGGCCGAGCTTTCGGGGTTGTACCGGCTTGCCGATGCGCTGCTGTTTCCGAGTCGGTCCGAGGGATTCGGCATCCCGCCCCTCGAAGCGGCCCTCTATCGGCTGCCGATGTTTTTGTCGCGTGCGGCGGCGCTCAACGAGTTGCCATTCTCGAATGTGACGTGGTTCGAGCCCGACATCCGGCCCGATCAACTCGCGGCGCGGATTCTCGAACGCATGGGCGGCGATTCCGCGCACGCCAATCGTCGCCGCACCTTGCGCGACTACCGGTGGTCCCGGATTTTTGAAAGGCAGGTTGCCCCGCTCTTGTTGGCGGAGCCCCCTGCTGACTGAGCGTCTGCTTGTGCTCGCTTCCGGGTGGGTTCAGACCGGCTCGCGAAGCTCTCGTTCGGCGAATGCCTTGAACTGCCTCAAATCCTCCGCCAGATCGGCCTCGGGCGTGGCGCTGAGCCATTCGGCGACGGCCAGGCCGACTGCGCCGGCCGGTGGCTCGTATGCCAGGGCCACTTTCACGCGTGTGACCCCTTCGGCCGCCGGTTCGAACCAAACGGAGCCCGAATTGTTGACCGAGGCACCGGCCAGAGATTGCCAGGCGATGAGGCTCCCCTCCACTTCGTTGATGATCTCCGCCTCCCACTCAAAGGTGTGACCGACGGGGCCAGCCACCTTCCAATGCGAACGATTCCCGCTGTGTTGCTCGACCGACTTCACGTGGCGCATGACGCGCGGGAGGTTCTCCAGTTTCCGCCAGAAATGAAACAGGGTCTCCGCGGGACAGGAGATATCGACGGACCCCTCGATTCGTTGGGCCCGATTGCCCTGGACGCCGGCATGGGGGTGGCGTTTGTCCGACTTGATCTTGCGGTAAAGCGGGCATCGCCCGGACCATGCGCGGAACAACAGGGCGCCTCCCATGAGCACGAGGGTCCATCGTGCGAATCCATCCCGCCCCAGCGCCACCGCCGAGAGTCCCAGGCCGAGGACCCCGCTGGCTACGCGTTCCTCGTCAGACACGTTCATGCGCAATTCCCGCTTGAGATCGTCTACGGCGGGGCTCTCGGCAAAAGGCTGGTAGGTGAGGGACATGGAAGTATGGATGTTTCGCCGCGCGACTGAGGTTTGCGTGCATTTGTTTCCATCCGCGGTCCCGCACGGGGTCAACACTTGGTGGCCCTGAAGTTTTTTCCCGGTTGGTTGAAAAGATTCACTCGAACCCAAGGCCCTGAAATGGGTGACCTCCGCCCGCCCCGAGGAGTTGGAGCGCGAGGGGCCGAATACGCCGCTACCCTGCGCGGCGTCGCCTACGATCTTTCCGATGACCGCTTCAAACTCCTTCGCCACGCCTGCGTGTGGCATACCGATGGCGAGCGCCATGACGAGCCGATCATAGGGACCTGCTGGGACGCTGACCGGCTCGATCTCGGAAGGGTCGGTATCATTCCGGACCCCGCGTTCATGAGCACCGATTTCGGGCGGGAGATTGCGGAGTTCGGGTCCATCCAGCCATTCGTGAATCAGCCGACGGACATCTGAAAGCACCCCAGTCCGGGGGCTGTAGCAGAGAAACGAAGCGCTGGGTTTGTGCCCGGGATGGCAGCACCCCGAGAGCCACAAAAACCCCTGAAAAAGCAGGGCTTCCAAACCGAAAATCGGTGGAAGTTTTTCATTTGTCATCGCATGGATTGGGCTGTCGTTGTCCCACCCCATTTGAGAGAATTCGAGTGTGTCCAAAGCATCCGATTTTCTGACGCGTCGGCGGTTTGTAGCTGGTGCTGTCGAACGCCTAAGGATGTGGAACCTTGATTGTCGCGGGACAATCGTCTCAGCGATCTCAGACCTCCGAAAGCTCCTGCAAAGCTACCCTGAGGAGTCGAGCCGGATCCGCCGGAAGCGCGCCGCTGTTTCCGATCTCATCGACCACTTGGAGCAAGAGGCACGCAGATCATACCTGACCGAGAGGCTCTGGACACCGTTCCCGTCGCTCGACGATTCC
>Ga0163150_10009811_pt1 | contig 10496 bp, 10 predicted proteins | sample OliLakLV19P2IB_FD_148628 | JGI IMG/M metagenome (GOLD analysis project Ga0163150, IMG submission 148628) | Freshwater microbial mat bacterial communities from Lake Vanda, McMurdo Dry Valleys, Antarctica - Oligotrophic Lake LV.19.P2.IB | ecosystem: Environmental > Aquatic > Freshwater > Lake >...
TTCGAGTTGAGTGAAGGACCATCCTCGCCCGACGAAATCGGTACGTACAGCTTGCCCTTATACAACGTCGGCGAGCCCGTCACGTGCGCCGCCGGATGATTGTCGAGGTGCGTCTTCCAGAGCATCTCGCCGTTGCGCGCATCGAGAGCATAGGCGTTGCCGCCCTGATCGGCCATGAACGCGATCTTCTCCGGTGAAATCGTGATTGCCGCCCGCACGTTGGTCTGCGGCTCGAAGATCCAGTAGATGCAGCCGGTCTTCGCATCCAGCGAATAGACCTTGCGCGCCGCGCTGCCCACGAAGACTCGCCCGCCCGCCACCGAAGGCTGCGCGAACGATACAGCGGTCCCCGGAAAGCCGAACGCCCACTTCAACTCGAGCTTCGATGCGTCGATCTTCTCGCTCGCGAACCGTGGATTCGTGACGCCGTTGCCCCAACTCTCCCAACCCGCGCCGGCCGGATCGAACGTGGCGTTGCGATCGGCGCAGAACCCGGTTGCCGCACCGCCGCTTCCGATCGACTTGCCCGCTACCCACTCGGACACCGCCCGCCTCTGCGCCTGGGCAAGACCAGCGGCCTGCTGCTTCATCAGCCCGGCGTTCAGCGCGTTCAGTATGTTCTCGGGCGACATCTGCCGCATCACGCCGATCGCCGGCGCGCGCGTCGCCCCGGGATTCGAATGGCAAGTGTCGCAATGCTGTTTATAAAGATCCGCCGGACCGGCATCGGCTGCGAGAGCGGGAACGGCCGCGAGCCAAACTAGCGCACAGGCCGTGAAGGCGCGTCTCCAAACGATAGAGACACACACAGTCCCATGACGCCGTAGCGAGTCCGTTGTGCGCGTGTTCCTCAAAGATAGGAGTCTCATAGTCCAAACGCGATGATGCTGGTGCCGGACGCGATGGCGACGTACTGCTTGCCGCCAAGTGAATAAGTGACCGGAGGCGAGTTGATCGCCGCCCCGGTTGAAAACTTCCAGCGGACCTTGCCGGTCTCGGCATCGAGCGCGATCACGTACCCGTAACGGTCGCCGGTGAATACGAGTCCGCCCGCGGTGGCGAGTGTTCCAGCCGTCGGTGCGCTCAACATCGAGAAGCGCCACTTGGTCTCGCCCGTCGCCGGGTCGAGTGCGAGCACGGCGCCGGTGTTCGGCCCTGACGGATCGCGGCCGACGGTGCTGAGCTGATACCACTGGCCCTCGAGCGGCTCGTAGTAAGTCTTGTAGAAGAGATGGCAGCCGTCCGAGGAGCCGAAGTAATAGAGGCTCGTCCGCGGACTGTATGCCGTCGCCTGCCAGTTGTGTCCGCCCGGCATTCCGGGACACGTCCGGTTGCCGTCATCGGTGGGGTCCTGATTGGGTACCAACTTCGGTCGGCCGTCCGGCCCGATGCCCGACGCCCAACTCACTTCCGTATAGGCCTTGGCGACGAGGACCTTGCCATTCGTACGGTCGAGCGCATAGAAGAATCCATTGCGATTTGCCTGGATCAACGCCTTCACCTTGCTGCCCTTGATCGTCAGATCCACGAGCACGGGATCGGCCACGGCGTCCCAGTCGTGCGTGTCGTGCGGCGTGAACTGGTAATGCCACTTCAGCTTGCCGGTATCGGCGTCGAGCGCCACCAGCGAGCAAGTGTAGAGGTTGTCGCCCGGCCGCACATCGCCGTTCATGTCGGGACCGGGATTACCCGTGCCCCAGTAGGTGAGGTTCAACTCGGCGTCGTAGGTGCCGGTGATCCAGGTGGAGCCGCCGCCCACTTTCCACGCGTCGCCGGTCCACGTTTCCGACCCGGGTTCGCCCGGCGCGGGCACCGTGTAGAAGCGCCAGACACGCTTGCCCGTGGCGGCATCATAAGCGTCGATGAAGCCGCGCGTCGCGAACTCGGCGCCCGCCATTCCCACGATCACCAGGTTCTTCACCGCGAGTGGAGCGACCGTGCCGGTGTAGCCTTTGCGCCAGTCGGCGATCTCAGTCTGCCAGAGCACGGCGCCGGTGTTCGCGTCGAGCGCCACCAGTTGACTCTCGAGGTTCACCTTGAACACGCGGTTGCGACTCATCGCGAAGCCACGGTTCTGTTCGCCACAGCAGAGCGGCAGTCCTTTCACCGGCGTCTGTGCGTAGTGCCACACCGGATGGCCGGTGCGGGCATCGAGTGCATAGGCGTGATTGGACGGGCCGGTGACGAACATCAGGCCTTTGTCTACCAGCGGCGTCGCTTGGATCGCGCCGGCCAGCCGGCTTTGGAAGATCCACTTGGGCGCGAGCCGCTCGACGTTCGCCGTGTTGATCTCCTTCAACTCGCTGTAGCGCCAGCCCGCGTGATTCTGCCCGTAGGTGAGCCACGGCACGTCCTGCGCGACGGCCACCATCGGCGCCAACAGGATAAGCATTCGCAATCGCGCCCTCATTGCCAAGCCTCGGTTTCCGATGGCGCCAACTGAGCCGCGCGCGTTAGCAAGCGGTACGCAACTGTCCAACCCATACGGCGCCGCACCACACGCCGTCACGGCCGCGCCCCGGTTTCCGATGGCGCCAACTGAGCCGCACGCGTCGCAAGCGGTACGCAACTGCCCAACCCATACGGCGCCGCACGACACGCCCTCATTGCCAAGCCCGGGTTTCCGATGGCGCCAACTGAGCCGAGCGCGTTGGCAGGCGGTACGCAACTGCTCAACCTACACGGCGCCGCACCACACGCCCTCATTGCCAAGCCCCGGTTTCCGATTGAACCAACTGAGCCGCGCGCGTTAGCAAGCGGTACGCAACTGCTCAACCTACACGGCGCCGCACCACACGCCCTCATTGCCAAGCCCCGGTTTCCGATTGAACCAACTGAGCCGCGCGCGTTAGCAAGCGGTACGCAACTGCTCAACCTACACGGCGCCGCACCACACGCCCTCATTGCCAAGCCCCGGTTTCTGATTGAACCAACTGAGCCGCGCGCGTTAGCAAGCGGTACGCAACTGCCCAACCCATACGGCGCCGCACGACACGCCCTCATTGCCAAGCCCGGGTTTCCGATGGCGCCAACTGAGCCGAGCGCATTGGCAGGCGGTACGCAACTGCTCAACCTACACGGCCCCGCACCACACATCCTCACGGCCGCACCCCTTTCAGCGTCACCATGTATGCCACCAGATCATCCAACTCGCGCGCGCTGAGGCTCGGCTTCGGCATCAATGATCGACCCTCCCTTGTAAAGCTCTGCAGCTCGTCGCGTTCGAACGAATAGAACGCGCCGCTGAGATCGGTGAACTGGACCGTAAAGTTGTCGAGGCCGCGTTCGACGCCGCTGAGCTTGCGTCCGTCGCGCGTGGTCACGGAGACGGTCTGGAATCCCGCGGCAAGCTCGCGGTCCGGTTCAGAGATGGATTGACGCAGATGCGCGACACTCCGCTGTCTGCCGGCGCGCGTCAGGTCCGGCCCCGAACGCCCACCCTGGCCGCCGATCGCATGACAACCAACACAGCCCTTGCTCGCATAGATCCGCTGCCCCGCCGCGGCGTCGCCGGTGACTTTGGCCGGAGCCGCGACCGGCGCGCTCGACCTTATGTAAGTCACCATCAGGCGGATGACATCGTCGCCCACGCGCTCGAACGACGGCATCTCCGTGCCAGGTACGCCGTCCTTGATCACGCGGAAAAGTTCAGCGTCGGTATCGCCGCTGTTGAACGTTCCGCGGGTTAGGTCAGGACCGCGTCCGCCCTGCGCCCGGATGCCGTGGCACGGTGCGCAGTAGATTCGAAAGGCTCCGCGCCCCACCTCCGCCGCAGGCTTCTCCTGCGCCGGCAACCCAGCCGCGAATAACATGAACGCCACCCAGCGCCGCATACAAACAGGTACCTGATACCTTATGACCGCCGTGCCGCTGTGTCAACATAGTGGCTTCGATGAAGATCACCTCCAAAGCTCCCTGCCGCGTCGACATGGCCGGCGGGACCCTCGATATCTGGCCGCTCTACCTGCATCATGCCAACGCGGTCACCGTGAATTTCGCGGTCGATCGCTACACCTCGTGCAGCATCGAAACACGCCAGGATTCGAAGATCAGCCTCTACTCGCATGACCTGGGCACGTCCGAGTCTTTCGAGTCGCTCGAGGATCTGCGCTCGCGCAAGAAGTACGTGCTGCCGCTCGCGGCCTACATCCTGCGCTTCTTCACGCCGGAGACCGGCCTCGACATACACACGAACTCGGAGGCTCCCGCCGGCGCCGGCATTTCGGGGTCGTCGTCGCTGATCATCAGCATCACCAGCGCGCTGAACCGGCTGTGCGGCACGAAGCACAATATAGAAACCCTGCGCCAGATCTCGCAGAACATCGAAGCGCAGATCATCAAGGTTCCAACCGGATGCCAGGATTACTATCCGGCGATGTACGGAGGCATCAGCGCCATTGAGCTCACCGTGGCCGGCATACGGCGGGTCGCCATCGACATCCCGCACGAGGAGTTGAACAGCCGCGTGGTGCTGGCCTACACCGGCGAGCCGCGCAATTCGGGCATCAACAATTGGGAAGTGACCAAGGCGCACATCGACGGCGACAAGACGGTCCACCGCAACTTTGACAAGATCGCGGCGATCGCTCATGGGATGCGCGGTGCGGTCTCAAGGCAGGATTGGAAAGAAGTATCGAAGCTGCTGCGGGAGGAATGGGGGTTCCGCCGCAAGAACGCTCCCGGTATCACGACGCCGCTGATCGACAAGTTGGTGGAAGCGACGCGCAAGGCCGGATCCACCGGCGCCAAAGTCTGCGGCGCGGGCGGCGGCGGGTGCGTGCTGTTCCTGGTGGAACCGGATGCGAAGCGGCGTGTCTCCGAAGTGATCGAACGGGAAGGCGCGACCGTGCTGCCGGTGACGGTGGCCCCGCGCGGAGTTCGCGTGTCGGCGGCCTGACATGGCCGAACCGACCCGGCCCGATCGCCTGGCCATCACCCTACGCGTTGGCGTCTACGTCTTTCTCGCCATCGTCGGGATGTTCATTTTCCCGTGGCTGCTGATGGCGGGCGACAACCGGTTAGTCGGTGGCGCGCTGGGCGCCTTTGCAGCCGCGGCAGTGGCCAACGCGGTCGTGCTCCGGATCTATGAAGGCGGAAATCTCGCGGACATCGGGCTCGGTTGGAATCGCTCCTCGGCTCGTAACCTGCTCATCGGCGCCGGTGGCGGAATCGGGAGTGGACTCGCTGTGATCCTGCTGCCCGTGATTTTGCGCGGTGCCGACATCGTGGTGGCGCCGGGTGGCAAGTTCGATCCGGGCTCGCTTCTGTTCGTCACCGCCGTGCTGTTGTTCGGCGCCGTTGGTGAGGAGATGCTGTTCCGGGGGTATGCCTTCCAGATCCTGGTTGGGTACCTGGGCGAGTGGGCCACGATCCTGCCGTTCGCCATCCTGTTCGCCTTCGTGCATCTCGACAATCCTAACCAAACCCAAATCCTTGGTCCGCTGAACACGGCCATCTGGGGCATCGTGCTGGGCTGGGCATTCGTACGCAGCGGCGACCTGTGGCTACCCATCGGCATCCACTTCGGCTGGAATTGGACGCTGCCGCTATTCGGCGTAAATTTGAGCGGGTTTACAATGAGTGTGACGGGCTTGACGATGCACTGGAGCATCAGCGACCTCTGGAGTGGGGGGCAGTATGGACCTGAGGGCGGACTGCTTTCAACTCTCGTGCTCGCGGGGCTGGTGTATTACTTGATGCGGATGCCGATTGAAAAGCAGACGCCGAAGCTGGTCCGGCAAGTGGAGGCACAGCCATGAAATTTCGCAGCCTCATTCCGTTGTCGATGGCGCTCGCCGCAACGCCGCTCTTCGCCGATAAACTCGCCGATGAAGACCGCATCGAAATCATCCGAGGCCTCACGGCGGAGTACGCCACCGCCAAAATCCAGATCCCGCGTTCGAAGAAAGCGCTGACGTTCAAGGCGGCCGACGGGTCGTGGGACAAGCCGCAATGGTCCGACGCGTTCAAGGAGTTTGGACCCGCGGCGAGGGTCGGCGATCTCCTGCAGGTGACCAAGGTGGATATCGACGAGGATCGCCTGGTGCTCGAGTTCAACGGCGGAATGAAGGGCAAGAAGAAGTGGTACGAGCGGGTTGAAGTCGGCATGGGCGGCGGCGGGCAGACCGCGCCGATCGGCGGCAACCAGAACACCAACTCACCGGGCGGGACGTCGATCGCGCTGGTCTTTCCCAAGGAGAAGGGCGTACCGATAGCAAAGGCATCCGACTATAAGAAGATGCTCGCGCCGATTCTTGATTTTGAGAAGCGCAGTGCGACGGAGCAGTTCATCGAGACCCTGCCCCCGGAGATCAAACAAGCCATTACGGACAAGAAGGCGATCGTCGGAATGGACCGCGATCAACTGATCATGGCGCTCGGCCGGCCGCGGCGGAAGTCGCGGGAAGTGAAGGACGGGCTGGAGCTTGAAGACTGGATTTACGGCGAAGCGCCCGGCCGCTTGACGTTCGTGACGCTGGAGGGCTCTAAGGTCGTAAAGGTGAAAGAGACCTACGCGGGCCTCGGCGGCAGCACGGTACCAACGACACCGGTCCCTTAACCGGACCCACTGTCGGCGGGATGATGCGGACGCCGGTGGTTGGTGCGGGAGCGTCGGCGGTTATTCGCCATCCAACTTCCGGGTGATCGTCGCAGCAGTTTGCCAGGTTGGACAGTACCCGCATCGACCCTCACTCGTATCGCAGAGCAACCATCGGATCCACGCGGGCGGCCCGCCGCGCGGGTACATACGTCGCTAGCGCCGCGGCCGTCAGGGCGAGAGGGTCGCGCGCGCTTACGCCGTAGAGCATCGCGCTCATCCAGCCGGTGGCCGCGAGAGACGCGCCTACACCGAGAACGACGCCGGCAGACACCAGAACCAAGCTCCGCCCCGACACCAGTCCAAGCACGTCGTTGCCGGTTGCGCCCAGCGCGAGACGGATTCCGAATTCCTGCGTGCGCAGCGTCACCAGGTACGAGAGCACTCCATACAATCCCACCGACATGTCTTCGTTGGCGCCGCGAGCCCCGAGGCAGATCCCGAACTCCTGCCCAGGAGCGTTACGAGGTCCGCGAGCACACCGTACACTCCCAACGATGAGAGCGGCACCCACGCCCATGGGGGAGCACCGGAGCAATTGCCTCTAGGGATTTCGTAAAGTTCGCCAGCGGAGTAGAGTAGGTATTGCTCGGTCATGTTTCAAGGGTTCACAGATAATGGATAATGCTTCGAGACGCTTTGGCGTGCTCACGGTGCAGGGCTTTCGGCGGCTGTCTGACGTGCGGCTCGAACTGCGCCCTCTGTCGGTGATGATCGGCGCGAATGGAACCGGAAAGACATCCGTGCTCGACGTGCTGTCCCTGCTCGCTTCTTCCGCCCAAGCAAAGCTGAGTTCGTCGATTGCGGAACTGTCGGGTCTTGCAAACCTCCTCACCTACGATCGGGCGGAGGAATTAGCACTTGGGATCACGATGGAAGTTCCCAGTCAAGAACCACTTGAATATTCGTTGCGTGTGCGCCCGCAGGGAATCGCCCACACGATTCGCGAAGAATCGCTCAGCCAGGTAAGGAAGGGTTACTCGAGTCCGTTTCGCCATATCGATTCACACGAACGAAACGTGAAGTACTACGATCCCGAGAAGAACAGTTTGCTGCCGCCGACTTGGGAGCACAACCCGCTCGAAACTTCGTTGGCGCAGGTGCCGAAGATGTTCCAGGAACCTGAGGATTTTCGTCGCCGGCTCGCTTCCTCAACGTTCTATCACGGTCTGAATGTTGACCCTCGGTCGCCCGTCCGGTTGCCTCAGTCGATGTCGCCCGTGGAGTTACCTGGAAAAAATGGTGAAGACCTGGTCTCGTGTCTTTTCTACATACGCGAGACCGATAGAAGCAGGTTCGAGGCTATCGAAGACTCACTTCGTGTGGCCTTTCCCCGATTCGAACGCCTGGATTTCCCTCCCGTAGCAGCCGGCACGCTGGCGCTGGCATGGCGTGAACGTGGGTTTTCGAAGCCCCTATATACTCACCAATTGTCCGAGGGAACTCTACGCTTCCTCTGGCTGACGACGTTATTACAAAGCCCCGGACTTACCGCGCTCACGCTCCTCGACGAACCGGAGGTCAGTCTACACCCCGAATTGCTCAGCCTGCTCGCGGATCAGTTGAGAGAGGCCTCACAGCGAACTCAGATCATTGTCGCGACTCACTCGGATACTCTGATCCGATTTCTTGAGCCCTCCGAAGTGGTGGTTCTTGACTCGACCGAAGATGGCATGACCAGTCTGAAAAGGGCGGACGACCTTGAGCTCGGTGAGTGGCTGAAGGATTATTCACTGGATGAGCTCTGGCGCAACGGACGCCTCGGAGCGCGGGCTTGAAGATCACCATTCTGGTTGAGGGGAAGACCGAGCTAGCGTTTAAGCCTCATTTGCTGGAGTTCCTCAGGGGTAGGCTCTCTGGACGAATGCCGAATGTCGACTTCTTTCCATGTCACGGAAGAATCTTCAAAGAAGGCAAGCTTCGGAGGACGGTCGAAAATCTACTGCAAAAGGGCCCGGTTCCGTCGGATGCGGTGATCGCACTGACGGACGTGTACACGGGAACCGACGATTTCGTCAACGCCGCTGACGCGAAGGAAAAGATGAAAGGCTGGGTCGGAAATAATTCGAGATTCCATCCACATGCCGCCCAGCACGATTTTGAGGCTTGGTTGCTTCCGTATTGGATTGACATTCAGAAGCTGGCTGGACACAACAAGAGCGTGCCGCCAGGGCCCCCTGAAACCGTAAACCATAACCGGCCACCATCGCATTACATCCAAGAGATCTTTAGCATCGGTACCTGCCGGCAAGCCTATTCAAAGGCGCGCGATGCCGCCAGAATACTGCGAGATAATGACCTTGCGGTAGCTGCGGATAAATGTCCGGAGTTGAAAGCGTTTTTGAATACGTTCCTGGTCCTGAGTGGCGTCGAGCCGCTCAAGTGACGATCCACCCCACGTCGGTGCAGGCTCCACCTTCCTCATACCCTGAATAGCCGTCGGCATGCACCCGATGATCGTCAAGCGCTTCGCCATCTCGGCGTCGGGGCCTCTCCCTTGGCACGCCGGCAAAGCATCGTCGCCAGTGGCCGAAGCCTGCCAGCTATTCCTTGAACCCACCCTCACTCGTAGCGCAGGGCAACCATCGGATCCACGCGGGCGGCCCGCCGCGCGGGTACATACGTCGCAAGCGCGGCGGCCAGCAGTATCGTGAACGCCGCGGCCGTCAGGGCGAGCGGGTCGCGCGCGCTTACGCCGTAGAGCATCGTGCTCATCCAGCCGGTGGCCGCGAGAGACGCGCCTACACCGAGAACGACGCCGGCAGACACCAGAACCAAGCTTCGTCCCGACACCAGTCCAAGCACGTCGTTGCCGGTTGCGCCCAGCGCGAGACGGATTCCGAATTCCTGTGTGCGCAGCGTCACCAGGTACGAGAGCACTCCGTACAATCCCACCGACGCGAGCAACAGCGCCGTCCCCGCCAGCAACAGGAGCAGCATCATGACGAATCTTCGCGGCGCCATGCGATCGTCGAGTAGCCGTTCCATGGGCGCGATGGCGGCGATGGGCTGATCCCGATCGAGCGACCGCACCTGTTCACGCACCGCTGAAACCATCGAGAGCGGATCGCCCAAAGTGCGGGCCGTGTAGCTGAGCGTCCGCCGCCCCATCTGCGAAACCGGCATGTACGCTTCAAGCCAGATCTCGCGATCGAGACCGTGACGGCGTGTGTCCGCGGCAACTCCCACGATCGTCAGCCATGGAGCGTTACCGGTGGGTGCGCCGAACTTGAAGCGGCGGCCAATGGGACTCTTGCCGTCGAAATAGCGCTTCCACACGCTCTCGTTAATGATGGCCACTTTCGTACTGTCGATCCCATCGAATTCGTTGAACTCACGCCCTTCGAGTAGCGGCTGCCCAAAGGTGGCGAAGAATCCGGCGGTAGCTTCCGTGCGCGCCAGTGGCTGCTGCACCAGTCCACCTCGATCCGCTCGACCCTCGATCGTGAACTCGCCCGAAGCATTCGACAAATCGCTCAGCAGGAGCGCGGACGTGCCGCCGACCGCAACAGCTCCAGGCATCGCGCGCAGGCGCTCTGTCAGCGTCTTGTGAAAAGCAATCGCCTCCGGCTGGCGCGCATACTTCGCTTCCGGCAGCGCCACCCGGAACGTGAGCAGATGATCGGCGCGGAATCCAAGCTTCACCTGGCTGAGGTTGAAGAAGCTGCGGATCAGCAAGCCCGACGCGCCAAGGAGAATGATGGCCAGGGCGATCTGAACCACCACCATCGAATGACGCACGCCCGAGCCGCCGGCCGAGGCGCCCCTCTGCTTGATCAGAGTTGCGGAGTCGCGTTGCCGCCGACGTTGCGGCCAAGCTCGGTTTCCAAAATTCCCAAGGATGGAAAAGCGTGACACTAGGATTTTTTTGAAAAGCTAACCATCACACAATCAACAG
>Ga0163150_10009813_pt1 | contig 10493 bp, 10 predicted proteins | sample OliLakLV19P2IB_FD_148628 | JGI IMG/M metagenome (GOLD analysis project Ga0163150, IMG submission 148628) | Freshwater microbial mat bacterial communities from Lake Vanda, McMurdo Dry Valleys, Antarctica - Oligotrophic Lake LV.19.P2.IB | ecosystem: Environmental > Aquatic > Freshwater > Lake >...
CAGTGCTACCGTGCGTGATCTGTACCGCACCCTGCGTGCACCGCGTAAGACCGTGCTGGAGACCCTCAAGGCGCTGGAAGACGATGGGCGCATCATCCGTGTCCAGAACGCTTACAGCGGGCGGGGTCGTCCACCGGAGAAATATGAACTGCTGGATACGAATTCTGTCACGGCTGCGCCATAAATCGAATTTTGTCATTTTGGCTTTTGTCACAGGCGTGACGAAATTCATGGAGAGAGAAAGCATGGTGGATACCCAACATTTGAAGGAACACTGCGATCTGCGCCGACTGGTCGAGCAGGATTTAGGACCCGCCCCGCTGCGCGGCGGACGCGCTTATTTATGGAAGTGTCCCTTCCACAATGAACACAAGGGCTTCAGCTTGGCGGTCTGGGCGAATGGCTACCGCTGTTTCGGAGCCTGTGATACCAGTGGCGATGCGCTGGACTGGCTCACTCACTACCGCCGCTTGAGCTTTGTCGAAGCCCTGCGGGCATTAGGCGAACCTGCGCCAACGGCTGTACCAGCCGAGCGTAAATGTCTGAAATCTCCCGCCGAACCGCCGGAATGGAACTGGCAGCATCGGGCAGAACGCATTGTCAGCCAGGCGGAAGAAATGCTGTGGTCGGAAGTGGGTGAACCAGCACTGAATTACCTGACCGGCAGAGGCTTGACGACGCGCACGATACGTACCGCCCGATTGGGTTATGTGCCGGGCGACTTCCGCAGTTGGCGGGTGCTGGAAGGGATGGATGTCCCCTGTGGGATTACGATCCCCTGGTTTGCGGCGGATGCGCTCTGGGCGGTGAAAGTCCGTCGCGCTTATGGCACACCGAAATATCAGCAGATTAAAGGCGGCAACGTCAACGGCTTGTATGGCGCAGACCAGTTAGCAAGCCGGGATGTGGCTTTATTTTGCGAAGGTGAATTCGACGCGCTGCTGGCGCGGCAGGAAACCGGTGATCTGACAACTGCTGTGACCTTGAGCAGTGCCACCGCGATCCTCAGTTCACGCTGGTATGCAGAACTGACTCACTGCCATACCATTCTCGTTGCTTATGATCGTGATGCGGCAGGTGAAAAAGGGGCAAATCGCCTGCTCTCCCTCTCGTCGCGCTTTCGTCCTATTCAAGTGCCGCAGGGCAAAGATGTAGGCGAGTTCTACCTGCAAGGCGGTGACCTCTATGCCTGGATTGCGAATGCGCTGAAGGAAAAACAATCGGTTTTGGAGGAGCAGCCCCATGCCCTCTAAAGTCACAAAACCACAAAAACCGGAAGATATGCTGCTGCGTGTAATCCGAGTTGCAGAAATCCTAGTAAAAAGTCAGGACAAAACAACGGACGAACCCGCCACGAACTCGCCGTCTAATCAAACGGCAGTCAGTGCCATTCAGACGCAAAAAACACAGCCATAACATTTTGGTGTAAGCTCAGGCAAAGTCATGATGATAGGGTCTTATGAGTCGTCGAAACAGTAAGCGGTTGCCGCCTAAACCGGGTTGGGCAGTCTATCTGCGAACCAGCAGTGAAGATGCCCAGAATCCAGAGAATTCCCAGCGCCGCCAGCGTCATGCGATTGAGCGGTCATTATTTGAGCGTACCGACCTGCCGGTCTTCAATGAATATATTGACAACCTGAGTGGTCGCTATGCGGATAATCGACCGGGATACCAGCGTATGTTAGAGGATGCGCGTGCAGGCTGCTTCTCGCATGTTGCCGTCGAGAACGCCGAGCGTTTTGGGCGCAACGATGCCGAAGCACTGGTAGCGCTTGATGCACTGCATGGGCTGGGCATTGCAGTACGGTTCGCTGACTATCCTCACCTCGATCCGATTGACCCGGATGACCGTATTCTGGTCAGCCTGTCGTTTACACTCGCACGGCGTGAGTCCATTAAGCTCGGTCAGCGTGTGACCGGTGGATTGCACGCCAAACTGCGGACGGGTGGTTTTGTTGGCAAAGCGCCAGATGGGTATCTCAACTGTGAAGAGAAGACGGAACAAATCGACAAGACCCGTGCCGGGCGTTATAACCGCTGGATTGAGCCAGACCCGGAACAGTTCAAAGTGTGGCGCACCGCCTGGGATTTACTGCTGACCGACCAGTATACCCTCGCCGAAATTTGTGAGGAACTTCATGCCCGCGGCTATCGTTTTCGGAGTGGTCGTCCCTTCGTCACAGTCAATGCGCGTGGGAGGCGCAAAGAAGCAGCCAATGGACTGTCGCGCATCTTGAATAACTGGTTCTATGCCGGTTGGGTCGTCAGCGAGAAAGCCAACATCCCCCCGAAAACTGTGCAAGGTCAGTGGAAACCACTGGTGACAACGGAGGAATTTGAACAGGGCCTTGCCATTCTTGCGGCACGTCAGCAACACCGCAAGAGTGGTGGCAAGGTTCATGATTATCTGCTACGCGGTTTGGTCTATGTCGAGTTGGATGATGGCAGAGTTTTGCGCTTGACCGGATCGACCCCCAATGCCGGACGTTCAGGTGGAGGCACATCCTACTACTGCATCGAAAGCAGTGGCGTCAATATCCTGTGCCGAACAGTAGATGAACAAATACCCTATGAACTGATGAAGATACAGGTTGATCCTGAAATGATTCCGCTCATTCGGAATAGCTACAACGATGAGATTGCCGACAAATTAGGACGGATGCGTCCCGACCAGCGTGCCGACCTTGAGCGGAAATTGAAGGATATTGATGAAGAAGAGGCGCGGGCGCTGCGACTGTACACCATTGGTAAAATCACAGATCGGGTCTGGGAAAATCTGTGGTCGGAATGGCAAGATCGGCGGCGTACCCTGCGTCATGCGCTGGAGTCGTTGCAGGCACACAATGATGTCCACATCGCAAATTTAGATGCAGCACTCACGGTCATTGCAAAAGTGGGTATACTGTATAACAAGCTGGAACGCAGCAGTCAAAAGAAGCTGCTGCATGAAATGGTCTATCGGGTGGTAATTTGCCCGAAGGGAACCATACGGCGGATGGAATTGCTGCCACCGTTCGGGTATCTGAAACAAGTGACAGATCGCGTGCGGAAAGGTAGCGGTTGTGAGGGAAAAACAAAGACCAGCGCGATGGCTGGTCAATGTTCGAGTTTACTCTCGTTAAGTGACCCCAACGGGACTCGAACCCGTGTTTTGGCCTTGAAAGGGCCACGTCCTAGGCCGCTAGACGATGGGGCCGAATGGGAACAGTTTACCAAAGCCCACACACTGGCGTCAAGTTGCAATATACGAGACGACATCTGAGCGCTCAGCTTGCAGATGACTCCACGCCGCAGCACGTCCGAAAACGTTCATCATCTCCCGGCTTCCACAGCCCAAGCCGTTTGCGGATAGCCAGCACTTTTTCAAGCTGTTGCGAAGGAATAGTCCGTATGCCACCCGGCATTTGTGCGGCCATGTATAGAATCCTTGCGCTGTGTTCCAAGCTTTCGAGGCGCAAATAAGCATCCCACAGAGTCGCTGCTACCGTTAACGAGCCATGATGTGAAAGCATAATCGCATCATGCTCAACGATTAGTTGGCTGATTGCGTCAAGGTTCTCACTGCTGGCGAGCGTCGCGTACGGGATCGTCGGCACAAGACCGAGCAGCATGACCATTTCCGGCAAGATACATTGCTGAAAATCGTAACCAACGAGTGTCAATGCCACTGCTGTTGGTGGATGAGCGTGAACCACGCCCTGCACATCGGCGCGCTGTTTGTAGCATTCGAGGTGCATAGCCAATTCTGAAGTCGGGCGTGATTGGTCGTTGGCAGTTTTTCCGTCATCAATGTTGACGATCATAAGCTGATCGGGATTCATAAAGCCTTTGGCTGATCCGCTCGGTGTTGCTAATATCCGCTCAGGGTCGAGGCGTGCTGTAAGGTTGCCGCTCTTGCCGTCAATATAGCCGTTCTGGCGCATCAAACGGCCCACCAAACACATCTGTTCTCGTAGTTCAAGTTCGTTCATATAGAGCTTATTCTAGGGTCGCAAACTGTATTGGATATTAATTCGAGTTCGTGTCAAGTGATGGCAGCATGAAGGAGAAAGTTGTCAAGCCTGTCGATTCTTCCGAACGCGCAGTGAATTCGCCAGCGTGTGCCCGAGCTACCCAATACACAAAAGGGATGCCCATCGCCACACTGGTTCGACTGCCCTTCTGCCTACCTTCCCAATGCGGGGCACGCAGAACGATTTGTTCCTCAAGTCCCGGTACAATGGCACGTCCGCTGTCTGCGAAACGAATCAAGATCATGCTGCTATCGGCTTGTGCGCTGACTTGCAGATGATCGCCTCGCATCGTAAACTTGACAACGTTGTCCAACAACGCGATGAATGCCCGTTCGACCAAAGCGCTGTCGCAGATGGTAAGAAGACAGCCTGCGTCGGGCAAGGTGGTTTCAATACGTACAAACTTGGCTTCTAATAAAGGCTTCTGTGAAGTCAGCGCCTTCCGCAGCAGCAGGGTTAGATCGGTTTTCGAGAGGCGTAAATCAAATTCACCTGTTTCCAAACGGGCAAGATCGACTAAATCACTGACGATATATAGTTGGCGATAGGCGGCATCCAATGCGCCATGAAGCAGCTGCATCATGTCAGCGTATTCATTCTGCATCACTTCGCTCATGCCGAAGATTGAGACAACCGCTTCCAGACTGCTGACAACGGTAGAAATCGGACTACGTAAGTCATGGCTGAGTAAAGCCGCCGCGCCGCGAACTTCATCTGGCGTGTCGCCAAGCAGTCGATGTGATATGGACACTGTGCCAATCTGATCGTCCGAATGCGGATTGGCTAACCATTGAGAGACCGCTGTCCAATCAAGGGGCTGATCCATCACTACGTCCGCGCCCGCCGAAAGTGCCGCCGCCCTCAGCGTGGAATTCGTGAGATTGAGCGCCACAAGTGGAATTTGTGAAGCCGCGCATTTGAGCCGCCGACAGACTTCGATACCGTCGTATTCAGGGTTGGCGATTGCAACGAAAAACGCAGTAAGGGAATTCGCCCCTGCGAACATCAGGGCTTCGTCTGAAGTTTGCAGCGAATGAAGTTCGTATCCAAGCCGTTTGAGGTTCGCCCGCAGCGGTTCGACTAGCTCTGGCGCACCGTTGCTCACCAAAACGAGGTTGGCGGTCACGCCAACAGCTCCACCACTTCATAAGCCATCACTGGCTCAGACCGTCCTTTGACCGTCAACGAGCCGATCATCTTGGCGTTAACTTCCTTGAGTACCCGCGCATAGGTCGCCTCACTGACGAGGATTTGACTGCTGCGAGCCAGCCCTTGCAGCCGTGCTGCGAGATTGACCGTATCACCTACCGCCGTAAAATCCATGATCTCTGATGTACCGACATTACCAACAACGGCCATGCCGCTGTGGATACCGAAATTGATACGCATCCGGTAGCGCGCTTCAAAACCCTTGTAAAACTCTGGCAGCGCCTCGCGGATGTCCAACGCCGATTTCACCGCTCGCAGCGCGTGATCGGATTGCTCTAACGGCGTATTGAACAACGCCATCACGCCGTCGCCGATGAACTTATCTACTGTGCCCGCATGTTCCAAAATGATGCGAACAACCAGAGAATGATACATGTTGAGGATGCTCAACAGCTTTTCCGGTTCAGCGCGCTCCGAGATACCTGTGAAGTTTTCCAAATCCGTGAAAAGAACGGTCACTTCCTGCAAACGTCCACCAAGCGCAACTTGCGCTGGATTAGCCAGCAGTTGCTCAACCACCGCAGGCGAAACGAAACGCTCGAACGTGCTGCGGATCATTTGTTGTGTTTCACGCAGTCCATCGGTTTCGACCTTCGCGCGCAAACGGGTCTGAATACGCGCCTTCAATTCGCGTGGATTAAACGGCTTTGTCAGGTAATCATCCGCTCCCGAACCCAAGCCCTGAACCCGCGCTTCAACATCAGCCATCGCCGTGAGCATCAACACTGGAATCTGCGCCGTAGCCGAATCTCCTTTGAGAATCGCGCACACGGCAAAGCCGGACATACCCGGCATATTTACGTCGAGAATTACAAGGTCTGGCAGCGCAGCCTGAGTGAGGGCGATTGTTTTTGGCCCATCTGCCGACTCGATTATCTCGTGCCCCATGCCCTCTAAAATATCTCGAATTAGCTGGCGGTTATCTTCGTTATCGTCAGCGACCAGAATCTTCAAAATCGTCCTCGTAGATTAGCTGATGTATTTAGAAAGCTTGCTGGCTAACTCGCGCAAGTCAATTGGCTTGGAGACGTAATCATCGCAGCCTGCTTCTAAAGCGCGCTCACGATCACCAACCATCGCATGGGCGGTGAGCGCAATGATGGGGATATGCTGTAGTTCAGGGTCGGATTTAATCGTGCGCGAGGCCGTCCAACCGTCCATCAATGGCAGTGATAAGTCCATCAGGATAAGGTCAGGCCGTTCACTTGCTGCCATCTCCACGCCCTGTTCGCCATCAAACGCCTGAACGATGTCATACTCCAACGACTGCAACACGTCCGAAATTAACGTCATGTTGTCAGGATTGTCTTCAACGACCAGAATGCGCCCGTTACTCATCTTTAAATAAAGTCTCCCCCGTTAATATTACAGCATCGAAACTGAGCGTCAACTGCTGGATACTCAATTAGCAACCTCAACAGGGCGCATTGCGGGTTCCGTTGTAGGCACATTTTGCTGTGGACTGGCTGTAAGTAATGCCGCTTTTGAGTTTTCCGCCATTGACTTCTGGTGCGCGGGCAGCGCGACAAAAAAGGTACTGCCCTTTCCGAGCGCACTTTTTACCCAGATCGACCCTTCATGTAATTCGATCAATTTTTTCGCAATCGCTAAACCTAACCCCGTGCCTTCAACATGCGCGGCGCGCACACTGTCGGCCCGCCCGAATTCCTCAAATATACGCGCTTGATCTTCGGGAGCGATGCCGATGCCTGTATCGGTCACGGTAATGATAATCCAATTGCCATCGCTCAACCACCCGATAAAGGGCAGCTTAAAGGTCGTTGATGTCCCGCGCTCCACAAGGATCAAGATCGCGTCGATGGTGATTGACCCTTGTTGGGTGAACTTGATCGCATTCGTCAGTAGGTTGGTGAGTACCTGCTGAATACGACCCTCGTCACCATACAGTGACGGTAAGCTCGGCGCGGCGTTGACCTTGATCGCCAGACCTTTACGTGTGTAATCCGCCTCAACGCCGATCACCGCTTGCTCAATGATACGCTCGATATGAAAAACGCTGGTTTCAAGGTTGATGCGTCCGGTTTCGATCTTGCTTAAATCGAGTACGTTGTTAATAAGCTCCAACAAATATCTACCGTTTCGATGAATTTTTTCAAGCCGGTCAAGCTGAGTTGCGTCCAGTTCGCCATAGATGCCGCTCTGCAATAGCTCGCTGTAGCCGACAATTGAATTCAGCGGAGTACGCAGTTCCAGCCCCATGTTGGAGAGAAATAGGCTCTTGGCTTGGCTGGCTGTTTGTAGGTCTAGAGTCAAGCGCTCGACCAATGTTTTTTGTCGCTGCAACTCGACAATTGTCTGCTGATGATTGCGCTGAGTGCCACGCGAGTCGTCGCTGAGTCGGCTTAACGGCTCACGCAGATAGGTTTGCAATGCGAACCGTGCCGTCCAACCTGTTACCAGCAGCGTCAAAACCGCGCTCGTAATTGCCAGCAAATCATTCAGCAGCGACATGCCGAGCATGGGAACGGCGAGAATATAGATCGCGTCAGCCACCAGCGCAGCTATCAACAGGCCACAAAAGCCGCCTCTTCGCGCCAAGCTCGCCATCAAGCGACTATTGAATACCATCCAAACATAGGCAGCGCACGCCACCCAGAGTGGTATCGACAGTATTTGCGCTATCTGCCCACCGCTCTCGTTATCGAGCCTGAATAAATGCAGCGCTCCCCAAACCGCCAGCACACCACACAGCCCGACAAATAGAATATGTGGCCGCCATCCCTCTGACCGTCCCCAAACGAGCAGCAGCGCGCCGCCAGCCAAGGACAGCGTCAACAAGCTTGTAAGCGCGGCTATCCAACCACTAAAAGCTGAAAACACGTCCATAACAAGAGCGCCATTCATTCGCACACATCGGCAACAAACCCTAGTATATATTAAGCCAGCTTTACGCACATCTCAAAAAAAGCGCGGCATCTGTAATAGACACCGCGCTTTGAATGCTTGATTTGAAAATACGCCGTAGCACAAGAGCGGCTAGGGCTTCAAACGCCGGACGTTATCCGCTTCTAGCGTATCGGGCTGGCTGCGCTTGGCCCCCTTGCGATCAGGGGCGCGTGTCGGCTCAGACTCGCCGATGAGCGCTTCAATCCGCATCACGGCTTCACGGTCAAATTCTTGAAAGCCACATACGTCACACGTCCATAACAGCACATCGGGAACGCTGACAGGCATGTTACCAATCATCCGCATATACGTCGCCTGCGAGGGCTGGTAATGACCGATATGACAGTATGAGCAGACGTAGGGTATTTTGTCGGTCATTTCATCCTCTGTATTCATCAAAAATGCCTAGTCATCAGGGTAAGCGATGTGGGTTACTAGTCCCCACTCCGACGGCGGCCAGTAACGGACAAGCGCCTCGCCAACGATAAACTGCCGGTTTACCGTCCCGAAAGCGCGCGAATCGCTGCTGTGGTTACGGTTATCGCCCATAACGAAATATTCATCCGGGCCGAGCGTCCACACGTCATCACGGCAGCGTCCGGGTTCGCAAGGTTCATTGATATAGGGTTCATCGAGCTGGACATCGTTTACATACACCAGCGTATCGCGGATTTCGACAGTATCCCCCGGCAGACCAATCACACGCTTGATGTAATCTTCTTCGGGATTGCCCGGATAATGGAAGACCACAATGTCGCCGCGCTGCGGCTGGTCAAGCAGATAGTTCAAACGACTGACAATCAAGAATTCGCCCGTATGGAAGTTCGGCTGCATACTGGGGCCTTGAACGATGAAACGCGCACTGGCCAAATTCACCAGCGAATAGATCGCGGCAATCAGCACCAGCGTGTCGATGATTTCACGCATAAAGCTGCGACGCTGGAGTTTAGGGCGTGGCGTCGTCACTTCGGCAGTGTCCGCATACTGCTGCGGTGCTTGAACTTGCGGTTGTGCAGTCGGTTGGGTTGAAATTTCTTGCAAGATGTGGGCTGGCTATCAATCTAAAAACGATCAAGTTTATTCATTATAGACCTGTCGCCTAGAACGAACAATGTGCATTTGAAGAGCATTTGCCGCGTCAATAATTTTCTAATGGTCTGCCCAGACGAATTCAATGCGAAAAACCGCACTTCTACATATACTAAAGGCAGTAGTACACTCCGAAATATACCGTAACAACGAGGCAATACTTGGCTGGTGAACGAATTCTAGTGGTTGATGACGGACGCGAAAACCGCGAATTCGTGGTTGAATACGTCCTGCAACCCAACGGCTATGAGGCGCTTGTGGCGAAAGACGGCAGAGAAGGTCTCGATATGGTGCTTAAGCATCAGCCTGACCTCATTCTGCTTGATTTGCAAATGCCGCGCATGAACGGCATCGAAGTGTTGCAAGCGCTGTCCGAACGTAATCTCGATATTCCCGTTATCTTGATGACTTTTCATGGCTCGGAAGAGGTCGCCATCGAGGTTTATCGACTCGGTGTGCGCGACTATGTGAAGAAGCCCTATTCGGTGGACGAAATGCTGGCGGCCATCGAGCGCAGCCTGACCGAAATCCGACTGCGGCGCGAGAAAGAAGCGCTTACCGAGCGTGTGATCTATGCCAATCGTGAACTGCAACAGCGGGTTCAAGAACTTAACGTCCTCTACAGCGTCGGTAAGAACGTCACCGCTTTAGCTGACTTGAACCAACTGCTGCCCAACATCGTCGATGCCGCCGCGCAAGTCACCCACGCGGAAGAAGGCTACCTCTACTTGACCGAAGAGACGATTTTACGCTGTCGGGCGCAGAAGCGTGTGAACAAGGCCCGCGCCGAAGCTGCCGACTTTGAAGCGAAAGACCGCATCGCTTTACACGTCGCGCAGACGGGGCAAGCGATGATGCTCAACCCTGAACAATTGAACACCAGCGGCGTAGTTTCGCTGTCGTACACGCCGCTGGTGTTCCGCGAAAAGGCCATCGGCGTACTGGGCGTGCGAACCGTCACTGAAGGCGGGCACATCTTCACCAAGCACGACAGTGCCCTGCTCAGTGCCCTGTCTGATTACGCCGCGATTGCTATCGAAAATTCGCACAACTTCGAAGAACTGCAAAAGACCAGAGAGCGTGAAAGCGCGCAAATCCGCAGCACGTTCAAGCGCTTCGTACCGCCCTCTGTTGTAGACCGCGTACTCGATCATCCCGAAACGTTGGAGCTTGGTGGCGCACGGCAAGAAGTCACGATTCTGTTCGCGGATATTCGCGGTTACACCGCATGGGCCGAACACGCCCCGCCCGAACAGGTGATTGAAGTCCTGAACA
>Ga0163150_10009814_pt1 | contig 10493 bp, 9 predicted proteins | sample OliLakLV19P2IB_FD_148628 | JGI IMG/M metagenome (GOLD analysis project Ga0163150, IMG submission 148628) | Freshwater microbial mat bacterial communities from Lake Vanda, McMurdo Dry Valleys, Antarctica - Oligotrophic Lake LV.19.P2.IB | ecosystem: Environmental > Aquatic > Freshwater > Lake >...
CTGCACTACTGGAGTTACCACCCCGGCGGCGCGGTCTTTGCCATGGCCGACGGCAGCGTGCACTTTTTCGCCTACGCGGCCAACGACGTTATGCCGATGCTGGCGACGAGGGATGCGGGGGAAGTGGTGACGGTGCCGGAGTAAGGGGTTTGAGGGGTGAGGGTGGGAAGAAGAAGCACATTCACGGAGTGAATGGCTACGTAGCCGTTCACTCCGTGAACGTGCTGGCTGGTCCAAAGAAGGATCGATTGGGGACAATCGATCTACTCTGACAAATTTCGGGAGAATGGCGATGAACCGGGTGTTGTGGGGATTGCAGATTGCGGCGGCCGGGCTGATCGTCGCCTCGTCGGTGATGCTGGTCCGGGATTGGAGCCAGCCGTCGGGGGACGATGTTGTGTTTGCTGTGGAAGTGCCCACCACTTCCACCGGCGGAACCGAATCGCCGCTGGTGATGAATATCAAGAACGACACGAACGTCGATATCCGGATTGTCGGTATGAACTGGTGCTGAGGCGGGAACTGCACGATCCGGTCGGATCTCCAAATACCGCTGACCATCGCGGCCAACAGCACCTTTCCGCTGGAGCTCGGAATCACTCCCCGTGAAAAAGGTCCGTTCAGCCAGCAGTTTCATTTCTATCTGGACGTCGGCAATGTCCTGATTTCAAAAGAAATCGATTTCGAAGGAAACTGTACTGCAGAGCTTCCCGTCGTTTCAACGAACTGATGTTCGTAACAACGACAATCGCCATTTGCATCAGGCCGCAGCGAGGCTGCGGGTGTGGCGGGCCCATTTGATCCAGTCGCTGACTTCGGCAAGGTCCGGCTTTTTGCCGGAACGGACAATTTTCATTCCCTCTTTGGTGTCGGAGTAGGGTCCGACCAGGCTAAGTAGCTGCTGCGGTGACATCGACTCGAGCGTTTCCGCTTCCGTCACGGCACAGGCAACCAACAGCTGCGCATCGTGACCGCGCAGATTCGGGACCCGACAGACCAGCCGCAAAAAGAAAGCAAAAAAGCAAAAAGGGCAGGCATAATCATCATCCCCGCACCCATAATTCCCCCTCGTGCCAGTGATTTGTCCAAGTTGGTACAGTTGCCGGTTCCTTGAACTGTCACGCTTGCAAGCCGGCCCAAACCAGGAATCCGCCAACTGGGCGGTTTCCTTCTTCGCGAAGTTTCACAGGAACAATGATCCTGTCCACGAATCCCGCCGCAGAAAGACACTCCTCCAGGTAGTCCCTGCCGTGTACAAACCGCCCCGTCCGGGTCAGGCGGTACCCCACCGGCAGGTCATCGCCAGACTCCACGGTAAACGCCAATTTTCCACCAGCTCTTATCGCGGACGCACAGGCCGTCAATGGCAATCGCAAATCCCCGAAATAAATAAATGTATCGATGACTGTGATCAAATCGAAAGTTCCTGATTTTCCCGACAGATATTGCAGCAACTCCTCCTCAATCAGCTCGTCGTATGCTCCCGTTCGTCGTGCATGGGCCAACATTCCACCGGAGAGATCCACTCCTGTCAGTCTCCGCGCCCAGGGGCGCAATAACACTCCCCCTTTGCCGGTTCCACATCCGGCATCCAGTACGTCCAGCGAAGCTTCCGGTTCGCCATATTCCCGCATGATTTGCTGAGCAACCAGTTGGGGAGCCTGATAATTGAGTTTGTCCAGTTTCTCATTGAACGTGTCGGCAAACCGGTCAAACTCGTCCCGCACAAACTCTTCCGTCGCCCGTTGGGGGGAATTTGACGAAGTCAGTGCCACAATCATGTGCCCAGGAATTCCCCCGCCCGGCTCAATCTCCAGCCATCGCTGATACGCATTTAGAGCCATGGCATCATCGCAGGCGTGCCGGTAAATCTGGGCCAGTAATTTCAAGGGTTCCACTTTGGCTGGCTCGATCCTCGAAGCCTGTTCGAAGGCGCCGGCGGCAAGCGGAAGATCCTGCTGTTTCAGCAGTGTATAACCCAGATTCAGCCAGGCTGAAAAATAGTCTTCCTTCAACCCGATTGCCTCACGCAGCACGACCACCGCCTCTTCCAACTGCCCGTTGTCCTTGAGTGCGACGGCCAGGTTGTTGAGCCCCGTGGGCTGGTCAGGCAGCAGTTCGTTCAACTGCCTGAAGACCGCAATCGCGTCGTCCAGCCGCCCCGCTTCGTGCAAAACATTGCCAAGATCATTGTAGGCCGGAGCGTAATCCGGACCGTGCCGAATCGCCAATTCCAGGTTGCCTATGGCTTCGTCATGATTTCCCTGCCGGAAATTGACTACACCCAAAACGTGCAAAGCCTGGGGCCAGTCGGGCTGACCGGCCAGCGCCTGACGACAGGCTTTCCTGGCTTCTAGCAGCCGTTCCTCACTGCAAAACCGGATCGCCCGTTGCAATTCTGCTTGCGGACTTCGCCGATGCGGTGCCCCTTCCCGCTTCCGTTTTTTCTTCATGCGGAATGACCGGGATTCCTTTCGACATGGCCGCATTCAATCGTCATGACTCATTTCCCTGCCGACAATCCGCATCAGAAAAAATCCAACGCAATCTGTATTGCCCCTGCGGTCGGAATCGAAACAAGCCATCGCCTGGATTCAACCGCCATCCTTGTCATCAACAGGGGGTGGAACCACGTCCAGTCCCGAAATTTTGATCAACGAACCATTCGCGGCTTCGCCTTCGGCCGGTTCGGGTCCGCATTGGACGACATACAGGTTGCCAGCCGGATCAAATGCAATCGCGGTTGGACGAACCAGTTCGAGCCCTTCGACCTTGCGGGCTTCACATGCATCGTTGTTGTCGGGAATCCGAACCAGCTTGAACAAACCACCAGCTTCCGGGTTGTTCCAGCTGCAATCCACCGCATACATTCGCTGGCGGAGAGGGCTGTAGGCCAACGCCGTAATGTCGTTCAAGCCGGTCTTGTACGACGACCTCATCTCGCCTTTGGCGGTAAAAAATACCAACCGGCTGTCTCCCGCCGTTTCTTTTGAGCCCATCATTCCGACCGCCAGGAATCCCCCTGGGCTGACCGTAATCGCCATCGGAGCCGATGACCCGGTCGGTTCCGCTGTGGAAAAATGACGCTCGAATTCAGTCAGGTCACCGCCGGCACGACCGGCCCGGGCGATCCAGCCTTTGGCGTCGTCTCCGTTGCAGGTTGCGTAGACGGCTTCCGGCAGGGCAGCGAGTGCAAAATAATCCCCTTCGCCAGGAATCTCACCATCAGCAGCAAGGCGGGCTCCGTAAACGCGATCCTTTTCGGCGTTCAACGGTTCGGCACCCGGTTCGGGCACCTTGAACGCCATCAGCATGTCATCCCCCGCTTCGCTTCCCCCGCCGCCAACGATCAGGGTTTGAGCGTCCAGAAAGACCAGCCCCAACGGCCCGATCGCAAACTTTTCCCCTTCGCCGAAGGTCCCCTTGGAGAACCCGGTGATCACTTCCTGAATTGCCCCATCGACAATCCGAATCACCCGGAGGTTGCCGCTGTCCGCCACAAACACCGTTCCGGTGTCCGGTTGAACGGCGACTGCAGCCGGATTGAACAACCCACCGACGACAGTTTCGACCTTGATTTCCGGGCCCGCAGTTTGTGCAAGGGCCGGTGAACCCGCTGTCAAAACAAGAGCCGCGAACATTGCAAACTGGATTCGGTTAACCAAACGCATATCGATATCTTTACGAAAAATGTTGCAATTGAAATCCGGTAACGCAGCCTCACAGCGGTTTTTCCGAAGTCATATTGTAGCTGAATTCTAACGGGTCTTGCCGGCCTGTTTGTCTGCCAGCCAGATCAGGAATGCGTGACGCAAGGCGGTTTCGCGGTACTGATCCAGCCGCCCGGACGCTCCACCATGCCCCGCTTCCATCTCAGTATGCATCAGCAGCACGCCATCGCCGGTTTTCAATTCTCGCAGCCTGGCGACCCATTTGGCTGGTTCCCAGTATTGAACCTGCGAATCATGCAGCCCGGTTGTGACCAGCAGGTGCGGGTAATCTTTGGCCTGAACGTTGTCGTACGGTGAGTAGGACAGCATATACCGGTAATAGGTCGCGTCGTTCGGATTGCCCCACTCATCGTATTCGCTGGTCGTCAGCGGAATGGTTTCGTCCAGCATCGTGGTCACGACATCCACAAAGGCGACTTCGGCGATCAGCCCATGAAACAGCTCCGGAGCCAAATTGGCGACGGCCCCGATCAGCAGTCCACCGGCACTCCCCCCATTTCCGTACAGGGTTTCGGGCGAACAATACTTTTCCGCAACCAGAAATTTTCCGCAGTCAATGAAGTCAGTAAATGTGTTCTTCTTTTTCAGCAATTTTCCGTCTTCGTACCAGGCCCGACCCATCTCCTGGCCGCCACGAATATGGGCGATCGCATAAACCCACCCGCGATCCAGCAGGCTGACAATAGCCGGATCAAAGTCGGCCGACATCGACGATCCATAGGAGCCATAGCCATACAGCAGGCATGGCGCCGAACCGTCGCGCGGCGTGTACTTGCGGAAAACGATCGACACCGGGACTTTCGTTCCGTCCTGTGCGGTCGCCCATTGCCGCTCGGCCACATAGTTTTCCCGGTCAAACCCGCCCCCAATTTTGGTCTGCTTGAGCAGCGTCGATTTGCCGGTCGCCATGTCGAAATCAAACACGCTGTCGGGCGTTCGAAGTGAACTGTAGACATAACGCAGTTTGCCGGTTGCCGTTTCGTCTGTAACCGCCAGCCCCGCCGAGTAACACGGTTCGTCGAATTTAACATCGGCAAATTTTTCTGCGTCCCAGGTCCGGTACCGGATTTCCGTCAGTCCATTTTCCAGCAGGCTGATGGCCAGCCAATTGTCGAACAGCGCAAACGACTCGAGGAACTGTGAATCACTGTGGGGAACAACCATTTCCCATTTGGACTTGTCCAGACCCGGCTCCGCCGATTTCATCAGCCGGAAATTTTTGGCCTCCCAATTGGTCCGGACGTAAAAGCTGTCACCGATATGGTCTATCGAATACTCGTGATCCGGCTCGCGGGCGAGAAATACCACCGAATCTGTTTCAGGATGGTGGGCGTTGATGATCCGGCATTCGGAACTGAGCGTCTGGTCGGACGAAATCACGATGTATTTCCTCGACCGGGTTTTGTCGATCCCGACACTGAACTCTTCGTCAGTCTCGTCATAAACCAGCTCGTCGCTGGCCGGATCGGTTCCCAACCGGTGCCGAAATACATGATTGGAACGGAGTGTGTCGGGATCCTGTCGCGTGTAAAAAACCGTCTTGCTGTCCTCGGCCCATACCACACTGCCCGTAACGTTCTGGCACTGGTCCGGAAGCATTTCACCGGTCGTCATGTCACGGAACTTCAGCGTGTACTTCCGCCGGCCAACCAGATCAACAGCCCACGCCACCGTCTTGCCGTCCGGGCTTGGGTTGACGCCCGGCAAGCTACAGAACTTCGAATCGCCGGCCGCCTGATTGGCGTCGACGACCAGTTCCTCTTTTGCACCAGGCTGTGGTAAACGCCGGTAAAACGCCCGGTACTGGGCACCTTCGGTAATCCGGCTGAACCAGTCGTAACCACTCTTGGGGTACGGAACCGAATCGTCGTTCTGGGGAATCCTGGCTTTCAGCTCCCCGGCCAGTGTCTGCCGCAATTCGGCGGTTGGCTCAAGCATACCCCGTGTATATTCGTTTTCCGAATTCAGCCACGAAATGACCGCGGGGTTTTCCCGTTCGCGCATCCAGTAGTAATCATCGACCCGGACATGCCCATGCATTTCCATCGGGTAGGGACGTTTGGCAGCTGTGGGGGGAACCAGCTGCTGGGCGACTGCCGTTGCAACAGGTGCAACCAGAATTGCAAAACAGAGCGGGAGCAGAAACCTTCGGGAGAATCTCATCGTTTGTCCAGGGTCAAGGGTCAAATATCAAATCTCATGGACGGTCTCGCGGAACCGAAACCATCACGACACGGCAAGGCCACGTTGCTGTTCGAACTCCGCGATTTTGTCTTCATTTTGCAAGGTCAGACCGATGTCATCCAGCCCCTCCAGCAGACACTTCCGGCGAAACTGGTCGACCTCAAATTTTGCCATGAACCCTGACCCGTCCGTTACAGATTGTTTGTGCAGGTCCACCGTCACGCGGTAGCCAGGAGTTTTGGCACAGGTCTGATGCAAATATTCGACTTCATCCCCGCTCAACACAACGGGCAATACACCATTCTTGAAGCAGTTGTTATAAAAGATGTCGGCAAATGATTCGGCAATCACAGTTTGAAAGCCGTAGTCAGCCAGTGCCCAAACAGCGTGTTCGCGACTGCTGCCATTCGCAAAATTCTGCCGGGCAACCAGCACCGAGGCGCCGGCAAATTCGGGACGGTTCAGCTCAAAGTCGTCGCGAAGTTTCCCGGCGGTGTCGAAACGCCAGTCGAAAAACAGGAACTGGCCAAAGCCGGTTCGTTCAATCCGCTTCAGAAACTGCTTCGGAATGATCTGGTCCGTGTCCACATTGGAACGGTCCATCGTTGCGACCAGTCCGGTGTGGACTGTAAAAGGCTTCATCGTTTGCTTACTCCTGCCCGGAAAAATCTTTGTCCCGAATGTCCACAAAATGACCGGCAATTGCGGCGGCAGCAGCCATCGCCGGCGAGACCAGGTGAGTTCGCCCGCCCCGGCCCTGACGCCCTTCGAAATTCCGGTTGCTGGTCGATGCACAGCGCTGACCCGGGTCCAGCGTGTCCGGGTTCATCCCCAGGCACATGCTGCATCCGGCCTCACGCCATTCAAATCCGGCTTCACGAAAAATCCGGTCCAGCCCTTCCTGTTCGGCCTGCTGTTTGATCACGCCGCTTCCCGGAACGACCATCGCATTGACCCGCTCATGAACTTTCCGGCCCCGAACCACCTGGGCGGCGTCCCGCAAATCCGAAATCCGTGAATTGGTGCAGGAGCCGATAAAGACGCGATCGACCGGAGTATCGGTCAGCCGCTGTCCGGCACGAAGGTCCATGTACTTCAAGGCAGATTCGGCCGACTGGCGATCGACCGGATCAGAAAAATCACCTGGAGCCGGAACAGGCTGGTCGATACTGATTACTTGTCCCGGGTTGGTGCCCCAGGTTACCTGGGGAGCAATTTGGGATCCGGTCCAGGTACGGGCCTGGTCAAACGTCGCCCCCTCGTCACCCGGCAACCGTTTCCATTTTTCGACCGCAGCGTCGAGATTTTTGGGTGCAAACTCCCGGCCGCGCATGTAGTCAAACGTGATCTGGTCCGGCGCGATCATCCCGGCCCTTGCCCCGGCCTCGATGGACATATTGCAAATCGTCATCCGCTGTTCCATCGACAGAGTGCGAATCACGTCCCCCGAATATTCCAGAACATGGCCTGTTCCGCCCGAGGTAGAAAGCTGGCCAATCAAGTACATGATCAGGTCTTTCGCCGTCACACCCGGCATCAGTTTTCCATCGACCCGCAATTCAAAAGTCTTGGGCCTGGACTGGCGGAGCGTCTGGGTCGCCAAAACATGCTCGACTTCGCTGGTGCCGATTCCAAATGCCAGGGCTCCGAAAGCACCGTGCGTTGCAGTATGGGAATCGCCACAGACAATGGTCATCCCCGGCTGGGTCAGTCCCAGCTCGGGACCAATCACATGGACGATCCCCTGGTTGATGCTGTCGAGATCGTACAGTTTGACTCCAAACTCGCGGCAGTTGGTCCGGAGAGTCTCGACTTGTTGCCGGGAAACCGGATCGGCAATCGGCAAACTCCGGTCGGTCGTCGGAACATTATGATCCTGGGTAGCGACGGTAAGCTCGGGCCGGCGGACTCTGCGGCCGGCGAGGCGAAGGCCTTCGAATGCCTGCGGGCTGGTGACTTCGTGAACCAGGTGCAGGTCGATATACAAAATCGACTGGGTTTCCGACGGCTGGTGAACCAGGTGATCGTCCCAGATCTTTTCGAACATGGTCCTGGGCTTGCTGGAAATCATCGTTGTCTCGCTGGAATACGGGCAATCGAAACGGGACGGGAAATCCGGCTGAAAACGGGCCGGCAAACCGGATGAAATTTATCGGCTCCCTTTCGACTATCCTAGAAAAACGGCTTCCGATAGAACAGACCTGCCCGATTTGGGCGTTTGGCCGAAACGTCCGGGCGTGTGGGAACGAACCGGACAGGTCAGGCCGCAAATTCAGCCATTCAGCCCGTGAGACGATGACAATTCCCGAGCCCGTTGTTGTGTTTATTCTGGCGGTCCTGCAAGGCATTGCCGAGTTTCTGCCGATCAGCTCCTCCGGCCATCTGGTGGTGGTCGGGCATTTGCTGGGAAGCGAAGGCGGACCGGGATTGAACGTGGTACTCCACTTTGGCACTCTGCTCGCCATCATAGTTTTCTTCTGGTCGCAAATTGTCGCGATCATCCGGTCCGACCGCCGGGTGGTGCCATTGTTGGTTGCCGGAACCATTCCTGCCGGCTGCGTGGGGTTATGGCTGAAGAAGGGGACGATAGGTGGAAAAAACTACGGCTGGGTTCTGGACGATCCCCTCCTGGCCGGATTCATGCTGGTGATTACCGGATACATTCTGTTGCTGATGAACCGGTTGAAGGGAGGCCAGCTGCAATACCAGAAGATGGGCTATGGTCGGGCGATTCTGATCGGTTGTGCCCAGGCGATCGCGTTGTTGCCCGGAATCAGCCGAAGCGGTTCGACCATCGTTGCCGGATCAGCACTGGGGCTCGAACAAAAATCCGCCGCAACCTGGTCATTTCTGCTGGCAATTCCGGCGATCGGCGCGGCGATGTCTTTGGAATGCCTGGATCTGCTCCGGGGCAAATCGACGATTCAGACCCAACCGCAATGGCTGGTGATGGGAATAGTGGTCTCAGCGGTCGTCGGCTGGTTCTCCCTGAAACTGCTGGTCCGGATGCTGGATAAAGGGCGACTCCACTGGTTTGCGTACTGGCTGATCCCGTTCGGACTCGGTGTGGTTGTTTGGCGGTTGAAGGTGATGGTCGACGAGTTGATCGTCCGCTAGCAGACTGCCCATCCTGGATGACAGCAAACTTCGCGTTGACCCACCTGGTTGATGCCGATACTGTCCCGCACATGATGGACGGTACCTTCGCCAAAAACCGACGATTCCGAAACCGCTGGGGACTTCTGTGCTTTTGCACGCTGGTTTCCTGCCTGGTGGCAGAACAGTTTTCGGCAGCCCAGGAATTCCCGCCACCAGCCGCATCCAGCGACGAGGCCGAAGGGATCGTCCTGCTGAAAAACGGCCAGCTCCTGATGGGCCAGGCAATTGCCTCGGTCGACCGGACCGTGGTCTCCACGAAAAGTGGCAGCCAGATCATCCTGAAAACCGATGACATCCGCTTTATCTGCCGCAGCTGGAAAGAAGCCTGGGAGCATCAACGCGACGCCGTTGATATCGACAACCCGCAGGAACTGATCGACTTGTTGCAGTGGTGCCTGAGACACCATTTGCTGGTCGAGGGCCGACAGGTCATCAACCAGTTGCAATACACCAAAATCCGACCGACCGACCTGGACCATTTTCATCGCATGCTGGTCAGCGCCGAAAAGTCCCATGAATCCGAACAACGCCGAAGAATCGAATCGAAAACCGCGAGCATGATTGCTGGCGGCAACACGACAGGCGCCACTGTGCCAGTTGAAAGAATCCAGGACAGGAAGATCGCACCGGCATCGTTCATCTCCGAATCGGGCCCGGAGTCATTGAATCCGGTTGTTGCAACTGCGGTCCTGGACGATTTCTCAGCCCGGATTCCCGATGCCGCACTGGAAGACTGGCGGCACCAGGTTGAACCGCTCCTGTTGCGCAGCTGCGGCAATGCCGGGTGCCATGGGGCAAATGACCTTCATCTTCCCCTGATGAGCATCGGCCACGAACACCAGCCGCCACTCCGGATGAGCCAGCAAAACCTTTACTGGACTGCCCGACAGCTGTTTGCCGGTCAATCCGGATGCGAGACGTTTCTGAAAATGACCGGGTCGGCACACGGCGGGCAACCAGCGCCTCCCATTCGCCCGGACAGCAACGAATTTGAACGGATTCGTCATTGGGCCCAGGAATTCTGTTCGCAAACGTCTGCTGTCATGCCTGATTTCAACCAGAAATCGAATCCGGAGCAGAAACCGGTCGAGTCCATTCAGATCCCTGGAGCTGCGGTTAGCTCGCTCGGGTTGCCACAGCGGTCCGCCGAACGGGACGCGCCCAGGATCCCGGCAACCGCCCTTCCCATGTTGGAATTCCCGAAGATCCCGGACCTCGCGAATACCTCCAGCAAGTTTGTTCCCATCGATGAATTCGATCCCCAAATATTCAACCGGTTCCTGCGCGAATCGGAAACTGCGTCGCGGAACCAGGCCAGATCATTGGGATTGCCCGACCTTCAATCGTTGCTTGGCAAGGAAAAGGCACCGGAAAAATAAGCCTGAAAAAAGTCCCTGTTGCTGGACAACAGGTCCTGCC
>Ga0163150_10009816_pt1 | contig 10492 bp, 10 predicted proteins | sample OliLakLV19P2IB_FD_148628 | JGI IMG/M metagenome (GOLD analysis project Ga0163150, IMG submission 148628) | Freshwater microbial mat bacterial communities from Lake Vanda, McMurdo Dry Valleys, Antarctica - Oligotrophic Lake LV.19.P2.IB | ecosystem: Environmental > Aquatic > Freshwater > Lake >...
ATCTCGAAACCGGGAATTAAAGCATAGCGCCACGCCTCGGGCGGCGGCAGTTCGCGATTGTCCGTGACGACGAATTTGGGCAGCTCGACCACGGATTCGGCCGGCTTTTCCTGCGCGGACGACATCGACGGCGTTAGTAGGCAAACGCATGCGACGAGGGCAGCGAGGAGTTTCATGCCCCATGAGACGAGCGCGGCCGATGAAAGTTGCCGAGACTAAAAGAACGGGTGGCGGGGAGCCTGGCGCATCTGCCGGTTGGCGGTTCCGGCTCCGGCGCGGAGCGGAGTCCGCGCCCTACCTTTTTCGAAAGTGCGATCGGTAGGGCGGCGAGCCCCTTCGCTACCTTTTTCAAAGGTCACAATGGGTAGGGCGGCGAGTCCCTTCGCCGCCGCGGTGGCTTCCACCGCCAATCGGCAGATGCGCCGTGGGGACCGCGACCGCCTCCGCCCGCATAACTTACCGATCGCTCTACATCGCCGCACGTAGCAGCAGCGCGAACAGCCCGAGAATCAGTCCGGAAACGACGCAGCAGATGAGAAAGCCAATCGTATCGACACGATTCCACTTGGTCATTTCCCAGGCGGAGCCGGGAAACAATTTCAGGTTTTCAAACCGTTTCGGATTGCGCTGGGTTTCCGCCATAGCCGCGGCTTCCAACTCCGGTGTGCGCCCCACGGGCGTCTTCATCTTGCCGTAAAACAAATCGACGTGGTTCTGCGCGGGCGGACGGGTGAATAGACTAACGAGGAGCAGCAGTACAAAGGGGAAGATGCCGTCGAAAAAGAACCGTGCCGCAAACCGCGCGCTGGCGGAACGGCTGGCCATGTCGAGGCCCAGGCGATCGAGGATGAAGAGTTCCGTATGAAACCGTTCGCGACCTTCCCAGCGGCTCGTCGGATCCTCGGGATTGGAACGAATGATTTTTTGGAAGAAGACCGGCTCACGGCGGCCTTCGACAGGGGCGGTGGCGAATTCCAGCAGCGCGGGGTCGCTGCGCAACGCGGGGATCAGGGGCACCACCAAGGGGCCGATGATATTGACGAGAGCTGACATGATGACGGCCGTCCACACCGCGGCCGAGGTGAGACGCCGCCAAAAGAAGATCAAGACCACGGCGGCGCCAAACGGGACGTTCACCGTCAGCAGCAGCTGCATCACGCTGAAAACGCTCGTCATCTGCGTGGCCGCGACAATCCCGATGGCGAGCGCTGCCACGATGGCCCAGCGACCGGCCCTGATGGCTTCGCGCTCGGTGGTGGCGGGGCGCATGTAACGGTAGACGTTGCGTACAAACAAGGCGGATACGGCCATGGTTTGAGCCGCGACGGTGGACATATTCGCCGCCAGCACGCCGGCCATCATCAGCCCCAGCATGCCGGGTCCGAGGAGTTGCCGGGCCATCGCGCCCCAGGCCGCGTCGCTGCGGACGTCTGCCGAGAGGTGAAGGTCAGCGCTCGAATGGGACCGCGGCCGCCCTCGGCCGCAGTTTGGGGAAGTCGCGCACTTAAGAGAGAGACTCGATGATCGTCACCGGATTCATGCTGATTTCCTGAACTTCATTCCGAGCAACGAAAAGCACGGAGCCGATGCGCCAGGCTTTGACCTTTACTTCCGGGGCGGTGAGTTCGGCCTCTTGATCGCGGCGGCGACGATTGGCTTGGCCCAATCAGGGGTGCCCGCCAAGTCCCCGGGCGCGATGATCCGTCCGTCTTTCACGCGCAGCACCATGACAGGTTGGGGCTCGGTGCGGGTAAAATCCGCCTCGGCGGAGTTATCCCACAGGACAAGCTCGGCGAGGTGAGGCAGGAGTCGGATGAGATTGAGGCGGCTGTTCTGCCAACGCTCCCGGATTTTCTTTTCGGGAATGTCGTGGCCCCCTGCTTTCACGCGTGCGGCCACGCGCCGCAGGTGATGTTCTACCGAGGTCAGACCGACGAAGAGTATTTTGACCGCCATTCCTTCGTTCGCCGCGCGGAGCAACAAGGCGGAAATGGTTTTGGCGCCGAGGGTGGTCTCAAACGCGAAGTCGATGCCTTCGGCGATAGCGCGCTCCAGCAGTTCCTTGCCGCGGGCCCAGGCGAGGGAATTGGCTTCCGCCGGATTGATGCCCGGGTTTTGGTGAATAAGGCGGCGCGTAAACTCGTCGGGATTGTAATAGTCGCCGCCCGCTGCGCGGAAGAAGGCGCCAGCGAGACTGCTTTTCCCGGCCCCGTTGATGCCGGCGAGGACGGTGATGGTTCCGCGGGATTCGGCTGCGGGCTCAGGCATGGGCGGCGGTGCGGCGGGCGTTCACCGCGGCCTTGCCCAGCGCTTTTGCGCTCGCCGAGAAGAGGGCGACAGTGGCGCGTTTGGCCTTGGGCGTGTTCATCCGGGCGACCAGTTGATCAAACTCGGCGGTCAGGCTCTCCAAAGGCGCGCGGCGGCTCTGCTGGAGTTCCTCGTATTGGCTGGCGGTGAGGATGACAAATTCGCGGCGATTGTGGCGGGTGACGGCCAGCGGCTCGCGGGCGACGAGGCGGGCGACTTCGCTGAACTTGTTCTTGAGATCGCTGGCCGAGATGTCGGGCAACGCGGCGATGGGGGCGAAATCAAACCCGTGGGACGTGGAGGGGGCGGGGCTGGTGGGCATCGTCGCAGTTTTCCGATTTTGGCTAAAATGGCAAGATTGGCCTGTTGGTGTGGTACAGACATTCTTGTCTGTGATGGCACTTCAGAAGCATCGGCAGGAATGCCGGTGTCACCATTACAGTCCATTTCGGGCTGAACGAATTCCATTTTGGAAACAGTTCAGGCAGCGGAAGTTTCAGCTTGCTCTAAAACAGAATCGACGAACGGCTGGCATGCGCGGACGTCGATCTTGCCGGTCACGGCGGCGGAGCTCAGAGCGGTGCGGCGTTCTCGGATGAGGACGACGGCACGATGGGACTCCAGATTCTGAGAATCGAACTTGGCGATCTCAGTATCGAGAAACGATAGAATGAAATTTTGTTCGTCGATTGAAGGCAAGGCCACCGCAAGTTCCACCGTAAAAGGGAGGCGTGACTCCACGCCGGGCCGAACAAGGTACTTGCACCGGACCGGCGACCGTTAGAAAATCCGCCCTTGCGCCCGCCCGGGTGGTGGAATGGCAGACACGACGGTCTTAGAAGCCGTTGCCGTAAGGTGTGCAGGTTCGAGTCCTGTCCCGGGCACCAAAAACGACTTACGGTTTTTTAATCTGTCCGGATTTGATCGGTCCTATACCGCTCTCCTATACCTATTTCATGAAAGTGGAGGCGACGAGCGTTACCAATTTGGTCCGAGCGCTAGGCAGCCGGATTTATTACGTGCGAGCGAAGATCCTCGGAAAGCTTGTATGGCGGTCATTGGACACCACCACGTTTTCCGTCGCGAAGCCAAGGCTTCCCGAGGAGGTGAAGAAGCTTCGGGACGCGGCCCGGGTGGAGGTCAAAATTGAGCCTAAAATAACCTTTAACCAAGCGGCGGATCTCTACGCGATCGAAGTGAATGATAATCCTCGGCTGAAACCTCGCGCCAAAGAATTTCGCCTCAGAAGTCGGCTTACCCTGAAGCGCACCTGGGCGAATCTGTTTGAGACGGAACTTCGTAAGGTCACGCCCGAGACGTGTAAGGTTTGGTTGAATACGTTCGAAAACGGAGGAGCCAAGTATCGACCGCCGAAAGCTAAAGGTGGGATGCGGCCGGGTAACTCTCCGACCACGGTAAACGCAGCGATTGCCTTCTTGAGGCACGTTTTTGAGATAGGCGTAAAGGGCGGGATTTTATACCAGAACCCGGCCATGCAGTTGGCCAAGAAAAAGCAGTCCCGCAAATTTCTGCGTCTTCCAAATAAGACTCAGTTTGCCCAAATGATCGGGGTGGTTCGAAATACGCCAGGGTGGGGCAGAAAGGCTGGCGACTTAATTGAGGGCCTCGCTTACAGCGGTGCACGCATTGGCGAGATTCGCGTTCTAACTTGGGGACATCTGGACTTGGAGAAAGGAATGATGGCGATTCCTGGAGAAAAAACGGCCACCGCCCCTCGCGTGGTCCCGATGACGCCAAAGTTCAGGGAACTAGTTCTCACTATGAAAGCGGACAAAACTCCGAGCCATGGCGAGGCCGTGTTCGAAGTTAGCGAAGCATCGGCGGCATTGGCGGGGGCCTGCCGGAAAGTCGGCACCCCCCACATGACCCACCACGATTTACGCCACCTCTTTGCCACTACCTGCATTGAGTCGGGAGTCGACATTCCCACGGTCAGCCGGTGGTTAGGCCATGCTGATGGCGGGGCACTCGCCATGCGGACGTATGGTCACCTAAGACCGGAACACAGTATCGAAGCGGCCAAAAAAGTATCATTCGACTGATCACCGTATGCGATGGACGCGCCTTGTGCGTCGATGCAGAGACCGTTTTCTTTATGACGTGATTCTCTTAAAGAAGAATTCCTGAACAGTAGGTCTGTATGCTTTGTCGTGTGATCCGTTTATGCCGAAGCCCCGGAAGTATGCGGAGGAGTCGACGAGCGATAAGGCGATAGACGGTCGGCTCGGAGACGCCTAATAATTTCGCTGCATCGGTTACACTAACGGTAAGGGGCGAAATCCCGGAAAGCGCGTGCGCAGCGGGAGGGGTTGCGGTATCTATTAAGTTCATGTGCCGACGAAAAAACCACCGGCCATGGTTCGCAATGGTGCTGGGTTACCGAAATTCCGGTACAAAGGCTACCGCGAAAGGGCCTATTTAGGGATAGCATTGGAGCGGTGGTAAGAACCGGGGTTCGAATCCCCGTGGGGACGCCAATTTATAAAGGCCAGTAACTATAGCGAGTTGCGGGCCTCTTCTTTATTGGCGACCCTGAAGTAAGAATGGCGGTAAGAATAGATTCGTCAAGACACGCCGACGTTTAGTGATGGCGTGGAGTGATGTGCCGGACCCCGTGGCCTCACAGGTAGCCGGCCTCCCGGAAGGAGAAGAATCCACGACCTAGCGGGTCAGATTTCGCGTCGCCAACGATGACGTGATCGACCAATTCGACTTGGAGAATCTTGGCAGCCTCACGAAGCGTGTGGGTCACGCGGATGTCGGCTTGGCTGGGTGCCGGATCGCCACTGGGGTGGTTGTGCGCTACAATCAAAGCGGAGGCGCTTGCCAGAATGGCTCCCCGGAAAACTTCGCGTGGGGCTACGACTGTCGAGTCCACCGTTCCCAGCGTGATCAGATGGCGACCGAGGGGATGATTCTTGCGGTCGAGATAGACGCAGTAAAACGCTTCCTGCATCGGGTTTTCCTCAAAGGCAGAACAGAGGTAATCCGCAATGGCGGCCGGAGTGTGAAGGCGGATTTCGTCGCCGAGGGAAACGAGGGAATAAACCAGTTTGGCTTCATATACGCGCATGGTGAGCGCTCGCGCGAGCTGCGGAACCCTTACTCAACTTCGTGTTGAGTGATTGCGGGTGCTGCCCGATTGAGCGCCGGCTCGGAATGGGCGAAAAGTCAAAGCGCTGGATGGAGCGCCGAGGCGGCGGATTTATCCGCAACGAGGGGGAAGCGGAATGTTTGCGCGTGGTGGAGATCGCGCAGCGATACGACCTTGACCGCCCATAAAATAGGGCGCTACGGACGGGGCAGAGCTAAAAGAAATCGAGCGAAGCGAGCATCTGTTTGCGGCGGTTTTACCCTGCCGGTTTCTCGTGTTTTGGTCGTCGGCTCGGGCCGCGAGCACACCTTCCGAAGGTCCTCCGACATGTTCACTTGCTCCGACCGAAACTTCGCTATTACATCGCTCGTCGCACGCGGCACGGAACCAGCCCTGTGCGTCGTAAATTTTGAAAGCAAATCTCCTAAAACGTCTTTTTTCCGCCGTTCAGCAAGGATCGGAGCGCGACGTCATGGCCGTTTGCAAACATATCGTCGAAGACGAGAAACGGCTTGGCCACACTACCTTGGCGCGAGAGCTCGAAAAGTCGCTGGACGCAGCAAACCGGCCAAAATCGCCTACGCGACAATCTACCCTCACGACCGGGAGCTTGGCCGGATTGCCAGCAAGCAGACGTGACTCAGCGCCGCTGATCCAAGTCATCGAACGCGACCGACTCCGACACCACATGGTTCTGCAACCAGAGGTCGAGGCGCGCTTTCATCGCATCGAAAAAGAATACGCCGCTCGTAGCCGTCTGGCAACCCACGGCCTTCATGCACGTAAACGAATTTTGCTCTATGGGCCTCCGGGATGTGGCAAAAGCTTGGGAGCGGAGCGTCTTGCTTGGGCCACCGGATTGCCTCTACACAAAGTTCGTTTCGATACGCTAATCTCGTCTTACTTCGGCGAAACCGCACTAAATTTAGGACGCGTTTTTGAAGCTGCTGCCGCACGACCCTGCGCCCTCTTTTTGGATGAATGCGACACGATCGCACGTGCTCGCGGTGACCGCAACGATGTCGGTGAAGTCTCGCGGGTCGTAAACATGCTTCTTCAGCTTCTGGAGGATTATCAGGGGGACGGGCTCGTCATCGCTGCGACGAACCACTACGAATCCCTCGATAAAGCGATTTATCGCCGGTTTGACGAGGCTGTGGAAATTCCGAAGCCGGGCATCGAAGAAATAGCCCGCTTGTTGAAAGTCACGTTGGCCGCCTTGGATGTGGAGCCCGATGTTGATTTTCAGAGTTATGCCGGAAGCCTCGACGGATTCAGTTTTAGCGAAGTGGAACGCATCGCGAAGAATGCATCGAAACGATGCGTAATGAGTAACCGCAAGCGAGTGACATTGGACGATCTCGAAACGGCGGCACACGAGGTGAAGCGTCATTTTTAATACCTCATGCCGCCGCCCCGCTTTCCCCATCTTCAACTCATCTTCAAAGAAAGCGGTGATGCAAAACTTGAGGGCGGCGGTCGTTCCAATCCTGCCGTTGTGCAGAATCAGAATGACCGACCGGGACATTCTGCCTTCATCAAGCGAATGGCCGAGGGTTTTTCCCGCCGGGCTAAGGAACAGCAAACCGCCCGACGCGAAGCCGGGCTGCCGGAGATTGCGAGTGGGGTTTCGTTTGTCGTTCAGATTCCCGACGAAGACGATGGCGCAATTGAATTTATTGCAGAGAAGCTCGGCCTAGAAATTGTCGCGGAATACGAGGATGGGTTTCTCATCGTATCGAGTGACGATCTCGACCTTCAGCGCGTCATCGAGCTTGCCGACGAATTTGCCCAATCGAAACGAGGATCGGGTTGCATGGCTCGCATCCTTGATATCGACCAGGACCCTCTTTCGGAAAAACGCATTGAGAGAATTCTCGACGGCCAACTCCTGGCGAGGTGGCCTTTCCCGGACGCGGAGGAATTCATTCTCGACGTTTCTATTGAAGTGGCCGCTTACGGCCGACCGGACAAACCCAGAATAAGTTCACGAACACGCCCTGAAAAGAAAGCCCAGAAAGAGGCCCTGTATACTGCAAACAAAGAACAATATTTTCAGGCATGGGACGAAAAGCGGATGCAGCGTGAGACCGAGATCGAAGAATTTGTCCGTCACTACACCGGAGAGATTTGCTCCATTACGGACGACTCCCATATCATTGAGTTTCCCGACAGTTTTTCGGCCCGCATACGAATGAGCGGAAGGGGCTTCAAGGACTTGATTGCAAACTATCCGAATCTTTTCGAGGTCACTCTACCTGATGAGATTCAACAGCCGGTAAATCCTGGGGCGCAAGCCGCCGACATTGGTGCTGGATTTGAGTTGCGGGCTCCCGCTGCAAACAGCGCGACCGTCTGCATCGTCGATAGCGGCTTGGAGGAAGGCCACCGCTGGCTTGGTGCGGCCATTGATAAGCCCAGTTCGCGATGTTTTATTCCAGGAAAACCTCACGACGAAGTGGCGGATTATGTCGCTGGAGGTGGGCATGGAACCCGAGTCGCCGGGGCCTGCCTTTACCCACAAGCGGTCCCCAAAAATGGCGTCCACGAGCCACTGTTCTGGCTTCTTAACGCCCGCATCCTGGATGAAAATAACGGCATTAATTCACGCGTGTTTCCCGCAGAGCTAATCCGTGAAATTGTGAGAACTTTTAAAGAGGCCAAAGGCACGCGCATTTACAATCACTCGGTCGCGTCGAACGATTGTTGCCGTCTCTCTCGCATGAGCGTGTGGGCCGCGACCATTGATCTGCTCAGCTTTCAGGAGGACATTCTTGTCGTTCAAGCGACAGGTAATATTCGCGATTTAGGTGTCCCACCTAATCCGGGCATCTTGGATCACCTTCGGGCCAACCGACCGTATCCAGAGTATCTGTATGAGGCCGGCAGTCGCCTAGCCAATCCGGCCCAGAGTCTGCAAGCGCTCACGGTCGGTTCAATCTCCGCCGATTTTTTTCAGGACCAGGATCGTCGGTCCGTGTCGCCCGCGCATAATCCTTCATCCTTTTCTCGAACCGGGTTCGGAATGTGGGAAAGCATCAAGCCCGAAGTGGTTGAGTTCGGCGGTGAAGGCGTCATCGACAACGGAACACCACCGACGATCACCAATCCTGCTGCGGTCTGCCCCGAGTTGATTCGATGCACTCGAAATGGGGGGCCTCCCTTTGACCGAGATGCTACCGGCACCTCCTTTGCTGCGCCGAAGGTCACTCACATCGCGGGGCACCTCGCATCCCTCCTGCCGGAACAAGGGTCGCTTCTATACCGCGCCCTCATCGTCAATGCGGCAAGGTGGCCGGCATGGGCCGAAGAGGCTCCCGTCGCCACGCGTCCACGCATCATCCGTTCGGTCGGTTACGGGGTGCCGGATTTGGCCCGTGCCACCGAAAACGCTGAGAATCGTGTCACGCTTATTACCGAGAAAACCTACGCTATTCGCGCTGGAGAAGGTTTTGTTTTCGGCATTCCTATCCCGCAAGAATTGCGCCCTCAAGGTGAGGATTATCGCGTTCGAATCGATGTAACTTTGTCCTACGCTGCGGAGCCTCGCAGGACTCGTAAGTCACGCCGTGGCTACCTCGGGGTCTGGCTTGATTGGAAGGCCGGCAAGAAGCGCGAATCGTTTGATACCTTCCAAGCCCGCGCGCTCAAGGAAACCGATAGCGGAGACGGAATCGACGATGGAAATTTCTCGTGGGTGCTGGGAAACAAGAAGGAGAGGGACGGGGTAACCAACGGCGTTTGCCGCAAAAACGGAACTGTTCAAAAGGACTGGGCCATTGCGAACAGTTATGATCTTCCCGATACCTTCGGCGTTGTCGTTCGCGGCCATGAGGGCTGGGACCGTGCAAACCCCAACGCTATCGCTCGTTTCGCTCTCGTCATCTCCTTCGAGGCCCTGGGCGCGGAGGTTAAGATTTACGAGCGCATTCAATTGGCCATTGAGCAGGAAATCCGAGCGCAGGTTGAGGAGGTTGGAATAATAGTTTGAACGAGATCGAGAGTAGCCCCTTCCGGTGTTGTGCAAGCTGAGCCAGCACTACTCTCCGAATCTGATTCCTTGACGCTTTCCACTCTCCACTAAGCGCGCACCGTTCCATTTCACGTGTCCGCTAATTACGGAAAGAAAAAAGCCCACTCGGGAGAGTGGGTTGAAAAAATTCCGGGATGCAATCGGTCCCAGAGATTTTGTTATTTTGTGAGCGCCTTCATGCGGGCGTTGAGAACTTTGATGTCCACTTCGGTGCCGGCCACGGTGGCTCGCGCTTTGGCCAGTCGCACTTCCGCCTGAAGTAGTTCGCGTTTGAGCTGGGAGAGTTCTTCGGGATTGACGAGGGGGCGGGACACTCGCGCCAAGTTGGGCGCGCGTTCGACCGGCGGTGTTTCTAGAGTTGAGTTATTCATGGTGCTTTTGAACCGGGGTTGCCGGTGGATTGGTTACGTTTTTGAAGAGCGTCGGTCAGCCCGTGCTGGCCGGCGTGAGCATGTGAAAGCGGCGCTCCGCGCATGGCAGCTTCCCGCACCTACCGAAAACGCGGGAGATCACCCGCCGAAAAAAGGGGAGCGGCCAATGAGCCGCCCCGGCAGAGTGCTCAGTTGGACACATGCGCGAAATCCGCGTCGGCCACGGTCAAATCGTTGCGGCAAACCAAGCGGTAAAGTCCCGCATCAATCCGGTAAGCGCGGCTGCCGTCGTGCGCGTTCTGCAAAACCATTTCGGCGCGGGTGCTCCCCGCGTCAAACGGTCCCGCCTCCAGGTCGGAGCGACGGGTGAAACGAATCTCGTGCATCTGGAAACAGACGCGCGACTCCAAGCGCACGCGTTGCTCGGAGGCTTTGACGGGCTCCCAGCCTTCGGCCCTGAGCAGGGCAACGACCTGCGCGGTGGAAACGAACGTGTAACGGGACGAGACGCCGGGCCGGGCGTGGTCGGCGAAAACCGACGGAGCGCAGCGGCGGAGATCATCGGAAGTAAGCGCCTTGAAGGTGCGAGCGGACGAAACGAGGACGGATGTGTTCATGACTTTGGTGGGCAAATCTGCGCCCCAACGAGGGCGCATCATGTAGCGG
>Ga0163150_10009817_pt1 | contig 10491 bp, 9 predicted proteins | sample OliLakLV19P2IB_FD_148628 | JGI IMG/M metagenome (GOLD analysis project Ga0163150, IMG submission 148628) | Freshwater microbial mat bacterial communities from Lake Vanda, McMurdo Dry Valleys, Antarctica - Oligotrophic Lake LV.19.P2.IB | ecosystem: Environmental > Aquatic > Freshwater > Lake >...
GTGACGAAGGGCGGGGATGCCGGATTCCATGGGCGATGGTCCCCTGGCTGTTGGCATCCAGGGCCGGTTTTTTTTAAAATTTTATTTGTAGGCTACCGAAGGAGGCCTGTGCGCGCCTCCCCAGCTAGGTTCCTTTGTCGATGTAGAGCCAGAGATGGTCGAGTCTTCCAGGCGACTCAACCCCTGCTCCCTTGGGATCCAACATCATCCTCAAGGCTTCCAAAATTTTATTTACAGGGAGTTCGGCTGCATCATCGATGCCCAGCTCGATTGTTCCGGTCTGGGTTCGCTCAAACCCCGCATCTTCCAAAATTTTATTTACAGAGTTTCGGAGGAGCCCCGTACGTTCCCCGTCGACTGAGTACCGGATCAGAACTCGACCCTTCATCGCTTCGCTCCCACTGCTGGATATCCGGACACTCCGGAACGCTCGATTCTACCCAGTGATTCCCGCAACGTCATAACCCAGCCTCACGCCCGACCCCACCGCCATATCGACGCTGATGCCGCTCTGATAGTTGCCGACGAGGCGCAGCCCGCCTAGCGAGGCGACCCGCGCATTGATCTCCGCGATCCGTGCGCCGTGTCCCGGCACATACTGTGGGATTGCCCGGGGCCAGCGGACAACTCGCGACCACGACGGGTTATCACGCACACCGAGCACTTGCTGCAGATCGGCGTGTATCTGCGCGATTAGGGCAGCCTCATCGAGATCCATCACGCCAGGATTGCGGAATCCGCCAATGAAGCAGGTGAGCAGGGTCTGACCGGCGGGGGCGCGTCCGGGGAACACGCTGGAGAGAAACAGTGCGCCAAGGAGTTGCAAGTTTTGATTACGCGGAATCAACACGCCGAATCCCTGCGGCAACTTCGCAAACGCGCTCTCGGGATACCCGAGATGAACACCCGCGATTCCGGCGTACGGGATCCCCGCGAGGAGATCCGCAAGGGCAGCATCCAAAGGACGCAGCAGATCTGCTGCGATATACGCCGGGGTCGCACAAATCACGCGACTCGCCTTGATCGATTCGCTCGCTGTTTCAACTTGCCAGCGATCATCCTCGCGGTGCAGCGCCTCGACTCTTGTCGACAACGACAAGCGATCCCCCAGCAATTCTGCAATGCGATTGGGAAGTGTCTGAAGCCCATCGGGAAATGACAGCAATCCCTTGAGCGTCGGACCAGCACCTGCCTTCCTTGCCGCGCTCCTCGCCCGCATCGCCCCGCGCAAAATCGAGCCCGCATCGCGCTCGAATTCCACCAAGGGCGGAAAGGCGGAGGCGACCTCCAGTTGCTCTGGATCGCCTGCATAAATCCCCGAGATGAACGGATCGACCAGGTAATCGAGCGCTTCCTGACCGAGGCGACGCTTCATGAAATTCGCGACCGTCTCCTCCGGATCGACTGTCGCCGGACGCGCCTGCCAGGGCTCCTGCAGCATCCGCCACCAACCCCCCGGACTCAGCGCGGAGCTGCCGAACATCAACGCCGGGTTCGTCGGCAACCTCCGCATTCCCCCAGCGCGAAAGATGAATCGATCCTTCGCAGCGGGCGAGGAGACGACCACCTGCTCACGCAGTCCGACCGCATCGATGAGCGCGGCGAGATGCTTCCCTGAGGCCTGCACCGTGTTGGGACCATGCTCGATCAGATACCCATCCACCGATTCCGAGCGCATCACACCGCCCGCGTGCCCACTCGCCTCCAGCACACGGACCTCATGCCCCGCCTGCAGAAGCGTGATCGCGGCGGACAGCCCCGCGATCCCTCCGCCGATAATGACCACCGGCGCGCTCATTCGCTCGCCCGGTCATAGCGGATCAATTGCTGCGGACCAGTGCGCTTGCGAATCCATTTCCACCAGGGCGCGGTCACGTGCAGACGCTCCACCCGAAAATGATCCCCACTCGCTTTCGCTGCCTGCGCCTGCGGAAAACCGATCAATTGCGACACGGGCATCCGCTTGCCAGGCAGCATGCACTGCACCGGAATCGGACCAGGCTTCGCGAGCCGCGCGATCAGCATGTCGGTCAGCGCGCTACACCATGCGGGATCGACGTTGACGCAGGGGACTGTCGCGAAGGCCGAGATGCCGCACTCCGCGGCCAGCTTGCGATACTGATGATCGATCTCTTCCCGCGATTCGAGGTTGTCCGCGACAAAACTGATCGGCACCGCGATGATGCCATCGACCCCCTCATCGGCCCACTGCGGAATCGCCTCATCGGTGTACGGTTTCAGCCACTCGACCGGACCGACCCGCGACTGAAAGGTCACTTCCCACCGTCCGACATACCCCACCGCCTGCACCAAGGCCGCGGCGGTTGCGCGAATCTGACGCGGGTACGGGTCGCCCTGATCGACAAAGCTCTGCGGCAATCCGTGCGCGGTGAACATCAGCACACGATTGCCTGTCAGCCTGGCGGCATCCCACTTATCGAGGGTCTGCTGAATTTGCGACGCGAAACTGGCGATGAATCCGGGTTGAATCGGGAACTGCGGCAGGGTGTCCCAGGGCAGTCCCGGAGCGTGTTTCGCGATCACGCGACGCATCTCATTGATGGTCGAGCCGACAGTGGAAATCGAGTAATGCGGATACATCGGCGCGAGCAGGATCCGATCGACTCCGGCATCGCGCAGCTCCTTCACGCCTTCTGCGATGGTTGGGAACCCATACCGCATCGCGATCGCCACCGGCGCCGCGATCTCTCTCTCGGCCAGGAGCATCCGAACGCTACCGGCCTGTTGCTCGGTGAGCGCGACCAGCGGCGATGCCCCGCCGATCCGTCGATACGCCACCTCCACTCTGGGAGTCCGGAAGTAGATGATCATCTCCGCGAGTGCGCGCTGGCCGAGGGGCCCTAAGGGGTTGTCGAACAAATCGGGATCGTTGAAGAGGTCGCGCAGCACGATGGGGATTTCTTCGACCGACCGCGGTCCGCCGAAGTTCGCCAGCAATATGCCAGGCGTGCCGGGAATCGGCGAAGGCGCGTTCATAGGGTCCGGGAGAACTGCCCTTCGCGGGTCTGGCGGGGCAGGTACTCATCGAACGCCATGCAGACATTGCGCACGAAGAAGCGTCCCACCGGACTGATGACGATCTCCCGCGTATCGATGTGTACCAGCCCCTCATCGATCAGCGGCTGCATCAGCACGACTTCGGGGGCGAAATGCTCCGCGAAGTCGATCTCCCACGCGGACTCAAATGCGGGGATGTCCAGGGCGAAGTTACACGTGAGATCGAGGATCAGTTCGCGACGCAATCGATCCTCATCGGTGAGCCTAATCCCCCGATGCACCGGCAGGGCATCACGCTCGATCGCGCTGTAGTAGTCCGGGAGCTTCTTCACGTTCTGCGCATACGCACTCCCGATGTCGCTGATAGCCGAGACGCCGTGCGCAAAGACATCGGTGCCGCGACGGGTCGTGTAGCCCATGAAGTTCCGATGCAGCGACCGGTCTCGTTGCGCTGCCACCAGTTCATCATCGGGACGTGCGAAATGGTCGAACCCAATCGCGACATAGCCCTCTTCGATAAATCGCTCCCACGCATGGAGGAACAACTCAAATTTCGCGGGGCCTTCCAGACGCGGCAATTCGCCGAATCGTCGTTGCGCGGGAGATTTCCACGGCACATGCGCATAGCTGTAGAGCGCCAATCGGCTCGGACGCAGCTCCAGTACGACTTCCAGAGTCTCTTTGAACGACTCCAGAGTCTGCTCGGGGAGGCCGTAGATAAGATCGAGGTTGATGGCATCGCGGCCAAGTTCGCGCAGTCGCGTGATCGTGAAAACGGTCTGCTCGATCGACTGATGCCGATTGATAACCGCCTGCACTTCGGGATTGAAATCCTGGACTCCCAGCGAGTAGCGATTGAAGCCCGCGCTGTCGAGCATCTGCAGGTGCTCTTCGGTGACAGTCCGCGGATCCAGCTCGATGGCGATTTCCGCTTCCGGCGCAAAGGTGTAATGCCCGCGATACCAGTCCATCATTTGCTGCAACTGCACGGGCGTCAGGTAGTTGGGAGTCCCGCCGCCGACATGAAACTGGACCACGGAGCGCGACGTGTCGACCAGCTGCGCCATGCGATCGATCTCGCGATGGAGCGCCTCCAGATACGGCGATACGAGCCCCTTGTTCTCCGTGATGATCGTGTTGCACCCGCAAAAATGACAGCGCGTGACACAAAAGGGGATGTGCGTGTAGAGCGAGATCGGATCGCCGACTGTCCGCGAGGCGCGATTCGCCTCGAGCGATGCCTGCCACTGCGGCCAGCCAAAGGATTCGGTGAACTTTGGCGCAGTGGGATACGAGGTGTACCGCGGCCCTGCGGTGTCGAGCTTTTGCAAGAGCGGCTCAAGGGTCGCGAAGTTGAGTTCGGGCGAGCTGCTCATCAGGCGTTCACTCCCCCACTCAGCGCGGTCGCACGAGTCTTTAATCCCTGCACAGCTTTCACGAAGCTTTGAGCGCCTGTAACCGGCGTATCGCGCAGGATGCCGTGGCCGAGATTGAAAATGTGACCGGGGGCTGCACCCATGCCCTCATGCAGCGATTCCACCGCGCGCTGAATATCCTCTGTCGGACCATAGAGCACTGCCGGATCGAGATTCCCCTGCAATGCGGGAGTGGGTCCGATGGCGCGCCGCAAACCAGGCAGATCGACCCCGTAGTCGATGCCATACGCATCGGCGCCGACCGCCAGCGTATCGCTCCAGTAGCCGCCGATGCCGCGGGGAAAGTAGATCAGCGGCGCATCCGTTTGGGTACGCAATTCCGAGATCATCTGTTTCACGACGGGCACCACGAACTCGCGGAAATCTCCCGGAGTCAGTTCGCCCGCCCAGGTATCGAAGATCATCAGCACATCGGCGCCGGCAGCGGCCTGCATCGCGAGGTACGGCACCATCGCTTCACCGAGTCGTTCTAAGAGTGATCGAAACAGCCCTGGATTCTCATACCGCATCCGTCGCAGGGTTCGATGTTCTTTGCCCCCTTCGCCTTCCACGAGGTACGTCGCGAGGGTGAACGGCGCTCCGCAAAAGCCGATGAGCCCGACCGCCTCGCCGATGTGCGCGCGGATCGCCTGGTGCGCCTCGCCGACAAATCCCATCGCGACCCCGAGATCGACCTGGGGCAATCGCGCGAGATCCTCGGCGGTCCGCACGGGATTCAGGATCTTCGGCCCGCCATCGCCGATTTTCAGCTCAATGCCGAGGGGCTCAAGAGGCGTGAGGATGTCCTGGAAGATGATGACCGCATCGACATCAAGTCGCTCCAATGGCTGGACCGACAAATCGCGACACAGCGTAGGAGTCTTGCAGCATGTGAGGAAATCGTGCTGTTCCCGGAGCGCGCGATACTCCGGCAAGTAGCGACCCGCCTGGCGCATCAGCCAGACAGGCGGTCGGTCCACAGGCTCGCAGCGAGTCGCCGCAAGCAATCGTTCCCTTTTCTGCATGTCGCCTCGTTCTTGCTTTCTCTCTCACTCTGCGGACCGCGGCAGTCCGTGCCGCTCCCCCATGCTGACAGCAACCACTCTTCGGCCTGTCATGGCCCTGTCACGCTATTAGGCCGACCTACCCCTCAAATCGGTAGCCGCGACCATACACACTGATGATGTAGACCGGCTGGGTCCGATCGGGCTCGAACTCCTTGCGCAGCTTCACAATGAAATTGTCGACTGTCCGCTCAGTCGGCATCGCCCCCTGGCCCCAGACCCGCTCGATGAGTTCGCCGCGATCGATCACTTCGCCGCGACGTTCGATGAACAGCCGCATGATCTCGAATTCTTTGCGCCCGAGGGTGAACTCGCCCGAGTTGCCGACCGCTTCCTGCGATTTGAGATCGATGGAGTATGTCCCAAAGGTGTAGACCCCGCCCCGCGGCGCATAAGCGGGTTGGCGCGAGCGCTCGATGAGCCGACCCACGCGCAATTTCAGTTCCGACAACGCAAACGGCTTGGTCAGATAGTCATCGACCCCGGCGGTGAATCCCTGTTCCTTGCTCTCTAAATCATCCTTCGCAGTGAGCATCAGGATCGGCACGCGATTGCCACGAGCCCGCACCTGACGCGCGATCGAGAAGCCATCCGACCCCGGGAGCATGACATCGAGAAGCACGAGGTCGGGCGCATCGGCGACGATCGCATCGACCGCCCCTTCGCCGGTGCGGAGCCACGTCATGCGATATCCCTCTTCCTTGAGGTTCGCGTTGATCAGCTGCCCGATCAGGAACTCGTCTTCGATGAGGGTGATGCGGCCGTCGCTCATGAGTCGTGCGCCTTTAACCTCTGTTGTTTTATTAGCCTGCCGGGATCAGATCCCGAGTCTTGGTGAGGTCATCGCGGGAGCCTTTGGGCAGCCGCACAGTGATGGTAGTGCCCAATGCCGGTCCGGGGGAACTGGCAGAGACGCGTCCGCCCGCTTTAGTCACCAGCTTGCGGACCAGATAAAGGCCCAGGCCGGTGCCCTCGGAGGTACGGGTCAGCTCATCGCCGGCGCGCCAGAAGCGATCAAACACGCGCGGGACATCGGCGGGGGCGAGTCCGATCCCCTGGTCGGTCATCGACAAGATCGCATCGACTTCCTCGGCGGCGATCTTCACGGTGATTTTTGGCGCACCGGTCGAGTATTTCAATGCGTTGTCTAACAGGTTGTCGAGGATCTGGGTGAGGGCGCTTTTGTCGAACTGCGCGATGACGGGCACGGGGATGTCGAGGGTCAGGGTCCCCTCGCGCGCGGCGATCTCCGGCTCGCGATTTTTCGCCCACACCCGCAGCTCGCGACCGAGCTCCAGCGCTTCCAGATGCAGGCGCAATCGCTGGGCATCGAGAGCGGATGTCTGGAGCATGTTGCCGATGAGGCGCTCCAGTCGATGAATCTGGACCAGTCCCGCTTCGAGCATTGGACGCGGCTCCGGGATCGCTTCCGGCTGATCCTTGAGTGTCTCCAACAACAGACGCAGCGATGCGAGGGGGCTCTTCAATTCATGCGTCGCCGCCTGCAGGAAATTCGACATCTCCCAGTTGAGTCGAAATGCTTTGGTCTGACTCGATGCGATCGCCGCGAGCGAGGTCAGCACCAGTGCAAGCAGCACGGTCCCCTCGGTGAGGATCATGAATTTGCGCCGTTCGAATTCATCGTGGATCTTGGCTTCAGCCTCGGGAGTTGGCACTAAGACAAAATCCTGGATGTAGGTGAGTGGCACCTGAAACGCGCGAGCATCGGCTTCCGGCCCTATGGCGAGCATCTCGAGGGTCGGCGGAATGTCCGCGACCACATGCTTTTGCGGCGTGTTCCAGTAATCCACCACATAGCTCAACGCTTCGACCTTGAGCGCATTAATGGCGCCGAGCTCCAGATCGGAGACACGTCGCATGAAGAAGATGCCCCACCAAATCACGAGCAACGCCAGCAGATGACTGGAGATGACGAAGAAGATCAGGGCCGGTTGTCGCCAGGCGGTCCGCATCGGGCGTCGAGTCCTGTCTTAAGCGGGGGGTGCATCCGCTGCAAAGAATGCCGCCAAAAGGGTGAGCAGTTTGTCGATGTCGCTGGGGGTATGTGCGGTCGAGAGGAACCCGACCTCGTAGCCGCTGGGCGCCCAGTAGATGCCGTGGTCGAGCAGATAACGATGCAGCCGCGCGTAGTCGGGCATCGCTTCGCTTGTAATATCGGAGGCGTTTCGGATGGTCGCATGGGGACGTCCATAGCCCCAGAAGACTGAGCCGAGTCGCGAGAAGGTCCACGGCCAGTCGGTGTTGACGCCCAGCGCGAGTTGCCGTCCCAGATTTTCGAGCTGCTCGTAGACGCCTTCTTTTTGCAACGCGTGGAGTGTCGCGAGGCCCGCAGCCATCGCGACCGGATTCCCGCTCAGGGTCCCCGCCTGGTACACCGGACCGATCGGCGCGAGCTGCTCCATGTGGATTTTCTTGCCGACAATCGCCCCGACCGGCATGCCGCCACCGATGATCTTGCCGAGGGTGATCAGGTCGGCGCCGATGCAGTTGGTGAGTCCGCCCCAGCCATAGCGGAATCCGGAAATGACCTCATCCAAAATCAGGAGCGCCCCGTGCTGACGGCACAGCGCCAGTAATCGATCAAGAAACGACTGCTCCAGATGGATCAACCCGTTGTTCGCCGGGAGGGGCTCGATGATCGCGGCGGCAAGCGACGCGCCGTGAGTCGCGAACATCAGCTCCAGGGTGGCCGGATCATTGAGCGGCGCGACCAGCGTCTCAGAGGCGAATCCTGGAGGGATCCCCGCTGATCCGGGGAGGCCTTGTGTTACCACGCCGCTCCCCGCCTGCACCAGCAGATGATCGACATGTCCGTGGTAGCAGCCACCGAATTTCAGTACTTTCGGACGTCCCGTGATGCCCCGCGCCAGCCGGATCGCAGTCATCACCGCTTCAGTGCCGCTGGACACAAATCGTGCCTGCTCGAATCCGGGGAACGCGCTCACGATCAGTTCCGCGAGTTCCACATCGGCGGGGGTCGGGGTCCCGAAGGACAATCCGTTGGCCGCCGCTTTTTGGACTGCTTCCACGACCGATGGATACGCGTGTCCCAGGATCAGCGGACCCCAACTGAGGCAGTAATCGGTGAACTGATTGCCATCGACATCCCAGATCCGCGATCCCGCGCCGCGAGTCATGAAGAGCGGAGTCCCGCCCACATGCTTAAACGCCCGTACCGGCGAGTGGACTCCGCCGGGAATCACGCCCTGCGCACGCTCGAACAGCGCCGCCGATTTGGTCGTATCGAGTGTCATGCGTTCCGCTCTCTTGGTCGTCCGCTCAGATCGCACCGGCCGCGAGAAGTTCCCGGGCGTGATACGTGATGAAGATGCTGGCGCCTGCGCGGGACATCGCGTGGAGATGCTCCATCGCGAGCTGGATCGGGTCCGCGAAGCCTTCCCGCGCGAGCAGATGGACCATCGTGTACTCGCCCGAGACGTTGTACGCCGCCACCGGCAGATCGGTCCGCGCTCGCACCCCCGCTATGACATCGAGGTATGCCAATGCCGGCTTCACCATCAGGATGTCCGCGCCTTCGGCTTCATCGAGGGCGGCTTCGATCAGCCCCTGACGGCCGTTGCGCGGATCCAGCTGATAGCTGCGCCGATCGCCAAAGCCGGGTGCGGATCCTGCCGCATCGCGGAAGGGTCCGTAGTAGGCGCTCGCGAATTTCACGGCGTAGCTCATGATCGGTACATGCGAGAGGTCTTCGTCTTCCAGGAGCATCCGTATCGCGCCGATACGTCCATCCATCATGTCCGAGGGCGCCACGATGTCCGCCCCGGCCTGCGCATGGGCGAGCGCAATACGGGCGATGCTCGCGGCGGAGGAGTCGTTGACGATGTGCCCTGTTGCATCCGGAAATCCGCAATGTCCATGCGACAGGTACGCGCACTGACAGACATCGGTAATGACCAATAAGTCTTGCCCGAACGCCGCCTTCAACATACGCACCGCCTGCGGAACAATGCCGACGGGGTCCGCAGCGACCGCTCCGCTTTCATCTTTGGCTTGCGGCAGACCGAACAACAACACCGCACGAATCCCGAGTTTCAGATCGGATTCGCACTGCTTCACCAGGTCTTCAATCGTCATCCGCGACAGCCCCGGCAGCCCCGCAATCGGACCTGCCATCGCGGCATCCTCGACCACGAAGTGCGGCATGATCAGCTGATCGCGATGGATCCGTGTCTCAGCCACCAGCTCGCGCAAACGCGGCGTCTCGCGCAACCGACGCGGTCGGATGAATCCGCCCAGCCACAGCCCATCGCTTTGCGATCCCATCAGGATGGACTCCTCTCTTGCTTGGATCTCTCTATTTCCGCGCGTAGTCGAGGTACTTCGTGAGCGCTTTCACGAGCCCCTGCGGCGATGGGTCCTCGGCCACCACGATCGGCGCGAGGGCCTTGTCCTCGCAGGCTTCCTGCGTGGTCGGACCGATCGCCAGCGCGACCCACCCCGGTCGCCACGGATTCACCGCGAGGAAACTCTCGACGGTACTCGGGCTGGTGAACGTGATGACGTTGATGGCTGGCTGCTCGGGGAGCGGCGGATGGGTCGAGGCGAGGGTGCGATAGGGTCGCACCAAATCGACCTCCATCCCCTCATCCTCCAACGCCTCCGGCAAGTCATCCCGGCCTTCTTCGGCACGCACATAGAGCACGCGGCATCCGGGGTTGAGCAGTTCTTTGTTGTCGAGATAGTCCAGGAGGCTGTCGGTGTTCCCTCGACGTGGATGCCCCAGTACCTTCCAGCCCGCTTCTTCCACCGCTTCCGTGGTCGCCGAGCCCATCGTGACCACCACCGCCGGACGGGTCCCTGACAGGTGCATCCCCCACCCCATCGCATCGCACAGATGTTCCACCGCGACCGGCGAGGTAAAAATCACGAGGTCGTAGTCGCCCGACCCCACGATCGCCTGACGTTCGTTCGCATCGAGGGTGCGGGTGACTGTCAGGATCGCCGGCTGCACC
>Ga0163150_10009818_pt1 | contig 10491 bp, 8 predicted proteins | sample OliLakLV19P2IB_FD_148628 | JGI IMG/M metagenome (GOLD analysis project Ga0163150, IMG submission 148628) | Freshwater microbial mat bacterial communities from Lake Vanda, McMurdo Dry Valleys, Antarctica - Oligotrophic Lake LV.19.P2.IB | ecosystem: Environmental > Aquatic > Freshwater > Lake >...
CGCCAACACGAATGCGTCGGGCACCGGAACGATTAACAACGACGATGGGATTGCGATTGTCAACATCAACAACGTGACGATCGTTTCGAGTCCGACCGATTTTGTCAATGCGGTCTTCACGGTAACGCTTTCGACCGCCGTGGCGCAACAGGTGACCGTGGGCTATGCCACCGCGGATAACACGGCACTGGCGAGCAACGGCGATTACATTCCGCAGTCGGGCAACCTGACGTTTGTGCCCGGCGGTTCGCTATCGCAAACGATTACGGTGCCCGTGGGACCGCACCCGGTTCCGATCGACGACACCAGTTTCTTCGTCAATCTTTCGAGCGTGACGGGCAACGCGACGATTGGTTCGAGCAGCGGCGTCGGCACGATCATCGCACAGGGCATTACCATCAACTCACCGACGTTCCTGGAAGGAAATTCCGGAACCACGAATGCCGTGTTCACGGTGTCGCTGTCAAAGGCCGAAACCCACGTGGCGACCGTGCAGTTCAGTACTGCGAACGGGAGTGCATTGGCCGGCAGCGACTATGTCGCATCCACCGGAACCGTGACCTTCAACGTCGGTGAAGTCACCAAGACGATCACGATCGCAGTCAACGGCGATACCACGGTCGAACCGAACGAGTTGTTCTTCGTCAATTTGTCGAACGCTGTCGGTACCGTGTTGTTTCAGTCCCAGGGAACGGGCACGATCTTGAACGACGACGGCCAAAAGGCGCTCGTGCAATTGCAGCTGACGAAGCCCGACGGCTCGATCCTGCCGCCCAACAGCGTTCTGGAGATCAACGACAACTTTGTCCTGCAAGTGTTGGTCCAAGACATCCAAGGCAATCCGAACGGCATCGCGGCCGCTTATTTGGATGCGGTGTATAGCTCCAATCTGGTTCAAATCACCGGTCCGATCACGTTTGGCCCGAACTTTCCCAACGTCCAATCAGGCACTACCAGCACACCGGGACTGATTGACGAAGCCGGGGCCTTCAGCCAATTGTCGCCGCCGGCCCAGCCGGGAGCACCACAACTGCTGCTGAGCATTCCGTTCAAAGCCATCGATGTGGGCCTCGCCACGTTCACGCCCAATCCGGCCGACGTTAATGGTCACGATATTCTGGAGTACACGTCGAACACGCCAATTCCGACCAGCGCGGTCAACTTCCTTGGCACTTCGATCAACGTTGGCTCCAATGTCTTTTCGATCGATAGCGTCTCGCAGCAAGAAGGCGACGCTGGCTTGACCAATTTCGTGTTCACGGTCACCCGATTCTTGCCGACGAACACACCCGCCACGGTGGTGTATGCCACGAGCAATGGCACCGCCACCGCGGGACAAGATTACACCGCCAAGAGCGGCACGCTCAGCTTCAATGTCGGCGAAACAAGCAAGACCATCACCGTCGCGGTCAATGGCGATTTGACCGACGAGCCCGACGAAACCTTCTTTGTCAACCTCAGCAACCCTGTCGGCGCGGTCGCCACTCAGTCGCCGGGCGTTGGAACGATTCAAAACGACGACGGCCCAGTAGGGGCGTCGATCGCTGACGCTTCGGCGCCCGAAGGCGGCGACCTGACGTTTGTCGTGTCGTTGGCCAAGGTGACGGGCAAGACCGTGACCATTCCTTACGCGACGGCCAATTCGGCGTCTGGCAACGTGGCAACCGCAGGCGTCGATTACCAGAGCGTCACGGGGACGCTGACCTTCGCTCCCGGTGAAACGCAGAAAACCATCACGGTCCACACGCTTACCGACATCGCGGTCGAAGGCAACGAAACCTTCCAAGTCGTGCTCGGCACTCCTATCAACGCGACCCTGATTCGCTCTCAGGCCCAAGGCAATATCATCGACGTGCCACCAGCGATCCTGACGGGTTTGGTGTATGTCGACACGAACAACGATGGTTTCAAGACGAACAATGAGATCGGTCTGGGCGGCGTGACGATCACCGCGACCTTCGTGGCCAATGGCTCCACGCAAACGACCGTGACCAATTCCGACGGAGCGTACAGCTTCATTGGCTTGCAGCCAGGAACTTACACCGTCAAAGAGACCCAGCCGGGCTTCTACATCGACGGTCGCGACACGCACAATGGCACCGACAGCCCGCTGAACGACCAGTTTTCGGGAATCACCTTGGTTTCGAGCCAAACGGCCAGTGGCTATAACTTTGGCGAGCTGGGCCTGCGGCCTGAGTTTGTCGGAACGCTGATGGATCGCCGAGCGTTCTTTGGCTCGTCGATCATCACCGGCGAATACGGCCCTCCGATCACTGCGTTCAACTTGACCCAGGGTGAAGTGTGGGTCTCGTTCGATAGCGGCTGGCAAGGAACGCGGACCATCGATGCGCTGTTCCAGGCAAGCCAAGGATCGGCCACGATGACACTCTACGACTATAACGTACATCCACTGACCAGCTCGACTCCGGTGTCGAACGGCGCCGTGCTTCCTTACACGGCTTCGACGAGCAGTGCTCTGTTTCTGAAAGTTTCCGGCAGCAATCCCAACGTGTCCATGAACGTCGAGGAATCGGTCTCGGTCGCCAACGTAACGCAAGCGGAGAGCAACTCGGGCACCACGAATTTTGTGTTCACCGTTTCTCTTTCCGCTGCTCAGTCGCAACCGGTCACCGTACAATTCTTCACGTCCGATGGCACTGGCACCGCCGGCACCGACTACATTGCCAAGAGCGGAATGCTGACCTTCGCACCCGGAGTCACGTCGCAAACCGTGACCGTGGCCGTCAAAGGCGACTCGAGCTACGAAGCCGATGAAACCTTCTACTTGAACCTCTCGTCTCCGACGGGCATCAAGTTGGGCCAGTCGAAGGGAATTGGTACGGTCGTCAATGACGATGCCAACCCGAACCCCTCGCGCGTGGGCATGTTTGCCTTGTCAAGCGTGGCGGATTCGGCGCTCGCTGACGACGAGGATTGGGTGACCGACTCGCTCGTTTCCTGATGGATACGGTCGACTTATCGCAACGAAAGCAAGCCCCACGCGGCTCCCAGGCTCTCAGATCGCCCGGGCGCCGCGATTGCTTTGATGGGTAAAACGGGGCATAATCGCGGCGTTGGGTTTCGTTCAGGCGAGCCCCGTGGGTTCAACATCTGAAATCCGTCCGGAGCTCGTCGGATGATCAAGCACTGCGCCGTCTGTCTCGTGATTCTGATAGCCGTCATTGCAATCCGGTTCGCAGTGCCGGGCGCGACGGAACCTGGCCGTGTCCTTGCCGCGACGGAAAGCCCGTCTCTGGCAGCGCAGGATCGATCGCCGGTCGACCTGGTGCTCACACCCGACGAGCAGTGGCTGCTGACCGCCAACCAAACTTCGAACAGCGTCTCGCTGGTGCGCGTTTCCGACGGCACGGTCGTGGCTGAGGCGGCCTGTGGAAAGCATCCCTCGGCGATCGTGCTCACGCCCGACGGACGCAAAGCGCTCGTCAGCGGCACGTACAGTGGCGAATTGACCGTATTGGCTCTCAATGGCCCAACTTTGCAGCCCGCCGGTTCGATTCACTTGGGGTTCGAGCCGCGGGGGATCGCCGTTTCTCCAGACGGCAAACTGGCCTACGTGGCGCTGACCGCCGCCAATGAAGTGGCGGTCGTGGACTTGGACAAGCTGCAATTGCTCACGCGGATTTCCGTGGGGCGCTGGCCCCGCTATCTGACGTTGACCCGTGATGGCACGCGGCTGGCCGTGGGTGCTAGCGGCGACGGCGGAATCTCGGTCGTTGACACTCAATCGCGTACAAAGCTTTACGACTCAAAATTCGTGGGTCTGAATATCGGTCATCTACAAGCTTCGGCCGATGGTCATTACGCCTATTTTCCCTGGGTGGTTTACGCCGACCGTCCGATCACGCCGGGCAACATTCGCGAGGGCTGGGTGTTGGGCAATCGCGTGGCCCGCGTCCGGCTCGATGGCCAGTCTCGGCGCGAGGCGATGGCTCTCGATCCGCGGGGCCGTGCCGTGGCCGATCCGCATGGCCTGGCTCTGAGCCCTGACGAGCAATGGCTGGCAATGTCGGCTTCGGGAACGCACGAGCTAGTCGTGTTTCGCCTGGCGGACTTGCCGCTGCGGGCTGATGGTCCGGGCGATCATCTGAAGCCGGATATCGCCAATGACGCCGAGCGGTTCTTTCGCATTCCGCTGTCGGGCCGCCCGATGGGAATCCGCTTCGACCGCTCGGGCGAGCGAGTGTACGTCGCCAACTATCTAACCAACTCGGTGCAAGTCGTGCATTTGTCCGATCGCAAAGTCGAGCGTACGATCGCACTTGGGGCGACCGTTGAGCCGCCATTAGCACGGCGCGGCGAGGCCATCTTCTACGACGCACTGCGCAGCGCCGATGGCTGGTATAGCTGCCACAGCTGCCATTACGAGGGCGACACCAACGCGGTGACGATGGACACCAAGAACGATGGAACCTTCGGCACCTACAAGATGGTGCTCAGCCTGCGAAACATTCGTCACACGGGGCCTTGGTTCTGGCACGGCTGGCAGAAAGACTTCGAGGCCGCAGTGCGCAAGAGCCTGGGCGAAACCATGCAAGGCTCCCAGCCACCGACCGACGACGACGCAAAGGCACTAGCCGCGTTTTTCGAAACGCTGTCGGCACCGCCAAATTCTCGCCGCGCACCCGACGGTCGATTTTCTGAAGCCGCAAAACGCGGCAAGCAAGTTTTCGAAAGTGCGGCGGCCGCTTGTTCGAGTTGCCACAACGGCCCATATTTCACCGATGGCGAGATTCACGACGTTGGCTTGACTTCGCAATACGACGTCTACGAGGGTTTCAATACGCCATCGCTCGTCGACATCGGCAATCGCGTCGGGTATTTGCACCACGGCCGCGCCGATTCGCTCGAAGCGCTTTTGAGCGGCTTGCATAGCCCGGCCAAAGTTTCGCAAACTCGCGATCTCGAAGCCCAAGAGCTCGCTGACCTAGTCGAGTATCTCAAGTCGCTGTAGCGGCCGAGGCGGGAGAATTCGCTCAAGCTTGAGTTGGCGGCTCGCGGATGATCCGAATCGCGGATTCCACCAGTTCGGGCCCGTGCGAGCCCATGCCGTGATAGAGCAATTTCATGAACACCAGCGTTCGCTGGGCGGCCTCTTCGAACAGCCAGTTGCAGTCCTGGAAATTGCAGTTATTGATCGTGGGAATATCGCCGCCGGAATAGACGACCGTGCAATTTTCGAATTTGCAATTCGCATACTCGTTGCCGTCCATGACCTCTCGCGACTCCTTAAAATTCTGATCGGTGATCTGCATCAAATCCTCATCAATTCTGGCAATGATTCCACGATTAATTGGCGTCGTCCGAGGCCTGCTCACGACCGAAAGGCCGGTACCTCACAGAGATTATAGCATTCGTCCTAGGTTGGGGATTCGAGGAGAGAAGAAAGTGAATAGCGGTTAGCGGTTCGTAAGGAAATGGCCGAACCGCCCCTCAGCAGTCGGTTTGCTGTTTGGGCCGACGGCTAAAAGCGGGCGATCGCAAAAAATAGGTCACTTCGGCTTGCTGACACTGGCGACAATCATGACGTTGCGCGCTCCCAATTCGGGCGATCGGGCCAACGACAAGCCGATTCCTCTCCGCCCTGCCCTACTCTGTGCCCAGAGCTTTCTGATTGGTGTCTGGCATTTCACAATTTGCATTCCATCAGGGCCGGACAACCAGGCCGCCGAAACCCAACGCGGCCAGCGTTGGGCTCCAGCGCCAGGGACGCCAGGAGTTTACCGAGCCCAACCCTTTGGTTGCCACATTAGGTCGTGTGCCGCTCCGCTTCTCCCTGAAACTTCTCCCAGCTCGCCTTCAATAGTCCGCGAATCTGGCTAACTCTCGCTCGGCTCAATCCAAATTGCTTGGCCGCTTCGCTTGTGGTTTCGCCCATCGCCAACGCCTGGGCAACTCGACGGTGACGGTCGGGCATGGCGCAAAACCACGCGGCCACATCGATCCGCGCAGCCGCAATATCCGCCGGTGTGGCGCGACGGTCTTCAACCAGCGCCGCGCTCCATTCGCCCCGCTGATCATCTAGTCGTTCGACCAGAATTCCTTGGGCCGAGCGCGCAAATGGTGAACTCACGTCATAGAGCCGGGAACTTGAACCCACTCGTCTGCCCGCAATTGTTTGCCGAATGGCGAAGTTTGCCAGCGGTGTCGCGGAAGCGAGGCTTGCCTTCCCATGGCGGACAAGCCTCACGAAATTGCAAAAAGCATTAGCAATGACTTCCTGAACCATATCGTCGCGATGCTCGCACTGCAGCCGGCGAAAGGCTCGTCGCGCTTGATTGCGAATCTGCGGCAGAATTTCGAGAAACTGTTGTTGATATCGTGGGTCAAGGATCTTAGGCTGCTTCGTTTGCGCGGGAGCGATCATGGGAATCTCCTTCGGGATTGCGGACCGCTCCGGGGCGGTCCTGTTGATAAAAACAAGACCGCCCCGGTCAACGTGCCGGGACGAGGGACTAGGCCCACAGATGAGCAACAGAGCAACGAGAAGAGCCCGAGATCCTCACTGCACGTGTGATCTAGGACAGGCCGGGTTTCTAATCAGTGCCTACCGGCTAAGTAGCGCAGTTAATATGCCGCTGAAACAGGTAGAAGTTTAGCCACAGCCAAGCGACATTCGGACGGCGGCAATATTGGCCCCGCAGTCGTTCGCGCGCAGCGGCAGTTGCCATGTGGATCGCTTCGAAACTGAAGACGAGTGTAAGGAGCATCTGCGTGCTTGGTTCTCGACACCATATCGGCAATGCCGAACTGCGGCGGTCGGGCACACTTGAATCGCAACGCGCCAAGTCTGGCAATGCGAGTCGTGCCGTTTGCGATATGGGCACGGTAATGCAGGAATTATCAATCAGCCTCTTGAGACGGTTTTCTGCGAGAAGGCAGGTCGTCGCCGATACCAGTGCCGTCGCACTACAAAACTACTTTCGCTCAGTCGGCCGGCAACTGCCCAATCAATTCTGCGTCGTCTTCGGCAAGCGATCCAGGCCAACGACGCCCAAACACAAGTGGCTGGCTTGGTGGCGTGTCCATTGTCGGCTTATTCCTGACCTGCACCAAGCGATCTATTTCTCTGGGCTTTTGCGAAACGAAATCATCCTCGCAGGGCCACAACATTCTCACCTAAGGCATTAATTTGCCTACACTTACTTTCATGCTCAAATGTCGGACAACTACCTGAACTAGGCGACTTGCCGACAACAACGCCAACTCTATCACAACGTTGACACAATCATGCATGATTTGATTCCACTAAAAACTAGACGATTCCAATGGCCCAAGAACTCACCCAGCGAGCGGCTGCCGCAGCATCGACAAGCAATGCCGCGCTGCGAGGCGATGCCCTCGAAGTAGGCGATCAAGATCGTGCGGAAATACGTGCCTGGCGGAATCGACTGCCGGCCCTTCTGGTCGGCATGGTAAGGGCCGTACAGCGTCTCCAACCGCAGGTTAAGGTTCGCTTCGGCCAAGAGTTGATTCAACTTGCGATAGAATGGGTGGCCCGGCGACTTTGGCAACTACGTCCTGCCGACCAACGCTTCCTGTTGTCTATGCTTCCGATTGCCAAAATCCAAGCGTGCATCCTTTCACGGCAAATGCGGTGACTGCGACTCGCGAAATTGTCGCCACTCCCGCTATGACGTTAACCAGACTTTTTCAATGGACTGCTAGCTAGGAGGCGGAGCCGCGGGATGCGCGATTGTGCATTTCCCCTGGCAACGCTTTGCCAAGCAAAACCTCTGGAGGCCTCGCGAGACATGCTTCTCGTCGGATAGAATCAGGCTGATTGTGTGCGATTTCGCCGAGGAAGGTGCCCTTGTGCTATCGCGCACGCAACAACGAGATACGGGTTGATACCGGTACGTCGGGTGGAAGATTTCCATGTTAGACACAGTACGAGTTGCGGCCGTCGCGGCCGAAACCAGGCCTGGCCCGATCGAACGAAACATCGAGTTGATCGAGGCCTGGACCGCGAAGGCGGCGGCCCAAGGAGCACAACTGGTGCTGTTCCCTGAGTTGTCGTTGTCGGGCTTCATTCCGAACCATCCCGAAGGCAACCACGAGGCGTGGTTGCGGCGCGCGTTGGCAGAGACGCGGCGCGCGGCGATCGGCTTGAATTCGCGCCCCGTCGCCGCGCTGCAATCCATCGCGGCGCGTCACCGCGTTTTGTTGAGCGCCGGCACTCTCGAAGATGCCGGAAACGTGCTGTACAACACGCAATTGCTGGTCGGTCCCGAGGGCCTGGTGGGGCATTGGCGAAAAATGCACGTGCCTATGTTCGAAATGCCCTTCTACAACGGTGGCCAGGGCCCTCGCGTGTTCGACACTCCGCTGGGGCGCATCGGCGCCAATATTTGCTTCGATGCCTTGATGCCCGAGAGCACGCGGTTGCTGGCGGTGCAGAATGTCGAAATCGTGCTGTTTCCGTTTGCGGCCGATCCGCCGCCGCGCACTCCGGCCGGCTGGGCCCAGTGGGCTTCCGGAGCGCTTCGCGCGCGGTGCGTCGAAAACGGAGTGTTCGGTGTCGCGTGTAACTACGTGGGGCGCGTCGAGTGCGCTGGCGTCGAACAGACTTTTCCCGGCGGCGGGCTCATCGTTTCGCCGCGCGGAGAGATCATGGCCCATTGGGATACGCCAGCCGGCGAGAGTGGCTTGCTAATTGCCGATTTGAAAGCCACGGACTTGCAACAGGCGCGCGGCGAAGTGGAGTATCTCTTCCGCTTTCGGCGGCCCGAGCTGTACGGACCGTTGGCTGAAATTGGGCTCGAAGCAATCGATTAGCGCAGCGGCTGCCTAGCGGACGCCCAGGTTGCGTTCGATTTCCTGCGCGCGAGCATCGAGGCCGGTGAACTGTTTGGCATCGGCCGGGGGTCGCAGTTGCTGCGTCCAGCCGGTCGATTCGTCTCGATAACCCTTGCCACGCCAATCCCACCGAGCGCAACCGCTGGACGCGAGCGCGGCGGCGGCTGCCAGAATCAGCCAGGCGAAACTGACAGTGAGTGAGCGGATTGTTGTGGGCATGGGCAATTAGAGAAGATGCGGACCAAAAGTCAGGGCGGGAGTTTCCCAAACGTCCGCGGTCGAGTCCAGACCATTTGCGAAAGCGTCCGACTAGCCTAAAGTCTGCCTTTTCATGTCTCGGGGCGGTCGAAAACGGGCGCTAGCGGTACGTTGGGCCGGGACAGAGTTGCTTCAGTTTTTCGGCCGACGTACCCCCCGAAAACCGGTTCACCTCGGAACCGTTCTCGACGAATACGAACGTCGGAACGCTGCTAATGCCGTACTTCTTGGCCAGAGTCCGGTTCTTGTCGACGTCGACGTCGCGCATCCGATAGCCTTGCCGGCGCAATTGGCCCACCACAGGCTTCATGGCTCGGCATGGCCCGCACCAGGTGGCATTGAAAAACAGCACTTCACCGCGCTTGGCTACGTTGTGCATTTGCGGCAAACGCTCTTGCTCCAACTGTCTTGCCCGGAACTCCTTAACACCAAATACGACTAGGGGCGGCACGAGAATCAGCGCCAAGCAGGCCACGAGGAGTCGCATGGAAAACTGCCCAAGAGAATTATGTGAAAAAGAGGTCCCACCGCTGTGGCTTCGTGGCCTAGAAGGGTGGTATACTTGTGTGCGTTAGAGCAACGCTAGCTTACGAGCAGTGAAGTGGCAAAGCGACCAGACGGTTTCGGACTCTGAACTCTTTGTGCGGCCTAGTGCCGCGCCGTTGTCTTTGCTTTAGGTCCTACAACTAGCTCAACTCCTGTCATTAGACGTCGCCACTCGGCGGCGTTTGCGTTGTTCAAGGTCGATCACGTGCATGGTCTGTTCGCACCGCTAGGGGTGCAGATCGCGCGTAGTTCTGGGCGTCTTTGCGTTTTCATTTGTCTCGCGGTCCGGGTCTTGTCAGATGGCAATGATCTCCGACGACTTTCAGACAGCACTGCGCTATCACCAGGCTGGGCAGTTGCCCGAGGCTGAGCAGTTGTATCGGCAGATACTGCGCACGGACCCTTGCCATGCCCACGCGAAGCACTGGCTAGGTGTGATTGAACTACAGTCCGGCAATCGAGCCGCGGCCATCGAATTGTTCTCCGATGCGATTCGCTTGGATGGCAGTCAATCCTGCTTCCACACGAATTTGGGTGAGGCCTATCGCACCAGCGAAAAGCTCGATGCCGCCGAGGCCTGCTATCGCGAGGCGCTAAAGCTCGATCCCGCTTCGCCGCAGGCTCACTATTGCCTGTCGATGTTGCTGCGATCTCGCGGAGAGTTGGAAGGCGCGCTGGAAAGCTGCCGAACGGCGATTTCGCACGATCCCGAATATGCTCATGCGCATCATGCCATGGGTAATTTGCTGCGACAAATAGGCGACCTGTTGGCGGCCCAGGCCGCCTTCGAACGCGCGCTGACTTGCAATCCGCAAGGGTTCGAAGTGCTGCTCGATTTGGCCGCAGTGCTGAGCCAGCGAAGTCAGTGGG
>Ga0163150_10009822_pt1 | contig 10489 bp, 5 predicted proteins | sample OliLakLV19P2IB_FD_148628 | JGI IMG/M metagenome (GOLD analysis project Ga0163150, IMG submission 148628) | Freshwater microbial mat bacterial communities from Lake Vanda, McMurdo Dry Valleys, Antarctica - Oligotrophic Lake LV.19.P2.IB | ecosystem: Environmental > Aquatic > Freshwater > Lake >...
CTACGTATCAGCGAAAGTAGTAGATCAGCGCCACCGTCGGCCGCACGATCATCGTCGAACTGCCGCCGTTGCCGCGCATGTCGATGGCCATCGACAGGCGTCGATACACCGGAATCAACGCGCCCACGGCGACCTGCACCTGCATTTCGGGATCGTCGCCGCGCAGCAGGGTGAGGCCACCGAGCATGTACGGCTGCAATCGACCGTGCGCCAGCAGTCGCATGGCGCTGAGGCTGTAAAGCATCTCACGCCGTCGCGGACCACAGCACTCGGGGTTGGCCGCGCGCATCCACGTTTCGAATTCCACGGCCCAGTAGGGCGACACGAACGCGCCGATCGAACCGCCCGCACCCGGCTCAGGCTTGGCGTCACGAACCCTGTACGTGTTGCCGATCAGATTGGCGCCCACGCGGGCTGCGACAAATCCTTCACCCGCCCCATGGCCCTGCGCGAACGCCGCGGCAGCCGCGCCATGGAGCGCGATCAATACAATGATGAGCTTCTGCATCTTCCTCGTCAGGCGCCACTCATAGTAGACGTTCCAAACTTTTCGCGCAGGCAGGTTATAGTTCCCCCATGACCCGCACACGAATGGTGGTTTCGGCGTCGTTGATCCTGGCGGCCTGCTTTGCAACCCTGGATGCCGGCCTCGGCGCCCAGTTACAGCGGCAGGTGCGTAACATCGGCCTCGGCGACCGGCCGTTCCGCCCCGTCACCGACGCGATGCTCGAGAAGCCCGATCCCGGCGACTGGATCAACTGGCGACGCACCTACGACGGCACCGGCTACAGCCCCCTCTCCCAGATCAACCGTCAGAACGTCGGCCAGCTCGCACTGGCCTGGTCGTGGGGCATGCCGGCCGGCCAGCATCAGCCGACGCCGCTCGTACACGACGGCGTGATGTTTCTGCCCGCGCCAGGCGGCGGAGCCCAGGCCGTGGATGCGACCAACGGCGATTTCCTGTGGGAGTTCCGCGTGCCCGCGCCCAGGGAAGGCAACGGCAACGTGCGCAACACGCCGACGCGCAACATTGCCATCTACGACGACAAGATCTACGTGACGACGGGCGACGCGCGCCTCATCGCGCTCAACGCGCGCACAGGCGACGTCGTGTGGGACACGCAGGTGATGGACCCGAAGGAGGGCTATACCTACACGGCGGGCGCACTCGCCGTCAAAGGCGTGATCATTTCATCGCTCACCGGCTGCCAGCGGTTCAAGAACGACACCTGCTACATCCTCGGGCACGACGCGCAGACCGGCAAAGAGGTGTGGCGGACGTCGACCATCGCCCGGCCGGGCGAACCCGGCGGCGACACCTGGGACAATCAGCCGCTGATGTTCCGCGCGGGCGGCGACGGCTGGATGACGGGCAGCTACGACCCCGCCACGAATCTCGTCTACTGGGGCACGGCGCAGGCCAAGCCGTGGGCGCAATTCCAGCGCGGCACCGCCGGCGACGCACTCTACACGAACAGCACGCTCGCGCTCGATCCGAAAACCGGAAAGATGCAGTGGTACTTCCAGCACATCCCCGGCGAAACGCACGACATGGACGAGGTCTTCGAGCGCGTGCTGGTCGACGTCAACGGCCGTTCGTCCGTGTTCTCGATGGGCAAGCTGGCGGTGCTGTGGGAAATCGATCGGAAAACAGGCAAGTTCGTGGCCGCGCATGATCCGGGGTACCAGACGCTGATCGACGTCGATTCCAAAACGGGTCGCGCCGCGTACCGCGCGAACACGATCCCGAAAGAGGGAGTGGAATTCCGCTTCTGCCCGAGCACCGGCGGCTTCAAGAGCCTGCGCTCGATGGCGTATCACCCGGCGACGCGCGCGTTTTACATCCCGCTGAATCTGACCTGCGAAGACGGGACGTTCGGCCCGATGAAGCTGGTCGAGGGCGGCGGCGGATCGGGCCCGGTGCGTCGCATCAACCTCATGCATCCGGAGAGCCCCGATGGCCTCGGCGAGCTGCTCGCGATGGACGTCAACGGCAAGATCCTCTGGCGGCATCGTACCCGGACGCCGCCGAACACGTCGGCGCTGACGATGGGCGACGGCCTCGTGCTGGAGGGATATTGGGATCGGTATTTCCGCGTTCACGACGCGGCGACCGGGAAGATTCTCTACACGAGCCCGCGCATGCCGACCCTGGTGCAGGGATTCCCGATCACGTACGCCGTCAACGGAAAACAGTATGTGGCGGTGCCGGTCGGCACCGGTGGCGGGTCGTGGGCCAGCAGCATCGTCACCGACACCATTCCCGAAGCGCGCATTCCGGCCGCAACAAATTCGATCTTCGTCTTCGCGCTGCCGGAAAAATAACGAACCAAGGTTCTTCAAATCCTTGGATCGCCCAGCCTTGAAAAATCCTTGACATCCAAGTATTGAGGCGCATGATAAGCGCCTCAATACTCACCCTCGATTTGCGGCGGCGGCTGTTCCTCCGCAGCGGCGCTTCGTCACCCTCGGCAGACCACGTATCGTCCACGGTCGATTCCTCAGGAGGGGCACATGCAGAGAAGCTACCTCGCACTATTTTTGGTCCTGTTGCTGTGCCCAGTACCGGCTCTGGCACAACAGGGAACGGCGGACATCGGGGGCAAAGTCGTGGACGCCCAGGGCGCGGTCCTGCCGGGCGTGAATATCGTCCTCACCAACGAAGATACCGGCGTGGTTCGCGAGACGATGAGCACCGCAGACGGGAGCTATTTTGCTCCCCAGATGTTCCCCGGCCGCTACCGCATCAGCGCGAAACTGGAAGGGTTCAAAGCCCTCGATCGCCGCGGCGTGACGTTGACCCTCGGGCAGACCGCCGCGCTCGACTTGACGTTGGAGGTCGGCGCGCTGGCCGAAACCCTCACGGTCACCGGCGAAGCGGCCCTCATCGATCTGTCGTCGGCGGAGATCGGGGGCCACATTTCGGCGGCTGAGCTCACCGAGCTGCCGGCGGCCAGTCGCAGCTATATGGCGTTTGTCGGAAATGTCCCGGGAGCCCGTTTCGTGCCCTCCGAAGGCTTCCTCAACGATACGATGCTCGCCAACGGACAGCCGGCTGCGGCCAACAGCGTGTCGATGGACGGCGCCACGAACATCGACGACCTGCGGGGATCGAACGTGGGCGGTCAGGCCCGCGTCGCGAACGAAGCGCTCCAGGAAGTCCAGGTCATCACCAACCAGTTCGACGCGGAGTACGGTCGCGCGTCGGGCGCCGTGATCAACGCGGTGACCAAATCGGGCACCAACAGTTTCTCGGGCGCGGCTTTTGCGTTCTTCACCGGCAAGAAGGTCATCGCGAGGGACTTCTTCACCAGAGTGAACAATCTGCCCGAGCCTTCGACCGGAAAAGACGAGTGGGGCGGGACGTTCGGCGGACCGGTTCTGCGGAACAGGCTCTTCTTCTTCGGAACCGTGGAGCGGGTCGTGCTCGCCAGGAACATGACCGGCACCTATCCCACGCGGCCTGAACTGAATTTTTCGGCGGTGTCGGACGAGGCGGCCTGGAACTCGATGTGGCGCATCGACCATCAGGTCAACCCGAACAACACGTGGGCGTTCCGATGGCTGCGCGAGTACGCACCGCAGTACGACCGTCCCCAGGTCGGCAACAACTCGCTCACGGGTCTGAGCGACGAGACCGACCTCGATCAAGCATTGGTGGCAAACGTGACCACGGTCGTCTCGAATACCATGGTCAATACCCTGCGATTCGGCGCCACGCTGGAAGATACCGTTCACGCCAACCGAGGCATCCGCGCACAGGATGCGTCGAACGCCCGGTGCGCCATCTGTCCCGAATCGATGCTCCTCGGCCAGAACCTGCTTGCCCCGAGGCTGGAGTATCAGAGCGTCAACGTCAACTCAGCGGTCATGGACTTCTCGATCAACGACGCCTACTCGATCGAGGACACGTTCTCCTGGTTCATCCCGAACAAGATGGGACGCCATGACGTCAAGTTCGGGGCGAAGTACACCTACGTCTGGATCAGCAACCCCGATAACGGCAACACCAACGGCACGTACGTGTTCGGTCACGACCTGCCGTTCAACGCCGCTAACCCGAGAACCTATCCGGAACGGCTCAGGATTCGCGTGCCCGGCACGCGCGAATACGAGATGGTCGGCCGCACCTACGAGGGCTACGCGCAGGACAAGTGGCAGATCAAGCCCAACTTCACGCTGAGCCTGGGCATCCGTTACGATCTGGAGGTCACGCCAATCGACGAAGTTGACAATCCCCTGTTCTCCGATCGCAGCAACTATCCCGTCGACAGGAACAACGTGGCGCCGCGGCTGGGCTTCGTCTGGAATCCGGACGGCCAGTCGAAGTCGGTCGTCCGCGGTGGCTACGGCCTGTTCTACGACAGGACCCTGATGGGAACGATTGACGACATCCTCTTTGCCACGAAGTACTCCCGGTCGTTTATTGCCGACTTCCCGCAAAACGCTCCAGACGCAGGCCCCAGTGCCGGCCGGTTCCCAACCGAACCCGTACTGAACACGCCCACGATCGGCGCGCTCACGCCTGCTGTCCGAGCCATCATCAATGCCACCTACCCGCCCGGAGCCACCCGCCGGAACACGGGTCAGGTTGACTGGGACGACCCCGAGCGCACCCAGCCGTACTTTCATCAGATGAGCGCCGGCTACGAGCGGGAGATACTTCGTGGCGTCTCGATGTCTGCCGATTACATCCGGATGAAGGGCAAGGACATGTTCCTCAATCCGAACCTCAACATCGGGCGCCGCGTCGACACGAGCCGCACCGGCCGGATCGAGTTCCTGGATCCGTTCGGGGTGCTGAATCGAAGTTTGTCTCCAGGCGAAACGTCCTACGTGGGCACCGTGCGGCTGCGGACCACCAAGTATGGATATAGCAACTACGACGCCTTGAATCTCTCGGTGGAGAAACGGTACGCCAACAACTGGAGCCTTCGAGGCGCGTACGCGTTGGGGTATTCGAGAGGCGTGGTTCGCAATCAAGGGGACACGCCAGAATTTCAGGTCGGTTCCGACCTCAACCTCGAGAAGTACTTCGCGCCGGCCAACGTGGACCGACGCCATATCGGCACTATCAGCGGCCGGATGGAGATCCCGAAAGTATCCGGTATGTCACTCAGCGGAAACCTGCGACTCATGAGCGGGGAGCCGTTTACGATTCACGACACGACCTTCGATCTCGACCGGAACGGCATCGGACTCGATCCGCTGCCGGCCGGCACCTACAACCCCACGGCCGCTGCCGGCGCTTACGTCAGGAACGATGTGAAGAACGAGGGCGGCCGCAACGGCGCGCGCGGTCCCGGGTTCATGCAACTCGATCTGCGAGGGAGCTATCGGATCAGGCTCGGTGGGCGCCGAACGTTCGACTTCTTTGCCGAAGTGTTCAACGTGACCGATCACGCGAACTACACCAATCCCACTGGGGACCTTCGAAACCCCAGCGACTTCCTCAGGCTGAGGGGCCTGGTCGCGGTTTCGGGATTGCCGCGTCAGGGACAACTCGGACTGAGATTCGGTTTCTAGCACCACGGCTGGCCTGAAGGCCAGCACTACGGTCGTCGTGCCGACCTTCAGATCGGCCATCGGAGGGCAGAGGGGTCACACTCTCTGCCCTTTTTTTCGTACGCGGCAAGCTCGCTATAATGGATGAAATACCCCTAGAGAACAGCCATGACCCGACTTCAGATCATTGCGATTGCCGGCGTTGCGTCGCTGCTGACCTTCGGCGCGCTGCCCCGCGCGCAGGCGCCCCAGCCCTCTCCGTCCGTCACGTTCCAGGTTGAGGTCAATTACGTTGACGTTGACGCGGTCGTCACCGACGAGCAAGGGAACTTCATTGAGAATTTGAAGATTGAAGATTTTGAGATTCTAGAGGACGGCAAACCGCAGAAACTCGAGATGTTCTCGTACGTCGAGCTGGCGGTCGAGCCGCCCGACCGGTTCCTGTTCCTCGATCGCCCCGTGAGCACCGATTCCCGATCGAATCGCCGCAGCTTCGACGGGCGGGTCTACGTCATGGTGCTCGACGACCTCGACATCAGCCCCTTGCGAACCCTGCTGGTAAAGAAATCGGCGCGCGAGTTCGTCGAGCGTTACTTCGGCGCCAACGACATCGCGGCGGTCGTCTACACGAGCGGACGCAGCGACGCCACGCAGGATTTCACCGGCGATCGGGGCTTGCTGCTGGCGGCCATCGACAAGTTCGTCGGACGGCGCCTTCGGTCGGCGGCCGTCGAACGACTCGAGCGGCACTATCACAAGGCGCTGACCAATCTCGCCGAAGAGCCCCCGCAGGCCAGCCAGATCGCCGACTCACGCAGCCCTGTCGACATCCGCGACATGGAGCGCGAGCAGCGTGCGCTGGCCGTGCTGGACACGCTGAAAAACCTTGGTGAGTTCATGGCCGGCGTCCGCGGCCGGCGCAAGGCCGTGCTGCTCTTCAGCGAAGGGCTCGAGATGCCCATGAGCGAGGCCTACGGCATCCACACCGCCACCGACGTCGTCGGCGCCATCAAAGACGCCATCACCGCGGCGGCGCGCTCGAACGTGAACTTCTTCGCCCTCGACCCGCGAGGACTGATCGGCATGACGAGCGACTACATCGAGCTTGCGGGATCGGGTGCGCCGGACGTCGCGACTGGCGCATTCGGCGCCCTCAACGCGCAGCAGGGACTGTTGACGGAAATGAAGCAGTCACAGGACAGCCTTCGGACGCTCGCGGAGGAAACCGGCGGGTTTGCTGCCGTCAACACGAACGCCCTCGACGCGGCGTTCAGCCGCATCGTCGATGCCAACAGCCGCTATTACGTGCTCGGGTACTATCCACCGAGCCACCCGCGCAACGGCGCCTTTCACAAGATCGAAGTCCGGGTGAAGCGGCCGGGCCTGCGCGTATCGGCGCGGAAGGGGTATGCCTCACCGAGGGGTCGAACCCCCTCCGAGCGCAACCGCGACGAGGAAGCGAAGCGTATTCGCGACGCGAAGCGCGGCACGGCCAACAACACGTCCGCCGAGCTGCGCGAGGCGCTCAACACGCCGCTGCAGCAGAGCGGGCTCACCTTCTCGGTACAGGCGGCGCCGTTCAGGCACAGCCAGAAAGAGGCATCGGTCGCGCTCGCGATCGAGCTCGACGGCGAGCGTCTCCAGTTTGCGCCGCAGGAGAACGGCGCGTTGTTCACGAACAATCTCGAGCTCTCGTTCTTCGGCATCAACCAGGATGGGCGCGCGCAGCGGGCTACCCGCTCCGAGCTGAATCTCACGCTGAGGCCGGAGACATACCAGCGCGTGAAAGCCGGCGGCCTCCGCGCCAACCCGCGCATCATGCTCGAACCGGGACGCTATCAGATCCGGATCGGCGCGCGCGACAGCGTCGCGAGCCAGGTCGGGACCGTGTTCTACGATCTGCAGGTGCCCGACTTCCGGAAGGATCCGCTGATGATGAGCGGTTTGCTGCTGACGGCGGCCTCGGCACAGAATGCGATGACGGCACAGCCGGACCCTGGCGCCCCGACGCTGCTGCCGGGGCCGGCGACGAGCCGCCGCACCTTTCCTTCCGACGACACGCTGACGGTCTTCGCCGAGATCTACGACAACATGTCGGAGCGGCAGGCGCGGCAGCTGGAGGTCACGGTCACGCTGACGTCGGAGACCGGCCAGCAGGTCTTCAGCGCGCGCGATACGATCGCGAACGCCCAGGGCTCGGCGCACTGGACGACGTACGGACTGAAGCGTGATGTGCCGCTGGGCGGCATGCCATCGGGACGCTATCTGCTCAAAGTGGAAGCGCAGGCGCGCGGCAACAACGTCACGGTCGCGCGCGAGACCTTAATCACGGTAGGACGACAGGACTAAGAGTCCTGTGCCACCGGTGGCACAGGGCTTCAGCCCTGTCTTGAGGACAGTGCTCATATGACACGACATCACATCCCCCACGGTCCGGCTAAAGCCGGACACTACGTACTGGCCCTGGCGCTCGGCGCCGCCATATTCCAATCGCCGGCCACGCACGCGCAGGACCCGCAGGGGGCGCCCACGGTGACCTTCCAGGTCGAGGTCAACTACGTTGACGTGGACACCGTCGTCACCGACGAGCAGGGAAATTTCATCTCCGGGCTGACGCGCGACGACTTCGATCTGTTCGAAGACGGCAAACCGCAAAAGATCGACCTGTTCTCCTACGTGGAGATACCCGTTGAGAAAGCCGAACCATTCCTGGCGACCGGCCGGCCCGCAACGACCGACTCCAGATCGAACCGGCTCCCGTTCGCCGGCCGTTTGTATGTGATCGTGCTCGACGACTTCGATATCAGCCCGCTTCGGTCGGCGCAGACGCGGAAATCTGCCCGGGAGTTCGTCGAGCAGTACTTAGGCACCAACGACATGGCCGCTGTGATTTACACGAGCGGGCGCACCGACGCCGCCCAGGAGTTCACGAACAACAAACAGCTGCTCGGCGCCGCGATCGATAAGTTCGTCGGCCGCCGCATGCGCTCGCTGACCATCGAACGGCTGGACTCCTACTATCAGCGCATGGCCCTTGCCGGCAGCAGCGACCAGAACGCCCAGGGCGATAGCCAGCCGGCAGCGTCCACCGATCCCGGCGGACGCGGGAAGACGGAACCGAGCGATTTCGAGCGCAGCTATCGGGCCACCGCCGTACTCGACACGTTGAAAAACACATCGGAGTTTCTCGCGGGCGTCCGCGGGCGTCGTAAGGCCGTGATTTTCTTCAGCGAGGGCATCGACTACCCCATCACCGATCTCTTCGGCATGCAGAGCGCGAGCGAGGTGATTCGCGCGATCCAGGACGCGGTCTCGATGGCCGCCCGCTCGAATGTGAACTACTACACGATCGATCCGCGCGGGCTGGTCGGCATGACGTCGGAATTCATGGAGATGCAGGGTAGCGGCGCTCCCGAGCTGGCCGGGGGGCCCTCCCTAGGGGCGATCGGCACGAACGCCGCCCTGACCGGCATCACGGGAGGCGTCGGAGTGTTCAACGCACAATCGGAGCTGATGCACGAGCTCCAGATCTCTCAAGGCAGTTTGCGCACGCTGGCCGAAGAAACCGGCGGCATCGCGTCGGTGAATTCCAACTCGCTCTCGTCGGCGTTCGAGCGGATCGTGCAGGCCAACAGCCGTTACTACGTGATCGGCTACTACCCTCCGACCCACGCGCGCGACGGAAAGTTTCACAAGATCGAGGTCCGGGTGAAGAACCGTCCCGGCCTGAACGTCTCCGCGCGCCGCGGCTACGGGTCGCCGCGCGGCAGAACCGTCGAGGAACGGAAGCGCGAAGAAGCCGCACGGCGGGCACGCGACGCCAAGCGCCCCGACGCGGACACAACGTCGGATCAGCTGCGCGAGCTGCTCAACAGGCCGCTGCAGCAGAGCGGGCTTCCGTTCACGGTGCAGGCCGCCGCGTTCAAGAACACCCAGAAAGAGGCGTCGGTCGCGCTGGCGATCGAGCTGGACGGCGATCGCCTGCAGTTCGCGCCGCCCAACGAGAAAGGTCTGCTGACCAACAAGATCGAGCTCTCGTATTACGGCGTGAGCGACCAGGGGAAGGCGCTGGCGGGCACACGGACCGCGCTGGATCTCATCCTGCGCCCGGACACGCGCGATCGCGTAAAGGCCTTCGGCATTCGCGTGAATCCTCGCTTCAACCTGCCTCCCGGGCGCTATCAGATACGCATCGGCGCGCGCGATACCGTCGCCGGACAGACGGGCTCGGTGTTCTACGATCTCGAGGTTCCGGACTTCCGCAAGGACAAGCTGATGATGGGCGGCATCCTGATCGCCTCTTCCTTGTCCCAGCGCGCCCCCAGTATTCTGCCTGATGCGGTCGTGGCCAAGCTCCTGCCGGGTGCGGCGACCAGCCGGCGCGAGTTCGCGCAGGGCGATCACCTGGCGCTCTACACGGAGGTGTACGACAACATCTCCTCACGACAGCCGCGCCGGATCGATGTCGCCGTACGACTGCTGTCGGAGACCGGCACCGAGGTCTTCGTCAGCCGCGACGAGATTTCCAACGGTCCTTCGACAGCCGGGGCCGGCGGTGCGCAAGGCGACAAGCCGTGGGAGATCTACGGGTATGGCCGCGAGTTCTCACTCAAGGACGTGGCGCCCGGGCGCTATCTCCTGCGGGTCGAGGCGCAGGTGCGGGGGAATATCGAAAACGCCAAGCCCGCGTCGAGAGAAACCCTGATCACGGTCAGTACAGAGTAAACGCCCAGAGCATGTCGCCGGTGGCGATCAGCACGTACTGCTGGCCGTCGACCATGAAGGTCTGCGGCGCGTTCGAGATGGAGCCGATGCGCGTATGCCAGATCGGCTTGCCGTCCTTGGCATCGTGGGCGACGAAATTGCCGCTGCCGTCGCCGCCGAACAGCAGCCCGCCGGCCGTCGCGAGGAATCCGATGCCGCCGCCGCCCGGATTGGGATACGGACGACGCCAGGCGACCTTGCCGGTGGCGGGATCGATGGC
>Ga0163150_10009823_pt1 | contig 10489 bp, 9 predicted proteins | sample OliLakLV19P2IB_FD_148628 | JGI IMG/M metagenome (GOLD analysis project Ga0163150, IMG submission 148628) | Freshwater microbial mat bacterial communities from Lake Vanda, McMurdo Dry Valleys, Antarctica - Oligotrophic Lake LV.19.P2.IB | ecosystem: Environmental > Aquatic > Freshwater > Lake >...
AGGACGGCGCCAACGTTGCCGCCGTCCTCCCGGAGACAGCCGACAAGGGCGCGAAGACGATGGCGGTGCTACGCGGCATCGCGGGTCAGGGCAAACTCGGCGCCGTCGAGATGAGCGACCTTGCCAAGCAGATGGGCAAGGTCGTGGCCGCCTCCGGCAAGTTCGAGGGCGACAACATCGAGAACATCATGAAGATGGGCGCGCTCGCGCAGGCCGCTCGAGGAGGCGGCGGAGCGTGGAATGCGGCGACAGCGACCACCGCGGTCGGCAGCTTCGCCGCTGTCTTCGGGAAGAACGCTCGACGCGAACAATTCAAGAAGCGAGGGATCGACATCGAGGGTCAAGACGGGAAGATCCGCGACCCCATTGAGATCCTCGCCGACTCGATCGACAAAACCGGTGGCGACTCCAAGGACATGAACGAGCTCTTCGGCTCGGTGATGGCCGACCGCGCTACGGCCAAGTTCGTCGGCCTCTATAAGGATGCCGAGAAGAACCAGAAGGGCACCGGGAAGGCCGCGATCTACGGCGAGGTCAACCGTCTCACCAAGGGCGCTGCGATGTCGAAGGGCGACGTCTCGAAGGCCGCAAGCGAGCGCTCCGGCGAGATGGATGCGCAGTTCGCAAGCATGCGCGAGAAGTTCGACCAGGCCGTCGAGAAGCAGCTGATCCCGAAGTTTCTCGAGCTCGTGCCGGTCATCGAGAAGATGATCCCGGTCTTCATCGATCTGCAGGCGAAGGCGTTGCCCGCGTTCGTGGAGCTCATCAAGACGATCGCGACGTTCGCCGAGGCCAACAAGGGCCTCATTTTAGACATCGCGGCGCATCCCATCGGCGCGATCATGGCCATGGAAGTGACCAAGAGCATCGCGGCTGCGGGGCTCGGCGAGGTCATGAAGCGGCTGCTTACCTCGGCGGTTGGCGGCGGCGGCTCTGCGGGTGCCGGCGGTGTCGGAGGCGGTGGCTCGCGCGTTCTCGGCGCCGCATCGCTCGGTGTAGCTGGCGGCGCAGCCGTTGCTGGCGTCATCACGAAGGCCGGAACGAACTACGCCGATGGGCAGATGGCGTCCGACGACATGCTCGCGAAGGTGGAGACATGGAAGCGCGGAGACCACGAACGCGGCATGGACCCAGCCGTCGCGGCCAAAACGCTGCAGGCGGCCAAGGGGCGCCTCGATAAGGGGAGCATGCTAGGCACGACGGGAGACCTCATCTCGTCGGTCTGGGACGACTCCGCCAGCAAGCGCTACGACCAGACGAAGAGCGACCAGGGGCTCCTCAGCAACGAGAAACTCGTCGCGCTCGTCGCCGCACTCGACCGCAACACCGCCGCGACGGCGGCGAATAGCGGTGCAACGGGCGGAAGCCCCGCCAAGACGCCCGCGCAGGGCGCCAACATGCTCGTCGCGAACACACCCGCGGGTAGGTAGCCATGGCCGACGACGCACTCTCCGATCTGCTCGCGTTTCGGTGGCGCGACGTCCAGGTGCCGGTCACGCGCATGCGCGTCTCGCTCGCGCACGACCTCGTCGAGCACAAGTATTGGGGCGTCGACGGCGCTCGCGTGGAGGCGACCGGCTTGGCCCCCCTCCGGTTCAGCGCAACCATCCCGATGGTCAACGGCCTCGCCGTGGGCAAGTCAGAGACCTGGAAGTCCCAGCTCTACACGAACGTCCTACGCCCGCTCATCGTCGCGTTCTCGCGTCGAGACATCGGGCTGCTGCAGCATCCCGAGTTCGGCAACGTCGCCTGCAAAGCAGAGCGTCTCGACATCGATTGGGATGGCAGCAAGCGCGGCGGATGCGATGTCGAGGCGTCGTGGGTAGAGACGGTCGACGATCGCGCGATCCGTGAAGTGCTCAAGGCTCCGGCGTCGGCGATGGGAGACGCGGCGCGCACCCTCGATGCATCAGGCGCAGACATCAAGTCGCTCGTTCCGAAGGCGCCCGTCTATGTGGACTCCTTCGAGTCGATGATGAACAACATCACCGGCGTCGTCGACCAGGTGGGCATCCAGTCGAAGCGAGCCGCCGGTCGTATCGACGCGGTCGTGTACCGAGTGAAGGCGCTCGGTGAGTCGGTCGACCGCACGCGTTCGTCACTCACCTGGCCGATCAAGCACGCCATCGAGGTCATCAAGGCCAACGCCGACGATCTCCGAAAGGCGCTCGCCAAGATCGGCCGCGACATCGTCATCTACACGACTCTTTCGGAGTCCACGATGGCCGGCGTCTATGGCATCGTCGGTGGCCCTGCGACGAGCATGACGGAGTTCATCCGGCTCAATTCGCACCTGATGCGTGAGCCGCGCGTGCCCGTCGGTTCCAACATTCGATACTTCGCGTCCTCCATCGCCTGAACCATGCCCTTCCCGCCGAACAGCCCCGATGACGAGGTTGTTCAGCTCCGGATCATGGACGAGGGCGTCACGCTCTCTCGCTGGACCAGCTACGACTTCTCGAGCGAATACCTGACGCCCGCCCCGGGCTTTCACCTCGTCGTCGCTGACAATGATCTGCCGCCTGACGAGCAGCGCGCTCTGAAACTAGGTGCACGCGTACGGCTGACGATCAACGGCGCGGCTCTCTGCGACGGCCACATCGACACCGTGGAGGTGAGCGCGAGCCGGAGCTCGGGGACCGTGTGGAAGATCGGCGGGCGATCGAGACTCGGTCTCGCGGTCGACGCGATCGCCGACCCCACGCTGCATTTCAAGGAAGGCGAGTCTCTCGCCGAGGTGCTGAAGAAGCTCTACGCGCCTTTCGGCTGGATTGCCGACGAGCACTTCAGCATCGACAACGCCGCCAGTCGCGGCGCGACAGAAGGCCTGCGCGGGACGCCCATGACCAAGGGCGGCAAGAAGAAGGGGCCGAAGCCGCTCAAGAGCTTCGTCATGCACCAGCTGAAGCCGCACAACCACGAGGGCGTGCACGACTTCGCCAAGCGCATCACCGAGCGCCACAACCTGACGATCCGTTGCTCGGAGGATGGCGAGCGGATCATCGTCGACACCCCCGACTTCGAGCAGCCTCCCTCGTATCAGATCCGACGCACCGCGAACGAGGGCACCAACGTGCTCGACGGTTCGGTGAAGTTTGAGTTCACATCGCAGCCCGCGTGCATCATCGCGGATGGGTACTCCGGAGGCGGCGAGTTCGGACGGGGGCGTATCAAGTCGTTCTGCGTCAACCCGTACTTCGGGACCGACGAGGACGGATATGTGCTGGACGAGGTGTTGAAGACGCTCGCCAAGCATCCCAAGGCCGTCCAAGTCGTCATCACCACGCAGCCATTCACGCGACGCTCGATCAACATCCCGCCGCGCGTCGTTTTCCTTCACGACGAGGAGTCGAAGACGCAAGAGCAGCTCAATAACTACGTCCGCAAGCAGATGAGCCTCTTCATGCGCAAGAGCATGACGGCCAGCTACACGGTCGAGGGCCACGGGCAGATGGGCGAGAGCGGCTTCGTCCCGTGGATGGTGGATACGACCGTGGACGTGCAGGACGAGGTCGCAGGCGTCAACGAGCGTATGTGGGTCGAGAGCGTGGACTACAGCAAGTCTCGCAGCGGCGGGACGACGACGCGCGTGGAGCTCATTCGGCTCAACAGCTTGCAGCTCGGCGACGAAGTCTCGCCGCCTGCATCTGCGAAGGCGAGGAGCGGGGCGAGCAAGCTAACCAACGCCCAGTTCGCGTCGACGCTCGCGCTCGTCAAGAACCTCACGCATCCGCAGCTCGCCGCGCTGAAGGGCTCCACAGGACGATGAGCAGCCTCATTCAGTTCGGCATGTCCGTCCTCTCGACGGCGATCGATGCCGTCACGAGCAAGATACTTGCGCAGCTCGGCGACGACCGTGGTGCGGCCGACTCGGACAACGCCGAGTGGGTCCAGCACGTCGGCTTTGCTTCGCGCCCGTCCAAGGTCGTGCCCGGCAAGGCATCCGCGCAGGTCGTCTGCGTCAAGGGCGGAGATCGCGACGTCTGCATCGCCTCGCAGGACATGCGCGGGCTCGAACTCTACGGCCGGCTGAAGGAGGGCGAGACCGCTTGTTACGCGGCTGGCGCGGATGGCCTAGCGCAGGGTCGTACCCTCTGGAAAGCCGACGGGTCGATCACTCACTTCACGAAAGAAGGGAACATAGAGACCGGCGACTCGATCTACGCGCGTGTCGCCAGCGGCATGGACACCCGAGGCATTCCGGACGGTTTTACGTGGTCGGGGCCGTGGGGGACGAAGAAGTTCGACCAGACCGGATTTCACGTCGTGCACTCGTCGGGCGCGTGCATCGACATGGGCGGGATCGGCTTGCCGGCGCCGCTCGACGTGATCGGCAGCTACATCAAGCTCAAGGCAGCGACGGTAAGCATCCAGTCGACTGGGATGTCTCACGGTGACGGCGTCTCGCCCGTCGACCCGCTCGCGAAGAGCACGTTCGTGAACGCCGCGCTCGCCTCGATGCAGGCGCAGCTCACCGCGCTGGCCACGGCACTCACCGCGGTGGCCGCTAACGCCGCCGGTCCCGCTGCTGGCGCACCTGCCGCGGCGGCGCCGGCCGCTGCTGCCGTGGCGGCGGGCGCCGCCGCGCTCCCCGCCACCGTGCTCCTCATCCCGTCGACTCTGTCCTCCGCCTGAGAGGTTCCGCATGGGCACATGTCTCGTCCTCGATCTCCCCTCGCTCCCGACTCTCCCTTCCCCGATATCACTCAGCTTCGCGGCCCCAATCCCAGCGCTGCCAGGTCAGCCTCAGTTCTGCTGCAAGCTTCCCGACGTCGCAAAGTTCATCATGTCGCAACTGCCACCCATCCCCGGGCAGCTCCTCTTCGGCGGCACCTTCGGCATCCCGCTCTTCGCGACGCTGAATACCTACATCACTGCGCTCAATACATACCTCCGCGCCATCCCGCTGAACTGCCCGCTCGAGTAGAGGCGCCATGCCCGGATTTGGTTCGCAACCGTACGGGTCTTCACCGTACGGCATCGGCACGCCTACGACTGCGACGTCACCCGGTGGCGCTGTCCTTCGGCATCCAGAGGCGGCGACCCAGACGGGCTCTCGACGAATCGATCCGGTCACGCGCGACTACGTCACCGACGAGAACGGTCGGACGCTGGGTATGGGCGACGTGCAGCAGCTCGTCGCCATCGCGTTTGCGACGGTCAAGAACTCCAGCGCGGTGCAGGGTCTCGGCCAAGACCTCTCGAGTATCGAGAGCATCACCGACAACGTCGACCGCCGAGTCGCCGAGGTCATCGAGAGTGCCCTCGCGCACCTGACGCAACGGAAGCTTGTCGAGCTGATCGGCGTCACGACGACGCGGCTTCATTCCGGCGCACTGCGCATCAACGTCCGCTGGCGCGATCTGACGTCGGGCCCCTTCAGCGTCGAGCAGAAATCGGAGATTTGACGCGTGCCCCAACTGTTCACATTCGAGGCGCGCGACGCCGCGACGATCCGCGATGGGATGCTGCGGGTTCTCCGCACGGGGCTCATCGCACGCGGCATCGCGTCGCCGAACGTCACGCCAGGCTCTGATTGGTACGTGTGGGCGCAGGCGATCGCGAACGAGCTCGAGGTCGTCGAGGCGAACGCCATCATCAAGTCCGACGCGCAGATGCCGGACTCGTCGGAAGGCGATGACCTCTACCGCATCTGCGCGATCTACGGGCTATCTCTGCAGCCAGCTGCGGGGTCCTCGGGTCCAGGTACGCTGACCAGCAGCGCCAGCGTGACCATCGCCACCGGCGAGGAGTTGCTCGATTCTGCCGGTCTCCGATATCGACTCGTCACGGGCGGCACGTTCGCCAGCGGTGACTCGCTCAGCATCGAGGCCGTCGACACTGGGATCGCGACGAATCACGAGGAGGACGATGTCCTCCGTTGGCAGAACACGCCTGCTTTCGCGAATGAGAAGGTGCTGATCGGCGTCGGTGGCCTGGTGAATGGCCATGATGCCGAGGACGACGAGGGGTTGCGTGCGCGGCTCTATGCCGTGCTCCAGACCCCGCCGCGCTCGGGTAACTGGGAGCACGTCGCGGAGATCGCCGAGGCGTCTTCGCCCGCGGTTCAGAAGGCGTTCGTCTATCCAGCGGTACAGGGACCTGCAACCGTGCATGTTGCGGTCGCCTCGGTGACGACGGCCACGAGCAAGGAGCGCGACGTCACCGCTTCGACGATGAGCGCGACCGTCGTGCCGTACGTCCAGGGGCAGATCCCCGAGCACGTCTACGTGGTGACGACGACCGTGGCCAACGCGCCAACGCGCATCGCGATCTCTCTGTCGATTCCAGACGCACCGACCGCCTCGCCGCCCGGACCCGGCGGGGGTTGGCTGGACGGGGCGCCGTGGCCGGACGTGGGCGCGAGCGGCGTCGGCTGCCGCGTGACGACGGCCACGTCCTCGACGGTCCTCATCGTCGACGCGGTCGGCTCGCCGACCATTGGGGTGAGTCGCATCTCGTGGCTCAGCTCCGCCGACTGGAAGGTGCGCTCGTCTCGCGTCATCGCGGTCTCGGGCACGACGGGCGCGTACACCATCACGCTCGACACGCCGCTGACGGGCATCGTCGCTGGCGACCACATCTGGCCGGCATGCGTGAAGGGACAGACCTACGCAGACGCCGTCATCACGTCGTTCGCCGCGATGGGTCCGGGCGAGAAGACGGCAAACGTCACCGCCCTCGTACGCGGCTTCAGGCGACCGCGCCAGGAAGTGTCGTGGCCCTACTCGCTTGGGCCGCAGATGATCCGCGAGCTCGTGCACTCGCAGAGCGAGATCGCCTTCGCGCAGTTCCTCTACCGGACAGACGGCACGGGTCTTCTCGCGGGCTCTTCCGGATCGCTGGCGCCGCAGGTTCCGGGCGCGCTTGCCGATCCGCCGAACATCTTCACGCCGAGCGTAATCGGTTTCTACAGGGCCACCTAAGTGACTTTACCAGACATCGACACATTGAGCACTTTGGGTGGCCAGCTCGTCAACGCCGATCCGGTGATGGACGCGACCACCGACCTCGACGCGGACGCCGACAACAAGTCGCGCGCGGACGTCGCCATGATGACGCGCACCGGCATCCGGGCGATGCGTCGCTTCACGGGCCACGGCACCACGCCGACCGATCCGGCCAGCGGCTTCGTGCACGAGGCCATGTGGGGCTCGATCAGCGGCGTCAAACCGACTGTCGTGCGAAGCGGCGCCGGCATCTGGCTTCTGACCTGGACGGCCACGCAGGCCGACGAACTCGGCGAGTCTCACTCGCTGAACTTCCGTGCTGCCGAGGCGTGGGTGGAGGTCACGAGCACCACATTCTACAACGCCACGGCACGCGTGACCGCGGCGAACGTGGTCGAGGTGCGGACGTTCACGGCCGCTGGCGTTCTCGACGACGTCGTCGGCTTCAACGTCGTCGTGTTGGTGTGGTGAGCTAGATGCCCGCGTATGGGGGGCTATCGCCGTCACCTCGCCGTATGGGCGGCGGCAAGTCGCGCGTCAAACTCATCTTCGATTCGCTCGTCGCCGCGCGCGGCACGGCAATCAACGCGGGCGATTCTACCACCGTCGCGTACGTCGAGACCATGGCGGTCGCGCGTGCGATCGCTGCGGCCTGGAACACGAACCAGCGCCTCGCGAACCAGTGGGACGCCCGCCGGATGTCGCCGGCGATGCTGGTGCGCTGGGAGAGAATCTTCGCCCTCACGCCGGATGTCGCCGACTCGCTCGTGATCCGGCGCGCACGTGTCGCGCAAGCGCAGGCTCGCGTCGGCACGGCGGCTCTCTACACCGTCATCCTGAGCGAGCTCACGGAAGTGCTTGGGTCGGTGCTTGTGGCGATTGAGTTCATCTCGCCGACGGTCGCGCACGTCAACGCGCCTGCGGGCGCTCCGTTCGGCGCGGTCAACCCGCACGTCCCGTGGTCGTCGACGGTAGCGCACATCCTCGTGCGCGTTCAGGTCCCGACCGGTTACGCCGACCGTGACTTCTACGATGCGGTCTCGCTCATCGCGGGGCGGCTCGAGCCTCTGCTGCCCGCATGGGCGACATGGAATTGGTACCGCGCGCCGGAGACGGGGGCGCCCATCGTCGTCTCGGGCGGACCGAGCGCCGGCGGCTTTTATCTAGACGAGAGGAACCTTGATTCCTCGGTATTCGGGAGCTGAGCACACATGACCCTGGCACGCATCAATGGCCCCGGCTTTGGCGTTGGCACCGAGATGACGTCCGCGCAGGCGACGGACATCGACGCGAACATCGAGGGGGCGCTCGATAAACGCTCGGGACAGACGGATACGCTGTCGTCGATCGTCACGCTCGCCGGAGCTGGCAGAGTCGTCACGCTCGCGCAGAACGGCGCCGACGCGAACGGCTCGTACCTGCTCAGCGCAGGCGGGCTCATTCTTGTACCCGTCGGATTGACAGCGATCCGCTCGTACACCCTCAGTACGACGGGAGCGGTGACGGGCGACATCATGGAGGTGTGGGCCGATGAAGCGCTCTCGGCGTACGCCGTCGATGTTATTGCTGGCGTCACCACACTGCTGCGCGTGGGCCCTGGCGGCCAGACATATCATGGTGTGTTCCGCTTCAACGGAACTGCGTGGAAGAACCACGTGGGCTTTCGAGCCGGCCTTGTGGTCGAGGAGTTTCTTACGAGCGGCACGTTCACTCCAAAGCCAGGGGTGAGCCAGGTCCTCGTGATTGGGTGCGGCGCCGGCGGCGCCGGAGCGGGCGGCATGACCAACTCCACCGCGGCCGATCGCTGGGTCGCAGGCGGGGCGGGCGGTGGCGGCGCGTGGGCGCACTCTCTGCTCGTCACCATCGGAGCTGGGACGTACGCCGTGACGATCGGCGCGGGTGGTGCCGGCGGCACGGCTGGCCTTCCTGGCGCGGACGGCGGCGACAGCATTCTGCACCATACGTCCGGCGCCGTCGACGTAGCCGTGTTTCGCGGCGCCGCAGGCGGCTACGCTCAGGTGAGCGGCTTCTCGATCCTGTCGACGATTGTGCTTCGTACACGCGGAGGAGCTCCGGTGCGCGGCGCCGCATACGAAGGGTGGGGCAACGTTGAGGAGACCCGTTACGACACGGCGGCGATGACCGCTGGTGCCGGTGCGGCGCCGTACTCCTTCGCGGCTCCCGTTCTCCCTGCCACGGGTGGAGTAGGAGAAGCAACGAGCAACGGCGGTGCGGGACGTCTCAACCCCACCGGCCATCACGTGGCTGGCTCCGCAGGCACCAAGGGTGCCGACTCGGGGACACAGCGTGGTGGCGGTGGTGGTGGCGGCGGTGGCGCCGGGCCGTACGAAGCCGGTCAAACGGGGGGAAACGGAAGCGCTGGGGCGGCAGGCGCATCGAGCGCAGGCGGGCCCGGGAGTCCAGGGCAGAACAATAGCGGCGCGGGTGGCGGCGGCGGCGGCGCGAGCGGCGCGGGTGGTGGTGGGAGCGGAGCCGGCGGCACCGGCGGCAACGGCGGCAGCGGCCGCATGTACATCGTTTACTCGCGCTGAATTTCGCGCACCGTTGCGCGCTCACGAAGTGCGGTTATCGCCGCGCTGAGGCACATATCCATGGCTTCTCCGGCTTGCGAGATCAAGATCGCCGCGGCGGCGTACGTCACCTCTGTCGGGGGCGTGAACATCACTCCGACCGCCACCATCGTCATCCGCCTTACGTCGCAAGCGGACGTCGACTCGTGGTCGATCCTCTGCCTTACGACAGACGATCTCTCTGTTGCCGCGACGGTAACGGCGTCGCTCACCATCGACTCTATCGCGAAGACGGCAACCTTCACCGCACCGGTGGCCGGGCGTGCGTACCGATTTCAGTCCAAGGTCAACGGCGGCGTCAACCGCAACGGTGTCGTGACTGCGAGCTACACGACGACGTTCTGCCTCTACACACTGACGACCGGAGGCCATCGGGTGCACGCACTCGACGAGACGACCGAGGGCGGCACGTTCGGCTATGGCGCGGACTTGAACGCGCTCATTCGCGCGCCCGCCGGCAGCTTCGCCGCGCCCACGGGCACCGGCCTCATGACTGTGACCAGCGACGCGATGGACGTCGCCTCGGCGCCCCTCGGTGCCGGCTTTCTAACTTTCGCAGCAACGCCGTCCGGGGCGAACCTGGCGTCGCTCCTAACCACCGCGCTGCCCGCATCCAAGGGCGGCACGGGTCTCACCTCGCTGGCCGCTGGAATCGCCACATTCTTCGGCACGCCCAGCGGCTCGAACCTGGCGGCCGCGCTCACGACGGCGCTACCTGTCACGAAGGGCGGCACGGGCCTGACGGCGCTCACCATCCCGGCGTCTGGACTGCTGGTTGGAGCGACCGATACGCAGACGCTCACCAACAAGACGTTGACGGCACCCACGATGAGCGGGCCGATCGTGACCACCTTTGTCGAGTTCGGGGGCTCCGGCACCCCGCGAGCAGGCGCTGGCACCCAGCGCTTCCCGAACCTTGCGACCGCGCAGGCGCGCAACGACGCCGAC
>Ga0163150_10009824_pt1 | contig 10488 bp, 8 predicted proteins | sample OliLakLV19P2IB_FD_148628 | JGI IMG/M metagenome (GOLD analysis project Ga0163150, IMG submission 148628) | Freshwater microbial mat bacterial communities from Lake Vanda, McMurdo Dry Valleys, Antarctica - Oligotrophic Lake LV.19.P2.IB | ecosystem: Environmental > Aquatic > Freshwater > Lake >...
GTCAACGTCCGACGACCGACCAACCGAGCCGGGACGACCCGCGTGTCGTTGACGACCAGGCAGTCGCCAGGCCGGAGCAACTCGGGCAGGTCGCGGATGTGCCCGTGCGCGAGCGAGCCGGCGGTTCGGTCTACGACCAGCAACCGGGCGTCCGTCCGCTGCGCCAAGGGGCGCTGCGAGATCAGTTCCTTCGGCAGCTCGTAGTCATATTGCGATACGTCAGACATACTGGGATAAGCGGAAATTGAGAACGACGGTTTTGGAATTGTCCGGAAAATCGCTGCAATCGACGATCAAAAGCGGTTAGCCGCGACGCGCAGCGGAGCGCGTCATCGTCGCGCATCCACTCTGCTGAATGTCATGAGGAAATTCTATTGCCACCGGCAACGACTTGCACAGCCGAAAACGAGCGATTGCGGCTCGCTCTGTGTATCACCGAGCTCGAGCCCGGCGGCGCCGAACGCGCGCTGGTGCACTTGGCCCTGGGGTTGGATCGGACGCGTTTCGAGCCGGTCGTGTACTGCCTGGCGGCTCGGCCGCCGCAGCCGGATGCCGCGCTAGTTGAGGCGTTGGAGGCCGCCGGAATCGCCGTGCATTTTTTGGGTGCCCGGGGCGCAGGGGACACGTTGTCGGCGCTGCGACAGTTGACGCAACACTTTAAATCGCAGCGTCCGCACCTCGTGCAGTCGTTCCTGTTCCATGCCAACATGCTGGGGCGGCTAGCCGCCCGGCGGGCGGGCGTGCCGCACGTGGTGTGCGGAATTCGCGTGGCCGAGCATCGCGGGCGGTGGCGGTTATGGGCAGACCGCGTCACCTCGCGGAAGGTCGACGTACACGTCTGCGTCAGCCAGGCGGTGGCCGATTTTTCTCGCACGCGGGGCGGGCTAGCCGAAGAGCGACTGGTTGTGATTCCCAACGGCATTGACGTGAGCACCTTCGATCAAACCGTCGCCGTTGATCTGACGACGTTGGGACTGCCGCCGGGCCGCCGCGCGGTTACTTTTGTCGGTCGACTCGATGACCAGAAACGCGTGAATTGGATGCTGGAGCACGCGCAGCAATGGCTGGGGCAACTCGATCAGCACGATCTGCCGATCGTAGGCCGTGGACCGCAGCGGGAGCTGCTCGAAAAAATCGCGCGGCAGCAAGGAATCGGCCCCCGGGTTCACTTCGCCGGCTGGCGGGACGATGTTGCGGGAATCTTAAAGGCCAGTGACCTCTTGGTGCTTCCCTCGGCATGGGAGGGAATGCCCAATGTCGTGCTCGAGGCCATGGCCGCGGGCAAGCCAGTCGTGGCGACGGATGTGGAGGGCGTCCGCGAGTTGTTGGGGCCAGCGGCCGATGACCAAGTCGTACCGCCGGGCGACGCCGAGAGTTTTGCCAGCAAGCTGGTCGCCATCGCGGGTGACCCAGCGCTCGCTTCGCAACTGGGCGCGGCGAATCGGCGACGCGTCGCGGAGCGATTCTCGCTCGCGGCGATGCTCGCGGCGTACCAACAGCTCTACGACCGAGTGGCTCGTCCGTGATGCTCGCGGTAGCTAATCTGGAGAGGGCACAATGACCGTCATTCCCGCGCAGGCGGGAATCCAGTGAACTGAAAAGCAGCCGGGTGCAATGCGCATTCTGCACAGCGCAAGGGCGACGTGTGAAGGCGACTGGAGAACTGCCACCCTTTCGCTAGCCCAGGCATAATCCCGTAAACGCCTGGGCTGGGGAAAAGTTAGTGTCGCGGCGAGTCAATCAACCGCCACACAATGCGCGACTTACGTCCATTGTTCCCACTCAGCCGCTGCCGTTGCGTACGGGACCCACGATCACCGAGGCATTGTGGCCGCCGAAGCCGAAGCTATTGCTCATCGCCACGCCGATCTTGCGCTCGCGCGCGACATTGGGCGTATAGTCCAGGTCGCACTTGGGGTCGGGTGTATCGTAGTTGATCGTGGGCGGAATCAGGCTGTCGCGCAAGGCCAGGATGGCAAAGATCAGCTCCACGCCGCCGCTGGCGCCCAACAGATGCCCTAGCTGACTTTTGGTGCTGGAAATGCTGACCGTGCGAGCATGCTCCTTGAAGACCGATTTGACGGCCATCGTCTCGGCCTGGTCTCCCAAAGGCGTGCTCGTGCCGTGGGCGTTGATGTAGCCGATCGTCTCGATGTCGATGCGACCATCGACGATCGCGTGCTGCATGGCTTTGGCCGCGCCCGTTCCGTGCTCGTCGGGCTGCGTGATATGGCCGGCGTCGGCGCTGGTGCCGTAGCCGAGCAATTCGGCGTAAATTCTCGCTCCGCGGCGCTTGGCGTGTTCCAATTCTTCGAGCACCAGGATGCCGGCGCCCTCGCTGAGTACGAAGCCATCGCGCGCGGCGTCAAACGGCCGACTGGCCCGTTGCGGATCGTCGTTCAGCTCGCTGAGCGCCCGCATGTTGGCGAAGCCGCTGATGCCCATCGGCGTGAGCGCGGCCTCGGATCCGCCGGTGACCATGACGTCGGCATCGTCGTACTGGATGGCCTTCATCGCGTCGCCGATGGCGTTGGTGGCGCTCGCGCACGCGGTGGCTACGGCGGCACTAGGGCCACGCAAGCCGTACTGAATCGACACGTGCCCGCAGGCGGCGTTGACCATCAGCTTGGGAATGGTGAAGGCCGAGACCTTGTCGGGGCCCTTCTCCAGCAGCCGCGTGTGCTGCGTTTCAATCTCGTTAAGCCCGCCGATGCCCGAGCCCAGAATTACGCCGCAGCGGAAGCAATCTTCCTTGGTGAAGTCGAGGCCCGTGTCTTTCACGGCGTCGATGGCGGCAACCAAGGCAAACTGCGTAAAGCGGTCGATGCGCCTGACATCTTTGAGTGAAATGTAACCGTCGGTGGACCAGTCGCTGATCTCGCCGCCGAACTTAACCTTGAATTCGGTGGTGTCGAACGATGTGATGGAGCGGACGCCACTCTCCCCTTGGCAAACCCGCTTCCAAAGATCTTCGACCTTGCAACTGAGTGAGGTGACCGCGCCCAGCCCGGTTACGACGACACGTCGTTTCATTTATGCCCGTTGGATTGGGATTTCTCGATATAATCGATCGCATGCCCGACGGTCTGTATCTTTTCGGCAGCATCGTCGGGAATATTGATGTCGAACTCTTCCTCGAGTTCCATCACCAACTCGACCGTATCGAGAGAGTCCGCGCCCAAGTCGTTGACAAACGACGTCTCGGGCGTGACCTGGTCCTTACTGACACCCAACTGCTCGGCAACGATATCGATGACACGTTCTTTAACTGACGCCACCGTACAGGTCCTCCTGCGCACACTGATCTTGCGGACCGCGAAGCGATCGGCGTCCGCCTAGGCAAAAAATGCGACAACTCGCAAAAAACTCGTCCGATCGACCGAAACGACTAACCTCTAAGAAGATAGAGACTTCTCACAAGGTCGGTCAAGGTATACCCGCTTTTACGGTGCCTGTCCATACGTCCCAGCCTGCGGAAACTTTCTCGGCAATCGGCCATGATCCGAGTTCCGGCCGAGCCGTGGCAGACCAACCTATTTGAAACACCGTATCCAGCAGGCGACCCAACGTGGATCGAGCCCTAGGTTGCCAAAGTACAGTTCCCAAAGTGCAGTTCCCAAAGGACGCGATTTACGCCGTCAGTCCACCGTCGACCGTGAGCACTTGCCCGGTGATATACGAGGCCCCGCCGCTGGCCAGAAAGAGCACCGCATCGGCGACCTCGTCCGGACGCCCTAATCTCTTGACTGGGATACGGTTATGTAGCTCTTCGAGCACCTTTTCGCCCAGCGCCTCGGTCATCTCCGTTTCAATGAAACCTGGGGCCACGGCGTTGACCGTAATCTTGCGGCTGGCTAGTTCGCGGGCCACGCTCCGGGTCATGCCAATCATGCCCGCTTTCGACGCTGAATAGTTGGCCTGACCGGGGTTGCCCATCAGCCCCGAAACGCTGGCGATGTTGATGATACGGCCGAAACGGGCCTGCATCATGGGCCGGGAAACCGCTCGCGTGAAGAAAAAAGCACCGCGGAGATTCGTGTTAATAACGTCGTCCCATTGCTCGTCCTGCATCCGCGGGATAAGCGTGTCCCGCGTGATGCCCGCGTTGTTGACCAAAATGTGCAAACCCTGCCAGAGTTTGACCACCTCGTCGACCACGCTGTTGACGCTTTCCGATTGGGTCACGTCGCAGGGCAATGCGTGCGCGGTTCCGCCCGCGGCCGAAATCTCGGCCACCGTCGACTGCAACTTCTCCACATTGCGGGCGACGCAGGCCACCTTGGCGCCGCAGCGCGCCAGAGCGATCGCAATCGCTCGGCCCAGCCCCTGAGAGGCCCCCGTGACCAGCGCTACGCGGCCGGAAAGATCGACTTGGGGGCGTCCTGAAACTTCTTCCGTCACGATTACGGTTCCTTGTCTCGATGCCACTTCCCATTGCCCACAATAACGCGCTCCGCTCCGCGTCGCGGCTCAACAAATCGTTGGTTGCCGCGCGAACGCCGACGACCGCGTTCGCATCTCATCCCATCACGCTTTGGCACGATACTTTGCGATCGATCCGCCGCAGCAGCCCGCGCAGCACGCGGCCCGGCCCGACCTCGTAAAACTGGTCGAAGCCCTGGTCCAGCAGCAACCGCATGGAGTCTTCCCAGCGCACGGGCTCGACGACTTGCTTGATCAGCAGCCGGCGGATCTCTTCCGGATCGTCGTGGGCCGCAGCGTCGACGTTGCTTACCACGGTCAGCTTGGGAGCGTGCATGGAGACGCTTTCCAGCGCCGCGCCCAACCGTGCCACGGCTGGCGCCATGATCGGCGTATGAAACGCGCCCGCCACGGCCAAGGGCACGGCCTTCATCGCACCGGCCTTTTCCGCCAGTTCCGCGGCTCGCTCGCAGGCGCGATTGTTGCCCGAAATAACGATGTTTCCCGGACAGAGGATGTTGGCGATTTCCAGGATTTCGTCGCCGCGAGCCTGTTCGCACAGGGCTTCGACCTGCACGCGCTCCAGGCCCAAGATGCTGACCATGCCGCTGGGCGTGGCGTCGGCCGCTTCCTGCATGGCGGCGCCGCGCTCTTGCACCAGCTTCAGACCGGCTTCGAAGTCCATCACGCCGGCGAACACCATCGCCGTGTATTCCCCCAGGCTCAAGCCGGCCGCGGCTTCGCACGAGAGCACAACGTCGGGCGATTCCTGCCGCAAAGATTCGAGCGCCGCGAGACTGGTCACGAACAGCGCCGGCTGACTGTAAACCGTCGAGTCGAGATCTTCGGCCGGGCCGTGGAAGCAGAGCTTGGCCAGATCGTAGCCCAGGATCTTGCCAGCCCGCTCGTACAATTGGCGCGCGGCAGGCAGGCTTTCGACCAGTGCCGCCCCCATACCGACGGTTTGGGCGCCCTGGCCCGGAAAGAGAAAGGCGATCCGGCTCAAGCCGCTTTCTCCTTACCAGTTGAGTGATCGCGGGAAGGTGTCAGGAACCTTGGCCTGCGAATTGGATGTCGGGAAGCAAGGTGTCTGGAACCGCTGGCTCCTGTCGCGCTTGCCATCAAATTACGTAGGGACAGCCAGTGGTTCCTGACACCTCGGCGTGAGCGACCAATCGTCCGCGACGATACCGTCCGCGACTATTCTGTCTCAACAAACGTGCGGCCCATGTAGGTGCCGCAGTTGGGGCAAATCACGTGCGACGGAATCGCCGTGCTGCACTTGCGACAATAGAACAATTGGGGCGGCGTCTTGAAATCGTGCGCCCGGCGGCTGCCCGTACGGGCGTTCGAGTGTTTTCGCTTAGGAACGGCCATGGCATGTCTTCGATCTGAGGGTCTTTTGTCGGGGGATGTCGGTTGCGGAAGCAGGGAAATCCCTGCGTGCCCAGGGGCGGCCGCTCCGTTTGCCAGCATTTCAGCTCGCCAGCAATCTGGCGTGCCAGAACTTAGCGGAGCGGCGGAATCGACAGGGACCCGCCGCCGGGAAAACGGCGGACCGCTCAATGTAGGGGCCGGCGGGGTGGGCTGTCAAGCGCGGGTTTTTGGCGGTAGTGTCCTAAGAATGTGTTGCCGGGCCGACGGGGTATGGCGCTAGGGGATTGGAGGGAAGAAGCCGTCCGGTCCAGTGTAGCCGGGAGGGTTAGGTGTATGCGTGCGAATCGCAGCCCCTATATGCCTGGCTTCAGGGAATAGCGCAGCAAACTCTTGCGATTTAGCTTCCTCCGCCGGAGTGTTGGCGCGGTTCACTGGTCCGAACAGAACCCAAATTCTGTCGTACCCTGGCTCTCCGAAAACCCAAAGCAAACCAGGGGCTCTCACCGGCTCATTGCTTCCCCATGGCGCGAGTTCGAAAGTCGCGTGCGCGATGACGAATCGTCTCTGTCGAATCCAGTTGACGTGGTAGGCGACAAATACTGCAATGAGCGCCATCCCGATCAACAGCCCTCTGAGGCTGACCTGGAACCAGCGGCGGCGCGTTGGCGTAGGCGTCACAGTAGTAGTGCCTTCAGAAAGATGGCTAAGGCGACGGCCACCAGCAGTGCAATCAGCCAGCGCCAGTTCGTGACGCTTGGCGGCTGAGTCCCAAGTATCCGATCAATCGGCCTTTCGAGATCTTCGTTCACGGGTAGTGCCCTATGACCCAAACGGGAACTTTCGATACTGGTGCAGCATCGCGTTGCTGTATGGACTACTTGGTCACGCTTGCCTCGGGAAACAGGGCTTGGAGAATCTCGGCGTCGTCTTGCACAAAATGATTCCCGTCTAGCCTTATGAACGCGACAGGCTCTGCCTGCAATAATCGTAACGTGACGGGCAGCTCTCTCCACGGCTTTGGCGGCAGCACGCCGCCTTGGTAGACGATCGCTACTCTGGGATCAGCCTTTAATTCGCGCATGGCATCGTTGCGAGATTTGACCCAGTGCATCCCCCAAGCCAGCCAAAGGGCGAGCACCGCAACAATCGCCAGCAACGTCCTAACACTGACCTGGAACCAGCGGCGGCGTGGGGCGAGCATGGCAGTATCCTAACGGACGGCGCTAAAATACACAGCCGACTTAGCAACCGGATCCTGGGATACCGCCGCACCTGCCATGACGTCGCAGGTAACGCCCGGTGATCGCGTCGCTCAACCCGTAACCGCAGCCGTGCTGCGGCCTGCCGCGTCGCCGTTCTTGCTGCCGGCGATCAGATATTTGTCCAAGTGCGCCAAGAGCGGGGGCAGCTCTGCCGGTTGGCTGCGGAAGGCCACGTAGCCATCAGGCCGGACTAGCACCAGCGTGTCGGATCGCACGCCGTGTTGAGTGCGCAATTCGCCCGATGCATCGCGCCACAATCCGCCCTGCCAATTGGCCGGCATGGGAGAGACGCCGGTCGGCAAGACCAGGTGAACGGCAATCGTAATGGGATAGGCCCGGGCCACGTACCGGCCCAACTCGGCCAGCTCTTCCAGTCCGGCGTCTATCACTTCTTCGCCAGTGATCAACAACAGGTTGTGCCGTGTGTTGGCGGTCGCTTGGAACAGTTGCGTCGTTGCGCCGCTGCGGACATCGACGAGCGGGGCGTCGGGCAGCCGATCGCCGGCACGTACGCCGCCGCCGAGAAACCAGCCCCGCGCGGCCAGGCCGCGATGCTCGCCGCTGATCGTGCTGTCGCGGTAGTTGATGGCCAGCTCGGTGAGCGTGTTCTTCGCCTTCTCGCGCACGGCCGCAAACGACGTGACGATGCTCGCCACGTGGTTGCGCATCGATTGGGCGATCGGATTGCGCAGAGTCGCTACTTGCGTCAACCGGCCGGCGGCCTTCAGCACCTGGTCGCCCACGGCACTGCGTTCGGTGCTGTAGCTATTCAGCAGCATCGCCTCGCGGCCCAGGCCCGCCTGGACCAGCGCTAACTTCCAAGCCAGGTTGTAGGCGTCCTGCATGCCGGTGTTCATGCCTTGCCCACCCGCCGGGCTGTGGATGTGCGCGGCGTCGCCAGCCAGAAAGACGCGGCCGTGGCGATAATCCTTCACCTTGCGTTCGTTGATGCAAAAGCCAGCCAGCCAGACCGGGTTGGTCAATTTGAGGCCGCCTGGACCGCGCGTGTCGAGCACCCGCTGTACTTCTTCGAGCGAGGGATCGGCGGGCCGTTCGCTCGGACTGGCCAGTCCGATATCGGCCACGATGCGGAATCGATCGGCCGTGATGGGGAAGAAAATCAGCACGCCCTCTTCGTGCCAGTAGACGCTCACTTCGTTGTTGACGACCGGACCTTCGACGTACACGTCGGCCAGAATCCAATCGTTCTGCTCCGCGGCGCCGGCGAAATCGATGCCTAGCCCGTGCCGCACGGTGCTGTGAGCGCCGTCGCAACCCAACAGCCATTGGCAGTCGACCTGCTCGCGGCGGCCATCGGCATGAGCGAGCGTGGCCACGACAATCTCTTCGCCCGCATCGAATCCGACTAGCTCAACCGAGCGCTCGGCCCGAATGCCCTGCGCCGCGAGATGCTCGGCCAGCAAGCGTTCCGTCTCGCATTGCGGCAACATGAGCGGACGCGGATAGGGGCTGGCCACGTCGTCCATCTCGATGTGTACGAGGCGCTTCCCTTGTCCATACATGCTAGCGCCATCGATGGTGCGACCGGCACGCAAGAACAATTCGACCGGTCCAGTCTTCTGCAACAGCTCGAGCGTGCGGCTCCACAGGACCAGGGCCTTCGATTTATCCGTGGCCGCCGGGCACTTGTCGATCAGGCGGCAGCCGACGCCATAGCGCGCCAACTCGGCGGCCATGGTCAGACCAACGGGACCCGCGCCGACGATCAGCACCGGCACGGAACTATTCTGCGTGGCTTGGGACATGGGACGGCTCGCGATTGGAATTGTTGGCTTGCACACCGGTTAGGCGCCCCCCCGAGGGGACCGGACTTCGAGCTTTCCTTAATCTACGTCGAGATCAGCCGGCCCGTGAACTCAACCGATGGCCTCGGGATCGCTGAAGGTGACACTTTGACCCGCGTTGCGAAAAGTACACGTGTGCGGGCGGCCCAAAGGCTCGCGGCGGTAGCCGAATCCTCCCAAGTTTGCCACCGGCCGCTTTGTGACACATAGTTGCAATACCTATCCCAGTGCGCCTCGGGGTTCTCCGAGCCGCGCGCCCGACTGCGCCGTACTACTGATCCTGATCCAGGACGCGATCCTCATGCGTGGACTACGAGTCGCATGCGCTTGCCTGGCGGCAGCCCTGTTGTTGGTCTGGCTGCCTGGCCAAGCCAGCGCCGGTTGACCGCCACGGAAGAAATCCTGCCGGTCAGCAGGCTCCGCGAGCCTTGATCTTAAGTCGGTGCTGGGCTACTTCGAGAAGAGCCCCGTGCAGGCCTATGGGCTCTTGGGTTGTGTAGCGGGCGGCGCGTTGTGCGGCTACCTGTTGCTGTCGTCGAGCAGCGCCGAGGGTTCGCCGGCGGTCTCTGAGGAATCGCCGAGCGACGACGAACCGCTTTGACGACGAGCATTCCGCGTAGGTCAGGGCTTGCGCCAGCCCGCTGTTATGGCGCGGTCTTCCGACCGTGCCGTTCGGCCCGTCACCACACGGTCTCTTCGCATCGGTCGCGTCAGTCTGCGCCGCATTAGCAAGAGCCCTGCAAGTCCACAACCACCCAGCACGAGCGTTGTTGGCTCTGGCACAGGCATCAGAGAATCGATGCCGAAAAAAGTTGTGGAATTTGGCACTAAGGGATCGCTGAAGGCGCCGCTGGCGCCTGAATTTGGGGACGTAAACCAAGCCAAGTCAATTGACGTCGGTAAACTCGTGCCGTTAAGCGCGGAACCGGTTGAGTCCAAAAACCCAAGAAACAGGAACGCTGATCCTGGGACGCCGTCGATCCGCGCGGGATTGCCGGGAAAAAGAAGTTCGAGATTTGCGAATACGAGGCTGTCGGACGACGATTCTTCTTCGACGAAAACTGCATAGTGCGACGTTTCGATCGTCTTACCGCCGGTCTGGAGCTTAAGTCCGCGAATGAGATCTTGCGTGTAATCGGTCCCGGTCGGAAACGTCATCGCGCCAGGGGACGCAAGATCGTACGCGAATTCGCCTGTGACGGGCGAGCCAGGGCCAATCACCATTCCAAATGGCGCGGCGGCACTGACCAGCGTCACGTGACCTGTGAATGCATATCGAACGATCGGATCGGCATTGGCATTGTTGAGACAAAACCCGATCACGACGAACAAACCGGAACATTGAATTGCCCGCATTAGCGTGACTCCTAATCCCGTCTTATTCACCCTGCCGTTTTAAAAGCGTGAAAAACATCGCGTGATTCGCGGGGTTTCATGGAGTGTGAGTGGCATTCCACGGACCCCCAGGAGATCACGCGATGGGTGAAGCACGAGCGTGGCTATTTGAGCCGAGTTTTAACCGCGCCGTCAAGGTACAGGCCAGCGACGAGCGGATTACTTCGGACGCGGGCTTTTTGTTGCTGCGCGAGGCCGATCACCGCCTGGGGCTCACGGAGTGGCTC
>Ga0163150_10009826_pt1 | contig 10487 bp, 10 predicted proteins | sample OliLakLV19P2IB_FD_148628 | JGI IMG/M metagenome (GOLD analysis project Ga0163150, IMG submission 148628) | Freshwater microbial mat bacterial communities from Lake Vanda, McMurdo Dry Valleys, Antarctica - Oligotrophic Lake LV.19.P2.IB | ecosystem: Environmental > Aquatic > Freshwater > Lake >...
GCCAACGACGGCCACCGAATCGACACCGCGAAGATCGTCACCGCCCTGATTCCAGGTGGCGAGATCGAAGATGAACTGACTGCCGGGGACAATGGCGCGGACCTGAGGGTCGGAACCGCCGAAGGAAAGAAGAGTGGGCGCCAAGCCGGGTCCAAAGTGAGGAGTACCGAGGAAGACGGCTTTGCGCACCATATGATTTGCGGGAGGCGCGAAGGCGCCGGGCGCGGCTTGCTTACCCGATAAATACGCACGAAGTATGAGTCCTCCCATCGAGTGGACGACGACATCGACTTCGGGGACGCCGGCGGCGGCGATGCGTTCGGCGAGGGCTGCGCCGAGGGCTTCAAGGCCGGGGCGAGTGGCGCCGGCGGGAGCGGGAACGGCACAGTTATTGAAAAAAATCACTTCGCGGCCGAGGTCGCGGAGCCGCTGGGGAAGTTGGCCAAAAGTGCTTTCAGCGGTGGCAGCGCCGCAGGGCGGGAACTGAAACCCATTTATAAGAACGACAGGCTGGGCGAAGATCGGGAGTGCGAGCAGGGATAGGGAAAGACTGCGCATTTAGCTTATTGAAGCACGAAGGCCGCCCATTGGCGGGCGGCCTTCGGCGAAACTTAAAATTCACGCGGTGTCAGGGGCGGCCGACGTTTTCGGCCTGCAGGCCTTTCGGGCCTGTCTTGACCTCGAACTCCACCTCCGTACCCTCATCAAGGGACTTATAACCATTCATTTGAATGGCGGAAAAATGGACGAAGACGTCCTCACCGCTGGCACGCTGGATGAAGCCGTAGCCCTTCGCAGCGTTGAACCATTTCACGACACCTTTTTCTCTCACTACCGATCTCCTAATGCTAAACACCAAGCCGCGCCAATTGGGCCGTGAGGGTTACATTCCTTCGGCCGGATGGGGAATATGCGGATGGCTTCTTGCTTCGCAATATTTTCTCAGAAGGTTGGCCAGAAGGCAAACTATTTTTTACACCGGCGTAACAAATCTACGCGAGGAGCTTTTTGACCACTTCACCGTGGACATCGGTGAGGCGAAACTCGCGGCCCATAAAACGATAAGTGAGGCGGGTGTGATCGAATCCTAGAAGGTGGAGAATGGTGGCTTGCAGATCGTTGACGTGGACCTTGTCTTCGAGAATATTCAGACTGAAATCGTCGGTTTTGCCGATAACTTGGCCGGTTTTTACGCCGCCGCCGGAGAGCCAGATGGAATAGCCATTAGGGTTGTGGTCACGGCCCGCGTTGTCGGCGTCCTCGGGGCGGCGCATTTCCGACATGGGCGTGCGGCCGAACTCGCCGGCCCAGACGACGAGCGTGTCTTCCAGCAGTCCGCGTTGTTTGAGATCTTTAATGAGCGCCGCAGACGGCTGATCGGTGGTTTTCGTTTGCTTGGGGAGATTGGAATTGATGCTCGAGTGGTGGTCCCAGGAGGCGTGCATCAGCATGACAAAGCGGACGCCGCGTTCGACCATGCGACGGGCGAGAAGGCAGTTGGCGGCGTAGGGGTTCGCTTCTTTGCCAATACCGTACATCTCGAGCGTCGCTTCGGACTCCTTGGAAAAATCGAGGAGTTCAGGGGCGCTGGATTGCATGCGGTAGGCGAGTTCGTAGGAATGGATGCGGGCGTTGATTTCTTCGTCGCCGGTTTGGGTTAGGTGCAAGCCATTTAAATCGCGAATGGCGTCGAGGCGGGCGCGCTGGGTCTTGCCGCTGATACCAGTTGGGTTGGTGAGATAGAGAATAGGGTCGCCGGAGCCGCGGAACTGGGTGCCCGAATAGGTGGATGGGAGGAAACCGCTGGAGAAGTTATCGGTGCCGCCGCTGGTTCCGACGCCGCTGCTTAGAACGACAAAGCCAGGGAGATTCTCCGATTCGCTGCCGAGGCCATAGAGCGCCCAACTGCCCATGCTGGGGCGGCCGACCTGATTGTGGCCGGTGAAAAGTTGAAGTTGGCCGGGATGATGGTTGAACTGGTCGCTTTGCATGGACCGGACGAGGCAGATGTCGTCGGCGATGTTAGAAGTGTGGGGAAGAAGGTCGCTTAAGTCGATACCGGCTTGGCCGTATTTCTTGAAGGTGCGAGGGCTGCCGAGGACGGCGGCGGTGGGCTTGATGAAGGCTAGCTTCATGTCCTTGGTCAGGGACGGCGGGAGCGACTTACCGTGCCACTCGTTGAGGAGTGGCTTGGGATCATAGAGATCCATTTGGCTGGGCGCACCTTCCTGGAAGAGGAAGATGACGCGCTTGGCTTTGGCCGGGAAGTGGGGCTGTTTGACGGCGCCATAGCCCTTGCGGGCGAACATGTCGCCGAGGGCGATGGTGCCGAGACCGCCGGTGATTTTCTGGAAGAACTCGCGGCGTTTTTGAATGGCGTTCCCGTTCATTTCATTTCAATTATCGCGTGTTTGGGAGGTCACTCGTTAATAAGCCGCCGAATTTGGTCGAGGCGCATGAAACAAAAAGCCGAGTACTTGGCTTCGACTCAACGAAAGATGACAGGACGAGTTCTTTTTGTCCAAACCGCTCCGGGCCGGTTCCGATATCGCTTACGGCTTGCGTGATAAGCGCCCAATATAGCGCACCCGCGGTTTGGAGAAATTTACAGCTTCACGAACATCACGCGAGCGCGGCGGGGCCAAGTCAGGGCCGCGAACCTCGCCTTTTAATCAAGCCTGCGCTCGACGGCTGTCTCACTGGAGAACTTCTTGCCGATCTGGTCGAAATAGGCATCCAGATCATCCATCCATTCAAACTCGATTCCCTCACCTCGATCCAGTTGGTCGAAACCTTCCCTTGGCGGCGGCGCGCAGCCACTCGAGTTTCGCCTTGTCCTCCGGTTCGCGCAGTTCTAAGAGCTGAATGTGTTCTACGTTGCTGGTTGGCATGACGGATACACCGTAATTGCAGCGCAGCGGGACTGGAGGGCTACTCGCGGTTGACGAATTCGTCGAGGTTCAAGAGCACGCTGGCGAGGCCGGTCCAGGCGGCGTGCTCGGCGCGGTCGATGCCGGGAACGGTGTGGACCGGGAGCGTTTTCTCGCTGGCGAAGAGGGTTCGTTGCTGGTCGAGATACCGGGAGAGGCGTTCGACTTCCTCGGGGCGGGCGTCACGGTTGAGCACGAGTTGCGCGGCATATTGGATGCGGCCTTTGTTGGTTGCGGGACCCTCGCGAAGAAGGCGTAAAGCAAGGGTTTCGGCGGCTTCGAGAAAGACGGGATCGTTGAGAAGATTCAAGGCTTGCAGGGACGTGTTTGAACGGCCGCGGCGGCAGACAGCGGAGGTCGAGCGAGGCGCGTCGAAGTTCATCAATAGCGGATACGGCGTGGTGCGCTGGAAGTGGATGTAAAGGCCGCGGCGGTACTGTTCCGTGCCCTGGGAAACTTCCCACTTCGTGCCGCGGGCGTAGCCGATGGACGTGACGCCATCGGGCTGAGGAGGCTTGATGCTGGGGCCGCCGATCCTGCTTGTATCGAGCAGTCCGGCGGCGAAAAGAGCGGCATCGCGAATGGATTCGGCATTCATTCGGATCCGCGACTGGCGGGCCAGCCACTTGTTTTCGGGATCCTTCTCGATAAGGTCTGGCCGGGTGGCGGAGGACTGTTTGTAGGTGGCGGAGGCGACGATTGTACGGATGATTTGTTTGCGGCTCCAACCGTTGCTTTGGAACTGCGCGGCGAGGTGATCGAGGAGTTCCGGATGCGACGGGCGCGCGCCCATGACGCCGAAGTCTTCCGCCGTCTTTACGATGCCCTGACCGAAGAGTTCCTGCCAGATTTTGTTCACTGTGACGCGCGCGGTGAGCGGGTTCTCGGCGGCGGTGAGCCAGTTGGCGAAGTCGAGCCGCGTGGCGCGGGGGGCTTGCTTTTTTAAGGGCGGCAGGAAGCTGAGGCCGTCGGGCTCGACAGGGATCCCGATCTGTTTGAAGTCGCCACGGATGCGGAGATGCGACTGTTCGGGGATCGCGTTTTCGAGCAGCGTGTACGCTTGGGTGAGTTGCGGATAGGCGGTTTCCAGGTCGCGGAGTTTTTTATCGAGCTCGTCGAATTTGATGTCTTTGTAGGCTTTTTGACCGATGGCGAAGTGGTAGTTACGGACGAAGTGAACTTCGAGAATTCGTTGTTCGCGGGCGGTGCGTTGCGCGGCGTTTTTCCCGATGATGCGCCCGCCGTCGCCGCCTTCGGTCAGCTTGAGAAGGCAGTCCCAGGCGAGATCCCAATCGGTGCGGCGGCCGGGGTTTTTGAAGGCGTCGAGCATGTCGACTTCCCAGGCGGGCTGCTTCTCGCGGACCTTGTACTGGGCGATGAGCGCTTCGCGTTTTTCTTCGTATTCGGCGGCTTTGCGGAGCCAGAGGCCGGTTTCACCGGGAAGAGGTGCGTCGATATCTTCTTCTTCCGCGTTGTCGAAAAAGGCGAAGAGCTGGTAGAAATCCTTTTGCTTGATGGGATCGTATTTGTGGTCGTGGCACTGGGCGCAACCGGCGGTGAGACCAAGCCAGACGGAGGCGACCGTACTTGACCGGTCAACGATATTTTCGAAGCGGAACTGGTTGGTGTCGATGCCGCCTTCGCGGTTGGTGAGCGTGTGGCGATGGAAGCCGGTCGCGACTTTTTGCTCGATGGCGGCGTTGGGCAGCAGGTCGCCGGCGATTTGTTCGCGAGTGAACTGGTCGAAGGGCATGTCGCGATTGATGGCGTCGATGACCCAATTGCGCCAACGCCAGGACCAGGGGCGAACCCAATCTTTTTCGTAACCATCGGAATCGGCGTAGCGGGCTTGATCGAGCCAATGGCGAGCCCATTTTTCGCCGAATTGGGGGGAGGACAGAAGGCGATCAATCTGTTTTTCGTACGCGTTCGGAGCGGTGTCGCTGAGGAAGCCTTTCAACTCTTCGGGCGTGGGCGGAAGGCCGGTGATGTCGAGCGAGAGGCGGCGAAGCAGGGTTGGCTTTGAGGCTTCGGGCGAAGGGCTGAGGGATTGTTTGGTGAGTTGGGCGCGGATGAAGTGATCGATGGTGCCGACGGGCTTGTTTATAGGCTGGAAGGCCCAGTGGCGGGACTGCGTTGAGGTTCTGGCCGTTTCGCGAATGGGGTAGTTGGCGCCCTGGTCGATCCAGGATTTGATAAGGGAAACCTGTTCGGCGGGGAGGCCTTTGGATCCGAAAGGCATTGCCATCAGGCCCTTGGCGGCGGAGATGCGTTGGATGAGAATGCTATCGGCGCCGTTACCGGGGATGATGACTTTGCCGCCGTAACCGCCAGCGATGGCCCCGGCGCGGTCATCAAGGCGAAGGCCGGATGTCTGCTTGGAGGGGCCGTGGCAGCCGTAGCATTTCGCGGCGAATATCGGCTCGATGGTTTTGACGAAATCGATAGGCTGCGCGGCGAGTGCGCCAATTGCGAATGTGACGGCGATAAGCGTGCGTTGCACTTCCTTCATTTTAGCTCGGCAAGGGGAATGAGGACGAAGGGGCGTTCGTGGATGAGTGGGTGGGGGATATTGAGATGGGGCGATTTCAGGATTAGCGTGCCGAAGTAAAGGATGTCGATGTCAATGTTACGCGGACCTTTCTCGATGGTTTTTTGGCGGCCCATGGCGCGTTCGACCCGCTGCGTTCGATTGAGCAGTTCGAAGGCGAAATGTTCGGTACGGGCTTCGATGACCATGTTGAGAAAATCGGGCTGATCGAGAACGTAGGCGGGAGCAGTCTCGATGATGCCGCTGCGGCGGATGGTTTCGACGCCTTCCTTCGAAAGGCGCTCAATGGCTTCGTTGAGGAGGGCCTCGCGGTCGCCGAGGTTGGAGCCGAGAGCAAGATACGTGGTGGTCAAAAGAGGTTGGGCTGGGCGGTTGGCGGCGGGGGTACTTTGAAATATTCAAAGGCGCGCCGGGTTGCCACGCGACCGCGGGGCGTGCGATCGAGGAAGCCGAGTTGCATGAGATACGGCTCGTATACGTCCTCAATGGTGGCTTCTTCTTCGTCAATCGAAGCGGCGATGGTCTTAATGCCAACGGGACCGCCGGCGTATTTTTCAAGAACCGTCATCATGATTTTTTGATCGATCTCATCGAGGCCATAACGATCGACCTCGAGCATATCCAGCGCGGTGGTGGCGACGGCGTGGGTGACATGGCCTTTGGCTCGAACTTGCGCGTAGTCGCGAACGCGGCGGAGGAGGCGGTTGGCGATGCGGGGGGTGCCGCGAGCGCGGCGGGCGATTTCAGCGGCGCCGGGTTCATCGACTTGAATTTGGAGGAGACTGGCACTGCGGAGGACGATGGTGGTGAGGTCGTTAATGTCGTATGGGTTTAGCCGCAGCACCAGCCCGAATCGTCCACGCAGGGGGGCGCTGATAAGGCCCTGGCGCGTGGTGGCGCCGATGGCGGTGAAGTGCGCGATGTTCATCGAATGCGTGCGCGCGCCGGCGCCGGCGCCGATCATGATATCGACGCGGAAATCTTCGAGGGCGGAATAAAGGATTTCTTCGATGTCGGGCTGGAGGCGATGGATCTCGTCGACGAAGAAAACCTGCTTTTCGCGGAGGTTGGTGAGGACGCCGGTGAGGTCGAGTTTCTTCTGGATGATGGGCGCGGCGGTCTGATCGAAGGCGACATCGAGTTCGCCGGCGATGATGTTGGCGAGCGTCGTTTTGCCGAGGCCGGGAGGACCATATAAAAGGACGTGATCGAGCGCTTCGCCGCGTTGTTTGGCGGCTTCAATGGCGATGGAGAGATTTTCCTTGAGCCGCGACTGGCCGGTGAAATCGGAGAGGCGGGTGGGACGGAGAGCGGTTTCGAACTGTTTGTCGCTATCGAGGGCGGCGCCGGAGATGAGTTCGCGATCCTTCATCAGCGGACCAGCTCCATGGCCTTGCGGAAGAGCTTTTCAAAGTCGCCATCGGGGAGCGCGGCGCGGGCTTTGCGGACGGCAATCTCGGCGGCGGGGCGCTGGGAGCCAAGGTTGACGAGGGCGCTGATGAGATCGAGATCGAGTTCGGAAAGCAGCGGACCTTTGTCGAGAGAAACGGGAGCGGTGGAACCGGCGATGATGAGGTCGAGTTTGTCGCGGAGTTCGACGACCATGCGTTCAGCGGTTTTTTTGCCAACGCCGGGAATGCGGGTTAACTGCACCAGATCGCCGGCGCGAATGGCCTGCACGAGTGCGGCGGGCGCGATGCCGGAGAGCGCTGTCAGCGCGACCTTCGGACCGATGCCGCTGACGGTGATGAGCTTCTCAAAAAGCAGTTTCTCTTCTGGCGTGTGGAAGCCATAGAGCAGCATGGCGTCTTCGCGAACGTGCATGTGGATGCGGAGTTTGGCTTCGCCGCCAAGGTCGGGGAGACGGGTAAAGGTCGACACCGGGATATGGACTTCATAGCCCACGCCGCCCGTTTCCACAATCACCAAATTGGGGTGCTTCTCCAGCACGCTGCCGCGCAAGTGGGCAATCATCGTAAACTCACATTCTACATGGCACGGCGATTATTCTATGTTCCGGAGGTTCGGCGCGATGAGGCTGAACTCACCGGCGACGCGGCGCAGCACTTGGTGCGCGTGCTGCGCGTGGAAGAGGGACAGGAGTTTGAGATTTCCGATAATAGGCACCTTTATCTGGCGACAGTCACAACGGCGCGGAAGAGTTCGGTGGTGTTCAAGGTGAGCGAAAGGTTGCCGGATCCGGCGCCCGTTCCGGAAGTAACGCTGCTGGCGAGCCTGTTTAAATTTGACCATTTTGAGTGGTTGCTGGAGAAGGCTACCGAGCTGAATGTGGCGCGGATAGTGCCGGTGATTGCCGAGCGCAGTGAGCGCGGGCTGGAGCAGGCGGCGCCGAAGCGGAAGGAGCGTTGGGAGCGAATTCTGATGGAAGCCAGCCAGCAGTGCCGGCGGATGACGCTGCCGGTGTTAGCGGAACCGGTGAAGTTGCGGGAGGCGCTGAGGTTGGAAGCGACGCACCGGATCCTGCTGGATGAATTGCGGCAAGGGCCGCCGCTGGTCCAGTTGACGGTGCGAGCGGGGGAAAGCGTGGCGATGCTCCTGGGACCCGAAGGGGGCTGGGCGGACCGCGAACGCGAAGCGGCACTGGAACTGGGTTGGGCCGCCCGAAGTGTCGGGCCGAATGTGTTGCGCGCGGAGACGGCGGGGATGGCGGCGTTGGCAACGATATCCCAACTGGTTGGCATGACGAAATCTCCGGCAGTTGACACCGGCGGGTGAATCCACTTTAACGGTTGCAATCAGGTTTCTTCAGGGAGGCGAATACTTGTTGGTCCAGCGATCCGCGGGATTCCCGTTCTACCCGCCGACTGCGTGTTCTGAGTCTGAACGAAAAGCATGTCGCTATGCAAAAGTCCTTATGGGTATCCAATCGCGGTTCATCGAGTTCTTAGGGCGGACTGCCATGCCAACTTCTCTAACGATGACTGCCGGGTACGCACCCAATTTTCTCCAAACCGCAGTAATTAAACAAATCCAATTACTCCATCAGAGAGGGAAGCAGATGACGCTTTCAAGCAAATTCCATCTATTGCCGCTGCTCGTGGCTGCTGGTGCACCCGCTTTCAGCCAATCCGCGACGCAGTCGATTCAGGGTCTGGTGACAGATTCCACCGGCGCTTTCGTCGCTGGCGCCAATATCACGGCGACCAATCAGGGCACCAATATTGCCCTGACCACGACGTCCAACGAGACGGGCAACTACACGTTTCCATTGTTGCCGGTGGGTGACTACACGGTGCGCTGCGAGCGGCCCGGGTTTAAAGCGGGCCTGGTGAGAGGACTTCGCTTGGAAACGGCGGCACAGGTTCGCCAGGATTTCAAGCTCGATGTGGGGAGCGTGACGGAGTCCATTGAAGTGGCGGCTAATGCGGTGAGCTTGCAGACGGAAAACGCGACGGTGGGCGCGGTTATAGAGAATCGCCGGATCGTCGAACTGCCGCTGAATGGGCGCAATATGCAGAGCTTGGCGGTGCTGGTTTCCGGCGTGCAGTACGGTGACCGCACCGGGCGCGATGACGGCTCGGGCGGCTTTCCGATTCCCGGACAGGGCTTTTCGGTGAGCGCCAATGGGACCGGCACTGACATGCTCAGATTCTGCCTTCCGCTAAACCGTTTTCCAAGAGCGGCCAGACGCGCCTTCGGCGCGGATGATGTCGTCGCCTCCGGCGTGCTGTTCAGAAAACTACGTTTTCAGATGATCGCCGACACCCTTTTCAACCAATCTCGTTCTTCCTGGCTCATCGCAATTCGTTCCATCCACCGCTTTCGGCTGTCAATAGGAACGTTCTACTTTGCCCATATAGGAACTTCTCACTTTGCCGCGACACAACTGACGACTGACCCTTGTTGCCGTCAAAAAATCCTGATAACGTAGTTAGACTTCCAATGGAGAGATCCTAATGAACAGACTTCTACTCGCTTTCACGGTGACGGCAATAACCGGCCTTAGCCAAACAACCTCCACAGAGATTCTGGGGATCGTAACCGATCCTTCGGGCGCCGTTGTGCCGAACGCCAAGGTCAAGCTGCGCCGCACGGCCACAGGGCAACTGCGCGAGGCGCCAACAAGTTCGGAAGGCAACTATTCGTTTCCACTCATCGACGTCGGCGAGTACACCGTGACGGTCGAAGCCGCCGGCTTCAAGACACAGGAGAGGCGCGGCGTCACGGTCCAGTTGCAGCAAAGGGCTCGCCTCGATTTTCGTCTCGACGTCGGCTCCGCGGCCGAGGTCGTTGAAGTCTCAGCTTCGGCCATCTCCATGAAGACGGAAGACGCCGCTGTCGGCGGCGTCATCGACAATAAACGCGTGGTCGAACTCCCGCTCAACGGTCGCAACGTCGCCACCCTTGCGGTCCTCATACCCGGCGTGCAATTCGGTATCCGCATGGGCCTCGACGGCGCCGGCGGCTTCCCAATCCCCGGCAACGGTGTCGCGATCAGCGCCAACGGCCAGCGCGAAGTCAACCAGTCGGTTACTCTCGACGGCGTCATCGCCACCGAACCCCGCGTCAATACGGCGGCATTCTCTCCCTCCATCGACGCTCTCGAAGAGTTCAAAGTACAAACCAGCTCCTACTCCGCCGAATACGGCCAGAACTCCGGCGCCATCATCCAGATGATCGTCAAAAGCGGCACAAATCGGTTTCGAGGCACGCTCTTCGAATTCCTGCGCAACGACAAATTCGCCGCGAGAGACTACTTCCTCAACTTCCAGGTGCCTGCCAGCGCTCGCCTCGCGCCGAAAAACGTGCTCCAGCGCAATCAGTTCGGCGCATTCGCAAGCGGCCCCGTCCTCATTCCGAAACTCTACAACGGCAAGGACCGCACATTCTGGAGCTTCAACTACGAAGGCCGCCGCGAAAAACGCGAAGTCGTGCAGGAAGCGTTCTGGTATCCGCAGAGCTTCCGCAACGGCGACTTCTCCTCCCTTCTCTCCCCGCCGATTGTCAACGGCCGCCCCCTCCGCGCCCCCATCCAGATCTTTGAT
>Ga0163150_10009827_pt1 | contig 10487 bp, 8 predicted proteins | sample OliLakLV19P2IB_FD_148628 | JGI IMG/M metagenome (GOLD analysis project Ga0163150, IMG submission 148628) | Freshwater microbial mat bacterial communities from Lake Vanda, McMurdo Dry Valleys, Antarctica - Oligotrophic Lake LV.19.P2.IB | ecosystem: Environmental > Aquatic > Freshwater > Lake >...
CCGAAAAGAGGGCCCGCCGAACCCGGGATATACAATGTTGAGTCGCACGGTGCCGCGCTTCAGGTCGGAGGGAGCGAATCAAGTCGCGCTGACCTTCAGCTCGTGTCGCCGGGCTGCGACGGGCAGATATATAACGCCACGCCCGCCGCTGCTTGCTGGTGGGTGCAGAAACTAAATTTCTGGGGCGGGTCCGGGCTCAATTTTCAACTACAAGTGCGACCAAAAAGCCGGTGTCAAGTCGCGAGGCGCTTTCGCGTGGTGCTCGTCCGCGTACCCGGGTGGATGTGACGGTGGATCGTGTTCCCGGATTCGGGAAACCGCAGACGGGAGGAGTGGAGCCGACGGAGAACCTCGTTGAGTCAGTTTTGCCGCCAGCGCGGGTTGCCAGCGTTGGCGCGTGCCTGGTTGCGCCAATACCACATCAAGAGAAATCCGATCAAAGCTCCGCCGAGGTGGGCGAAGTGGGCAATGCCGCCACCAAAGAGGGAGAATCCTGTCACACCGGAAAACAAGTCTAATGCAAGCAAGACGGGAATGAAAAACTTTGCCGCGATCGGCATCGGCAGAAAAAGCAGGGCGAGTTTCGCGTTGGGGTAGAGGAGTCCGAACGCGACCAGGATACCGTAGATGGCGCCCGAGGCTCCAACCATCGGCGTGGTATGGAGCCGATACAGATCCAGGAGCGCGGCGTGGGTGGCTGGATCGCTTTGCACTCCGCTATAGCGTCCCGTCGACAGGATGCTCTCAATGACGGGCGGCGTCATGCCCGCCCCGGCCAGGCGGTTGTAGATGGACGTAAACTCGGCCCAGTTTACGCCGGCGTAAATGAGCCCTGCGCCGATGCCGCAGAGGAAATAAAAGATCAGAAATTTGCGACTGCCCCATTGACGCTCGAGCAGGGTTCCGAAGGAAACCAGCGCGAACATGTTGAAAAATAGGTGTCCGATGCCGCCGTGCATGAACATGTAAGTGACGACCTGCCAGAGGGCGAAGTGCTCATTGCGCGGAAACCAAAAGGCGAACCAGCCGACCATGCGTTCGCCCATGCCCGGCAGCAGTCCCGCCACAAAGAAAACTGCGTTGGCGATTAACAGGGCGCGTACAGCGGCGGAAAGCGGTGGCATGGACGTGAAGGTTGGTATTCCGCTCTTTCCCGCAACCCGCAAAGACGGATGGAATACGAAGGCCGAAATCCGGTTTACTGAACCCACCGCGGCCCAGGTAACGGGAACGATCTCTCCAGCTTCCGGTGCTGCGGCCTGGGTGGAGCGCGGTAAGTCTGAGTTCCGCAGCGAATCGTTCGCTGTTGTTTATCGCTGCCCACCTTCAGCGGACCGTACCGGTTTGTTTTCGCTGGCCGAGGTCGCCGGCTGGGTGATCGCAGCGAGAAATTGCTGCAACTGCGCCCGGATACCCGGTTCCGTGGCAAACTCGATTCCGATCTTGAGCAACTCGGCTGCTTCGGCGCGCTGGCCTTCACGGACGTGGAGTAAGGCCACGCGATACGAGACGCCTGGAATGCGTCGAAACAGCGGCGTTGCCGCCACGAGCGTCGGCAGATCCGAAGCGCGCACGCGTTCGCGACAACGGAGCCAGGCATCAGCCATGAGCATATATACTTCCGGCAAGGCGGGAGATTGCGAGGCGGCGATCCGCAAGGGTTTCAATATAGGTTCCAGTTTGGCGACGGTAAAGCCCGTGCTCTCGGGCACGTTGCGGCTCAGTTCCAACCACCGCAGCCGGGCGATTTCATAATAGAGGCGGGGGCGGACCACGCCGTCCGCCGCGGCCTGTTCGAGATACGGACGCGCCGCGGTGGGATCGCCGGCGTCGAGTTCGCAGAGTCCGAGCGCTGCGAACAGGCGGGGATCACGGTCTCCCCGGCCAACGGAGCGTCGCAGCGTCGTTCGCGCTTGTTCAATATAGCGGTCGAGGAACTCGGGGTGTTCACGTCGAACCAGCGGGATCTCAAGCCGCTCCCACTCGCCGCGCAGCCGGGCAATCTGAGCGGGCGTCGCGGGTTTGATTTCAAAGCGGGGCAGGGGCGGCAATTTCCCGGGAAGAATTCGGGCGGGCTGCTTCACGGCAACCGGGAGATAATCGCTGAGCCGCTCCTGCAAATCAGCGTATCCAATTCCAAAACACGAGAGGAAGATGGATTCGGTCGCGGGCTCCTGGCTGATTTGGCGGGCGAAGGTCCACAGCGATGCGGCGGCGGGCGCGTGGGCCGGGTCCAAGGCCCAGCGAACAAAGAGCGCGGCTTGCGCCTGCCAGGCGGCGATGCGCGTGGGATGCTGGTTTTCCGGAGTCGACAACGCATCGGCCGCGAACAGCTCGTTGACCGGAATGGTCACCCGGCGGCTCTCAGGGTCGCGCACGAGTCCGGCGGTGTCGGCCGCCGAGAGCCCCCGCACCGGCCGCAGCGTGATGGGGTTGATGCGGAAACTCCCTTCGGGATATAGCCGGGAAATTCCTTCAATCAGCCAGGCAGGCAGGTTGGGCGTGCGGGCGACCAGCCGGGCGTGAACGAACTCAGGCGCCGCAATCAAGTTTTCGCGTCGGAAATCCCGTTCGTTGATATAGGTGAAGACGGCGCGCATGTCGCGATCGTCGAGTCGGAGATTGGGCAGGAAGCGGAGTTGCTCCGGCACCGGCTGGCCCTTTCGACCGCCGGGATTCTGATCGTTGGCCGAGCGCAGCGATTGCTTCTCCTTCCGTAACATCTCGCGACTGACGGCGTCATCGCTGGTGGTGGCGGGATCGAATGGAACCAGAATGGACACGGACGAAACGGCGCTCGTGGCCAACACGTCGGCCGGGACGAAGACCTCGAGCATTCGTTGAATCTCCAATTGGGAAGTGACAAAGGCACTTGTCGTGGCGGACGTGCATCGAGACAGATATTCCGTGCCGCCCACCGCAACGTATAGCCAGGGTGGAGCCTTCGAGGTCTCGCTAATAATCATCGGCGGGAGCTCGATTGCTTTCTCCCGTTGCACCGCGCTTTGGGGCGCGGTCGGTAGCGTCAAAGGCGCGGAGGATGGGGGCGTGAGGACGGGGCGTTCCGCGGCGGGGCTCGTCGCGTGCACGCCTGACGCCAGCAGGATCGAGAAGAGAAAGCGCGACATGTTTATTTGACCTCCGTGGTCGGGCCAACCTTCACGTTATAGTCATAGAGGTTGAGATTAAAAAATTCTTCGATCTGGCGAAACAGCTTTGCTTTCGCGCCGGGGATGTTTTCCGCGAAACCGGTTCCGACCTCGATGTAGTCCGCGGGACGTCCGAGTCGCTTCAACCGTGAGCGCAGGTCGGAGTTTTGCGCAACGATTGTTAGGTCGCGCGAGGGATCGACGACCAGCATGACGGGCTTGGTCAGTTGTTCCGCGGTACGCAGGACGGAACGTTCCGCGCGCAGTTGTTGACCTTGGGCGAGGAAGGTACGCTGCGCCTCCTGCAGGAAATTCAAGGGTGGCGCCGGACGAAACGGACGTGCGCCAGTGAGGCCAAGGTCGACCGGACTTTCTTCGACGGTCGGCCCGAAGTCTTCGAGGGGAGGTTCGAGCCAGGCACGCGGGTCCAAGGGTGCTTCGAGCGCCACGGCGCAACGAAACGCTCCGGGTTCCAGCTGCGTCGCGCGCAGGGCAAGATAACCGCCGAGGCCCCGACCCACCGTCGCGATGCGGCGGCGGTCAATGGCATGGTGGCGCGCGATCCACTCGATCGCGGCGAGGGCGTCGTCGACCGGGACGCGATCGATGCCCGCGTGGAGGGCGCTGCGATGTTTCACGCCGAAGCCATCGCCGCCGCGATGATTGATTCGTGCGACGATGAAGCCCATCTCGGCAAAGGCTTGGGCGTCGGGATCGAAGCCAGGGAGCGGTCGCCCCATGAGACCGTCGGCGAAATCGATCAGGAGCGGCGGCGGGTTGAGTCGTGACGTGCGCGGGAAGGTGAGATGGCCGGTGAGATGAGCCCCGCTGGCGGTGTCGAACGCGAACGGCGTCCCCGTATTCAGGTCGGCATTACGGAGCCACGGGGCGCGTCGTAATACCTCGACCAGAACATTTTCGGCCCGTTGAAACACATGGTAGCGCCCGGGCTCGACGCCCCCGGTGATGCGCAAGAGAAAGCGTTGCCGTGCGTCGTCCCATTGGAGGATTTCCACGGTGCGCTGGGGGAATTTGCGATCCACGTCCGCCTGTATCCGGGCAAGCTCGGGGTCGAGCCAACGGGTGAACGGAACGACGCCCGCGGCCCGCACGCCGGCGAGCCGCCCGCTCGCGGGATCGAAGACCAGGCCGGTGCTGGCGTCGCCGGGTTCGAGACCCACCAGGTCGACATGCGGATCCTCGAGCGCGATGCCCGTCGGTTGTTTCGTGGCGAGATCGATCGCATAGACGCCGTACGTGTCGCGGCCAACGTTGGAGGCGTAGTATAAGAGATTTGGATTCACGTCGAATCCCAGAGGAAACGCGCGCTCACTATAGTAATTCGCGATGGTGACGACGAAGGTTTCGGCGACCGGACCGCCCCAAGCTTCGTTGGTCTTGCGCCAGCGTCCCCAGGACCCCTCGCTCTGGTACTGGAAGGTTCGGGTGTGGGACAGGCGCGGATGCAGGTAAACCAGCCGCGCTTTTCCGGTTTGATCATAGAACGTCCGGCCGTCATGAAACTCTTCGCCGCGGGACGTGACCTTGCCGGTCGACACCTCGATGGAAAACAAGGACGTGGGGATGGGTTCCGCTGGAGGAAGAGTGGGTTGGCCGCGTGCTTCGACGAAGAGCGCGTTGCGGTTGCCGCCGAGGAAACCCAGGATCGTGGTGCGCCGCTCGATGGTGGTGGGCGCGGCCTCCGCTTCGCCGCCCAGGAGCGCGAAGTCATCTGCTTCCGCGAGGTTCGTCGGATTGGTGCCATCACGGTTCACGGCGTAGATGGGTGCGATCGTGCGCGGTCCATTTTTATATTCCGTCGGCGCAAAGACCAGCCGGTCGGGCGTGGCCCATTGGAGAAAACGCAGGCGGGGCGGGGCCTTGGCCTTGCTGAAAGCCACCGTGCGATCGCGTTCGACGACGATCTTGAAATTTCGCTCCGTGCGGTTGACCGCCATAATGTAAATCGCCAGTTCGCCGCGTTCGTTGCGGGTGTAGGCGATGTGTTCGCCGTCGGGCGATAGCGCCACCTGATCGGCGAGCAGCGGTTGATAGAGAGCCGTGATGCGTTCCTCGAACGCCGAGGCCGCCCGGGTCTCGATCGTGCCGGCCATCATGAGCGCAACAGCAACGACGCGAGTGAGGCAGCAATGGGTTAACATAGGGCGGCGGCGAATATGGAGCTGGTTGGGAAAGGGTGACAGCCTAAAGGTGGAGGTGCGATGCAGCCTCCTAACCGTATTCCTGCCGACCCGCTTCGGTAGTGACCTCGCGTCCCGCAACCCGATGGAAATTTCTGTAACTTCGACAAGGGCTGCGGGGTAATGCACAAGAACACGGTTTTTCTCTGCATTGCACACTGCCCCCACCGCCCTTCCGTCCCCTCGCCGGCCGAGCCGTCCCACTCGTGAGTTTATCATTGAGACGGATCGGCTGGGCAAAACCTATGGCGCGCAGCAGGCGCTTTCCGATGTCTCGCTCAACGTGCCACCTGGTACGATTGGCCTGCTCGGCCCGAATGGCGCAGGCAAAAGCACGTTCATCAAGTGTCTGCTGAACCTGGAGACGCCGACCACCGGAGTCGCCCGGGTGCTTGGTTGCGATATCCGGGCCTCTCATCGCGCCTCAAGGGAGCGGGTGGGGTACAGCCCGGAGCAGGATTGTCATATCTCCGGGATGGCGGGTTGCGAATATGTGACGTACTGCGGACAGCTCTCCGGCATGCCGATGCGCGTGTCGCGGCAGCGGACGCATGAGATTCTCGATCTGGTCAGAATGGGGCAGGAGCGTTACCGTTCCGTGGATACGTATTCGACCGGTATGCGGCAGCGGGTAAAACTTGCCCAGGCGCTCGTCCATGACCCGGAGGTCATTTTCCTCGATGAGCCGACCAACGGTCTCGACCCCTCGGGGCGGGAGCATATCTTGAGTCTCATTGGGTCATTGTGGAGTGACCTCGGCATCAGTGTGGTGATGTCGTCGCACCTCCTGCGCGATGTCGAACGCGTCTGCGACCGCGTGATCATCATCGGTCATGGCCGGGTGATTGAGCACGACAGCATTGCGGCGCTGAAAACCCGCTATCGCCGCATCGTCGAGCTGTCGCCTTCCTCGCAGCCTGAGCGTTTCGTGGCGGCCCTGGCTGCGGCCGGCGCAGCCGTCACCACGCTTTCCAACGACCGGCTGCGCGTGGAATCCAAGTCTGAATCCATCGAGTGGATACTGCAGTTGATGCGGGCCGCGCGTCTTCCTCCCGCGGAAATCATCGCCAACCCCGATGGACTCCATGAGTTGTTTATTCAGTCGATTGCCACCAGCCATGGAAGCCAGTCTTGACTTGAGCCGCTGGCGGGAAACGCCGCGGGGAGTGGGCTATCGTCGCTGGACGATCGCCTCGACCGGGCTGCGACAAATGTTTCAGCTGCGCTTCTTCAAGATCCTCCTCGCGCTCGCGTGGGCTTCCGGTGTGGCTCTGGCGCTAATCGGGTTTTTGTTCGGGCAAACCGTCGCGACCGGCGGTTGGCTGGAAACCGCCGCGGCTTCCATCGGGCCGCGGGCGCAAGCCATGGCTCAGGTGGTCGGTGGATTGATAACACTCTATCCGGACGTGTGTATTGGCGGATGGTATACGCTGGTATTCTGGGCGCACTCCCACGTTGGACTCTGGTTGAGCCTGTTTGCGCTGACCGTGATGGTGCCGCGTTTAATCACGCGCGATCGGGCGACGAACGCGTTAACGGTTTATCTTTCGCGTCCGCTCACGAGTGCGGATTACCTCTTGGGTAAACTCGGGATGATCGTCGGCGTCCTGGTGGCGTTGTGGACGGGCCCACTGCTCCTGGGCTGGTTCTTGAGTGTCGTGTTCGCACCGGATACGGACTTTATAATCTACTCGTTCGAGCCCCTGTTGCGTGCGCTCACGTTTCACGGCATCGCCCTGGTTGCGCTGTCGGCGATTGCCTTGGGCGTGTCGGCGATTGGCCGCACCGTGCGCAATACGATTCCGATCTGGATCGGACTGTGGCTCATTCTGGGGTTCGTGGCGGAAACGCCTAAGGCCCCGGAGTGGCTGCAGCGCGCCAGTTTCACCCGCAACCTGACCGAGACGCGCCAGGGCTTGCTTCGGCTCGACGCCGCGCTGATCACCGCGAGTCAGAGCCTGCCGCTGATCGATGCCCGGTTTGCCGAGAATCTCTCCCGCGCAGGCGACAAAGCCCGGGCCTCCGACTTCGACGGTGCGCTCATGAGTCTGGGGGTTTTTGTCCTTATTTCTTCCTTCGTTTTCACCCGTCGACTCCGCCCTGAATGAGCACGCTCGAACGACCTCCCTTTCTGGATACGATCGTGCGCGGCGAAAGCCTGAGCCGCTTTTACGGCATGATCCTGGGCCTGAATAATGTTTCGTTTTCGATCGGTCCCGGAATCACCGGGATCGTCGGGCCGAACGGCGCCGGCAAGACCACGCTCTTTCGGCTCTTGCTGGGGCAAATTCGCCCGAGTTCAGGGACGCTCCGGGTGTTTGGCGAGGACCCTTGGAACAACCCGCACGTGCAGGCGCGGCTCGCCTATTGCCCGGAAGCGGAGGCGGTGCCGGCGAATATCGGCGCCTTCGACTGGCTGGTGGCGCTCGGGATGATTTCGGGGTTGTCGGCGGCGGAGGCGAAAAGCCGCGCCCGGAGTTGTCTCGACCGCGTGAAGCTCGCGTCGGCGCACTGGCCCGAGGCGACCAGTTTTCGGTGTGACGCACCGGACAAACTCGCGCGCTTTCTTTTCGACCGCGGTTTGCTGCGCGGCTGCGATGTCGAGGCGGACGTGGGCCGGCTGCATGTGCGCTGGCGCGAGGCGGAGAAATTCTACGGCGCAGGAAATTTTCACACGCTGCTGCTCGAGAGCGGCGTACGTATTTTTGAAGTACAGAGCACCGCGTCATTACTTGAGAAAGCGGTGGATGCCGCTCCTGAACGATGAACGCCCCGCTCTTATCCTCCTCATCGACGTCTTCGGCGTCGCGACCCTCCGGCGGCGTCGAAGGGCCGCGCGTCCGGCCCAATCTTGCGCATGCGTTCGGAGGCGTTTGGCGGCTGAGCATTCGGCGTTATTACAGTCCCAGTCGCTGGCTGATGCTGGCGGGTATGCTGGTTGTATTGGGGGCGTTTTCGATTCCGGCGACCACCACCCAGGCGCAGGCCGCGCGGGAGTTTTTGCCGTGGGCGGCGCGCATCTATGTGGGTTTTCTCGTGCCGCTGCTCGCTTTCCTGTCGGCGGCGGGTTTGGTGCGTGACGACCTGCAGGCAGGCTCGGTGGATTATCTTTTCACGCGGCCCGTGCGCCGTCCCGTCTTTGTCGGATTGCGCTACCTCGCGCATGCCAGCTGCACGCAGATCGATTTTCTGTTCGGACTCGCGGTGATCGCGGGCCTCGGGATTTTTCATCAGGTTCCCGGCTTGGCGGAGGCGCTGCCGTTGCTTCTGCTGGCGCAGGTCGTCGCGATCATGGCGTTTAGCGCCTTTGGTTTTCTTTGTGCAATGATCACATCGCGTTATGTTATTATAGGGCTGCTCTACGGGGCGTTGATTGAAGTCGGGTTGGGCAACGTGCCGACCCACCTCAGCTCTTTATCGATGAGCCGTCAGATCCTCACGATTCTCGCACCGTTGCTGGAACGGAGCGGAGGAAATTCGCCCATGGTTGTGGCTGCGATGAGTGCACCCATCGCGGCGGGGATTCTCCTCGGAACCGCGGTCGTGATGCTTGGGCTCACGGCTCTGATTTTCCATGTGCGCGAGCCGGCGGGATCGTTGGCCCGCGAATGATTCAAGCACGTCGGCGAGTTCGGCTGTAACCTCGGCCGCTGGTTCCGGGTACTATGGAAAACACTCCATCCTGTATGAAAATTTATTTCCACTCCGGCGTGCTGGGTGCGCTCGCCCTGCTCGCGTTTCCGGCGGTGCAAGCCGCCTATAATCCCAAGATGGTCGCCGCGGATGCGCGCTGGGTGATCTATGCGGATATGAACTCACTGCGGGAGAGCACCCTCGGCCAGGAGTTGATCACCGCCATCTCGCAATCCCAGTCACAGGCGACGGGGGGCGTGATCGGAATCAACTTCTCCAAAGTATTGACTACAGTGGGCTCGCTCACGGCTTACGGGAGCAATCTTTCCAGTGATCCAAACCTGATCGATGGCGCGCTCATCGCGCAGGGGACGGCTGATCTGCGCAAGATCGCCGAGGGTCTGCTGTTGCAAGGGACGCTCGCTGAACCCGACGTCTTTTCAGAGGTAACCGATCTGCCCTTTCCCGCCTACGCCATCGGTGATCCGAAGGCGGCAGCCGGTCAGCAGACGAAACTCGTCATCGCTTTTCCCCCCGAGCCCATTGTGATTGTGAGCAAGTCGAAGGCGCAGTTGATTAAGGCGCGCGACGTCTTTCGTGGCAGCGCTCCCTCGCTCGCCGCCGCCGGGGTTACCCCGCTCACCAAGCCCGCGGCCCTGGCGGAAGGCGCTGCCCTGTTCGCCGCCACGGTGGTGCCGGGTGATCCGATCTTCCCGGAAAAATCGCCGCAGACCCGCGTCCTTCAGCTCACCCATTCGGGAGCGGTGGCTTTCGGCGAACGGGGATCCGGGACGTTCGGCCATGTTGAGTTGGTCGCGAGCTCGGCCGCCAATGCCGAGCGGTTGCTGAAAATTTTGCAAGGCCTCGCCGCGATGCTGTCGATGGCGGAATCCAACGATCGTGAGCTCGCCAATTTTCTCAACGCCACCGCGGTGACACGGGAAAATGATACCGTTACCTTGCGGTTGGCATATCCGAGTGATCGTCTCGTGCAACTTGCGCGGATGCTTCAAGCCAGGGCCGAGGAAAAACCCCGGGCGAATCAACGCCCACCGATCACGATCGGAAAGACATTGGCGGAATGGGGCGGTGATGACGCCGCAATTACCTCGGCGAGCGACCCGGCGGAGATGGCGATCCGCACCATCACAAATGTTGCGCTCACGCAAGGCGCGGTCATCACGGTGGGGCGTGCACCGAATAACGCGAAGATCCGCTTTGATCGGGTCGAGATCATGCCTGCAGACGGCGGCACTCAGCCACTGGTGTTTCGCCAGGAGTACATGCTTGGACTGGGCGGTCGGGGGATGTGGCAGTTCGCGTTTCCCGGTGCGGACGGCGTCTATACACTGAAGGTGGCCTATATGAATCCGGTGGATTCGAAGGCGACGTTTGCCGTGAGTGTTTCAGACCCGAATGAATCCGCACCCGCACCCCAGGCGCCGCGGTCGAAGTCCGAATAATAAATGATATCTTCGGGACAGAACGTTCCTTTGGTCGCCGC
>Ga0163150_10009829_pt1 | contig 10486 bp, 14 predicted proteins | sample OliLakLV19P2IB_FD_148628 | JGI IMG/M metagenome (GOLD analysis project Ga0163150, IMG submission 148628) | Freshwater microbial mat bacterial communities from Lake Vanda, McMurdo Dry Valleys, Antarctica - Oligotrophic Lake LV.19.P2.IB | ecosystem: Environmental > Aquatic > Freshwater > Lake >...
GGCGCATGATGAGAACGGTCACAAGCATGTAAACGAGTTCCATTGCTTTCCTCCTTGAAAATGGCGGGGGCCGGACGTGGCCCCCGCCGGTAGTGTTTCGCCGGTTACTTCAACCAGCGGCCGATCATGCTGATGATGCCCTTCTGGGCAGCACCCTTGATCTCGCCCTTGCTGTCGAACTGCCCGAACAGTCTGCGGGCGGACCAGATGCCCACACCGACGAACATGAGAGTCCAGAAAACCGATTCACCGAAGGATGACGCGAATACCATGACAGAGCTCCTTGAGATGGGTTAGATTCCGTGGTTACATTTCTCTTCCGATGTCACGCTCGTTGTTTGCTTCCAGCCCGTGCTTTGGGTCTTCGTGAGTGCCACGCGGGTACATCACGAACGCCGAGCCGTTGAAGATGGCAGCGGCCAGTTCGTGCGCCCCGTGCGCACCCATTTGCTTCAGTTCGGCCCCCACGTCCTGCAAGATGTCCTTGAGGGTGAGGCCAGGAGCGATGGCTTTCACAGCCTCTTTCACCCCTTCGACAGCCGCCTCGATGGCACCCATTGTCTTTGGGTCTTCCTTGAGGCGATCAAACAGTTCCCGCGTTTTCCTCGACATGACGATCCTCCTTTACTTGAAGAGCCAATCCTCTTGGACAGGAGCGCCCGGTGCGCTCCCACCCACATCGTTTGCCATCCCACTCAGCAGCGCCGCCAGCATCCCCGCCAACAGCAGCAGGCACACGGCGTCCACGAACGACCTGACCGCCGGCCAGAACCGGCCGGGCTGTTTGAGCGCCCCTTCGTAGTAGCGAATCAGCGTTGTCCAGATCGGCGGCACGCCAGGGGTGAAGGTGATGGCCGTCCGCTCCGGCAGGGCCATCACCTCTTCAGGCTTGAGCAGCTTCCGTCCATGCTGCTGCCAGTTTTCACTGTCGTTGGATGAGTAGCTGTAATTGCCATCGTGCCCCGTCTGCCGGGACATGCCCGAACTGGTTCCGCCGCTATTGATGACGATGGTCTCCTCGCCGAGCCGGTTGCTGACATACTCGGCCGTCTCGTTGTCGTTGACGCCGAACCAAACCGTTGTGCAGTTGCTCAACAGCGTTTGATCGCCGCCCTCCGGAAAACACTTCTTCAACTGGCCGAGCGATTGCCACAGAAAAAGCAGTCGCACGCCGTACCCGCGAAACTTGTCCACCGCGTCATCGAGAGCGTCCATGTGGCCGAGGCTCGCCGCCTCATCCAAAACGAAGCTCACCTTTTTCCGGTCTTGAAGCCCTCCCCGCACCACCGCCCTCAGCAGCGAGCCGATCCACATCCGTAACAAGGCCGACTGCGCCCGCATGTGTTCCGGCGGCAGGATGAGGTAGACCGTCACCTTGCCTTTGAGCAGGTCGGCGGGATCGAAGCTGCTGGCCTTCGTGCTGTCGGCAACGGACATCGTGTCGAGGAACCGCATGAAGCGATTGGTCGTGGTCAGCGTCGAGCCGAGTTCCTTCTCCTTAAATTGAGTAAGCTGATGCCCAAGCCGTGAAAGCATCCCGTCCCAGGCATCCGAAGCCTGCATCAGCTTGATGATGGCCTCCATCTTCTGCTGGTCGGTGAGCAGCATCCGGACGGCCTGCAATGAACGGTCCGAACCTTCCCCGTAATGCACCACCGCAGCGACCATCGCAGCGATCCACACTTCGGCGGAATCTCCCCAGTGCGGGTCTTTCTCTTGCCCGGTACGAATCACCAGCGCCTCAGCGAGGTCGCGGCACTCATCCAGTGCGTTCGGAGTGTCCGCCCCGATGAAGTCCAGCGGGTTGAAACTGTCCGGAGTTTGCGTCACCACTTTGAACGGGTCGAGCAGTACGACACGGTGGCCCATCGCCCGCCGCGCTTTTGCGGTAATGCGGGCGTTCTCCCCTTTGAAGTCCACGACGACCATCGAATCCGTGCAGGTCAGCAGGTGCGGGATGACCAGCGAAACGCCCTTTCCGGCACCGGTGGGGCCGAAGACCGCCGTATGCACCGCCTTCGACAGCGTGACCATCTGCGGACACTTCCGGCGGAACCTGGAAAGGAACTGATCGCAGGCGACTACTGACGCGATCCGGGGATTGAACAGCGGCCACACTTTCAGGCTGCGACTGGTCTCAATCCGCCCGATGATGAGGCCGTTACCGTCCAGCATTCCCTGAAGATCGGAGGCATCGGCCCATCTCGCTGTACCGAAGGCCGTGTAGCGATAGCCGCGTTTGGCCAGCGCGATACCGGCCCCGATGGCCAGTGCCACCCACGCCCACGGGATCATGATGGTGAGCATGATGACGCAGTAAGCGGCAAGCAGGACAGTGGCGATGAGCGCGAATCGAGTCAGCTTGTACATGGTTCCCTCCATTAGTTTTGCGTCGGTCGGAGCTTTCGTGGCTGCTCCCGCGGCGCGTCATAGTTTTCCAGTCCCGCCTTCACTGCCGAATAGGTTTCCTCCATCGCATCCCGGAATTCCTCCGGGCGCAGGAGGTTCTGGAAGATGTCCAGAATCGCCTTGCTCAGTGCCATCGCCACGTCGTGTTTCAATTTCTGGTTGTCCATTACCCGCTTCCTTGCATTCGGTTGATTGAGCGGCTTCGGCCTGTTGCGCGATTCGTTCTTTCAACCACGAAGGCATCAGCAGCCACAGCCCGACAACACGCAGCACCGGATACAGGCCCCAGACGATCAGCAGCCCTGCCACCAGCGCCATCAGTGCAGCACGCTGGTCCATGTCGATGGCCTCTTTCAGCTTCTTTTTGTTTTCCGGCTTCTTCATAGTTTCTCTGGGGTCGTCATCGCCGAAGAAATCCGCATCCTCCGGTCGTGCCGGGCGCAAGCTGGTGTCTGCAATCGCAGGTCCGGTGTTGACCACCTGCTCCTTGATGCCAATGGCCGTGTCCGACAGCTTGTGTGCCGCTACATGGTCCCAATAGGCCGGGGTGAGTAGCGCCAGCCCGACCAGAATCCTGCACAGGCTTTTCATGGGCGTTTCTCCTTCTTCGCCTTGTCCCTACAGAGCCGCTCGAACGTTTTGGCACATAGCCCCTGCTCGCTGGCCTTCTTCGCTTCCTTGACCCATTCCTGAGCAGCCTCGATGGCTTCATCGAGGCTGATGTCAGCGCCGCTGATCTGCACGACGGCCCTGCTCATGGGGCACTTGATGCGGGCGACCCTTACCGCTTGCTTGCCGACGTTGCGGGTTTTTCGCCCGGCCTGCTCGATGGCGTCCCGGCTGGCACCCGACAGCTTTCGTGCCAGCATCCCGGCTTGTTCGGGTTCGGGCAGCTTGCTGATCGCGTAGCAATCGCTGATGCCGAGTTTGCCGTCGGCCAGAGCTTCCTGAACGGCGGGGATACATTTGCCGGGCGACAGCAGCCGGGTCACCATTGACGGATCGAGGTGCAGGTGGTCGGCCAGGTCTTTCATTTGCCATGTGGGGTTGCCGCGCATCAAGTCGGCGCACAGGAGCCATTTCCTGTGGCTCGTAAGGTCCTTGCGTTGCAGATTTTCCGCTGCCCGGATGAGCCTGAACTGCGTGTCGGGCAGTGAGGCGGGGTAGATCTTCACCTGCAAGGTCTTGATTCCGACCGCCTCCGCTGACAGGTGGCGGCCATGACCGTAGATCATCCGGCCGTCTTCCGTGGCGCCCACCGCCTGAAGCTGGCCGTTTGCCAGCATGTCTTCGCCTCGTCTGCGAATCTCCTGCTGGTCGTCATGCCGGGCCAGTTCCCGCTCATCCGGTTTGAACCAGCCGAGGGGCTTCCATTCGGTGGGCAGATCAAAGATGTCCAAAGGTTTCGCGGTCAGCATTTCGCTTCTCCTTTTCCACAGAACAAGTCGGAATCGCTCCCCTTCATCAGCTCGCCGGAGCAGTGAAGAAGAACGCCACGTCGCATCATCAGAATCCGTTCAAGCCCAAAAGCGTTTTCGCCGCGTTGCTGGAGCCGCCCGCCCGCATCGTCGTCGAGCCGCCTGGCAGTGGCGGTTCGATTTTCGTAGAATCTCCGAACTGCCTTCGATCAGTTGCTCGCCAGAAAATGCCTTTGCGTCCCGGATCGCCTTGACTGAACGAATCCTAAACGAGGCTGCCGGAAGTGGCTCCGCAGTTTGCCCGCAATCTCAGCGAAAAGTCGGGGAGTTGATGCTTACGCGGTACTACCACATCGATGTGAATAAGCTCGAACTCTTGCTCGTTCAAAAGGGGTGGGCGGCAAGCGAAATCGCCGCGCGCGGCGTGTTTTCTCAACGCCGAGTTGAGCAACTCATGCAGGGAGGCCGTGTGTTCAGGACGAACCTGAAACGGCTTGCGGACCTTTTCGAGGTCAAGCCGGAAGAGCTTATGCTCTCACAACCACATTGCGAGGACACGAATACCAGAGAGGAAGAACCTAACATCAAGAAAAAGGCGGAATTCTCCATCAACCTCTGTGACATGCCTGACAGCTTCGACGAGAACTCGGTACTGATTCAAAACTTCACAAGCTGGCTCAAGCAAATTAGCTCACAGGACCCTACTTTAGTAGACTATGATGATAACGAAGGCCGTGTCGCGATCACCGTTGAAATCCCTGCGAAGAGCCTGGTTAAAATATATCTTGCCCTAGTTACTGCATCACGATTGCAACATTGTGTTTTTACAGATCTCGTGTATTCGCCTTGGAAGAGGCTGCTGCGACTTCCCTTACTCCCCTTTATCGAGAATATTCGATTCCCACATGATTGCCCTCTGGAGCCGTTCCGAGGCAAAACGTTGCGATCCGCTGATGGTTTTGAGCCTAAAGAACCAATAGACTGGGACAGCATTGCACCTGACAATATGCCCTAGAATCCCAATCATCTCAGTAAACGATTCGCGAACACGTTTCGTTCGCAAGGCGTTGCGACTCATTCGGACGGCTAGCCGCTTCATCGACCTTGTGTTGGTCGCCGCTCCGCTCATGCTCTGGCGAAAGTAGCGAGGCTTTCGGAATCTGTGCGAAGCCAGCCTGGAAGGATTCGCCCGTCGCCTTCACGATGCCCGCCCGTTCCAGCGCGGCGAGCATTCCAGCGTTCTCGGAATAGTCCTTGATGAAGACCTGCCCCGGTTCGAGAGGCTGTCGTTCAGTGAATTCGACCAGTGCGACCAGCTCGTGGCTCTGATCGACACGCTGCAAACACTTCTTGGCAGCAGCACCGACATATCACCTTCGAGCATTGAAAACGGCGACAATGCACTCCTCACGCTGACGATGGACCGCGAGCACTTGCTGCGGGCATTCCTCCACGCGTTCATCGACTCGAAGCTCACAAGGCCACGCGCAACGGGAACGGGCGTAACCGTCGTCGTTTCGTCCGAACCACTTGCGGAACACGTGAGTGTGCCTCATTGCACGCCGTTTGCGATAACGCCTAGCCTAGCTTGAACTCCAAACGCGGTCACGACTGCGCTCATTACTTTCATGTTGACAAATGCGGCAGCGTGATTCAGTTCTTGAATTAAAACCTACACATATCGCACACCTTATGAATAAACCAATGACATTAAACCACCTCACAATGTCTGTTAGTATTTCAGCGCGATGTAACTACCAGCTTCGCCAGGCGATAGCACTAGGGCTACATTTCATTCCCGGCTCGCGGACTCTGCTTCGATATGCGCAAAAGATTGTTACCCACCTCAGCAACATTGATAACGCTTTTACACAGACGCGCGTATTCGAGAAGAGAATCGCCGAGGGGCCCAACGCCTCTCTAGTACCACAAGCGTTCGACTCCGGATTTGGATACGGGTCCGAGTTTCGGGAGTTAGAAATCGCTGACCACTACCGAGAGCAGTTGATCCAGGGCAACTGGGATGACCAGAAGACCGAATCGGGGGATTTGTACGATGCGGTCATCCCGTTGCTCGGCCGCCACATCGAGTCCATGGCAATCCAAAAGGTTTTAAACTTCGGAGTGTCATATGGACATGTCGATAGCAAGCTTGCAGGTCAGTACCCGCATGTTCAGTTTACCGGTATCGATCGGTCGTCTTTGACTAAGTTTTATAACGAGCAATTCTTCAACATACGGAACCTAGAATTTGTCGCAGGCGATGTCTTCGAGTGCATTGTAAACCGGACCTGGAGCAATTCGCTCTTCTTTCACATGAGAACACTCACTTGCTTACCGCAGGAGTTCGTTGAAGACCTGTACGCCCGATGTTACCGAGCCGGGTTTGAGTGCATTATCGGTGCAGAGCAATGTGGATTGAGCTGGCAGACCGGAAAGCCCTATAGCTTTTCGCTTTCAAACCAGAAGAGCGTCGTGTTCAGAAATTATATGTTCATTCATAATTACCCCGGCTTGCTGCAAGCTGCTGGTTATCGCATGATCGAAGCACGCCTTCTCAAGACCCGTCATCCCGATCCAAACTTTCGACTCCTCGTATTCGTAGCTCAGAGAGCCATCTAATAATTGTCATTTGTTGGTCGCCATTTGCACCCATCTGAACTCAGTCCGTCGCGTTCACAACAATCCGGTGCGGTGTAATCTCTTGGGATGAGAGATGAACACGTCGAGGACGCACCCGGAAACGATCCTATAGATGATAACCTTAAGTCCACAACTGTTCCCAACGATTCTAATGTTCAATCATGATAAGAAAGGCAATGCTTGCGATCCACCGTCGATTACGGTACGTTCGGATTCCACTCAACATTCACAATGCTTCAGTTGCGCTCATGACATCTTCAAACCCAGACAAGCCCCTTAAGTTGCCAGATGTTAGACTGAGCCCGGAGCAAATCACGCGACGCGATCAAATAGCTAATGACAATTTCGAGTCACTTCAGAGAATGATACATACCTTTTACCAGACCATGAAGGCGAGTACGCTCTTATGCAGGACGGGAAGGTAAAGGGCGTCTTTACTACTCTAGTCGATGCAGAGCGTGCAGCGTTCTACTTCTTGCCAAGAAACATTCGTCTTATTTATCCCACCGACTATTCCATTCATAGAATTGTGTCCCCGCTAGCCGATGCGACGTAAATGCTACCTAACCGTTAAGCGTGGCATCGACATAGCCGTAAGCTCAACAGTTCTCATCCTATTTTCACCCCTGCTGATTACCCTGGCAGTGCTGATTCGTGTCGAAAGCTCCGGCTCTCCTCTTTTTTTGCAACTTCGCGTAGGACTTCATGGGCGATTGTTTTCCATTATAAAACTGCGATCCATGATAAAGAACGCATCCGCCTTAGGCTCATATCAAACACAGACGAACGACCCGCGCATCACACGCATTGGTCGCTTGCTCCGTGCTTCCAGCCTTGATGAACTTCCGCAACTCTGGAATGTGCTTAGAGGTGATATGAGCTTGGTTGGGCCGCGACCTGATACCCCAGCGCAGGAGTGTAACTACACGCCAGCCGACTGGCACCTTCGCTGCGAAGTAAAGCCCGGCATTACAGGTCTAGCGCAAATCAAAGGGCGCAGCCAACTCTCTCCGTTAGATAGAACACACTATGACCTATATTATGTCGTCAACCAATCGTTTGGACTCGACCTCCGAATCTTTATTGACACCATTCATATCGTCTGTCTCTCGAAAGGAACAAATTAAGCGACTGAGGTCACCTTTGGGTGCTACTTAGAAACTACATATATATGACTCTATTGCATATTTATGGCACTTTGCTAAGTATGGGTAACTACATCGTTCTGGACAATGGCTTACACGAAACATCCTTTATCCCATTCGACATCTATTTGGCTCGATCTATTGCGAGGCCTCAGTGCTCAACTCGTGCTGCTGGGCCACCTTCAATTGCTGAACACCCTGACAGGTACACCTTATTCCTTACCGGGTGTTCAGACTATAGCAGTCATTGTCTTTTTCATCCTCTCCGGGTTTTTCATCACACGTAGTCTTCGAGACAAGCTGCATGTCTCCGGCTATGATTTTGGTTCGTTTTTCATTGACCGCTTCAGTCGCATCTATCCGGCATACTTCGGCACCCTGTGTTTTGTCGCTATCGTAGACTGGTTCTACATTGAGCATTATCCGGAGGGATATGAATCGCAGGGTTGAGAAACGTCATAAAACTCTCGCGCAAGCGCTTCACCGATTTAGACGCGATCATTCCGGTTGGCGTCCAACGGTGCGGATGCCGCCACTGCGCTGGATCGTACTTGCTCTTGCTCTGACGCCATTGCTGGCGCTGAGTGCGCCGCGATTCCGAGAGAAAGCGATGGCCTTCGTGGTTGAAGAAATACCAAGCTTGTACCCTTATTACCAGCATGGTAGCCAGACTGGGGTCGGCACCCAACTGTCGTTTCCCAACACAGAGGCACTATTTGTGGCGCTTAGTTCGCCGAAATACAGCGAGAAAAGCAATTCGCGTGTGTATCTGCTTGGCAGCGATCGTAGAGGCAAATACAACCTGGTGGCTCAATCCCCTTCATTGCCCAAAGAGGTGGACCCTCAGGGAGTGGCGGTCTTTAGAAATGAGCTGCTCATAGCAAATCATCAGGGGCGTTCCACATCTATTGCCATATATGATTTGGGTGCGGCGTTTTCCGGCGAACTCAAAGAGATTGGCAGGATACCCAATTTGCCGAGTCCCACGAGCGTAACGATTCACGGTAGCAGGCTATTTGTAACTTGCTACGGCAAATACTCCATGCGCGGCCAGGGCATCTACGTGTACGAGAAGGATGATTCAGGGGCCTGGAAGCAAGTTCAGCGATTTGGATATCGCGACCTATTTGGACGAACTGCTCTTAGCCAGGATTATTCCAAGTGGCCAGATCTTGGACCAATTTCGATGACTGTCGATAACGATATAGCGTATGTATCTAACATGCATTCTGGTAGCGTGCTCACCGTGGATATGCGTATTTCACCTCGAAAAGCGGTGATTGGCCGTCTGGCTGGTTCTCACTCGAAAGTCTATTACCCTCTAGGAGTTGTCATCTATCGTCACAAGATGTATGTAGCGGAGCATATTCATAACTTTATGGCCGAGTACGATTTCAAGAACGGTATTGTTGGGCAGAGTCCCGAACGCGTGTTCACTGAGCCACGCGACGTGATGAATCTGTATGGGTTACTCGCCGATAACGGGAATATTCTTGCCGCGAGTCTTTTGCCAGCACAGATTTATGTGTTTCCCATTGCTGGTAACAGGACACGGGAGCCATCTGTAATCATGTTGCCAGACGGTGCAACAATCACGGCTTTGGCAAGGGTAGCTTATGCGCGTCCTTAGCTGCTTTGTGGGATTAATGTGTCTGGCCGCGTCATCTGTTTCTGCGGATACCGTCCCCAGCATGGAGCTTAGAAGCATATTCCTGCATGGGCGGGAATATCCTGGAGCGAGCCACACTCTCCATTTGCAACTGGCATCCGAGTCCGGTAGCGTGGATGCTGACACGCAGCTCTCATCCTTTGGCGAGCACGTGTTTGCTAAGCCGCTTCTGGTTGCTGGCCCAAACCACTTTAGTTTGTCGATCAAGGAGAATGGTGGCCCGTTGCTGAATATTCGGATAAAGATCGACGGCAGGAATATCGAAACGATTCCTCAATGCAGGCGTTTACACGACCTAGACAAAATCTTTCCGTACAAGGGATTTAGATAGCGTAGTCACGAGTTATTAACCATTGTGGTTTATAGGTATCCTGCCAACAATATTGGGAGGATTTTATGAAGCTAGTTGCACATCGTCGCCACGATATATCAGATAAAACATGGTCATTGCTGGAGCCACATTTGCCAGGCAGGGCTGGAGTTTGGGGCGGCAATGCAAAGGATAACAGGCAGTTCATCAACGCGGTATTCTGGATTTTGCGCACGGGTGCTCCGTGGCGTGATCTGCCGCCGGATTATAGTGGATGGAGCAACACGCACCGCCGCTTTATCCGTTGGCGCGACAAGGGAATCTGGGAAAAATTGTTGGAACAATTAGTCGATTCACCGGATTATGAATGGCTGATGATCGATGCCAGCCACATCAAAGTGCATCCACATGCGGCGGGTGCAAAGGGTGGCAATCAGGACATGAGCCGCACAAAAGGGGGCTCAATACCAAACTACATCTGGCCGTGGATGCGTTTGGTATGCCGGTCAGAATCGTTATTACGCAAGGTACCACCGCAGATTGCACGCAGGCTTCAAAGCTGATCGAAGGCCTCACGGCAGGGCACCTGCTGGCGGACAAGGGCTATGACAGCGACGCCATCATCGAGCAGGCGAAATTACAAGGCATGCAGCCGGTGATTCCGCCAAAACGAAATCGCAAAGTGATGCGCGAATACGACAAGGATCTCTATAAACTGCGCCATCTCGTCGAAAACGCGTTTCTGCATCTCAAGCGCTGGCGGGGCATTGCCACACGCTATGCCAAAAATACTGCATCATTCCTCGCCGCCGTCCAAATTCGATGCCTCGTTCTCTGGGCGAATATCTCGTGACTACACTATCTAGCTCTTACGTCCCACGAGGCACTATCG